>Ga0265798_10003203_pt1 | contig 23428 bp, 22 predicted proteins | sample P3T30metagenome_FD_192430 | JGI IMG/M metagenome (GOLD analysis project Ga0265798, IMG submission 192430) | Plant litter microbial communities from East Loma Ridge, Irvine, California - P3 T30 | ecosystem: Environmental > Terrestrial > Plant litter > Unclassified | place: USA: California... | reverse complement strand
GAATTGAGGAACCTAACAACCGTTGCCCACCTCATCATTACCCAGTCTATGGAAATGACAGAAAACAAGGGTGCATTTTACAATAAAGATTTAGTTTAAAAGCATACAATATGAAAAGACCGGCATACGTAACCGATAAAGTTTTAAAACAGTTCATCAAAAATGCTTTGGAAGAAGACATTCAGGATGGCGACCACTCTACCCTTTCCACCATTCCTAAAGATCTTGAACAGAGCGCAAAGCTTCTGGTAAAACAGGACTGTATCCTGGCCGGGGTGGAACTGGCTGAAATCATTTTTAAAACATTTGACAAAAACCTGAATGTTGAAACTTTCGTAAAAGACGGTGACGCAGTGAAGGTCGGAGACATTGCTTTTACCGTAACCGGAAGCGCGAGGTCTATCCTTTCCACAGAAAGGCTGGTACTGAACTGCATGCAGCGGATGAGCGGAATTGCCACCCTTACCCATGACTGGGATTCAAGACTGATAGGAACCAAAACCAAGCTTTTAGATACCAGAAAGACCACGCCTAATTTCAGGGTCTGTGAAAAATGGGCAGTGGCCATCGGGGGCGGAACCAATCACCGATACGGGCTTTATGACATGATTATGCTGAAAGACAACCATATTGATTACAACGGAAGCATCACCAATGCCGTGAAAATGGCTAAAGATTATATCAAAAAAAATAAGAAGAAGCTTAAAATAGAAGTGGAAACCCGGAACCTGGAGGAAGTGGAAGAAGCGATGAAGGCGAAGGTAGACAGGATCATGCTGGACAATATGGATATCCCGACTATGGTAAAGGCGGTAAAGATGATCAACGGTTCATGTGAAACCGAAGCTTCCGGAGGAGTTAACCGCGAACATTTAAAAGCAATTGCTTCTACAGGTGTCACCTACATATCTGCAGGGGCACTGACGCATTCTGCCCATAATATGGATTTAAGCCTTAAGGCTGTTAAATAACGTTAGATTTTCAATAAAAATAAAGTGTTTTTGTTAAAAAATCAATAATGTGATTTTTTTCATATGAAATCTCAAATATTATTCAATGCATTGTAAATCAATTTATTGAACCTTATTAAGATTCTTTAAAAATTAACATAAAGTTAATATTAGTTAAAATTTATTTCCTCAATTTTGCAGAAAATTTAATCTAACTATTACTAACGATTATGAAATTAATCAACAAATCAATGCTAACTGCGATAATTACCTTATCCACAGCTAGTGTTTATTACGCACAACAGGTTCAGGATACTACTGATACAAGATCAAGGGATATCGAACAAGTTGTAATTGCTGGAGTTGCTGATATCGCTAAAGACAGAAAAACTCCTGTTGCGGTTTCTACAATTAAAGAAGCACAGATTCAGGAAAGAATCGGTAACCAAGAACTTCCTGAGATTCTTAATACTACTCCATCAGTGTATGCTACAAAATCCGGAGGAGGTTTTGGAGATTCTAAAATCAACATTCGTGGTTTTGCTCAGGAAAACATTGCAGTAATGGTAAATGGTGTTCCTGTAAATGATATGGAAACGGGTGCAGTGTACTGGTCTAACTGGTCTGGTCTTTCTGATGTAACCTCTGCCATGCAGGTACAGAGAGGTCTGGGATCTTCAAAATTAGCAATTGCATCGGTTGGTGGTACTATTAACTATATTACCAGGGCTGCAGATAAAAGACAAAGCGGAAAGGTATCTTTAGGGGTAGCTAATGAAGGCTTCTTAAAGACTGTATTTTCTTACAATACCGGTAAATCTGCTTCAGGATGGTCATCATCTTTCTTAATGGGAAGAACTGCTGGTGCATTGTATGCTAACGGTACAGATTTCGAAGGATACAACTATTATCTTGCTGTTGGTTACCAGCCAAATAAGAAACATGATTTCCAGTTTACTATTACCGGAGCTCCTCAATGGCACAACCAGAGAACTACCTCTTCGACAATTCAAAATTATATCCGATATAATAAAGATAACGACGGAACTCCTAACAGAAGATACAATGCAGATTGGGGCTTCAGAGATGGTGAGCAATTATCAAATAGAGTAAACTATTATCATAAGCCTGTTCTGTCTCTTAACTGGGACTGGAATATGAGTGAGAAATCCAAATTAAACTCTGTAGTATATGCATCTTTTGGTAGAGGTGGCGGTACGGGAGATATAGGTAGGATCCGTACAGGTGTAGGAAATAATACCGCAGGTGTTACAGGTTTTGTAACTCCGGAAGGTCAGATTGATTATGATGCTATTTTCGCAGGAAATGCTGCCGTAAACGTAAATGCTCCTGCTACAGCAGCACAAAGTACATTGGTAAGAAGATCATCAATCAACTCTCATAACTGGTTTGGTGCAATCATCAGCTTTAATCACAAGATCAACGACAATATCAACTTTACAATCGGTACAGATAACAGATATTATTACGGATACCATTATCAGATAGTATCAGATCTTTACGGAGCTTCCGGATATAAAGACAATACTAATAAAAATTTCTTTACTGCCCCAAATAATATCTATACAGTTACGCCAAGAGTTGTCTCTAATGTATTCTCTCCAAGGCCAACAGGAAATCCTTTCGGGGGTAAGCTGAACAACAGCGAAGATAAAATCGGGTATGATAACGACGGTGAAGTACTATGGTACGGAGGATTTGGTCAAATTGAATATTCTAATGACAAGCTTTCAGCTTTTGTTTCAGGAGCACTTTCTAACCAGTCATTCCAAAGAATTGACCATTTCATTATTGACGGAGTTTCTTTATTGAATGGACAGCAGGCAGGTTACAGAAATACTTCTGCTACTAATAGCCCAATTATACAGCCTACAGCTTCTAACCCAGCATTAAATACTAAAACTGGTTTTAAAGATATTTTAGGTTATAATGTAAAAGCAGGTGCTAACTATAACATTAATGATAATCATAATGTATATGCAAACATTGGTTATTATTCTAAGCAGCCGTTCCTGAACGCAGTATATCCAAACAACAAAAACTACTTGAACCCTAATTTAACAAACGAAAAAATATTCGGTATTGAAGCAGGTTATGGTTTCCGTTCTACGTTCCTAAATGCAAACCTTAATGTTTACAGAACATCTTGGGCAGACAGATTCCAGAGAAGAGGCGGTCTTAATTATACTTACCCAGATCCTACAAATCCAGGATCAACCATTACTACTACTCAGGCTTATTCAAACATTCAGGGAATTACAGAAATTCACCAGGGTGTTGAGTTAGAACTGACTGCTAAACCTCATAAAATGCTGGAAGTATTTGGTATGGTTTCATTAAACGATTACCATTATGAAGGAGATGCAGAAGGGAATATTTTTACAGAGAATAATGAGCAAATCGGTTCAGATGCTCAAAAACTTTACTTGGATGGCGTAAAAGTTGGAAGTTCAGCTCAGACAACATTAGCCGGAGGATTCAATTTTAAACCAACTGAATGGTTCTCTTTCGATGCAACATACAGAGGTGTTAAAGATTTATATGCAAATTTAAATGTACTAAATTTCACTACTGAAGCTGCACAAGACAGAGGTTCATTATTATTACCGTCATTCGGTTTAGTAGATTTGGGAGTTACTTTCAGAGTTAAACTGAAAAACCCTAGTCAATTCTTTACACTTAGAGGTAATGTTTATAATTTGTTTGATAAAACATACATTGCAGAATCTAATACAAATAACCACATTAAAAACGTAGGAGATTTTATAGATATTAAGAATAGTGCGGGCGTTGTAACAAGCACAGCTCAACAGCAATATGACACTTACATCAACAATCCTGGTAATTTCTATAAAGGAATTGATACTTCAAACCAGGTTTATTTCGGATTCGGAAGAACATGGTCTGCAACATTATCTTTCAACTTCTAATAAAAAAACATTAGATTTTATTACATATCCATCCCGGCTTTTCGCCGGGATTTTTGTTATATTTGCGTATTAGAAAAAAAGAAAATAGATTATGGATTTTTACAAGATTTTACTGAGTGCACATAAAGGAATCGGATATTTGGAAATTCTTTTGGTGACCTTATTTGTTATTGCCCTTTTAACAACCATGTTCGGGTTCAGCGGAAAAATAAATAAGTTCCTGAAAAAGATTACCCTTTTCACCATGATCTTCTTCCATGTTCAGTTTCTGGCCGGTATTGTTTTACTGTTGGTATCACCAGGCGTAAAAGCAGCCCTCTCTTCCGGAACACTGATGAGTGACTCGTATTCAAGGTTCCAGTATGTGGAACATCCGTTTTCTATGCTGATTGCTGCAATCCTGATGACGGTAGTTTACAAAAAAGTAAAAGTCAACCCTACCCTTTCTTTAACGGTAGTGATTATGGGACTGATTGCTGTCAGTTTATTTGCATATGCTTTCCCTTGGACCAGAGTCTTCGGGGCATAAATATATTAACATAAACAATTTTAATTATCAATGAAAGTAGCTGTAGTAGGTTCAACAGGAATGGTTGGCCAGGTTATGCTTAAAATTCTGGAAGAAAGAAACTTCCCTGTCACAGAACTGATTCCCGTAGCCTCCGAGAAATCCGTAGGTAAAAAGGTGAAGTATAAACAGGAAGAATTTACCATTGTAAGCATGAAAGACGCTATAGCTGCCAAACCTGATATTGCCATCTTTTCTGCAGGTGGATCAGCTTCACTGGAATTTGCACCGCTTTTTGCAGAAGCAGGCACCACTGTAATCGATAATTCTTCAGCCTGGAGAATGGACCCTGATAAAAAACTGGTGGTTCCCGAGATCAATGCAGATGTTTTAACGAAAGAAGATAAAATCATTGCCAACCCGAACTGTTCTACCATCCAGTTGGTTATGGTATTGGGGCCGTTAAACAAAAAATATGACCTTAAGAGAGTGATCGTATCCACTTACCAGTCTGTAACAGGAACCGGTAAGGCGGCAGTAGACCAGCTGAACGCAGAAATCACCGGAGACGATTCCGTTTCCAAAGTGTATCCTTACCAGATTTTTAAAAATGCACTTCCGCACTGTGATGTTTTTGCTGACGATGATTACACGAAAGAAGAGATTAAACTGATGAAGGAACCTAAGAAGATCTTAGGTGACGATACATTTAACCTGACCGCCACTGCAGTAAGGGTTCCTGTGCAGGGAGGCCACTCGGAAAGTGTAAACATTGAATTTGAAAATGAATTCGACCTTGATGAGGTAAGAAAAATCTTATCTGAAACTCCGGGTGTCGTGGTGATGGACAATGTAAAAAACAATGAATACCCGATGCCGCTGTATTCCGAAGGAAAAGATGAAGTATTCGTCGGAAGGATCAGGCGGGATCTCTCACAGCCCAAGACCCTGAATCTCTGGATTGTGGCTGACAATCTGCGGAAAGGCGCCGCAACCAACGCGGTACAGATTGCAGAATACCTGGTAGCAAACAACTTAGTCTAAACTAACAAAAATAAAAAGAGTCTCAGCATTGAGATTCTTTTTTTTATCAAACCTTATGAACAGGCAGGAAACTCATAAAAAAGATAAAATAGGCTTTCAGAAACTGATTGCCGCATTCGGGATGATCCTCTTTGTCGGAAAGATCATCGCCTGGAAAATGACCGATTCTGATGCGGTATTTTCCGATGCAATGGAAAGCATCGTCAATGTCATCAGTGCCTTTATGGGGCTGTATTCCCTATATCTGGCTGCAAAGCCTAAAGATAAAGACCATCCGTACGGCCACGGAAAAGTAGAGTTTGTAACGTCCGGTATCGAAGGTGCCCTGATTGCCATTGCCGGCATTATGATCATCTATGAAGGCATCAACAGCCTTGTGGTGGGAAAAGTTTTAAGCCAGCTCGACTGGGGGATCGCCATTATTGCCGCCACAGCAGTTATCAATTACTTTTTAGGATATATTTCCATAAGAAAAGGGGAACAGGAAAATTCGCTGGTGCTCATTTCATCCGGAAAACACCTTCAGTCGGATACCGTGACCACACTTGGAGTGGTGATCAGCCTTATTGTTGTTTATTTCACTAAAATCTATTGGCTGGATTCTGTAGTCGCATTGATCTTTGGGGTATACATCATATTTGTAGGCTATAAAATCGTCCGCAAATCACTGAGCGGGATTATGGATGAACAGGACCGCGACCTTTTAGACCAGATCATCAAAATCCTGGAAGAAAACAGGAGAACCGAATGGATTGACGTCCATAACATGAAAATCCAGCAGTTCGGTGCTTCCCTGCATATTGATGCCCATATTACCCTTCCCTGGTATTACAGCCTCCGCGATGCACACAATGAAATGGAAAAGATGATCCTTCTTCTGGCAAAAAACATCAACAGGAGTGTCGAGTTTAATTTCCACATGGATGACTGTAAGCCGATTTCCTGTGCGATCTGCAGGATTTCAGACTGCCCCGTCCGCGAACAGGATTTTGTAAAAAAAGTGATCTGGACACCGGAAAATGTTACCTATTGGGATAAGCATACGGCAGAGTAACAAAAAAAATTACATTGGTTTAAAGGAAATTGCAGATCAGCTGAATGTCGACAGAGCAACCTATGCCAATTGGGAAAATGAAATGTTTGATACGAAATCCCAATATATTCCAAAGTTAGCAGATATTTTGCTATTGAAATTAAAGAATTATTTGAATAGGAAAAGACTTTTCATATTTCAAACAGTACTTTCTATGATTGAGCAGGAATACTTGTTTTTAATCTGTCAGACAGGAAAATAGCTTAAAAAATAAGTTCGAAGATCTTATTAAACCCTGGCAAAATAATTAATAATTTGAGATTACGTTAATTACAAGCGTAAAATCTTAGGCATAAGCAATACTTATATCGGTTTTATTTAAGTATTAATGCTTTATCGGTTTCCAGAATATTATTACCGTAATCTTTGAAATTCGTTTGAAATTTCTTTAATATTGTTTTAGGACTTAAGGTAGAAACATTTCCTTTATCATCGCCTATTACATACTTCATTCCACTGCTCTTCAGTTCATAAAAGGGATCATCATAATAATTCTGCATGATTTTTTGAAAATCCTGCCAACTTATTTTTTGTCCGGTGCGGGGAATAAAGAAATCACTTTTTATTACGTTTCTCAATTGCATTAAGTTAAAATCATAATCCAATTGTGAATCTGAGATTTTAACAATTAATCCGGGTAGTCCGTTGAAGATATAAGGTCCTTCATGTAGATCTACAGACTCTGCAAACCAAGCTGTCCAATACCTTCCGCCGTAGTCTACTTCTGCCTTCTGACAATACAGATCACCAATCTTTTGTTTCTCATTTACAATTTTCCAATCCAGTTTGTCATCAATAGATATAAAAAATCTGCTTCTCATTGTCGAAGTAATAATTATTTTTTGAACGTCTCCGGTCTCTAAATTTTTTTTCACAAACAAATCTGTAATAAAAAACATATTCCGTCCTAATCCTAAACCTGATTTCTCTATTAGTGAATCTGATTTTCTTTCTAATTCCGATCTGAATATAGACTGTTTCCCATAAATATCTAAGTAAAAGGTATTGGACACCAAACTGTCTTTATTTTGATTCGGCCTGAATTTAAGTTCATATAAACAGGTTATATTCTGACCATACAGTACGTTACTTATCCATATTAATAACCCGAAGATGAGTTTTTTCATTTTACAAATTTTAATAAATATTTTTACTTAAATAACTGATACATGACATCAGTTATCTTTTACAGTCATTTCAGGCAAGCTGTCGTAATACTACCGTCTGGTCCTGTTGTCACACACATGCTACAGCTGAGGCCATACTGCTCGCAAACACCGTTCCCTGGTTTACAGGCATCTGCACAGCCTACTCCATAATCAGACTGAAGTTTGCTTCCTGCAATACCCCTAATGCTTTCTCTGGAAAGTTTTTTAAATGTTTTATAAACAAAGTTTAGATTGTTAACGTAACAAACCTAAATATTTTAAACAAAAAACAGTATAAAGATAATACAATAAATTTTGTCAGTTAATTTAATATTTAATCAACATAACCATTTATTATTCAAATAATTAAACAGATACTCCTTAAAATAAAAAAAAATTAAATAACCACTTTATTTTTTAAGAAAATATTTCTTTTCTTTTTGATTTATTCATTATTTCTGCATTATTTTTTTCCGGTAATAAAACATCGGAATAATCAGCAGCAGGATCAAAGGCTGGATGACAAACCTCCGCATGTAAAAGGAAAAAAGGTAACCGGTATCGAAACGGTCATAGATACAGTACAGGTAAATGGGTAAAGTGATGGCAAAGATAATCAGCATTAATACGGCACCCTGAATGGTCCATTGTTTATTTTTAAACCAGAAATGAAGGATCAAGCAGGAGAAAAATAAATTCAGGACAAACCTGAACAGATGGCCGGCGATTAATTTGCCCCATTCAAAATGCGGAAAAGGCATATTTTTATCTGCTTCATGAAAGTAGCTGAGGAAAGGATCATAGAAGATCCTGTATTCAAGTGCCCTTACCCCAATGAGTCCGAAAACTCCGGCGATGACCAGAAACCAGCTAAGAATTCTCATTTTTTAAAGCAAAAAATTTAATCCATACCAGCCAGAGAACCACTACGGTTCCATAAATAACAGCCGGGAAAACATAATCGTGGGAAACTTTACTGTAAGATTTATAATCTATCACTACGATATTAAGCCCGATAATTCTCAGTACATTCATCACATACAGCAAAATAAGCCCGGCCAGTACAAAAGCGAACGTTTTTTTTCCTTTATAAAAAGCAAAAACAAAAGCAACAAAAAGGATCATAACCGAAACGGCATTACAACCTTCTACCATTCGGGTAGGATATTCTTTGTTCATATAAAAATAGACCTGTTCCCCTTTTACATCATCATACAGCTGGGTAGGATATCCCAAATAATTCTGAATATCCATCACCTGCGCAGCAATCGTTCTTGAAAAAGGATCCAGTCCCTCATGCTGAAAACGGTTCAGGTAAAACTGATATGCCAGAAGCAGCACCACATAAATGATGATAAAACGCAGCAAAATACCTAAAACAGGTTTGAAATCCTTTAACATATGGCAAAGATAAAGATTACAGCGTAAATTAGTATATTTGTTTCGTCTATGAATGCTGAAAACGCCAAACGATTTTTTGAATGCTCTACCGGTACAGAAACCTCTGAATGCATTACCTTAGCGCAAAGCGGCTCTGCAAGGGTTAATTTTCTGGCTGCAGCCGATGGCAAAAAATACATTATTACCTACAATGAGAATCTTCAGGAGAATGAAAGTTTTTTATATTATTCCGGAATTTTCTCAGATTTACACCTCAACACCCCCGGAATTATATCCATCTCCGACGACCGGAAAATGTACATTCAGGAATTTTTAGGAGCGCACACGCTTTCGGAAGTCATTGAAAGAGAAGGCCTGTCTGTTCATGTAAAGTCCCTGGTGAAGCAGACACTGGAAAAACTGTATCAGCTTCAGGCTTCAACGGAAAATAAAATAGATTTCAGCAAAACGTTTGAGTATGAAAGCTATGATGAGCTCCCGGTAACCCACGATCTGTATTACTTCAAAAATTTTATAGCCGATGTACTGGAACTTGAATACCATAAGTCTGCTTTACTGAAAGAATTCAAAGAAATTGTCAGCCTTATCGAAAACCTCAAACCAAAAGGAATCATGATCCGTGATTTTCAAGCCAGAAATATCATGGTGAATGAACAAAATGAAGTTTCCTTTATCGATTATCAGTCGGCCATGAAAGGCCCGCTGATGTATGATGTGGTTTCTTTTCTTTTTCAGGCGAAAGCCAACTTTCCTGAAGCCTTTAAAAATGAAATGCTGGAATTTTACATAAAACAGTTTGATCAGGAGGAAATTCAGCATCAACTAAGAAATTCGGTGGATCCGGTTAAAATGATGCGGTTCTTACAGGTGTTGGGCGCTTACGGTTTCAGAGGCCTTGTTCAGAAAAAACAGCATTTCCTGGCAAGCATTGAAAAAGGGATTGAAAATATTACAGAATTTATCCGGACATGGGAAAATATGAAAGATTATCCTGAACTGACAGGGATCATTCAACAGTTAAATCTGGAGAAAACAAAATTAAAAATTGAAGTAATTCTGAACCATTAAGATTATTTTAAGCTGTTAAGAATATTAAGATTTATGACCAAGAAAGAAGTTACACAATTATCTTATGTAATTACAGGCTTTGCAATCAAAGTCCATAAAGTGCTTGGTCCCGGTCTGCTTGAAAGCATATACGAAGAATGCTTAAAAATAGAACTAATTAAAAATGGTTATGATGTAAAACAGCAGCTTTATTTTCCAATAAATTATGAAGGCGTTGAAATAGAAACGAAATTAGTTGTTGATTTACTTGTAAACAATTGTATTATAATAGAGCTAAAAGCAGTTGAAGAAGTACTCCCTATTCATGAAGTTCAATTATTAACTTACATGAAAGTTTTGAAAAAGCCTCAAGGTTTATTGATCAATTTTTTCACAAATAATATCACAAAGTCTTTAAAACCTTTTATTAATGAATATTTTAAAGAACTTCCGGACTAAGATTTTGATTTATACTCTTAAAACTTAAATAAACCTCAACGGTTCAAAATAAAAACAACAGAATATGCTACACATCGACATACACAGTTTTTCATACAAGAAAGGAGGAATTCCAAAAGACGACACCGGGAACGGAGGCGGATTTACCTTTGACTGCCGCGGAATTTTAAACCCTGGAAGAGTGGAAGAATATAAGATCCAGACCGGAAATGATATCGGGGTCCAGGAATATCTGGAAACCAGAACCGATATGCCTAAATTTTTAGAGCTTATAAAAAGCCTGGTTTCTATCAATATCGATAACTACCTGGAAAGAGGGTTTGAAAACCTGCAGATCAATTTCGGATGTACGGGCGGCCAGCACAGATCGGTCTATTCCGCAATCAAAATCACGCACTTCATTGAGGAAAAATACGGTGACCGGGTGGAAATCAGCCTTCACCATGACGAACAGCATCAACTTAATCATAAGTAATAAGTAACAGGCAATACGTAATATTTTTAACTTCGTTAATTATTTTATTGTCTGTACATTATTACACATCACCAATTAATTACTTACCACCCATACTATATGAAGGCGCTTATTTTCGCAGCAGGAAAAGGAACCCGGCTGAAACCTTTTACCGATCATCATCCTAAAGCACTGGCTAAGGTGAATGACGTACCGCTTCTGGAAAGGAATATCAAATACCTGAAGAGTTTCGGGATTACAGATTTTGTAATTAATATCCACCACTTCGGAAACCAGATTACAGAATTCTTAAAGCATAATAATAATTTTGGGTGCCGGATAGAAATTTCAGATGAATCTGAAGAGCTGCTGGAGACCGGTGGCGGCCTGGTTTTTGCCAGAAGATTCCTGGATCACGGGGAAGATTTTCTGATCCTGAATGCTGATATTTTAACGGATCTTAATATCACAGACCTGGTTAATTATCATAAAAAGATAAAAGATTTCGCTACATTAGCCGTTTCGGACCGTGAAAGTTCGAGAAAACTCCTTTTCAATGATGATCTGGTTTTAAGAGGCTGGCTGAATGTACAGACAGGGGAACAGAGGCTTGCAGAATTCAACAAAGGTTTTAAACCGTTAGCTTTCAGTGGAATCCACTGTATAAACCCTGTTATTTTTGATAAGATAAAAAGGACGGGCAACTTTTCTGTCATGGAAGAATATCTGGACCTGATGCATACCGAACTTATCCACGGTTTTGTGCACGACAGTATTTTTATTGATGTAGGAAAGCCTGAATCCATCATAAAAGCCGAGCAATATTTTAAATAATTTTTACAATGGGAATGGAAGGAAGCAGAGACGAAAGTCTGGTAAACCCGGAACTTGAAAGCAATGAAATCAGACTGCATGACAGCCTGAGGCAGAAAACCTGGGATGAGACCATTATGAAAGACAGCTGGATGGTTTTCAAGGTAATGGCAGAGTTTGTAGACGGCTATGAAAAACTGGCTAAGATAGGCCCCTGTGTTTCCATTTTCGGTTCTGCAAGGCTGCAGCCGGAAAGCAAGTATTATGAAATGGCTGTGGAAATTGCAGAAAAGATCACAAGAATCGGTTTCGGAATAATTACCGGCGGCGGGCCCGGAATTATGGAAGCAGGAAACAAAGGCGCTTTCAATGCACAGGGAAAATCCATCGGACTGAATATTGACCTTCCTTTTGAACAGCATTTCAATCCTTACATCAACCGGGCTTATTCCATGAACTTTGACTATTTCTTCGTGAGAAAAGTGATGTTCATTAAATATTCTCAGGGCTTTGTGGTGATGCCGGGCGGATTCGGGACGCTGGATGAGCTTACAGAAGCTTTAACGTTAATTCAAACCAATAAAATCGGGAAGTTCCCGATTGTCCTTGTCGGCTCGGAATTCTGGGGCGGACTGCTGGACTGGTTTAAGGCAACACTGCTTAAGGAAAAAATGATTAATGCCGATGATCTCAATCTTTACCGTGTGGTAGATACCGCAGATGAAGCGGTTGCTCATATCAAGGCTTTTTACGACAAGTATTCCGTTAATGTAAATTTTTAATGGCATGTTATTTGTCACTTCTAACTAAACAATCATGATTGTAAATCTATTATTTAAGATGAAAAAAATTTTATGTATCACAGGGATTTTAACACTTTTTGTGTTAATGAGTTTTGCATATGTAGACTTTTTCTCTTCAATGACCAAAGTGGATTATATTGACGGAAGCAAAACATTGAAGTTCACCACAAAAATGAATACCAGTCATATTTCCGATGCTATAAAGATCAATCCGAATACAGCCGGATTTGAGGCAGAAGTAAAAAGATACGTAAACAATAATTTTGATGTGTATGTCAATGGCTCGCCGAAAACAATGACTTTCACCGGCAGTCAGGTAAGCGGAGAAACTGTATGGGTATATTTTGAAACAGGAGGTGTTTCAGATATCAATACCTTAAAAATTAAAAATACCATCCTCCTCAGTTCTTTTCCCAAGCAGATTAACCTCGTTAATATTGCCTATAAAGGAAGCCAGAAAACAATGAATTTCCAAAGGGGAAAAGAAGTAAACGAAGCTTCTTTCTAAAAAAGTTTAACAGATTATAGAAACCACTGCTGACGCGGTGGTTTTTTTATTTATTGCTGTAAAAATAAACGGGCTGCCTAAAAAAGGCAGCCTGTTCATTTTATTTGGTAAATTAATTACTGTTAATTACCGATAACTCTTACATTATCAAGCTCCCAGGTAGCAGCTGCAGATGTTGTAGAAGTATATTTGAAGGCAATACGTACATTTTTATTTGCAAAAGCTGTTAAGCTGATATCACCTGAATACGTCCATGTATTGAATATGGTATTGTTTGGGTCCATTGTTGCAGATAATGGCGTCCACGTTGTTGTAGCCGGGCTCCCTGTGTAATTAGCATTATCGACCACAAATACTTCAAGAACATTACCGGCATATCTTACATCTGTTTCAAAAGACAGTGTAGCAGACGTAAACCCTTGCAGTGAAATCGGTTTAGAGATCAGCCAGTCTTCATTGGCATTATTCACACTTGCAAAACCGTTCATTACAACACATGGCTTAGGATTACCGAATTGCTGGATATTCCAAACCTGGGTACCTGTAACGCTTACTGCATCCCAGTTGGTCGCCAAAGGACCGTCAAAACCGTCAAAGAAGAATCTTCTTCCTGTGAAATTTACGTCTTTTGTGCTTCTGATCAGCATTTGCCAGTTGGCATTATAGCGGCTTACTACAAATGTAAGATCTCCTTTTCCTTCCGGAAGCAAAGCAGAACCGAAAGAAGAGAACCCTGAATTCCTGATGGTTGTAGCGTTTCCTGACTGGTCAACAATACTTCTGTCTGTATCTACACCTGCTCCGGCAACATAGTCGATATACTTTTTACCTATTTCCCCTGCTGAAAACTGAACATTCGGTACTTTTACCAATGTATTGATGTATTTCTCATCCATAGCCAGTTTTAGGGTCGCTAACTCTAATGGTTTTAAGGTGGCAATTTCAAGACCGTTACCGTTACACACACCGGAAATATACCTGCTTACCAAAGATCCCGGAATTCTTCCGATGGCAAACGTTTCATCTACAGAACCTAATTTCACAGTACCTCTGTCTAAACCTACCCTCAGGCCTTTAGCATTGATTCTGATATGTGCGCCTACAGGAAAATCTGCATAGTTGCTTGCCCTGTCCACTTCCATCTGAAGACCTACAGTAGGGTTTTCCGGTTTATCCTGGAAAGAAATGGTCTTGTAAAAGTTCCCGTTTTCGTCGGAAGAAACTATGTATCCGTCAAAAATCTGGTCTGTTGTAATTAATGCATATCCATTTGCAGGCGCTAATGCCTTGATAGCGGTCATTGTAGTATTCGGTGCTGCAAATTTGTTTTCGCACTTGATCGGCGGTGTTTCCCACTCATCTTTCTGTACGCAAGATGTAATAGAAACTGCAGCAAATGCGGCGGCTGTTACAAAGCTTAAGTATTTTCTTATATTATTCATCTTAATAATTTTATTAAAGTAGTTAATGTATATTTATTAGAATCTAAACTGTAGGTTTACGAAATATGATCTTCCCTGGGTGTACCAGTATTTTGGTCCGAACAAAGTGAATTCTCTGTCGGTATCTTGTACAAAATCCGGAAATTTAGCATTCCTGGTCTGTTCAAATCCGCCGGTAATATATTTTCTGTTGTTTAAAATGTTATTAACAGAGGCAGAAATCAGTACATAGTATTTACCTATTACCCAGGATTTACCTGCATTTGCATTCAGGAAAAATGAAGACGGCAATCTTGTCGGCTCTAAAACTCTTCTCAACTCAGATTCTGAAAGATTATAATACGGTGTGGCAGAATTATTATTCTGAACAAAAGATTCAGTTCTGATTAAAGCAGAAGGATCAAGATAATTATCATCAAAGTAATTCCAGTTCGCTCCTACCCACCAATATTTCGGATTGTTATAACGGGCACCCAAAGAGAATGCCTGCTGAGGCGTTCCTCCCTGACGGTAATTATTGATATAGGCTTTCCCTAAATTCAAATAAGGAAGACCATTTGAAAAAGTCCCTGTAGCATCAGAAGCAAAGTAAGTGGTAGGATCATTTCTGTAAGTATACTGTCCTAAACTTACCAAACCCTGAATTGATAACGTAGGAAGAACCTTCACATCAGCTCCCAGCTCCATTCCCATATTTCTTTTCTTAACGTCAGTCATTACCTGAGTGACGAAAGCACTCTGAACAATGGTCTGATCTCCCTGATCATCAGAATTATTCAGCTGGATACCGTCTGCAAAAAATCTCTGCACCGTTGTTTCGTTTTCTGTATCAACCAGATATCCTGTCAACCTTAATTTTAAGAACGGTGTGGAAATCACATAACTTAAGTCATTCGCATTAATCACCATATTTTTCACATTAGGTGCCGTAGAACCGTTAACCCTTGGGTTAATGAATAAATCTTCCAAATAAGGCGCCTGGGAATAATATGCCCCGTTATAAACAAAGAAATTTCTACCGTTAAGCCTATAAACAGCCTGGCCCTTCAAACCGAAATTCCAATAGTTGAAATCTTTTCCTTTACCGTAAGAATCCTTGTACAGGTAATGATTAAACAGCCCTTCTCTGTTTGAAGAAGAATACGAAGCCATTGCAGAAACAAATACATCAAATGCTCCGGTCCTGAATTTCAAGCCTGGGTTTACTTTTACTTCCTGCCTTCTGAAAATGTAATCATAAGTCATTTTATCACCTACTCTTTTAGCCACATTTTCTTCACCTTCATTGAAAAGTCCTGATTTCCCCGGCTGGTTAGTGGCAGCAAACGGGTCTCTGTTTAAAACAAAATCAGCACCTAAAAGATCATTCACCTCTCTGTACTGTTCTGAACGGTAATTCTGATAAGACAGATTTAATAAAAATTTTGTTGTATCGTTAAAATTATGTACAAAATGCGTAGCTGCATTCCAAATTTTATCATCACTGACATCATTTACCAAATAATACAAGGCTCTTTTACCGGTCTGTCCATAATAGGTACCTGCAGGCTGCTGCATGTTTCTCCTGTAAAGCCTGTCCCAATTTAATTGAGTAATATTCGGATCTCCCGATTGCCATGCTGCCAAAGATGTCTGGTAAGCATCCTGAGCCGTTGTCATTGTTCCGTCCGGATTTTGTACAGAAGCGTTAGGATCTAATGAGTCATAATAGCTTGGCAGGTTCCTGTAATATGTTGGAGATGGGTTCTGAACATTTTGCCAGTCTAATCTTGAGCCTTTATCTTTTCCAAACTGATAGGAAACTGAAGTCCAGAGGTTAGATTTTGCATTGATTTTCCAGAAATCCTGAATCTGGAAGATCGGCTGGAATCCTTTTCTTACCCTTTCACTTCTCTGTTCACCATCCTGGTATCCCCAATAAGAATTGTAATGCACCCCTCTGTAATCATACACTTCCTGGGTACTCGGGCTGGATGTAGATCTCCTGTAAGGTGCGCCGATAAAGTTAAGGGTCATTGAGTGCTTATCATTAAACTTTTTCTCAATTCCTAGATAAACTCCGTAAGCATCATAAAAAGTCCCTTCCTGGATACCTTCTTCTGCCCATCTTCTTGCTCCCATTGCGGTAAACGCCCAACCGCTTTTGCTCATTCCTGAACTATATCTTAAAGATGTTCTGTTTCTGTAATTTCTGTTGGTCAGAGATTGGGTAAACTGAAATCCTTTTCTGTATTCGCTTGCTTTGGTATTTTTATAAACAACAGAGCTATTTCCTCCGAATGCATATTCTGAAGGTGAATGGTTTGAAGAAATTTCAGGATATCTTGTAATTTCATTAAGACCTCCCCAGTTTCCGAAATCAACATTACCGTTGTCGGATTTAATCATAGAAACACCATTCAGCATAGTCTCCCCAAATCTGCCGTCTATGCCTCTCGGCCGGAACCAATAAAATCCTAAGTCAAATGCAGCGATCCTGCTGAAAACATCTTGTGAAGACTGCAGTAAACCCACTGTTGAAGCCTGCCCGCTATTGCTGTCTTCATCATCCCCGTCATTATCAATAATTGCCAAGCCCTGATCTGCGCTTGTCAATGCAGAATAAAGAGTAATGGTCCCTAAATCCTTTCTTTTCTCATTGTCCAATACGTCGAACTCCGTTACCCTGGTCTCGTAATTCGGTTTCGTAATCACAATTTGATAATGCCCCGGCATCAGGTCTACGAACTGGAAATATCCGATTTTGTCAGCCGTTACATCATTGTCTTTCCCTTTAAGATCTACTTCTGCCCGTTCAACAGGCTTGCCGTCCGCATCTTTCAGATATGCAGAGACGGTAGTCTGTGCAAAATAATAAGAGGCTGGAAGCAAAGTAAATAAAGAGACTAATGATAGTTTTTTAATCATGAGTTATATTTATTTTTAAACACTTTTTGTCGTTAATTCTCAACAGTTTAAAAGTTGGGGAGGCAAATTTAGTCAAAATTCAGAATTTACAACTTCTTTAACATTATTTTTTCTTAACATTGCAAACTTTTAAGAATGATTATGTAAAAATAACCATCTACCATACTTTAAATTTACAAATATTTAAAATGAGATGAATTAAAAAAGGGTAAATTTGCAGATTAAATAATATTAATACAACTCTAAGATAATGAAGAGATTTTCGGGTCTATTTGCCGTCCTTTTTTCGGTAATGGCATTTGCGCAACAGCAGGGAAAACTGAGAAAAGTAGCCACAGTAGGTTTTTTAAATGTAGAAAACCTTTGGGATACAATCCGCTCTGCAGATTATATTGACGGCACTAAAGATATAAACAATCCTGCCTTTCACAGAAGCATCCCTATGGATTCAATTAAATTTCTGGAAGCTGAAAAACATGACGGTCCATGGAGTGACGGAGCCTTAAAAGATAAAAAAGCAGTGAGATACCAAAGCGGATCGGAAGAGTTTACTCCGAAAAGTGCAAAAAACTACAACACAAAAATTTACAAGGCAAAATTAGCTAATGAAGCCAAAGTAATCTCTGAAATGGGCGCCCAGTATACCAAAACAGCTCCTGCCGTTGTCGGATTAATTGAGGTTGAAAACAGACAGGTAATTGAAGACCTGATTAAAGAGCCAGCCCTTAAAAAATACGATTACGGAATTATCCATTATAATTCTTATGATTACAGGGGAATTGATGTTGCCTTGATCTATCAGAAAAGAAGATTTACTCCGACCCACTCTTTAAAAAAGGAACTTAAAGTTTTTGGTGATGACGGAAGAAGGGAATACACAAGGGATATCCTGGTAGTAACCGGTTTTCTCGATAATGAAAAGGTAGCTTTCTTCATGAATCACTGGCCTTCGAGAAGAGGCGGTGAAGCAGCATCCCTTCCTAAAAGAAATGCAGCCGCAGCTTTATTGAAACAACAGATGGACAGTGTAAGAGCAGCAGATCCCACAACAAAACTGTTTGCAATGGGTGACTTTAATGATGACCCGGTAAGCTCAAGTTTAAAAAATCATTTAAAAGCCCAGGCAAGCCCGAAAGATTTAAGTGATGTAAATCCTTATCTTAATCTGATGTATCCTTTATATAAGAAAGGCGTAGCTTCACTGGCTTATCAGGATGCACCGAACTTATTTGACCAGATTATTGTTTCTAAGAATTTAGTTTCAGATCAGGTAACAAAAGAATATTCTGTGTATAAAGCAGAGGTTTTTGCCCCGGCCTATCTGGTGAATAAGGAAGGGAATTATAAAGGCTATCCTTTCAGATCCTGGAATGGCGACCAGTTTACCGGCGGTTACAGCGACCACTTTCCGGCATTTGTCGTTCTTCAGAAAGAACCATAAATTTAAGGCACTCATTTTGAGTGTCTTTTTATATAAATTTATGCGTATGAAAAATTCAATCTTATTGCTGGTGGTTTCTTTTTTATCCTTCAGCTGTACGGCACAGACTGTACCGGCTCCTAAAGCTGACCAGGAGAAATCCGAGATGAGGCCTTCAAAAAATGAAGACGGCGAATGGGACCTTACGGTTATTGACACGCAGTTTGATTATTTTCTGAATGCCGTTGCCAAGCCGGTAAGCCAATATTCCGAATCTTTTCTGAGAAGCAGAAATACGTTACTGGTCACCGAATGGAATTCCTATTATTCTTCCGGACGGTACAGGAATGTGATTGAATCATCCATAGATTACAATCCGAGAGAGAACTACGGTTTGAAATTCGAATATAAGCTGTACCAGGTTTTTGCCTATGTGAACTGGAAATACGGCTTAAGGATGAACGGGCTTTCCGGAAGCGATACGACACGATACTAAAAAAAGGTTCAGAATATTCTGAACCTTTTTAATTTTTTATAACTGTATAAAAACTATTTGTTAAATAATTCCTCTACTTTATCCCAGTTTACCACATCGAAAAATGCAGCTACGTAATCAGGTCTTCTGTTCTGATAGTTTAAGTAATAAGCGTGCTCCCAAACATCCAATCCTAAAACAGGCGTTCCTTTAGCATCCGCTACAGGCATTAACGGGTTGTCCTGGTTTGGTGTAGACGTTACAGCTACAGAACCGTCACTGTTCTTTACCAGCCATGCCCATCCTGAACCGAATCTTGTTTTGGCAGCTTCAGAGAAATCAGTTTTAAATTTCTCAAGCCCTCCGTAATTTTCAAGAGCCGCTTTTACATTTCCTACAGGCTCTTTGCTTCCGCCAGGCGTCAGGATTTCCCAGAATAGAGAGTGGTTGAAATGACCGCCTCCGTTATTTCTTACAGCAGGCTTATCAGTACCGGTCTGGCAGATTTCTTCAATGGTTTTCCCTTCTAATTCTGTTCCTTCAATGGCTTTATTTAAATTGTCGATATAGGCCTGGTGATGTTTTGTATGGTGGATTTCCATTGTTTTCGCATCTATTGTCGGCTCTAATGCATCGTAAGCATATCCTAGTTTTGGTAGTTCGAATGACATAATTTTATTTTTAATGTTATTACTCAAATTTAGCCATATTTTAACCGAAACTCAAAGAATGTGTATTATTTTAATAAATCTTTAACATAGAAAGATTAAGTATTTTGAAAAACTCAACATGAATACGGAAGATAAGCTAACGACCAGCAGGTATCATGCTATACGATCTGTTCACAGTGAGATTTATATTTTACGCCATTGGAAAATAAATGTATTTATTCAATTCCAAATCTTTCCAATAAAAAAAGCGCGGACTGGTAAGTCTGCGCTTTTTATTTAACAAAATTAAATCAATTATTTATTCATAGACATCAGGAACTCTTCGTTATTGAGCGTTCCCCTGATGTTTTTATTTACAAATTCCATGGCTTCAATAGGATTCATTTCAGAAAGGTATTTTCTTAAAATCCACATTCTCTGGGAGGTTACTTCATCTAAAAGAAGATCGTCTCTACGCGTACTGGAAGCGACCAGGTCAATAGCAGGATAAATTCTCCTGTTGGCAATCTTACGGTCTAACTGAAGTTCCATGTTACCCGTTCCCTTGAATTCTTCAAAGATTACTTCGTCCATTTTAGAACCCGTATCGATAAGCGCCGTTGCAATAATCGTCAGAGATCCTCCTCCTTCAATTTTTCTTGCTGCCCCGAAGAACCTTTTAGGTTTATGAAGCGCATTGGCATCCACACCACCGGAAAGTACTTTCCCGGATGCAGGTGTTACGGTATTGTAAGCTCTGGCCAATCTCGTGATAGAATCCAGCAAAATCACCACATCATGGCCGCATTCTACCATTCTCTGGGCTTTTGCAAGCACAAGGTTGGCTACTTTTACGTGTTTATCTGCTGCCTCGTCAAAGGTAGAGGCGATAACCTCTGCATTGACGCTTCTTTCCATATCGGTAACCTCTTCAGGACGTTCGTCGATAAGAAGCACCATCATATATACTTCAGGGTGGTTTGCTGCAATAGAGTTCGCGATATCCTTCAGCAACATGGTCTTACCCGTTTTAGGCTGGGCTACGATCATGGCTCTCTGCCCTTTTCCTATCGGTGCTATCAAGTCAACGATTCTTGTTGACATCGTAGCATTATTTCCTGTCAGGTTAAATTTTTCTTCAGGGAAAAGCGGTGTTAGATATTCAAAAGCAACACGGTCTTTGATGAATGCAAGATCCCGTCCGTTTACTTCCGTAGGTTTCAGTAAAGAAAAATATTTCTCTCCTTCTTTCGGAAGCCTTACAATTCCTCTTACCGTATCCCCGGTTTTTAGACTGTAATTCCTGATTTGCGCCGTGGAAACATACACGTCATCAGGTGAAGAGATATAACTGAAATCTGATGAACGTAAAAATCCGTAATTATCAGGCAATATTTCCAAAACACCTTCAATGCTCACCATTCCATCAAAACTGAACTCTTTTTTCTGTTCCTGATGCTGGTTTTGATTTTGATTTTGATTCTGGTTTGGGTTGTGATTCTGATTCTGTTCCTCACCTCTTTCAGAATGCTGCTGTTGCTGCTGCTTATTCTGATTTGGATTTTGGTTCTGGTTGGGATTCTGATTTCTGTTCTGGTTTCCGTTGTTATGCGGATTGTTGTGCTGCGTTCTTTGAGGCCTTGCCTGAGGCTGGGGAGTATTCGGCTTCTCTTCTGCAGGAGCAGATTCCTGGGATTCTGTATTTTTAGGAGCTTCTGTTTTCTCCTGTGGAGCTTCAGGGTTTCCTGTGTTTGGAGGAGAAACTCTTTTCCTTTTTCTTTTGGCAGCCGCTGCTGAATCTTCTGCAGCCGCAGCCGGTTCTGCTTTCGTATCCTCTGCTTTCGGTGCTTCAGCAACAGGTTCTTTTACTTCCTCTGCTTTTTCCTCTGTCTCCGTTTTCTGCTCTGCCGGAGCTTTCGTTTCTGTCTTTGGCCGGGGAGCCGCTTTTCTAGGAGCCGCTTTTTTAACAGGAGCCTTTACAGGTTTTTCTGCCGGGGCTTCCTCAGTACTGGTACTGGTTTCGGTTGTGCTGAAATAATCTTTGGCAACCTTGGGATTTGAAGCCTGAAAGTCAAGAACCGCAAAGATTTTATCATTCTCATTGCTGTTTCTTGCAACTTTAACGCCCAAATCCTTTAAGATTTTAGTCAGTTCCGTTACGGATTTTGACCTTAACGTTTCAATGTTAAACATATGTATGTAAAAAATGTAATTAATTGTGAGTAAGAAAAGTAAGTCCGGTGACTTTTATTTTCAAGTACATTGTATAATGCAAATCTACACTTATTTTTGAATTGTGCAAAATTTATGCTACTTTTGCCTAGATTAAATATTCAATGTTACAAAGAATACAGACCATATGGATTTTTTTGGCAGTTTTAGCTGCTGTATTTCTGTTTGTCACAGGGCAGGATGTGATTATTTCTGATCAGTTGCCTGTTATAAATATCGCCTGTGTAGCACTTGTTTTAATTGGATTACTGAGCGTATTCAGTTACAGGAACAGAAAAAGACAAATTTTGCTGAATACCGTCAGCATCATTATAAACGTTTTGTTGATTGGTGTATTGGCGTACTGGTTACTTAACTTATCCGGAGGAATTGAGTTTCCTGAGAAGGGTATTGAGCCGGTTTTCCCATTGATTGCGGTGATTTGTTTGTGTATTGCAAACGTATACATCAAAAAAGATGAGAGGCTCGTAAAATCTGTAGACAGACTCCGATAGCCTTACAACGATTTTTTGAGTAAGAACAGCTTCTTTTAAGGAGCTGTTTTTTTGTTTTAAATTCCCGCAGATGTTTACAGGTGCTCATGTTATATTTTTAAATTTAAAAACTAAATATGCGTAATCATCCGTTAAATCAACATAATCGGCGGGAGAAAAAGGAAAAATAAAATTTCAGTGCAACATTTCCGTTAAAGATGCGACAGATTGTTTAAAAATTTATTCAAATGAAAAAACTTACCTACCTTACATTTTCACTGTTCTCCGTTTTTGCTTTTTCACAGCAGGTTTCTGAAGAGAGAATTAAAACCGTACTTTCAACATTAGCTTCCGATGAAATGAAGGGCCGTGAAATCGGGACTGCGGAAAATGACAATGCCGCCAATTATATTGCTGTGCTTTTTAAAGAAAACAACCTGGAATACTGTACCGGAAATTCTTACCTGGTGCCGTTTGATTATAAAGGAAAAACAGTGTATAATGTTTGTGGGGTTAAGAAAGGAAAAACAGATAAATTTCTGGGGTTTTCAGGACATTTTGATCATATCGGGACAAGCAAAAAAAGCGGTGACAACATTTATAACGGAGCCGATGATGATGCCAGCGGAATTACCACGCTTACCGGGATC
>Ga0265798_10003202_pt1 | contig 23432 bp, 17 predicted proteins | sample P3T30metagenome_FD_192430 | JGI IMG/M metagenome (GOLD analysis project Ga0265798, IMG submission 192430) | Plant litter microbial communities from East Loma Ridge, Irvine, California - P3 T30 | ecosystem: Environmental > Terrestrial > Plant litter > Unclassified | place: USA: California... | reverse complement strand
TAGGTATCTCCGGCATCCTCCTTCTCCTGCGGATATCAAACATGTGGTGGAAACACAGCCGTCATCTGAGCGCCATGGGAAACCCAAAGCAAAAGTACTGGGAAGTCAACCGGACAGGCTGGTGGCCGTGGCTCAACCGCCATGTCCTGATGGCACCCCTATGGAAGAAGAAGCACAACGCTCAGTTTCAGATCAGCAGCGCCATCGACAACGGAACGCTGCCTGGCAGATGGCACACCATCATGTTGGTCATCTACGTAGCCCTGAACGTCGCCTGGTGTGTGGCTCTCCCCTACAAGGTGCTCGACCACAAGGAGACCCTCGCCGCGCTCCGTGGACGCTCCGGAACACTCGCTGCTCTCAACCTCATCCCCACTGTTCTCTTCGCCCTCCGCAACAACCCACTCATCACCCTCCTCCAAGTCTCGTACGATGACTTCAACCTGTTCCATCGCTGGGCTGCGCGAATCACCATTGCGGAAGCCATCGTTCACACTGCTGCCTGGTTGTACAACACCAAGCTCGCAGCAGGATGGCCTGCCGTTACAGCTGCTCTCCACACTGAGGGCTCGTACGGCTGGGGTATGGTTGGAACTGTTGCCTTTACCTTCCTTGGTATCCAGGCATGGTCGCCATTCCGCCACGCTTTCTACGAGACCTTCCTCAACATTCACCGTGTCTGCGTCATCGCTGCGCTTCTCGGTCTCTACAAGCATCTGGAGCTGCACAGTCTCCCGCAAGTCCCCTGGATGCACCTGGTCTTCTTCTTCTGGGCTGCCGAGTGGGCCTGCCGATGGGCCTCAATCCTCTACTACGGCATCGGCCTCAGGCAAAGATCATCAATCACCGTCGAGGCCATGCCCGGAGAGGCCGTTCGCCTGACCATCAACATGGTCCGCGAGTGGACTCCTCGTCCAGGATGCCACGTGCACATGTGGATGCCAGCTCTCTCCCTCTGGTCTTCGCATCCCTTCTCTGTCGCGTGGGCTGCAACACTCACCCCAGATTCCAAGGAGATGACACTGCCCATGCTCGAAGGCGATGTCCTTGCGATGCATGGCCGTCCCCAAAAGTCAAAGCAAATCAGCTTGGTCTGCCGTGCGCGTACTGGACTTACCCGTCACATGTACGAGAAGGCCTGCAAGAGCCCCAACGAGCAGTTCACCACCTTCGGTTTTATCGAGGGTCCATATGGCGGCCACCACAGCCTAGACTCCTACGGCACCGCAGTTCTATTTGCCGGTGGTGTAGGTATCACTCACCAAGTCATGTACCTGAAGCACCTCGTCAATGGCTACAACAACGGAACCACAGCAACACAAAGAATAGTCCTCATCTGGACAGTCCCCACATCCGACTGCCTGGAGTGGGTACGGCCCTGGATGGACGAGGTCCTCCGCATGAAGGGTCGCAAGCAATGTCTCCGCATCAAGCTTTTCATCTCAAGACCCAAGGGTCGCGTTGAGAGCAGCAGTGAGACAGTCAAGATGTACAGTGGTCGTCCGCAACACGCGGCCTTGATCGAAGAAGAGGTCAAGAACCGTGTCGGTGCTATGGCTGTCACAGTGTGCGCGTCGGGCGGTATGGCAGATGGCGTAAGACATGCGGTTCGACCGTTCCTTACGCAAGGTAGCGTTGATTTCATTGAGGAGGCCTTCACATACTAAGAGGCCTTGGTCAATGTACGATACTGTTGGCAACGTTACGCTTAACAAATTCCTTGTTCATCGCCTACTATCGCACCGCATCGTGCACGACGCTTACGCTCGAACACCTTGGGCAAGCCACACCCGGGTTCATTGTACATCATCTCTCTCGTCTACTACCCAGTCGAGAACTCACATAACTATACCAAAACATTACCTTTCTTATTATCCGCATTGTTCACTTCTTTGTAAATACCTCCTACTTAATGCTTTACTTCTTGTCCAATATGTCACCGTCTCATACTTGTCATGTCTCTCCTTGAATCTCTGATCGGCGTTTTATGAGCGATGCATTTGTTAGCGTGTCTGGGTCTTTGTAGATATTCAACGTAGCTTTGTGTATAACAGTAGCATATCCTCTACCAAAAGTTCGTCTATTCTCCTTATTTTCTTCATCTGCTCGCGCACTGCAACTACTGGTCTTCTTGGTGTTTACTGATCGGGAACAAGGGTAGATCTCTAAGCCTCAGGTGTTGATCAGGGTACTGATCCAGACCTTCACTCATCACCTCTAAGCCCACTCAAGTCGTCACTCCCCCCACTTCCTTTGTTCGGACGTCCACGTAATCGCGGTCCTACGCTCTCGATGTGTGGCTTAGTCGGCCAGGGGGCACACCGCCGACCTATCCGTGCACGCCAATGATTGGCCGACACCACGTGAAGTGGACCCTCGGCCAACTCAATAGACAATGCATCCCCACATTGGCGCCGAAAAGTGGCGGTGACGACAGTGTGGCTGATTCACTGCAGTCGCGACTTGCATCTTATTGTGTCATGGGTGTGTATAAATAAGAAGGTGCTACTTCGGCGGGGATCGTGCTTGTCCAAGTGTGACGTTGTCGAGAACCTTACCTTCAACTTTAAATAACCCTCCCGCTCCCGCTGAATTTCGATCTCCAAGTCAAATCGCGATACACTCAACCTTACCTATTGTAACCTAGTTATCAGAATCTAAGTTTATTCCTTCGTACACAACATCATGTCTGGATACGACGGCTCCGGCTACAACCAAGGCGGATACGGACAACAAGGCGGGTACCAACAACAGGATGGATATGGACAACAGGGCGGCTACGGACAAGACAATTACAATGGCGGCGGTGGACACCAGCAGCCTCATCACCACCAACAACAGCCCCATGGTGCTGCCAGCGCATATTACGGTGGTCAAGGAGGCCCTCAAGCCTACGGTCAACAAGGAGGTTACGACGCAGCGCCTCCTCAATACCAACAACTCCCTTCTGCCGCAGCCCATTCATCCAACTCCGGTCGCAACTCGATGAACCAAGGTCATCAGAACCAATACGGCGGCGAGGGCGACCCAGAAGGTGACCGTGGTGTCATGGGCGGTCTCGCGGGTGCAGCAGCCGGAGGCTACGGTGGCCACGCCCTCGGTGGAAAAGCCGGCCACGGCGTAGCCGGCACGGTAATCGGCGCCCTCGCAGGAGCCTTCGCAGGCCACAAAGGCCAAGACGCGGTAGAAGAAAAGTGGGACGAGCGCAAAGAAAAGAAGAAGCAAGAAGAAGAGGAAGAAAAGCGCAAGAAATACGGCCAACAGCAACACCAAGGTCCCCCTCCCATCCAACACCACCAAGACACCAACAACCAGCGCTCCCAAGGCGACTTCGGCGGCAACTTCAGCGCCTCCTCGCGCGACATCCGCCTCGACGCTCATGGCGACTACACACTGCACGCCCAGTGCCGCCGCGCAGACGGCTCCTACCAATCCTCCTCCATATCCCTGAACCGCATCCTCGAAAACGACGGCGGCAGTTTCCGCTGGTCCGGAGGCTCAAACTCCAGCAGCGGCGGTGGCAGCGAAAACACGTATACTGTCCAACAAGGCGACACGCTCCGTGCCATTGCATCACGCTTCTCGCACTGCTCCTACGAGGATCTTGCTCGCCACAACAATATTACCAATCCAGACCAGATTTGGCCGGGCCAGAATCTTAAGGTCCCGGGTGGGAATAGCAGTCGTGGGGGTGGTGGGTTTGGGAGTTCGGCTAGGGGGATGAGGTTGGCGGATGGGGGGCAGAGGTTGGAGGGGGAGTTGGAGTACCAGGGGCATTGGAGGATGAGGGAGGTTAATCTTGATGAGAGGATTAGTAATAGGGATGGTGCGCTGGTTTTTGTTTAGGGAGATAGATGATGGGAGGGGAGGATGGGAGAGAGTGAGAAGGGTATTGGTGTGCTATTCTCACGGATGAACCTTTAGAGTTTCAAGCTATCCATTTTTACCTGTCCACACAATTCGCATATCGCTTCAAGAAGTCATGCAGTTCGACCAAAGAGTCTGTCGGAGCGAGCGCCATGTAGCGACTCTGTACATCGCCGGTATGTGCCAGTTCAAGAACTTTACATGTGACCCACCATATCTCTAGTCCATACTTGACAAAGCCTAGTAGTCTTTGTTCCTCTGCTTCACGTTCCGCGTGTAGAGCATCCCACAGCTCTTTCCAGCGCTTCGTCGCACGGAGTAGAGTAGCGTGTACCATCGGAGTCAAAAGAGCGGCTCGAGATATGAATACGATGGAATGTAACGCTGCAGAGATATATCAGCTTGAGGCCACAAAGGCTGAGATGCAGATGGGTAAACCTACCGAATATGCAAATCATGAGAAGTCGATGTTCAAGGACATCGATAAGGGGACTCTTCTGCTCATCAGACCAGTCCTCGCTCATCAACGCAGAAACCAGTTGCTTGATGCTAGGTTTCGGTCTCGCCAGGCGTTTCGACTGTGCACGTAAACGAGCGTAATCTTCCTCTGTAGCCGCATCATAAAGCACATCATTGCACGGAAGCGTCTGCGAGACCTCCGCAATAGCAATCTTGGGAACCGAGCTGAAGAAAAAGGTAGCCATGCAATCCATAGCAAAGATGAAGTTCACAGCTCTCACTCTAGATTCCTCGGCTATGAACGCATTCCACTCCGGTACCTGGTTTTGACATCTCACCGTGACTGTGGGTTCCAGCAACTTGAGCGATCGCATCGCAGCGATGATTTCAGGGTGTCGAGAGATTCCGACTCGGCTACGTGTTGCTTCGTTGTTGAAACTACTCTGGAGAGCTACTATGAGTGATGCGGCTTGGACTGCTTCCAGAGCGCGGGGATCGTGTCTGGGATTGGGTGTCGCGACTACGTTGCGTAGATGCACGAAGATGAAGTCTTCGCTTAGATCGAAGAAGGAGCGGGATGACAAGGCGCCGTCTGTGGGTGTGCAATGTACTGATCCAGCAAAGGCGACAGCGAGTAACAAGGGGAGCGGAACTTTGTGCATATCGAATGTCGGCCAGTGGATGAGTGGCTGTTGGGGGTGAAAGACGCTGAAATAAGCCGAGATACACTCTTCGAAGTTTTCTGCTGTGAAGACTGCTTTTGCGGCAACTACGGGGAAAGCGCCTTCGGGGTTGAAGTGGGCCGTTCGACATGTTTGGCTGTATATGAAGAGCTGAGAACATAGCTCGTCGATCCTAGGCTGGAGAAGCGCGGTCGTCTGGGGTCGTCCCGGTGCTGGTGGTATTGAAGCACAGATGTCTACGTCGACATTCATGAAGAAGTCTGAGAAGATGCCGAAGAGTGCCATGTCCCTGTCGAGAAGCTGATGGTCTGCGTCGTGGGTTTCTTGATGCTTGGACGACTGTACAGTCAATGGATCGTTAATGAAAGCATTGAGTATCGACTCGCGGCGAGGGTCTGTGTAACTATATAGGAATGTGATGGGATAGCGAGGAAGACTCTGGGCGTTTTCCTCTACAGCCGTGGTGTCGCGGCTCAAATGACTGGTACTGGTATCATGAGCATCTTCGCGTAACAGGTGTGCGTGGTTTCCGATCGTTCTGAGCCGGCTTCGTCGTCCTGGCTTGGCAGAGGCTATCTCATCGTGTTCGCCTCGTTTTCGGCATGACTTTGAGTGTCTCCTAAGGACATCGCTAAGCAATGTCAATGTCAAGGTGTCACGAGCTTACCCGACACAGGCGAAAACCTACTGACGGACGAACGTGCGATTACAGAAGCTGCAGGTGTTTAGACGATCGCGGGTATCTGGTTGGCGTCAAATAAGCTCCGGATAACACTCGGATGGTCAACTTACGAGCCGACTCGTGTCGTCGCAAGTGACTGTTGCTCGAGAAGAATTTGCCGCACGTGCTACATTTATGGGATGTGATACCCAGGTCCGTCTCGATAGCGTCTGGCATTGACTTGTCCGTGATTGGTGACGCGGCGGCCCATGATGTGGGCTTTCCAGGGCTGAATGTGGGTTTTCAGAATGTGGGCTTTCCGCTGATGTGGGCTTTAACTGCGGCGGCCTTACCGCAAAGGGCCGACCACGTGACACAGCATCGATGCTCTCCCTATACCGTCGTGTATCAACACTCCTGTTGCAAGAATGAGTTTGTTTCTGTCAGATACTGCCTATCGTCATGTCGAGTATACGAGCGTTCGTAAGCCGAAGAAGCTACTGCGCATTCGGTAATATCTCACTCCTTCCATCTCGAATGAACCAAACTGACAGTGCCCAGCATTTACGTTAAGACCTCACCCCATACATCTTCGACTTAGCCATACAGCATGTCGTAGCATGTCTACCAGCTCCCCCAGTCACAAGACCATAGAACGAGACGATCAGCGCAGCGACACACTCCTCCCATCAGCCATCGTCAAACCAAGAGGTGTAGTGGAACACGTCCTGTAATCCACACTCTCCCAGACATACCCAAACACTCCCTGACAGACCCCAGAACAACCACGGACCAAATCCTCAACTGGGCTCGACAAAGCTCCATCCACCCACTAAGCTTCGGCCTCGCTTGCTGCGCCCTAGAAATGATGCACTGCTCCATGCCACGCTACGACCAAGACCGACTCGGCATCATCTTTCGCGCATCCCCTCGCCAGGCGGATGTCATGATCGTTGCAGGCACAGTCACCAATAAGATGGCTCCTGCTGTTCGGCAGTGCTATGATCAGATGCCAGAGCCGAGATGGGTGATCAGCATGGGGAGTTGCGCGAATGGTGGCGGGTACTATCATTATAGTTATAGTGTGGTGAGGGGCGTTGATAGGATTATTCCTGTGGATATCTATGTTCCAGGGTGTCCTCCGACGGCTGAGGCGTTGTTGTATGGTGTCTTTCAGTTGCAGAAGAAGATTAGACATACGAAGACGACGAGGATGTGGTATCGGAAATAGTTGGCAGCGCGATAGTCGGATACAGAGATGCTCAGATGAGAATTTGCCCTCTCACCTCTTCCTCTCACTTCAGTGCGCGGCATACCCCGTCGCTCCTGCCTTGTGGTACCTTCCTTCCCTAACCGTCTTCACCCCGTCCAGTTTTTCACCACTCACGACGCGATTGCGAAGCTTTCGCAAACGCTGTTAACTGTATCGTTTCTTACTCATTCCATTGCGTCGCGTCCATTGTACATCAATTGTAACTTCTCGACAACGCGCACAAAGCCGACGCACGACGCGCCAAAGAGCATCACGAGAAGTGAGAGCCAAATCCACGAAGATGCCCAACTACAAACCTGTAGAGCCCGAGACGGCGGACTGTTACTTCGACTTGGGCGTGACTCAATACGCCACAGCAACAGACATAAAGGCAGCCTACCGCATACTAGCGCTGCAGCATCATCCTGACAAGAAAGCACCCGGTCGCACTATAGATGCTGTCGAGTTCAGACGTGTAAGAGCACTCACCCTCGAATCCCAGCGATAAGGGGACTAACGAGAAATAGGTGAACGAAGCATTTGAGATACTACGATATACTGAAAAACGAAACGAATACGACGCTCTTTACGAAGGCATCCGAGAGGAATGGGAGGAGTACCACAACAGACACGCCGAATACGTTCTGCAGGAAGAGATAGACCGCATTGATGCTGAGGCAGAAGAAGCGCGTGTACAGAAGGAACAGCAGCGGCAGGCAGAGGAGAGACAACGCAAAGCAGAGGAAGAGGCTCGAGCAGACGCTGAGCGAACTGTACGAGAAAGGAAAGAGAGACTTGCAGAAGAGCGTTCGCGACAAGCAGCAGAGCGTGCCGAGAAAGCCCGAGCTATAGTAGCGGAAGAGCGACTGCGGAAGTGGAAAGAAGAGCAAGAGATTTTGCGAAAGCAGCGCCGCGAACAGCGCCAACAGCAGGCCGAAGAGCGCGAAGCAAAAGTCAGAGAGCAACATCGCCTTGAACAAGAGCGAAAGGCGCAGGAGTATCTCGCCGCACTTGAGGCACAACAAAAGCTCGCAGAGCAGAAGGCGCGCCAGGTGGAAGAATTGATGGTCCGGACATACATGCAGCAATTCTTCTCCGAGACCGCCGACGCAGAGAGTCAACGCATACAGCGCCGCGTCCGCTTGGCCCACACATGGGCGCGGCAACTCCATACAGACGCAAAGACTGCTGCTGGTGCAGGACCTGATGCTAAATCCGAGTATGTGGAGTTGGGCTGGCACCGGATCGACGGCACTGCGACCTGCGACTTTTGCGTTAAAGACGTACGCTTATACTTCTTTGCGTGTCCCTTGGGAGGCGCGGCAGCGTGTGGGGATTGTGTATACAAGTTTGCACACGGGTATGAGACGGCGAACGGGGAGGTTATCGGAAAGCGGAAGGTGGAGGAGAAGAAAGCCGCCAAGGTTGGTGGGAAGAAGGGAAAGAGTAAGGGCAAAGGCAAAGGGAAGAATTGACAGGATGTAAGACGCAGGTGGTTACCAAGGGTGTACAGCATGAGTATGCTAAACTTGTCAGTGAGAAGTAAGGATGCAAGATGCAAGATACAAACGGGGCTTCACAGTATGAGCATACCAAGACTATCTGTGGAAATCACGTCAGACAGAGGCCGCCAAGGTCATAATAATGTATGGAATGTTTGATACAAGTCTTACAGATGAATAACAACGACAAGTCCAAAAGACCCACCCAATTATGCCAATCCGTTGTCCCCAAATGCACCCCAAACATGCCGACCGTGATTATCGTAATGTAACAAGATAAGTAACCATCCCAACACCGGGGGTATCTTTTGAAGAATAAACACCAACACTTTTCCCGCGCCCAAAACACCTTTTTGTCCCACAGCTTGTCGACCCAAATGTCTGTGATGATGATGATGATGCAGCCTAAGACGGAAAGGAGACAGGATAATAATAACAAGCTCAAAGAGAGGAGGGAGGAGATGGGTAAGGGGACTACCCGGTCCATCCCATATCCCCGCCTTGCTGTCCACCCTGTTGTCCCATTCTTTGGGCTTGTTGCTGAGCTTGACGCATCATCATCATCTGGGTCATCTGCTGTTGGTTCATGGGCTGCATTCCTTGCATACCCTGCATGCCACCGTTTATCTGTCCACCCTGCATGCCGCCCATGCCTCCATTCATCTGGTTCATTTGCGCCATGTTCATACCCTGACCCATGTTGCCCATGTTACCCATGTTCATGCCCTGCATGCCGCCACCTTGCATGCTGTTCATGGTATTCATGTTGCCCATCATGCCCTGAGGCAGTTGGCCACCGCTTGCCATGGCTTGTTGTCGCATTTGTAGGAGTCGAGAATTGTTTGCGGCGTTTGCGCGTTGTTGTTGGAGCATCTGCTGGTACTGTTGCATCTGCATGGGGTTGGGCGTGTTGCCGTTTTGCATGCCGTTCATTTGGCCGCCGTTCATCTGGCCGCCCATGTTGTTCTGCATGTGTGCCATCTGCATCTGTTGTTCACGCTGCTCTCGCTGCTTGATTTGCATTTCCATCTGATGGATTTGTTGCATGACCTGGGGAGGAATGTTCTGGCCGTAATTCTGCATGACCGTCTGCTTGTGCTGCTGATAGCGCGCGCGCATCTGCTGGAGATTCAGGTTAGCAAAAGTCATGTTGCCTTGGTTATTGGGCATGCCATTCTGCTGCATGCCGGCTCCAGGTGACATATTTTGCATAGCCATCTGCTGTTGGCTTTGCTGCTGATTTTGGGTTAACTGGCGGAAATAGTGCTGCGCGAGCTGGTTGCGGTATGTCTGCGGATTCTGGCCTTGCGGAACTCCTTGAGTCTGGATTTGCTGCGTAGCCTTTGAGAATGCCAGCTGCTGAAACTGTTGCTGCTGGTTACCGGGCGATCCTGTTTGCTGCATTTGCTGCATGCGAAGTTGCTGCTGCAGACGCTGTTGTTGGAACTGCTGAGCCTGTTCAGGCGTCATGTTCTGACCTGGCTGAGGTGTCTGCATCATCATTGGCGTTTGCCCTTGCATGGCCATGGATGGGCTGCCCTGGCCCATGCGACTCGGGGTCGGCGTCATGTTGCGATTCGGCATCGAGGCATTCATTACAGGCGTTCCTTGTACGATGTGCGGTGTGCCTGTGCGACTCAAATTCTGCTGCTGACTGACGGAGCGCATCATGTTCTGGTGATTAGAGACGGCAGATGGCGGGCGAGCAGGGCTGTTGATGGCCTGGTTCGAAGCGGTAGGTACCATTGGGGTGCCACCGAGCTGATGCGCAGCCTGCCCACCAAGCGATGGCGATGCTGCAGCGGCCGCCATCGGCGTTTGCTGGCGTATGGTGGGCGAGAACTGAGATTGCGTAGCCGACTGAGGTGTCTGAGTAGCCTGTATGGCTACCGCGTTCGACATCTGGTGCTGTGCTGCGGCAGCGGCTCGCAAGGCTTCATTCTGTTGCTGATTCTGTTGCAATTGTGCTTGATGCGCTTGCTGGCGAAGAGCCTGTTGCTGTTGACGCTCCGCAAGTTCGGCCTGCTGTCTGCTCTCGATCTCTCTCTTCCTCTGAATTTCAGCCTCCATCTGCGCTTGGCGTTTGGCTTGAGCGATTCGAGCGTCTTCTTCCTTCTTCCTCCGGTCGGCTTCCTCGTGGTTGGCACGGATGTTAGCAATAGTCTTGAAGCGGGCAAATGTCTGGGAGTTGGCGGCGGCGCGCACAGCGTTGTCGTCGTTGCCGGCAGCTGTAGCTGTCATATTGCTCTGGTACTCGTCGCCCGCCAACATAAAGCGCTGTAGACCCTGAGCCTCTGCCTCGTCTGCAGCCAGCTCGGCGGTGGTCCTCTTGCGAGTCTTGCGTGGAGGCGCGGGATTCTTGTTGTTCGGGTGTGTGATGGCATTCATAAGTGCGAGCGATTCACCGAAGCTCTTGGTGGGCTCCAAATAGAGGGGTGGGCAGGTGGCCCTCAGGAACTCGGCCTCGAACTCGTGTACGTTGCTATCATCGAGGACCATTTTTTGTCGTTTCGGGCTTGGGCCGTTCGCAAAGGTGGGCGTGGAGGGTACTGCCGTCATGGGAGTCGGCGGCATGCCTCCAGCTCTGCCCTGGGCTTGCATTCTCTTGAGGGTAGCCATGTCTGGGACGGGCGTGGTGGCCAGTAGCTGCATGTCGGCCAATCGCGACTGCTGCGTTGGGAACAGTACCACTGTTACGACTTTAGCGATGCCTGGCTGCTTGTTCAGAGCCCCGTTTTGACCCGGAGCGGGCATGTTCTCCTTGTCTTCTTTGGTCTCTCCGTCTTTGCTCTGCGCGTTGGCCTGGGTGGTCTTGGCATCGGCCTGCTTGGTTGGAAAGGGCGCGAATGGAGAGGGTGTGATGAAGTTGTTGTAGTTATGAATAGAGAAGGCGCTCGTGCCGGCCTCGCCAGCGCTGTTGGTGTCATCCTTGGGCTTGACGCCGGCCGAGCGGTAGTCGTGAACCTCAACGATGAGGCAGTCGTCGTACCAGGGGGTGTTGAACTCGTAGAGCTCCTCGACCATGTTGTGAGGCACCTCTTTGTCCCGGATGGCCTGCAGCAGCTCGCGCATAGGCGACTGGTAGGACAGCGTCTCCTGGGAGTCGTTCAAGCGGAAGTGCTTGGGGTGCAGGTATACACGGAGGGACGGCGGCTTGCCCTTGTGCCTGGCCAGAATATCTTGCTGCGTGTAAACTGCGAAGCACATTAGCGCGTGTGCCGAAAGCGGTAGCGAAGTGTGAATATACCATATTTCCTGGCCTCGTCGTGCTTCGCGCCCTCGTCCTCCATGTTGGACTGGCGCGTGGCAGTGCGCGCAACTCCCGGGCGCTGAGACTCGCGGCGCAGGCGAGGAGGCTGCGCTGGGCGGGCAACTGCGACTGGGCCGGACATGATGGTGGTGACGGCGCTGCAGTTCGTCGACTCGCGGTGGGGCGGCGGTGGGACGGGCTTTCGGCCTGGGGAACCACGACCGGCAGCGGCGCGGCGTGCAGACGGCGGAGAGAGGGCAGGCGCAAAGATGCGCGCGATGCCCGCGGTGCTTCTGGCAGTGCGCGAGGGGGTGCGAGGGAGCGCGAGGGAGGGGCGACTCGAGCGAGGCTGGGCGTCCTATTGGAGATGTCTCGACGCGTGAGGATGGCCGACGTGATGTTTGCTGATCCGAGCTGATGCGCAGCTGCCTCCCCGTATGTCTAACCCTGTTTCATCATCATCCACGTGACTACCACCTCACCATGACCTCCACGGCTTCGCTCGACGTCATCCACCTAAAGCTCCCGTCGATGCTAGGGCATCTGAGAAAGCGCTTCTTGCGAGATCCGATCGAGTTCAGTCGCCAAACTACATGCCACTTCTTGGCATGATGACTCTGCCAGCAGGGCTGTGCCGCACTCCGGCATTGCATCTGCACGCCATACCTAGGGCACTGCAACATCCACAGCTTGGAGCTGATCCTGACACTCCTCTCACATCGAGCCACCATCTTCCTTGTCACTCACAAAGTTCTGTGTAGTCCAGTCGACTCGACCCTGCAGCCAACACCAAAGTAGCCCTCCTTCGTCATGACGAGCCTCGAAACCCTGCCGTTGGAAATCCATGAGCAAATCTTCGCATACCTCGTACCTCGCCAGCGTCATAAAAATCTCGCTTGTCTCGACCCTGACTACTGGAACGAAAAAGAGAGGCCCGACATCTACAACATTCGGTTGACCTGTCGACGTCTACGTACGGCGGCATGGCAGACCTTCGTTTGGATCCTGGAAGATCTCCCAACAAAGTGCCAAGAAGTGACATTGCGGAATCTAGCTGCCCTTCTCGAGTCACCTGAAATCTCGAGCAGGCTCACACATCTGACCCTTTCACCTTACCATCTCTTCACGGGAGATTGCTACTCGTATTCCTTGAGTGTTATCGTCGATTCTCAGAGAGACGAATTTCATGCTCGTTGTGCATGGCTTCGAGATACTCTCTCGGAAACACTGGTCGCAATCATTCGCCTGGCCCCAAAGATCCGCCATCTGGTCTGTGTCATCGCAAGCCTCAGCCTTACATTTAATGATGAAGGCGAGGATGCGTGGGTCGGCACGGTTTACAGCGAGGTTGTTGACCCTATGCACGTAAGTCCTAATTCTCAAACGTCCAATGATCTTTTTTGAATACTTGCCTGCATTCTACCTCCGTCATCTGCTTGGGGGTCCTTTACATGTGTTGATGAGCTATACAGATCATTCAAACCGTCCTTAGAGATACACACTTGGCAGAAAGACTCGAATCTATGTATCTCCTCTCCAGTGAACACCAATATAGTTTCACACACACTGGCGACATCCCTGAAAGCCTCACTCCTTTGATCTACGACAACCTTCGTCATCTAACACTTGCACTGAGGACCCGGAAAGTTTCCGACTTCCGCATTCGGGCGTCGCATTTGACAAGCCTGTGCATTGTGCTCGGCGGACTGTGCGAAGAGGGTCTGACTACATTATTTACTCAAGGAGTCTGCTTCCCCGAACTATGCCCTATCCTGCGCAGCTATACCATTCGTGGAGATAAGGTCCGAGATGATCAAGAGTTTGCCAAGCAGGTGCGCGAGGTCCCGACTCGACTTCTATTACAATTCATTGCGCCAATCTTCGAGCGCGACTCGACACTACCGTTAGTCTCGCTAGAACACATCATAGCCGAAGAGGAAGAAGATGCAGAGTTCACTCGTATCCCTGACTTCCAGGGCAGCGGCCGGATCGGGTTATTAGTTTTCAGGAACTTCTACCATTTCATACCTCAATCGCGGCAGAAGGCAGGAACCTCGATAAGCTACAATAAGAAAACAGTCGATCAGCACTGGAAACCCTACAAGGCGCTGCTTGCCAAGTGTGACAGCTCCCGTATTGAACACTTACCTCCTGGATGTGAATGATTACTCAGGCGTTGATGTGCAATGGTCGCATTACCCGGCAAGGCTCAATCATACGGGGGATAGAATAACAAACGGGAAGAGATGGCTTACAAAAGAGAGCAAACGCATGACTTGAGGATAAGTCTCTCGCGGCGACATGTGCATGTGAATATCGGAAGGGCGATTGCGACATCCGCAGCATCACCATAACAATGGGCGAACACTACCACCCGCAAGTGCGAACGCCTTCACAACGGCGATGGAAGAGCATGTAATCCACAACGCGGTGCAATCTTTCTCTGAGGATATCGGTTTGCGCATTTCTTGTGCACTTCCAGGACCGCATCGCAATCACATTACGGCTTGAGTCACAGTTGTCATACTTGATGCTTGACTCTTGATGGCGAAGTGTCCGTGAAGCGACGCGATGTGAACGTGTCGCTGTCATGAGGCTATATAAGGCTCTGCTTCGATATCTATTCTCCTGGACATATTGCCAACATACAGGCACATCCTCTCCAAATCTACAAGATCTCGTCCAACGGCCTGCGCCATAACTATCACCCCAAACATACACACACGTACCTATTCAAGTTCTTGAACGTCGTTGATCGACATCGTTCAATCTTCGGCATCGAACTATCGAGTTCTCGGCTGCTGCAACTCTCCCAGGCGGATACGCGCTCCATTTATACAGTTCTACAACCGACATTATCGAAGTTCTCTCACTATGTACCCGCATAACATGCACGACGCGAGACCCACAGCTCCGCAGCCTCGGATATATATGCCTTCGCCCCAAAGAAATCATCCCGCGCATGCACCCGACATGTCAGCCCTAAGAAACATGCCCAACGCTCCGCAGGCTCCGACTTATGTGACTTCACCCTCAAGAACTCATCCCACGCGTGAATCCAACACGCAACCCCCGGAACCCACGGAACCCACGAGGCACTGGGGACGAGTGTGGAATTGTTGCCACTGTGGTTGGGACCATGTATTACACCCTGGCGACGATGCCAACCCCACAAAACCCGAAAACAGACCCAAATGCAATATAAAACATAACATAACAGGCATCGTTTGCGTTCACATACGGTGCAATACCTCCTGCGGACCGTCTCCGGTAGTCGTTGCTCCTCCCCCAAAGAAAAGGACGATGGGATTCCTCTCGAAGTGGGGCCGAAAGTAAAAGATTTGGGTGCATAGTCTGGAGAAAGAAGTGAGAGGGAGTAGTTAAGGTAGAGGGTCTGCTTAGATTGTATACGGGGAACTGTAGATTCAGGAAGGCTGAATAAAGGGTGGTAAATATCAAGTTAGCGAGGAATGTAAGTGAGCATAGTTTTGAAGAAGTGCTACCGTGTATCTTGGGAATGAAAATGATGAGCTCGCGCTGCGAAACTGATCTTTGGAAGACGAATGGTGAGTTGTGACGTTGAAGGGGGTCGTATAAGCAAACCCGCAGCTTATATGTGCTCACCCTTCGGGTCGTGTGCAGATGACTATACATGTATTACTCATTGAAGTCGTGAGTCTTGATAGTGACTGGCTCTTATACCGTCATACAAAAGTCTGAGCAAGCCTGAGTGTTAGAAACTGCTGGTGCGTGTTCATCGTTTGGAGAAGTCAAACGAGTCCCAGCGTAGCACTGGCCATCTTCCCAGACCTCTGCATGCGCAATGCGCAGGATGGATGAATAACACCATCATCGCCAATGCGTCACGTTTCCTTATATATCACGAAGGCGAAGTCTGCGAAGGTGTGAGGAGTGCTTCGGCTCACGTCGCTGCGATACCCTTCGTAACACCCCTCTTGATGCCTGAATGCTGGAATACGGTCATCTATGAAGTCTGCTCCTCTCAAAGATAGCCGACAGCCGCTTCAGGTAGTTCAGATGGTGCGCATGGCGAAGTGGTGAGTCGAAAGGGCTCTGAGTCTTCTGGGTATGACTGCGTGCCCGTAAAGGCTTCCCGTTCTGCTGAGCATGTCCTGCTCTCCTCGCTCTCCAAACAGCCTCCCCAAGTCCAATATCTACTCGTTGTTTCAAAGGTTGCGTGTTCACACTGCCCGATCATTATTCGCCAACGGCACACTCAACACCTACATCACATTCCTGGGTTGACTACCCCTTCATCGAAGATTTCACTCCCCACCACCAGCCATGGGTAGAACAGCCGATCATCTGACCAATTGTCGTGGGAACAGAGACACCTCCGATACGACCGTATGGAATACAGGTCATTATTCCGAACCTCGCAAGGGACTCGACCAGTACCTTAATCAGGAGATAAAACGGGAGAGGGAACAGAGAGAACAGAGGATGCTTGATGAGGAGCAAAAGCAACATGATAGGGAAAAAGCGAGGAGAGAACGAGCGAATGAAGTGGAAAGAGCGCAGAAGGCTACGGATAAGTCGCCAAGGCTGAAGGAGAGCTGTGTTATGATGTGAGCCGGTTCATGAATGGTATGCGTACGAAGAGAGAGCTTCTGCCAAGTGAGAGGAGTGATATTTCTACTATGACTTCAAATGACAGTATTCAGAAGCCTAATTGCTGAGATATCCAGTACCCAATCACTCATCCGACATTACTGAAATGCGGCCATGTGAAGTATCCAACTATATGACTTGAAGCTCACCATACCAATCAACAACGAGAAAAGCTATAAGAATCATGGTCTTCTTTAGACTGCTTCTTACCTCCCACACGAATAACTGACCATAGACTAGCGACGACCTTGTAGCTGACCACTTACAACAGCCACGCCATATTGTTCAGTACATACTGACAAGCCCGACTTGTGCCACTCCAGCCAATCCCGCGACTACAACCGTCACCGCAAGCACCAACCCCAATCCCGCGATGGGATGGTACTGCTGCACCTGCGGCACCCCGAACGCCGGCGACGGCGCATCTCAAGAAGACCACACACGCGTGACGGCGTGCAGCAACTGCAAGCATAGATGTTGCTGGCAATGCGGCCTATTCCGTCATGGTCCAGAAGACCCCTTGAAAGAGTCAGCGACACCCAGCCAGCCCAGCCAGCCCAGCCAACATCCAGTTCAAGATAATCGCAATCGGGCCACCGCGGAGGCTCAGCTAACGTACCCGCGTCCGATGACTAGGGCGCCGACCCAGAAGTTGCGAGGGGGAGGGAGAAGGAAAGAGAGTGGTGGTTGCGCTGTTTTGTGAGGAGGGCGAGGGGAGGTAGAAGGGTCAGATGATGAAATCGTAAAGCAAGACAGCGTAGAGAATGCGTATGGGAGAGGGAAGCTCATCAAGAGACATGTGTTGTGCATAGGTACGGTTCCGCAGTGAACAGGTGAGGTGTCGCAAATACCCCAATATACATGACGTAGTTCTCAATACCACATATGACTTTCTGATCACATCGATGGCTGGTGATGAAAATGAGGGAAATGTGACTGGCGATGGAGTTGGACGCTGAAGCACCACACAGTCAGAACGAGCCATGAGTCATGCTAGCGTGTATACCGAGTCGTTGAACATCGCGCTTCCTGCCAACCACCGTGCCACATCAGAACTACCACATGGGCAACGCGTGCGCAGGATTCCGCAGCGGACATTGAGAGCCCCGTTGCAGCTGCTTCTCCGATGCCAATACCGCGCGTAGCTTCAACGTGCTTCCTACCACGATGAAGCTGGCAACGCCCGGGCAGCTCCTACAAACAACACGCGAAACCACCCATCCATCCATACAACCATCGCAGCTCCATCAGCCTATACTCGTCTCCCTTCACTAACCTAACCTCCATCCTCCCTCTTCCCCCTCCCACAGCCCACCATCCCGGTCCTCGGTCCCCGGTGCCATCTCAAACCCACAACCTGCGACACCCAACGCCCCAAGACGCGAAACCACAGCGCCGGTATCTCTTTTCATCCGAACAACGCACGCGCCCCATGCATAATCTCAGATGCCGAGTCCCAGCACGATGCGACCCGTCTTTATGCTCAGGAGAGGCGATGAACGGAAGGGAGAGGGAAAGGCGCTGTTGGTGGCGTGGTGCCCAGGTGCTGTGCCGTATAGGAGTACTGGGGGCCTGCGGCGTAGGTCGCAGAGGTGCGTTAGCGAAGGCAGGAACAGTCTTTGTGCGGCAGTTATTTCCCCCGCGGGGTATGGGACTTTCTGGTGAAGTCGGAGGGATGACAGCGAGGGTTTGGCTGGTGTCGGCGAGTCCGCTGATGTTGTTCGATGAGATGACGATCAGCATCGTGAGGTTGTTCGAGTCGTGTGAAAGCGATCTACGATCTACAGTTGGTGGACTTCCGTTGTTGGCTTGGTCGCCCCCGCTCAGCTGTCAAAACAACGTCGAAACTGGCGTGTAGGGCTAAGATGCCGTCCGGAAGGGGTCCTGTCAAACGCGGCCTGACGTGCTATGTGTCAGGTAGCAGGATCGTTGTCGTTCCGGAATGTCAGCGTATGCTGCTCATCGCATGAATGGAAGGGGTGGAGCGGCAAACAAGCCTCTCGATCCACGGCTGTCTAGATCGTCAGGCGTTTTAGGCGCCTGTTGTTCAGGTCACAGCATGTTTGTGTCGGTGTGAGTGAACGTTGTGAAGTACCACACGTGCAAAGATATGACGTAGCCAAGATGGAAGGTAAGAAGAAGATGCGCCATGTCATTGAGGGTATTTCTATCGAGAAGCGAACCAAGGAAACTATATAACAGCATTCTTATCCTGAGAATGATTATGGTAGAGACTGAGATTACCGCAGCCACGCTTTGCGTGGTGGTGCATAAGGACTGTGTACCCTTTTTATATCGACAAATGTGTTAAGGAAATGAGATGTGTGGCTCTGCCAGACAGTGATACCATCAGGCCTCGATGAGTTGCAGGCATTGAATCATGCCGATGGAAGCTTGCCTGCGAGCTCCACGTAGCGCGGCCAGGTGTTGGTGAAGACGAGGTACTTGATGCTCTCAAAGGCGGGGTCAAAGACTTCCTCTGTGAACTCGCTCGGGACTATCGACCTGGTGCTCGATGTTGAGGACGACGTAATGTTGGAGTCGATACTCGCTGGCCGGCTCAAGGTGTCCTCCCATGGGCATACGACATTGTCTCTGGCGACGGGTGACTTGGCTTCCTCTGGTGTTTGGGCACGCGGCATATACGGGTCGAACTCCACTTCCGCGAACATGTTCTGTAGCATCTTGAAGATCTTGTATTCGATGTTGATCGGTGCCTCGGCGGTGAAGGGGTTGATAAGCGTGTAGAAAAGCAGAGACGCCTCGTTGAACATCTGTCGCCGTTGAGCAGTGGTAACGACCTTGAGGCTGCCCCACTTCTTCCTGAAGTTGCGCACTTCACGGAGGAAGATGCAGTTCTCGGCTGTGAACTCGCGCGCAGCAGCCCAGGCGATGAGGGGCTCGATATTTTGCTCAATAGTGAACTCCAGTGTTTGCATCGACGATTTGGCTTTGATCTCCTTGGTGTAGATCATGGTAGTCGATTTCCCGGATAATTGCGAGTGGTTGGAGGTGAGCGAATCCGTGTCGGAGATTGATGATCGTCTGTTCGGTTGGGCCCTCAGTGCGTCTCGCAGTGGTATGATGATGAGAACCTGTTGGCAGACGACTAGTGATGGTATAAACCTACATCGGGGTGTCAGTTAGGAAACGAGTCAGAGAAGGCAACTTCACTTACCACCCGGCTGGTGCAAAGACCTTGTTGATTTGCTGGATCTCGTGCATCTTCGAGTATGTGAAGGCGATCCAAAGTGGCGTTCCTGGAAGACTGAAGGTAATGTAAGCAGGATGGAATGATATCGATGCGAACAAACATACCCAGCAATGATGGCAAGTCTCGTTTGCCAGGCCCACGAATGAACGTCCTTGATGTTACGGATCTTCCATAGTATCCACGGACCAACCATCATTGTCCAGAACAGCTGCACAAAGATCGACGGAATCCTGATTGACAATCAGTGAAAGACTCGTGCAATTGCGTCATGATAACATACCATTCACCTCCTCTTCGGCATTCAATGTAATTAGTAGGAACTCCGAAGAAACCGTACGCATCGTGAAAGCGGCGAGAGCCGAAGAACAGCATGATAGCGGGCAGGAACTGCTGCGGTCAGTGGTATACACATGGACACACTATAACATGACATACCGAAAGGACTAGTCCGACCAAAGTACCAAAGTATACTTTCTTCGCCGCATCGAGATCGCGCCACGCTTCGAGCAGGCCAAGTGGGGTATACGACATCCGCTTCTTGCGCGCACCCTCCAGAAAGTTGCGTGTCATACGGCGTTGGCTCTCGTAGGCCGTGAGCACCTTGGCATTGCATGCTGTAAGAACTTAGTATGCATCGGACCTTGCGTCGAACCTCAAACTTACCTTGGAAAAATGCCATGCCAGATGGAAGAAATACTGACATAATCCAGAACTCGGCTGAGCATGGAAAGAGACCGTTCCACGGATAGACGAGTAGGACAAGGATGAGATAGATGTGCAGCATAAGCACCGCTGCGAAAACGATCTTGATATTTCGTATCTGCAAACAAAAAGCCTCCCTACGTCGATGGAGGAAGAAAAGCTCGACACTCAGTATCAGCGTGTACAATACGGCGACAACAATGTAAGCGACACCAAGACGGTCGAGATTGGCCCTTGTTGTGCCATCGAGCTCTCGTGGGCGCAACAGAGGCGGCATGGTGATCATGCTGTGTGGGGACCAAGCGGGAGTGATAGTTTCGATTGACAGTGAAGTATGAGGATTTGAGAGTCAGGCTCCTCCTCTTACTTAACAGAACGAAAGTGGGACCGTGTAGCGGAAGGATTGAAGGATGCTGTTACCGAGGGGGCGGGACAGGTTATGCCAAATGTCCATCGGCGAACAGGGCGGCACACAACTGCTAGGGAGAGCGGGAAGACGTAAGAGGTATTAGAACTGCCCTGCACATGGGTCGGGTCTGGTAAAAGATACAACAGGGCGAGGTTAGCTGCGGCTCGGGGAGGCCTGAGCGGCAAGGGATTGCTCGATGAGAGGTGTATCGCAGGGTCGGATGATACTGAGCCACCAGGACTAGTGACTCTTCTTAGTGTAACGGGAAGGGATGGTATCCTCTGCAGGATTGCAGCAGAACGCGTGAACGCCATGGCGGAGAGATGTGTCACGACGACTACCACGGGGGTACAGGCTGCTACCTTGTCGGGCTGCGACCGCGGAGAGCAATTTGACGTCCGCCTCCAAACATGCCGGTCAGCATGCAGTCCACTGATGTGTGAACGGTAGGAAACCCGGTGAGACGAGAGTGTCGAAGTTGGGGTAGATCATGTTCTGGTTCGTGCTGGGCTGGATCGTCGCATGCCGAGATCAGACATCGGAGGTTTCGGCACTCCAGCAATTTCCCAGGTACCCCAGGATTCGCTCCTACCATCACACCAACGTCAACGTTTTCGTGCTTCGAAGCGTTTCCATCGCTACACACGCTCGATAGCAATATCCCGCGGCTTCTTCCCGCTGCAACTCCAATTTCGAACGCTTCGTCCTGACGGTGATGACCGCATGCCGCGGCTGCAGGTACAGTGCTGTGCTCTACCCTTCGCAGGCCGCGTTGCAGCACCGCACGCGCCGAATTCTGCGACTATAGCACTTGGACTATTGATGCAGCTCGATTCTATGTATACAGGAATATCCATGCAGTACTCCCGTTTCATTGTGCTTTCGCACGTCTTCCCATTGACCGGCAGAAAGTCTGACGTTCATGCGTTCTTTTATCCTTCGCGGCTTCGAAAACATCGCGCTACGTCCAGTCATGCTCAACACTTCTGTCAGTCTCAGAGGTTTCATGTCAAACTTCTAGAAGGCCACCTATGTTCCTGTCGCGGATGCTTCAACGTAGCTGTCACAAGCTGTCCATCGGGCACGCCGTCCGCTTGAGGATGTACCTCCGCGCCTGTCGACTATGCAACGAGCCGCGGAAACCTTCAAGCCAAGATACACGCATGATTGATCGATCATATCCACCTAGTGCGGGGAAGCGTGCGGGAGGACAAAATGCCCACTGTGGCTGTACCGTGGCGGCAGGGTGTCGATGCCTTCCGGCCATCGGCATGTCGCATCACCATGAAAGATGTATGATCTCGATAACGAAGGCTGCAACCTCGAGTAGCATGCCGGGCGCGTAATTACGGTTACCTGAATATCGATGCAGCATCCGACCGAGGAGGGTGGGAGCTCCGTCTGGTTTCTGCGAACGTGATCAGGTACAAGGATGCGGTCGAGAGATTGAACGTTGTACGGCCTCGAGGCCCAATTACTTCACGTGCAAACACAGTTTTGGACTGGGTTGCTACATATCGTGGTGTACCTACCCGCGAACCCGACCCCCTGCCGTTGTTATGTGGTATTGGCGAAATGACGCGCTGACGCGCTAACACTTTGACTTTGAGTTCGCCTTACACTCAACAAGATCATATGTCATTACCGAAACCATACATATGATCAAGTACTGTGCACGTTCGACGGACTTCCGCACGTCTAGTATTCTTGGCGTCATGTACTAAAATGGCCTCGAATTAACCTTGTTAAACACAAACATAATCTTACCGTCATTGCCACGCATTTAAAGAATACTTTATGACAATTCTATGAGCAGTTCATCAATCCGACAATGTATTCATGATCTCCGATCATTGTGTCGTTGCCACGCGACATCATATCACGCGCCCACCCCGTTCAGGAAATTTTCTGAACCCCCTAGAGCCTACGTTGACGTTGGATCATCTACTTTACATATTTTCATCCTAATGTAGGCTGCAGACTCGTTCATCTCTTTCCTTGTATAGAATGCGCCGAAGGACGACAAAGGCCATGGTCTTGGATCTATGGAGATATTGCTTCGTGGGGAAGCGGGCCTCCCGCGTACAAGACTGCTGTAACTCAAAGTGCTACCTACTGGGCACTGATCATCGGTACTAGAGACGCTCGCTGAGCATATAGATTGTCACTCAAGATCTTGAACACAACACTTAGCGAACCCGCTACTCTTCTTTGGAACCGTGTCTCGACTACTCTCCTGCCGGAAGACGAAGTCAGGTGACATTCGGGGTCCACGCTCACTACGCCCACCCATGGTGCAGTATTAACAGATACTTGCAGCCTAGCAGTATAGTGGGACGAATACACAAATGATGCCGGTTCTACTTTACTTACTGGTATGTACCTGCGTACCACGGTTGCGATGTGCATGTGGTCGGTCTCCAGCTTTTCGCTTAGTATGTGCCCTCTCCCATAGGATGAGCTATGGTGCGCGAAACGACAGAACCACAGTACTTTGACGTGACTGACGATGATCCAAAGTTGGGCATCCATCGTAAAATCATACTTTCTTAGTATATAATCTCGCATGTTCAATGCAACCTTTCTAAGATAGTTATCTCAAGACACTACTATCACACAATCCAATACACCACACACAAATAACAGGAACAGAGAACTTTATGTCTTCTGATATGGCTTCCACCAACTCTTCCCCAGCGCAGTCGCGTACCAGTCTGGAGAGTTCAACCACACTGGTGCCACAACCCTCGGCCCCCGGCCTCGCGCCCACCATCATCCTCAACGAACACACCTCGCCCGAA
>Ga0265798_10003200_pt1 | contig 23456 bp, 31 predicted proteins | sample P3T30metagenome_FD_192430 | JGI IMG/M metagenome (GOLD analysis project Ga0265798, IMG submission 192430) | Plant litter microbial communities from East Loma Ridge, Irvine, California - P3 T30 | ecosystem: Environmental > Terrestrial > Plant litter > Unclassified | place: USA: California... | reverse complement strand
ACCCCTTCTCGAGCAGACTATCCGAGATTTGGTCGAAATTAGGCAAAGTCTACAGCAAGAGACGGAAGCGTTCAGGCATGTCCTCGTATCTACAGGCAGTAGTCTACGCGAACTCCTAGCCGAGTGTAATGGAGAAGATGTCAGTAGCTGCCTTATTCCGGTGCGGACATCCACGCTGATAGAACAGGCACCCCCTCGTTTCCATCATTCTCAATTCTTCTGCGCTATCCCCAGCACTTCCAAAACCACATCACAGACATTCACTCACCGAACCGCTTCATCATCCTCTCATTCGTCTCTAGCCGACACCCACCTCAAATCACTCATATCGGAACTCAGGACTAAAATCAATGCCCCACCTGTTCACCGACTTGAGGAAGTATCAGAGGGTCTGAGCGAAGAAGAGACGGAAGAGAAGAAACGAGTTGAAAGAGAGGCTGAGCGGATCTTGAGTCATTTAGGGGAACGAGTCAAGGATCTTGAATTGGAAGTCAGCTGTGCACAGGCCAGGGAGGACGAAGCGAAGAAGCTGGTGGAAGAGTATGCGAGAGTACACGCTGAAACAAGGTACGTTCTACCTCGTTTAACAAGGCAGAAGCTGATAACACAGAGCCGCACAAGTGATTGGTGAAGATGGGGATCTTGAGAAACAGAGGAATGATCTTGATGCAGAGCGTAGAGCATTCTCAGAAGCAACTCAGCGATTAGGCGAAGAACGTAGACGTCTTGTAGTGAGTCATATCTCAACATGTGAGCTTGACTGATATCAGGGCGAACGACGTGCTTTACTAGAGGAAAAGAAAAGATGGGACGGAGGACTCCTAAACGAGAGAATATCGCCAATAGTCAAACCAAAGATAAAGGAAGCACAACCGATCGCCTCATCTTCTATCTCAACAAGCACTGCACCAATTCTTCCACCATCACCATGGAAATCTCATCAACCCCAATCCCCATCCCCTTTATCGCCCTCTGCACATAAACGTTCACCACGTCCACACCTAGCTGGAAAACGCGGGAAAGCACCCAAAACCCCTCTAGCGCGCTTGGTACTTGAAAAAGCAGTTCGTCAACGTGAAAGGGATTCAGCAGCCTCGAGCGGGAACGTGTTTGGAGAAAGCACCAAAGCTAATGTCATTCCGGAGAAAGGAAGTGGGGAGAGGAAGAAGGTCGATCTGAAGGCTTCAACCCGGATTGCATCATCTGTTGGGCCTGGGGCTAGGCGAGAGTCTGAAATTAAAGCTGGGAAAGCTTGGCGGTAAATCACTTTATGTATGTTGTAAATCACGTTCGGATATAGAGTGTTTATATATGCTATGCTATGCAAGCTATTCTCACGCAGTCTCAAATTCACTAGCCTACCTTCAACTCTAAACCCTGCACCGACGCTCGAAGTCTCTGGCCTCTTGTTTATCTAGTTTCTAGTTCACTTCCTAAGTCGACACGTCAACGATCACAGTAAAATCTGTACAATGCAATGCATACCAAGAACAACCAAGAATCTATGAACACCACAACCTAACCTCTCCATCAGCTCCCGAGGACACCAACCAAGGTTTCTCAGAATGCCACCTCATATCAAGTACACCCAAACCATCCTGGACTCGATGACCCCGTAGAATCTTCAAAGGAACAATCAAGGGGTTCTGGTTAAGATCTGTGTAGACTGTTGCGTGGAAAATATGGATAGTACCGTCATCTGAGGATGAGGCGAATAAGGGTAAGGTTGGGTGGTAGGATACGGATCGGAGTGCTCGAGAGTGGTATCTGAGACATCAGTATCGCCCCGCTTATCTCGAATTCGCATACCTGAGAGTCCTGAAAGGTTTGTTTGAAAGGTCCAGATCGAACCAACATAATTTCTTATCATAACTTCCAATAATAAGGTGATCTCCACCAGGATGCACATCAAGTGCCGAAATCCACTTGACACCACTCTGCAAACTCTTGACTAGCTTCTGAGCGGCTAGATCGTAGATCCTGACATAACGTTGGGTAGCAGCGAAGAAATGAGGTTTCTGAGGATGGAAAGCTACTCTTTGGACTTGTCCTTGGGTTTTACGGAATGGTGATTGAGTTGCGTGTTTGGATATCTGGTGAATTAAGACTGATTTTGCCGCGGCTATCATCGTTAGTTTATTGTATAGAAGATGGAAAAGAATGGGATTCACCTTCTGTTGAGACTGTTGCAAAGTAATCTCCTTTTCTGTGGAAGGAGATTTGTTTGGGTGTACCTGGAATTTCGACAAATACGAGTATACCCCTCTCCCTCTCCTTTTCAGATGGCCTAACCCATTTGATAGCCTCTACACCCCTATCCTTTGCTCCGCCATCCTTGCTAGCGGCACTGGTAGCGAAAGCAGCATTGACATGCGCGATAGTAGTAGCGGCGACATTTGGTGCGACAAGAGGGATAGGCGATAAGATGGCAATCTTGCCAGTGACGACTGCGACCAATAATGCCTCGTCCTTGTTGGGTGACCACTCGACGAAATGGACTGGACCAGATTTCAAATCCCATCTCCAAACTTCTCTTCCATTTCCTAAATCCCATACTCGGACTGAACCATCTTCAGAACCAGATGCTACCCATTCACCACTTGGGCTTACGGATACACCTCGTACCCTCGTATCTCCAGGATGTCGGTATTGGACAGTTGAAGCAACGGGGAAAGGACGTAGTTCCTTAGGAGCAGGTAACTTGGGTACCAAGCTCTCGGGGTCGATGTTGAGTTTAACCTTTTTAGTTCGAGGTGCGAGGTAGAGATCGAGACATCGTTCGAATTTCTCTTGTACCAAATCCTTGTATCCTGGCACTTTTCGTAGAGCATCGTATTTGGCAGAAAGGAATTCTTGTTTACGATCCTCTTTATCGGTAGCTTCCCATTCAGCACGTTCTTCTTCTGTTGGGACGTATTCCTCGGGAGGGTTGTATGATTCGGCAGTTCGTGGAGGAGGGAGTTGAGGAGCTGGCATGTACATTGCGTGCGTTGTCGTTGTTGGTTGATCCGCATCTGACCAGATGGCGTAAACGGCGGGTTTGGTCGCGGAGGGTTTATTAGGTTGAATTCTACCCTCTCGAATTGCCTTGACAATCTTCATGATCTATCAATTAGCCTCGTCAATTACTTCTCACAAGTCACAACCGTGACTCACCTTCATGTGCTCCCATTTGGAAGGTACGAATCGCCTCTTTGGCTCAGGAGCAGCACTGAGCGGTACCTGCCTTTCCATTCCTTTACCAGTAAACCACTCAATAGTAGGTTCATAAGGATCATAATCCGCATCAGGGTTCTCTGCTCTCTCCAACCTCCTGATGATATCGAGTTCCTTGTCGGATAACTGGACTTGTTGTTGCAGGAGTTTGTCTTCAACGGAAGTCCATGCCGCAGGGTCTTCGACATTGGCAAGGAATTTATCGAGTTCATCACCTTTGGCAGGTCTGAAGATTTTACGTCCATTCACATCATATCCGATATGAGGTAGGTCATCATACCATTCCATTGGAACGTTACCGATCGTATTGGGATTCTACTAATTAGTTTTGGTTCAATGACACAGCTGTTTGGGACTTACATCTTCAGTACTACTTTCCGACCCGTAACCAGCTTCAACATCCTCATACTCCCTCTTGTAACCTCCATCTACAAGTTTACTCCTAATGAGCTTTCCATGTCCCTGCTTGGCATTCGATATACGTCCATCCGTTCCAACCTCATCATCAGGCTTGATAGTATTCTTTGCAATCAATTTCGAAAGTTGTTCATCGGTCGATAAATCCTTGAATGACGAAGAACGCGATGGTGGTGCGGAGGTAGAGGAGGAAGGAGCGTCTGAATCGTTCTCCATATCTTCAATATCTGAAGTATTGTATCCTGATTCAGAACCAGTCTCTTCATCATCCAATAATTCGTCGTCGGAATCTCCTTCCATATCATCGTCGGCGAGTTCCGATCCACTATCCAATTCTGGGAACTCGTCCTCATCCTCGTCCTCCTCTACTTCTAGATCATCTTCATCGTCCGCTTCCAAATCTAGCTCTCCAACAGGAGCGAAATCATCATCCTCCTCATCTTCTTCATCCTCAACCTCCTCAACAGCTCGTTTCTTTTGGGATCCATTCACTCGAGAAGGTCCAGCTCCATTTCCATTACTCCCTGAAGTCACTCTTGTGGGTTTACCAGCTCTCGATACCGGTCTTGGTGCCATCGCTACAGTAGTGTTTGTGGTAGGTGTTACTAGGTGACCCAAAAAGTTGATTCTGCAAAGTGGAGGTAGTCTAATCCAAAAATGCTGAACGCGATAAATTGATTCCGTCTAATGCATGGTTAACACGTGGCTGTAAGTACACACACACATTCATATTGCTATGGCATTATTGACGTCATGGATCATCGTGAACACATCCATCTCTACAGTATCTACCCCACTTACACATACACTTCAAATAGATCAATTAGACAAGATGAAAGACGAGAAAGAAGTAGTAAAGGAGTTCAACGGTACGCCCTATCATCTATGTCAAACCAGCTAATAGAGAAGAGATCGTCAATATGACTGCCGATGTACGCTCTCTCCCTGCTTGTTACTGATCATGACTAACCTCCAAGGAACTCGAGACATTCCTCAAGACTGAAGGGTCCGAGACCACTGGATTTAAGAAATCAGATGGATCAGGCGAGAGTGTAGGCCATGAATCAGGAAGGAAGATTGTCGATATCCTCAAAAGGAATCCAGACAAGGTATATCTCATTTCTCTTCCTTCCTTCCCCGTGTCTTTTCCTTTCGATCACTTCTCTCCATGGTAAGAGAGATAGCTGACAAACAGGACGACAGCAAATACACAGATGAAGATAAAGCCCACATGCGAAAAGTCGTTGCATACTGCAAGCGACATCTCGCTCAGGAAGAACATCTGAAGAAAGAGAAATCAGAAGAGGAGTTGGAACAATCGAAATCAACAAGAAGTCTCAAGAACTGGGTACGTCCCAATCTCTCTTTTTTCCTCACTATGAGTGGCGGAGAGCTGACCTTGAAGGGGCATGATCCTCTAAAGACACTCCACGGTGACAAGCCAAAATCGAGTGCTAAACCCGCTAGCAAGAAGGAGAAACCCGCTAGCAAAAAAGCCGAGAAACCAGCTAGTAAGAAGGAGGAAAAGCCCGCTAGCAAGAAAGAGACAGCCAAACCAGCTAGTAAGAAGGCCGAGAAACCAGCTAGTAAGAAGGAAACCGCCAAGCCAGCTAGTAAGAAGGAAGAGAAGGATGCGGCTGAGACGGGGGAAAAGAGATCTGCTGGAGAGGAGGAAAAGAAGGAAAAGCCTGCTAGTAAGAAAGCAAAGTGAGTTAAATCCTTCATCAATGGGGCCAGAGCTGATGAGAAAGGACCGTTAAAGAGCCTACTGAGGGTACTAGGAAACCTCCTAGTCGTGGTGCCAAGAAGTAAGGGATGAGCGGAAGGTAAGACCAAAAGGGAAGAAGAAAGTGGAAAGAATATGGTTGTTAATGGAAGCTTTCCAGTGTCGAATGCAAAAATGCAATGAACAGATGTCGTGAATGAGACCTCGCTGTCCTAATCTATCTTCTCCTTGCCAGAGGTTACACCATCATCTACTCCAACGACAGCCTCCTCAACCTTCTTCAACGTCTCTACCACCCCGCCCGTGCCTTTACCTGATGCCTCCTTTACCTCGGGCTCTATCTTACCCCCAATCTCAACTCCAGCCATCTTCTTCTCCAACTCTAATTCCGGATTCCCAACAACTTCACTAGTCCCCTTGACTCCAACAGACTCTACATCCTTTCCCTCAAGTGGCTCAGATCCTTCAGGGACCATCAATCCCACTTTACCAACATCCCCTCCTAACTCAGCCGCAAACGCATCAATATCCGCTTCACTCATTTCCCTCATTAATCTATCCAATTCATTTTCGCCAATTATTCCCCCTCCTTCCGTTGTAGATACATTTGAGGTGGAACCGTGATCTAGATCTTGTTTGAGAAAGGAAGGGAGAGTTTGGGATTCTACTGCATATTCGAAATCATCCATCGTCTATCATAAGCTCATTTTATTCTCAAGCGTATATGAGAGTATGAATGTGGACTTACTCCTACCCACTCGCCTCCAACCAAGTATCCCGGTAACCCAATAACTTGCCCAGGTGGTTTAGCCCTCTGCCAGCGCGTCTTGGCTTCTTGATTATCTACAAGATCAAACGCCTTATATCAGTGTCTCATTCACATGCCCTTGAGGCGAGGACATACCTCATAAGGAATCTCAAGACCTCTCAGAGATCTTATCATTAGTTTCACTCGTCCCGGTATGAGAATTAAGCACATACCGGTGAAGCAGTTCCGTATGTTGTCGGACTTTCGGCTGAGAAGTCAAGCTCGTGACCTATTATCAGCCAGACCTGTATGTTGGTTCTGAGCTCACATAAATGGTTACTGCTGGAGGTGCCATTGTAAATGTATAGTTCAATCAGTGCAGTGCAGGGTGGGGACAAAGAGCTCATCAGTGCGTCAGTATCGGAAGTAGCCGATGGGCCCCGTGGTATTGCCGCGTGTACGTAGGGTTGTCAATTGCTCAAATTGACATACGCTAGCAAGATCAGAGGGATGTAGTAGACGTCTATCTGGTTTCGGTACTGGTAATAGTGGTGCATATCTGATTACATTGGTGCATAATTCACTCAAACAAACCTCCTTCCTTCCATATGGGCTTGACTACCTACTGCTCATCTGTGGCAACCTGTTACATTCCATATGCGTTCTCGTAGGTTCGGCGGGTAGTGCGCAGTAGAAGCCTATAGATCAGCACAACTATTCTCTTGACCTAGACAGAAAGGTGGACGGGATGGACTCACTGAGAGATTGCATACTCTTGAATAGAGCTTTACTGTTCAGATCCATCTAATCGTCAGCTCGTTCATGATCATTCCCCTGCTGCCTGATCCTCTAATTTCGAGAAAGAGATCTCCACCTCAAAAGGAAGATCGACTTACCCTGATACAGCTCTTGGTTCCGTTTGCGTTTACTCGACATAATTCCGTATCGGGATCATCACGGTTTGCTCGAGAATCGAATGTATATCTGCAATGTCAGCTCGCGGTCATAGTCACCAGACTGTGCCTCAAGCACCGAGCCTTATGCTAAAAGCTGTAGACTCTGATATATGGGGAAGCGTTGGTCTGTAGCAGTCACGCTTGACTTACGTTGCCGTTGGTGCTTCCTATAAAGTTAGCTCGATCCCCTACTAATACAATCCCCGATCGCATGTCCCGCAATCGTTCCTCAGCCCTCAAGACCAGCCCTATCCCGCATTGATTTGCGACTTCTCCTCTCCAGCAACACACTATTCACTAGATCCGTCACAACTCATGATAGATCCAGACTTACTCTAACGAAATCGATCACTCGATCATGTTGTTTCTGAGGAGGTGCATTTGCATTAGCATCGAATTGAGGTGGTGGAATCTCATTGACGCCAGTGACGGTAGTTGGTGTAGATGAGGATTGGCCCATTATGTTTATATCGATCGGTATGCAATATAGAGTATCAACTGCAGTAAGGAGTAGACGTGGTGACATCACACTCACGCCTAGATCCCTGCAAGCCTATATTCTCCTGATTCAAGGTGGCTCAACATACCCCTTTGATTGTAGATATCGTATTCTCGAAAGCAGACAAAGAGTGTATTGAGTTCAAGCTATGTTCTTTTGACCGGGACTGGCTATGTCCCTTTGAACGGGTCTGACCGTATGCATCGCCGAGCTTGTTTTGACTGGTTCTTTTTCACATACCTCACCTTACTTTACATCTTATATCCCCTTTAATCTGAACAGATACGAAAGTGTAAGCTGACTATCCCTCGAGGTGCTGATAAGGAGGTCCAAACCAATCATCGCAGTAGTCTTCTACTCTACCTACGGTCATATTGAGAAGCTTGCCGAGGGAATCTTCAAAGGTGTCGAAGCCACTGGGGCAGAGGTTAGGCCTTATGCTTATGTATTGTACGTCCTGTCTTTCTGCTTCCCTTCTATTGCTTGACTTCACTACGCTGTATAAGCTTAGACCAGCCGAGAGACCCTCTCTGAAGAGTTCCTTGGGAAAATGCACGCTTCCGGAACCTCCAATCCAAATACCCAGTGATCACCCCAAACGACTGCAGAGCCGTTGATGGAGTAATCACAGGTACTCCTACCCGGTATCTTCTATTCTGGGTCGTAATACGCTAATTAGTAGATACGGTAGGGTCCCAGCTCAAGTATCTACTTTCTTTGATCAGTGCAGTAGTCTCTGGGCTAGTGGGGCTATGGTTGGGAAATTTGTATGTACCCACAATCGAGCCTAGCGAGGTGTAGATGGCGAGAGGAAAGGAGGATAAAAGGTCGGGACTGATGTCAGGTCTCCATGTTCACTTTTACTGGTGGACAATATGGTGGTCAAGCAGTGACCGCTTTGACTACTATGCCATTCTTCATCCATAGTAAGTTCCATAGTAAGTTTCCCATGTCCCGTGATATTCGAATTGACGAAACAGTGGGAAGTAAGTGACCACCCCAATCTTTGAACACACTAACTTGAAAAGTGATATACGTTCCCATCGGTACGTCCTCTTTCCAACCTTGAGAAATACACTTTGGCGAAGGGAGAAACTGATAATAGCCTACTCCCACCCTTACATTAACGAGATTTATTCCGGGCTCGCTCATGGTTGTTTCCCCTGGGGAACTTCTACTATCGCCGGATCAAAAGGTGAAAGGGTAACTACCGAAGGTGAATTGGAGGTCGCCGTTCATCAGAGCAAGGTCAGTTATATACCCGTACTGAATGAAAAGCTGGTAGTAGATGTTCGCCGAATTTGTCGGTACCTATGTCAAGGGCAAGCAGGTTTAACCTGGACTGTTGTTTGTGAAGATGGCGAATAGTAAACAGTGTTGACCGCTATGTAAGTTTCCTGCGACAATTCCGATTCCTGCTGCATTGATACATGATGTACAAGTATATGCCGCATATCTAGAGGAGCGAGAACTCTCCGAATTTCTCCTGTTGATGTTAGCGATATTCCACCTCACGCGAGGAGATTGTCGGGCGAGCGCCCACCCCGCCTGGGACGGACGGTCAGAAGAAGCGATATGAAGTGATGGCCTAGCCCGAAGGGTATGAAGCGGTCCAGAGGGGATGGAGGGGATGAGCTGGAATAAAGTAGACTCACTCTGTATCCTGGTACGGTCCACTTTCCCTTTTTAAGCATGGTCTCGGTGGCTTTGGTGATTTCGGGCCTGGCCTTTCCGACCTCGTCGACCTACATATCAGTACACTGTATCTGGCCCGACGCCACGAGCGAATCCGCAGATGCTCGCCGTTCCTGCATCCTAAACTCACGGTGAGGTCCTCGAATGGACGAGCCTCCTGGATGTTTGATAGAGTCTCCTTGAGCGATCCTTCCTCCTTTGAGATCTTTGCGAGAGTCTCCTTGGCAGCGGCAACAGCCTTTCCCTCGAAAGCATCCACAACACCGTTCCACTTGCTCAAATCATAGTCGACAGGCTTGAATTCCCTCAAAACCTTCTCGGCGTTCTGAACGGCAGATTGATCCTTCAAGATAGACTTGTAGTGCGAAATATCGATCTCTGGGACGGTAGATTTGAGAGCAGAGTTCTTGTTGAGGGCGGAAGTGTGACGTGCTCGGAAAGCTTGGAGTTGGGAGGTTGTCTCTTTACCGAGTCCTAGACCATTGTAGATCTTGGTCCATTCCTGAGATGTTAGTTATTTCTTTGATCATATGATCTGCTTATAGCGACGTACCACGGCGGTAGCAGCGGACTTCGAAGCCATTTTGAGATAGAGGTGTATAGGAGTAGTAGGAGTAGTAGGGCTAATAGTGATCAACGTCTACCATACTAAGGACCCGAGTCCATCCGCAGAGGAAATACCGGAATTCACCGAATGTGGCACTTGGATCATGCACCAACTTGAGTGTTATATCTATTGCTTATACTTATACGAATTCAGTTTATTGTCAAACATATTACCTATAGTTGTCTAATCACGATGGCAGAGAAAAGAGGACAGTCACCAAGAATAGAGGATGAGACAAATGTCGACGAGGAGTTACAGCAAATGCAAGCTCGTTTACTACAAATGGAAGCAGAGAAGAATGCCGTATGTCGCGTTCTTTCTTGTGTCGAGGATCATACTAAACTGATATAGATAACAGAGACAGCGACACCCGGAAGCAGCACGCCAAAGCCTGAGACAAATGGTCAACAGGATGGTGAAGGGGATCAGGCAATGGACGAGGATGAACCAGGAGCAGTCGACGCACGTAGTATATACATTGGTAATGTACGTGCCAATACCACTCCAAGCGAAACCTGGACTTATGACAGGTCGACTACGGCGCTACTCCAGAAGAGATTCAGGGCCATTTCCAAGCTTGCGGAACGATAAACCGAGTAACAATCCTATGTGATAAATTCACAGGTCACCCAAAAGGCTACGCATATGTCGAATTTGCGGAACCATCAATCGTCCAGAACGCTCTAGTACTGAACGATTCCATGTTTAGATCACGTTTATTATCCGTAAGATACTCCTCATGGCAATGTTTGCAAGCGCTAATTTGAAGGTCAAGGAAAAGAGGACGAATGTACCCGGACTAAATATGACGAATCGAGGCCGAGGACGTGGGCGAGGAAGGGGCAGACCGTTCCGGGCTAGAGGTAGAGGACGTGGACGAGGATGGTAGATGTTGGCAGGAAGCAAAATCCAGAGGAATGTTCACATGTATCCCTATAGGCTGTATCCGCCATGGTATTTCTTTTCTATCTATCTCATGTCTACTAATCGAGAGATGTAGGGCTAGTAAATAATAGAGAATGTGGAGAGTCTGAGATTACGGTTCATACTCGTTCTACAGTTAATGTGTGGTAGGATATAGTACTTTTCAAACAATCAACGCTTTTCAGTCGGAAGCTACAGAAAAGTATAATACTAATACGATCACCACTTAATGTACTCATTCATCATTCACATGTAGATTTCTAGCCGGTATGCTTACAGAAGCTGAAACATTGGTACACTTGGACTACCGGCTCCCTGGTGTGTGATTTTGAGCAGTAGCGCGCGAGAAGCGCAACAATACCTCAGATCATGTTTGTACTCACTATACGGGGATCTTCCTTAGCACGATGCTGTCACATAGTGCACAACACAGGCTGAATAGGTCAGATGCATAATAATAGTACTATGATTACGAGTAGACTGGCAGCATTGAAGACTGCTTCCAGGAATGACACGTCACGCGACTTAATCTGAAATATCTCGTTCATCTTCTGGCTTTGATATACACCCTCACTACACCTCCATCAATGTCCTTACGATCCACCATCCAGACCCTAGTGCCAGCAGCATCACGGTGTGCATCGACCTCAGCGGTTCGACAGCCAAAAACACCGAGTCCTCCTCCTTCAGAGCGAATCTACACAGATCGTAAAACCTACCTTTACGATTACTACACCCATCTCCTACAGACTTCACAACTAGTCCTTCTATTCCAACATGACAATCTATCAGTCTCCGACCTTCAGAAAATACGTCAGGGAATGGCCAAGATCGCACCACCTCCATCTCAAAGTGAGACTCCAACACCTCGAGCATCACTCACGATCCTTCGAACAGGTATCTTATCAGCTTTAACACGGCACCAATCTATTCCATTCCCTAAATTGAAAGGACAAACTGCCCTCCTTACCTCTCCTACATTATCACCTAAATACATGTCACAAATCCTTACGTCGATACAACGAACGATTAAAAAGAATCAACGAGAAGGAACGAAAGATCAACTTGTTAAACAGCCTGAACTGAAACTATTGTTCGGTTACGTGGAAGGAAGGCAGGTACTGGAAGTGGGAGATGTAGATAAGCTTGGAAAACTACCGGATCTAGATGGACTTCGAAGCCAACTTGTTGGATTACTCGAGATGAGGGGACGGGAACTTGTTGGAGTACTTGGCCAGGCCGGAGGAGGAAGTTTGGTACGAACGCTGCAGGGTCGTGAAAATGACCTCAAGGGCAATGGAGAGGCGGAAGCATAGGCGAGAGATTGATATGAGGAAGAGGCGAGGTTGGCAAGCATATTAGCATTGATTTCGTGTATTTTAAGTAGTTTTGGGGGTATGCAAGACACACTCCATTACGTCCCTCAGCTCTTTCTTGTCAGAAAACGCGCTTGACCTGGGATTCCCGTGAGAAGTTTGATTCATGCGAAATGTACAATGATATTCTATTATACCATTTATCTCTGCCCGCTACCGACCTTACCTGCCCTACTCTACCCTATCATACCATATCGTCTCTCTCGATCAACGTCATCAATCACCAATCTACATGGGTTGCAGCATACCAGCGGCGATCATCTCCTCCTGAACAGTTAGCAATATCCAAAAGGGGAATAGAGGAGGGTGACGTACCTGAGTCATTGTGCTTGACTCGATCATGATTCCAACACCGAACCTGGAAGCGTTCTTTGCGTGGTCGATCTCTCCTGAAACGAGGAAAGCAAAAGCAGGGGTGAATCGCTGTTCGAGTAGCATACCAAGTTTACCGGTGGAATCGACTTGACCCCTGAAAGAAGCCATTCTAAAGTCGTACTTGGCACCTAATGTAGCTAGAGCATCCCTCTTTGCCTCTCCCATCATTGAAGCTGGCTGGATGATAGTCTGGAAGTCTAGGGCGACATCGACCTTATCCGTCAACTTGTGGAAGTAAGTTGTCTGGATGTTTCCGGTAGGTTGAAGCTGAGCGGTGGCGATCCAAGATGGCTCGAAGGGGGCGGTGATGGGCTGACCGGGGATGGAGGGGGTCAATGCCGCTAGAGGGTTGGGGAGGGAAGTGAGTTTAGCGACGTATGATGTGGCGGTCTCGAGGATTTGGGGGTTGGGTTTCTGGATAACGGTCTCGAATCCAAGGGATAGACGAGGGCCGAAAGAGTGAAGGAGGGAGACAAAGTGAATACCGGTAGCGTCTAGGACACCTGGGTTCATCGATTTTAAAGATAGCGAGTAGTGGGGACCGAGGTGATCGTGCTCGACTTGTACCATCGATTGACCGGGTTTGTTTGTGAGCTGCACATCAGCCTTCTTCCCTATCACTTGAGATCGATCCATTACATACCTGACCCTGGATCTTGGTGATATCGCTACCTGACCAAGTCTGGTTCGCCCGCATTGTCACGACACCCTGTCCATCGATACCACCCTGCAAGAAAGTCTGTTTGTCAGTCGATGATCACAGCTCGCTTACAATCCAACAGACCTGGGCATTGGCAAAGATGGCACCAAAGTTGTAGCTTGCAGGCTTGGATGCTGATCCAAGAGCGAAAGCGTGAGTAAGCTGGAATGCGGGATTGGCGGAAACGACTTTAGCGACATCGGCCCTCGCTCCATCGAAGAACCAATTTGCCAAATGAACCTCTGATATGAATTAGCACGGTATTGATCGATACCAAGTAGCAAGACATACGAGAGACCTCTCTAGTCAAGTTCTCTACTGTTCCAGGCTGAACTAATCCCAAGCTTTCCTTCCATCCGTGGAATCTTGCCGAACTGTTGTATACGGGTCCAGCGACTGGGTGGAACAAAGAAGCGACTGTCTCCAAGTAAGGCGAGAATGCCGATGGGGCTGGGGATTGAATCTTCTCTGCCATTATGTATATGTATAGGTAGATTGATTATCTTTATTGTATGATGAAATCGGAATTTGAAGAAGCATCATTACATATGGGGGGAGTAGATAGATTTTGGTGGCACATCATACAACCCCTCATCTGCGGGCGCATATCAACCGTATAACACCCGTGGGCCGAGAAGTGAAGTCTACAACTGACCTGGATAGTGCAATACATGCGTCTAAAGTATATGTGTCTTCCGCTTACATTTGACAGGAAGGGCTCTATCTACTCCCGGCGCTTTACTGATCCTTTATACCTCAACGTCCTCATCCTCAACATTGTAGGCGTCCTTGGGTCTCCACTCTTTCGGAAACAAGCTGATCGCGGAGATAGAGTCGATAGTAAGGCCACCGGATCGTCGGAACTTCTTGCCCTTTGGGAGCAGTTGCCATCGGCACAACTTTCTTTGGCTCTTGGGTGGCGGTGGGAAGGCTTGGGATGGACCCCGCTTGCGCCCGGCGGTGTCGCGGTGCGATCCGGGGATATATCCTCTGGAGATGAGAAGCTTCATGTTGGCATCACGCTATCATCCAAGTCAGCCTGTCGGTCTCTCAATCATTTTTGACAAGGACTCACGCGAGCGATATGGATAAAACCGAATGGATCCACGATAACCCGATCTCCGTATGCTTCAACGATGTCCGCTTGAGTCTCCAGGTCTTCATCGGGGAAGAAGATATGTCTCCAGACCTGCGCGGCGTATGTCCATTCCTTTAAAATTGCCTTCCAGCTTGTCCACAATTCGCGGTTGGCTTGACGCCGTAGGTGTCGAGGCATACCTTCATAGAGACCGGTGCGCAGATAGCAGGCATGGCCTGCAGATCAGTGGTAAGATTCAGGTATCGGCTACCGCACTGAAAACTCACCTGGGATGCCGACTCTCAAATCGACCAAGATTTCGGATTCGGTGAGCATTGCTTGATTCTCTATGAGATAGGTTGTGAAGTAGTAAATCGTTTTGTATGGTGGTGTAAAAGGTAGTTGAAGATAGAGAGATTGAGCGCAGTATTATATGTTAGCTTTATTCGTACGTTCAGCTCGACGTTCACTGTTTTAGGCGGGAAGGTTGAATGAGTTGGATAGGCCGTACCCATGGGAAACTGTCAATTTGCAGATGCCATGCAAGGGTCAATAACGTTCTTCCAGCGATAGTGTCAGTACATCTGTCGCTATGCAGAGCTCTCGCCGTCATGCATAATGCTGTGAGTACGAGGTTCAAGTATAACTAACTATGCATGTTGTGAGCTACAGAGCAAAGGAAGATGAAGGAACGCGCGCCTACCAGTTGAACACCGCCGCGTGTGCGGTCATCATTCAGTTGATCTATCTATTACTCTAGACAATATATTACATACCCTATATTCCAATCATCACAGCTACCTAGACGGTATCGAGCAGCTCATACAGATATTACGCAATCGAGTATCAAGCTAGTATACAATGGACGTCGACGCCCCCACCGCATCATCCTCCACCTCCCCCTTGACTTACATCGAGCAGCAAGAGACTTCCTCTCCCGACTCGCTCAAACCTCTATTCACGCGTATTAGGACTGCATACGAGAAGAAGTGAGCCATCTTTGTGGAACATATGTGCTGAAGCTGATGATCAGGCTATGGCATAATCTCACTGTCTCCTTGACTGAATTGGTATTCCACCCAGAGAGTGGACCATATCAGGTTGATCTATTCCAGAAGTAAGTCGCAGTCACGTCAGAAGGTCAAGCAGCACGGAACTGATATTAGATTTGTTACGACAGCTGAGAAGAACCTCAATGCTTTACGATTAGTAGAGATTGCTCGAAGAGTAGGAGCACAATTCACAGGTGAGATTTCAGCTGTACTTAGCAATGTGAGCTGACGATACCCAGAAGCTCAGCAGACCCTTGACTTCCTCCAATCACTTCACTCGAGACTCGAGAAACCATATGCAATCCTCCCGACCGACGAAGACCCAATCGGAAAACCCGCCCCAACCCGCCCCGCACCCGAAGCCTACGCTCTCTCACTATCATCTATCGCCTACGCTCAGCTACTCCTAGGTGATCTGAAAGCATGTAAATCGTCTCTAGACGAATGCGAGAAATTACTAGGTGAAATCGATTCAGTCGACATGGTCGTCAATGCCGGTTACTACCTGGTCGCGGCAGAGTATTTCAAGGTCAAGGCGGATTATGCGCCATATTACAAGAACGCCTTGCTTTACTTGGCTTGTATTGATGAGAAGAAGGAATTGAGTGAGCAAGATATGAGGCAGAGGGCACATGATTTGTGTATCGCCGCTCTCCTCGGAGAGACCATTTACAACTTTGGAGAACTTGTAAGTTTACTGGTCCCTTCCGAGTGCTAGCTGACCATTAGCTACTACACCCAATCCTACAAACCCTCACCGGATCAGAATGGGACTGGATCAAGAGCCTTATCTCAGCTTTCAACGCTGGAGATATTGGCAAATTTGATTCCCTAGCCAACAACTTTGAGGCAGAGGTAAGCCCCCACAAACTCTCGATAGCTTGAAGCTGACAAATTCAGCCAATCCTCAACGCATCCATCAACTTCCTTCGACAAAAAATCTGCCTAATGGCTCTGATCCAAGCTGCATTCTCCCGACCTAGGAATGGCGCATCTCGATTAATGACTTTCGAGTCTATCGCTGCAGCTACCAAGCTACCCGTTAATGAAGTCGAACATCTCTGCATGAAGGCTATGAGGTGAGTCAATCATGTATCATGTGATAGCCAAAAGCGGGAGCTAATCAATAGTCTTGACCTAATCCGAGGATCTCTCGATCAGGTAGATTCTACCTTGGATGTCAAATGGGTTCAGCCACGAGTCCTCGACCATGATCAACTTGCAACCCTTTCGAAACAGTTCAACGAGTGGTCAGGAAGTGTTGGAAAGACTGCAGAGGCTGTTCATGCTCATCGAGTCGATTCTGATCAAAAGCCTGCCGAGGTCAGGGCCTCGTAGAAGAGTAGAGTAGAAGAGTAGAAGAAATGACGTCTTATGTATCCATGAATACATCGTTATTTCCTGCCAAGTAAGAGATAAAAGAGTTCCGGGTACACTGATATACATATAGCAAGATCTGTAGCACAAAGGTAATAACTAAACACCAGGTAGGGAGGAAGAAAGGTCGGATAAATCAACTTGGGGATGAACGACGTAATAAACTTTATCGCCATCTGTTGCTGTCTCATCGTCCATGGTTTCGTCTTGAGGGTTGGAAGGGTCGAGGGATGAATTGACGTCTCCTCGGATTTCAAGTAGATAATTATCCTGGACATCAGCAAACTTATGGAAAGGAAGTGTAAAGTCCGAATGAGACTCACTCTTGAGAGTTTGGTGAGAGCCTTTGCGATTAATTCTCGCTCGTACTCCAGATCCTCCTCTGTCTCGAATTCCGTCTCTTTCTGCTCCAAGTACCATTGGATCAACTCCTCCCGATCAACTCCTGAACCTGTATCACGCTCAATATCAGACAAGTGGAGAACACAGATGTTCATGATTTCCATGTATCGGTTATCTGCCCATTAGCAGAACTCCTTTTTTGCGGAGCAAGGGAACATACAGGTAATCCTCATTTTCCTCTTGGGTAATGAATCGTCGGTAACGCCATTTCCGTTGGTCTGAGCAGCAGAAGATGTCGCGGCGTTGTAGCTCGACTCAGCAGCTTCCATAGCGGCGATATCGGCTGCATCTTGCGATTCCTCATCTTGCGTCGTGTGGCCGTTGGTACCATTGAGAGCTGCTGCGGCTGCATCTTCCTCGTCAAAGTTGATATCGTCTTGTTCGACGTGGATGATAGATTGACGCAAGAGGGAGTATGCCTCTCGAACGATCTTCGGGTCGATCTGGAGGATTAGCAGGTCAAGCCCGTGACAGAAGAAGATACTTACATGTTCCTGACAGTTCGCTCGAGCGATAGCCTCCGACAGACGAATCATACTCTCCAACTGCCTGACAGTGATTCTCCCACTACTCTTCCCAGGTCCAGCCTCATCCTGACGTAACTGTCGGTACTTCTCCACGAGGACATCTGCAGCTTCTTTTGTGATCTAACATCAGTACGCGATCAAGTATCATTGAGACAGACATACCTTGGGGCTGAAAGTCCTTGCGTATCTGATATACCTCTGTAATGACTCTGTACTGAACTCCGGCTTGATAGCGTCATTCCTGAATCGATGAACATTGACGATATGTTTTGCGATATTAAGATCGACATTCTCATTACATTCGTCAAGAACCACAAAGAACAGATCGAACCTCGACATGATAGGCGCCGACATGGCCACATTCGCCTTGAGCGACATCTTTCGATTATACCGCCCACCGATTGGGTTGGCTGCTGCCAAGATTGAAGTCCGGGCGTTCAAGGTAGCTTGAATACCAGCTTTAGCGATCGAGATGGTTTGCTGTTCCATCGCTTCGTGAATTGCTACTTGATCTGCAACGTCCATTTTATCGAATTCGTCAATTGCACAAATACCGTTGTCGGCCAACATTAGTGCTCCGGCTTCGATAGTGAATTCACCGGATTCTTCATCCTTGACCACGGCGGCGGTAAGACCGGCAGCAGAAGAGGCTTTTCCGGAAGTGTAGACTGCTCGCGGTAGGAATCCACAGACGTACCTAGGGGTCAGCTCAGATAAAACAGGAGGATGCCAGCTGACTTACTTCAAGAATTGAGATTTACTCGTGGAAGGATCACCGACAATACAGACATTGATATCACCTCGGAGATGGATACCTTCTTGAGTTTGTTTATGTACACCGCCCATCAACTGCAGTAAAATACCCTTCTTGACGATCTCATGTCCTGTCTATCAGTTTATTGGCCAGAATTAAAGGGGGATACTCACCGTAAACAGTAGGAGCAATACTGGATACCAATCGCTGATAGATATTATCGGTCTGGACCATTCCCCTCAACTCGTCAATTTCCTCCTTGGTCAAGGATTGCAAGAACGAATTCTGATCCTCAATTCCATCCTCCGCATCACCTCGGACATCAGTCGCACCAGCCTGCTATTAGCATTCATTTCGAAAAGGAGAGGAGACGTACCTTAGAATCGGCAGACCTTACGTGACAAGCCAGGAAAGCAGTCTTGTACTGCAAATCCCTAACACCCAAAGCTTTGAGACCAGTAACACCTTGACTGGCGACCCCTCCATCTCCTCGTCCAGTGTTATTCTCTCGCATCATCTCCTTGTTGACTCCTGGTAGACCGAGTTGAGAGACGTCGGGAACAACAATGAATGTACCGGTGAATGTACACTTATCACCAGCCTTTGCCTTTTCGACCATATCGGCTCGTAGGATTACATCCAATCTACTGGTCAGCTCATTCACACCAAGAGGGGCCAATTAAGCTTACGATCTCGGCATGGAACCTGTTGGGATTTCATTGGCGTTCTCCTGGATTCTGACCTTTTGCCAATCAGAGAATCGGGACTGCTCGATGTTGAGCTGCCATAGGTTTCGGTTGTTACAAGTCTCATTCGGGCACAGCGAGGGCTACAATTAGCTTACATCCCGGCATTGCCAGCTAACTCACCTCGGTGTACTTGAACTGCTGCTCGACATCTCTGATAGTAGTCTGACACATTTCACAACTAAAAGTCCCACTGATCAATTCTGGCCTGACCTCACTCGTTCTCGTGACTGTTCCGGAAATACTGTTGAGCTGACCAATTCGGTCCATTCTCATATCTCGAATACCAGATGTAATTGGCAAGTTGTGGAATGCGATATAGAATTCTCGAACTTGGAGTGGGGCTGATGATGAGGCTGTTGAAGAGGATGGATCGGCGGTGGGTGGTTTGATGTATAGGTAGGAATTTGCGTATTTTCGAACCATAGATTGGACGGCTCTTTTGAGGAAGGGTAGGAATCTGCAAGATCAGTGCACATTCCGGAGAAAGGGGATGCGAGTCGACTTGCCGGTAGTACTGGGTCTGAATAGCATTTGCTAGGACTTCCTCCCTTTCGAGCAAATGACTGAAATCGACATAGAGTACCGTATATTCGAACTCTTGCATCTCGCGGATCTGTTCAACATAGTACCGTCCACCCTGACCAGCAGCCATCTGATCATCCTCATTAGCAGTAGCAGGAGTAGCAGGTAAATCGATCTCGTCCGTATATCTACCTCGTCAGCTTCCTCCATATCTACCCAAAAGTGACTGACTTTTCAAGGAAAAGAACGAAACTATCCATGACCTTGTCTCCTGTATCATCCTTCACTCTGGGGATATCATCGAGGTTCACACCGGTAGGTCCCCTTCTAGGTCTCCTCACTATTTCATCTCCGTTATCTTCTTCTGCCTCTGAGCCATTTCGGTCACGAGCTCCGGCGGGCGTGCCGGCCAATCCGCGTACTTCGTTGAATGCTAATGGATCCAGGATCTCTCTTGTTGGTGTTGGTGAGTTCTCTGAGCGTGGTAGGGCTGGAGAAGACATCGTTAGGGGTGTATAGGAGGAGGAAGTAATGTAAAGTAAGAGAGGGGCCGGATGAAAACGCGTCGCGTCAACGCGTTCATTCGTTCCTGGTTTCTCATATGTGGCACTTGAAAGTGGCAATCAGGCTATGGCATAGGTTCGAGCAGAGCATCGTCGTTATTGAATACATGTCGTTACAAGATAGCTATTGAAAGAGGAAGCAAGGGGCCCTCATTCCCAGTGGTGGACCGCCAAGGATGTCCTACTTGCCAACATCTCGATGTTCCCAACCCATCAACTTCTTAGCTTTGGTATTATCCCAAACGCTCCTCCTCTTATTATCCTTCCAATACTCCTCCCTAACCTTGACTTTGGGATACGCATGCTTAATCATATCGAGCACACTAGTCTCTCTCTCTGGTTTATCGCCCTTCCTGATACTCTCATGCGTCACTCCACCTTCCCAAGCGGTCTCGTCTGAGCAAATGATGAATGACTCTGCGCCTGTCCAGCCTTCGGATGTTAGACCGAGTAGGGCGGATTCGGCACATGATTCGTAGGATGTCCATGACCATAGGTCGCATGGGATTACTCCTGGCCATGCGTCATTGTAGGTTTCCTGGCAGAAGTGGTAGCGGAGGGATGCTATGCGCAGGGAGGTATCGAATCGGCATAATGAGACTGCTTGCATCTCGCAAAATCTGCAGGTCAGAGAGGAGTCTGATTATGTAGAAGAGGACATGAAGCATGACATACTGCTTAGATAACGCATATGCGTCTTCCTATAAAAATCAGCTTGACTCCCCCAAGACAGATATGAGTGACTTACAGCTCTGTAAGTCTCCTTCTCCGTGATGGGGAACTCATCAAACTCCTGCATTCCTGGTCTAGTATAGCTCAATCCCGTAGCATTGACACTACTAGCCTGACTAATCCTCTTGATCCCATACTTGATCCCAGCAGTATAGAGCACATTGTAGCTACTAGCCGTATTGTTGTTATGTACCCATCTCCAATCCTTTTCCTTAGGGTCGGGGATAGCTCCTATGTGGATAACACCATCCAATGGTCCGGCTTTTTCAAAGAGCTGGTCGGTAGCTGTATGAGAGGAGAGGTCGACTATACAATGTTTCTCGGCTTGGCCTTTGGGGAGAGAGGAAGTGATAGTTGGGGGAAGGGGTACGACATCGACCGTAGTAACGGCGTGACCTCTTTGGAGAAGGTATTGAAGTGTGTAAGATCCGACTTTACCGGAAGCGCCAGTCAAGAGGATTTTCATGTTGTCCTAGATGGTTTCGGTTGAGCTGGAGGTTTATCGAATGATGATAAGCTGTCGAGGATGATAGGTTGATACTTCTTATTGTTCTAGGATCTACTAGCCAACGAGAGTACCGACATTCCACCACCTAAGCCGCTTTGGCCGTCCCAAAAACCAGAAACTTAAAACCCCGGCTCAGCTCCGAGAAGCCCACCGATATCTACTCGGACACTCCGAAGTCCGGTGTCGGCGTTCATGACCCCCGTGCTTTAGCATGGCGTTGCGGTTGACCCCTGGGAGGCTTGGTTCAGGCAAAATGTACTGCGGGGGACGAGGATCTAAGCGGTGGACGGAGGAGGGAGAGCCAGGATGATTTGGTCGTTCGGTTAGGGGTAATTCACCGACACTCCGGATTTACTCCGAGCGCCCACGGCTGGTCTGGATACATCAAGTTCGCCAGGGACTGGGCGATATCCTGCGCGTTCAACTCCACATCCTCTGCATGCATGTCCGCTGAGCCCAAGTGCAGCTTGTCATGTATAGAGAGAGGAACTCATGAGGTATATTCTGCGAATCATGAACCGTTGCAAAGTAAAACTAACTTCGAAGTAGTCAGATTGTACAAAATGCCGATGATGCATGCTACCGCTTCTCGCCCGACTCGCCAGTGGGCAAGGTGGCAATCTTCCGTTCCTCTTCTGCAATGACGGTCGTACTACTGATAGGAACAGGCTTCTCAGACATTCCATGTGCCGTCATAGCTCCACCCTCCCCGGTACCTGGAGCAACTCCATCTTCCCTCTTACTCTTCTGTTCATCTCTTGTCTCTTGTATTGGCCCTGTATCCAGCTCATCTACTCTTCCAAGATACGGTTGGCTCCCAGGATCGGAATGACTGGGGATGGTAGTGGCGGAATCCATCTCCACATCTTCGCTTGTCGTTTGCGCTTGCGGTTGAGATTGCGATTCTTCAGGTTCGGGCGTTGGGGATCTAGCTGATGCGGTGTCATCTAGTCGATATTCCTCTGCCATAGTGTTTGAATCTTCTTGACCAAGAATCAATGGCGACATGAGAGCTTCCTCTGTATGTCCTCCAGGTACTTCTAATCCATTACTTCCACTACCCTCCGCATCCGGACTTGGTCGGCGAAGGAAGGGAATAGGGGAGAACGAAGGTGTACCCATGCCTGGTGGCATTGTCGAATCTGTGAACTCAGGTGCCGAGAATGTCGTCCCAGGTACATAGGTGTAGGAAGGTGCTTCCCACGGTGTAGAGACCAGTAAGGTTTTCTCGATGGCTCGGAAGAATTTGCCTAGTGTTTTATGTTGTATCGTTGGCTGGACAAGAAGTTCTGCTAAACGCTGTATCGTAAAAGGGGGACTATAAATTAGCTTCACGTGACGATAGACATAGATGGCTGACTTACTCGTTCATCTCATCTAGCATCTTCACCAGCCGTCCCGCTTCCTTCTTTCCTTCCTCCTCATCCATCCATCCAGCCAACTTCTTTCCGCCAATGACAACTTCGTCATCCCACTCGTCATCAAATACATTCCCCGATGTGATCCTGATTGGCGGCGGTGTAGGATGTCCCAGTCCATTAGGTCTAGGAGCAATCGATACGATCTTGGGTCCCTGTGCACCCGCAACCCCTTTTTTCCGCCGATTCGGATCTAGTGGGGGGAAAGGAGCGATGACAAGTCCACCCCGTGTCGACGGTCTCAGATCTTCTGGCAACTCGTCCGCCGAAGGCTGCTGGGGCCCAATGATGGGTGATGAGCCTTGATTCTCTCGATTGATAGCTCTACGAAGAGGACTAGGGGTCTTATCGCTTTCATCGGTCGTTGTTGAACTCTTGGATGAGCTCGAGATTGATGTTGTTATAGTAGCGCCAGAGCTGAAAGGAGGAGAGCTGGGGGGTAGTTCAGATGGTGGTGTGGTAGTATCCATTTCACTGCTCGCTGTTTGTGGTTGACGTTCGGTTGGTGAAGGCGCGGATTGACGATTGCGAGGCG
>Ga0265798_10003199_pt1 | contig 23458 bp, 21 predicted proteins | sample P3T30metagenome_FD_192430 | JGI IMG/M metagenome (GOLD analysis project Ga0265798, IMG submission 192430) | Plant litter microbial communities from East Loma Ridge, Irvine, California - P3 T30 | ecosystem: Environmental > Terrestrial > Plant litter > Unclassified | place: USA: California... | reverse complement strand
AAATGGGGGGTTGAGCTACTAACCTAGGCCCAAGCATTCCGTTGAGGAACAACCACCCGATGATACCAATGATGAAGTTGACCAAGATCTCGCCCCATATCATGTAGATGTAAGCCGACCGCAATGGGCTTTGGTTTCGCCGTGTCTGCTTGACCGCCTCCCATACCGTCAGAAACCCGAACCCCAGCGTAAACCCAGCTGCGAGTGCCGCAAGCTGGTAGTCCTGGACGGTAGCCGACATGATGTAGAATTGGTTGCACCGAATTTAGGGAATGAGGAGTCCGGCCAGATAACTCCCACGAGCAGGACTCGGGGTCCTAGAGTAACAATATATCGTTTCTAATCCCGGAAAGGAGACAAATCCGTGTCAGTGGATCTATTACAAAACTGCTGTTGGGACTAACAAGAGGCGAAGTGACTAGACATGAGGTGGTACTGGGCGGGAACGCCATGTGCCGTCGATCGTCCATGTGAACATCGTAGATACACAGACCCTAGTAAGCCCTAGATACTCGCAACTACCAATCTTCCACGTGCGTGTACCTTGCACTAGAGGCACAACCTGTCTTGGAGGCTCTCGCATGCGTCTGTGCGTAGGGTCGCTTGGAAAAACCCTACCCAGACCGGCATGAAGGGGGTGCCTAGTGTGAGCACTATGACCCTTGCCGCCGATGCCGACTATGTCTGTCAAACTCTGTTAGCAGATCTAGTATTGGTATATGACTGTACCTGTAGATCAGAGCCCGAGGATGCGTACCGCATGTCTAAGAAAGGGGTGGCTTGCGATTCGTCGGTCTCACTCAGCTGTTGATGTCTGTTCTCGCATGCTAAGCCGAGGACGTAAGCCTCCCTAAACACGACTCGTGGAAAACTTGGATGTCACAAGGAGTCGTTCCGAAAGCTGGATTGTGACGTCTATCTATTCCAGTTCTCTGCACCTACCTACCGTCCTATCGCTTCCGCTGAGGTATCGATAGGATGGTAGGCAGGTGCAGGGAACTGGTGCAGATAGTGGTCCATGACTAAAGATCTGTAGTTGTACAGAGTTACTATCTTAGATATTGGAGGTGTTTGATAGAGTCTATACCAAAGTAGTAGCAGGAGTATTCTTTATATGTTCGCATAACTTTAGTAGAGTCACCGCATTACAATAAGATCTCCGGAGCCATCAAGCAATTTTGTTACTCATTTGAAGTTGAACCGTACAATCAATCACAGGCTGACAGCAATTCAAAGTTATTAAACAGGGTCAATCTCACAATATACACCTCAATATCGCAATCACCAGCTTAATGGCTCGTTTGCAAAACAGCACAAAGACTGAAATGTGACAACCGAGAGATCTCCTCCAGGTTACATTCCTACAGCCCCGCTGATCATCATTATCGATCGCCTGGATTTCAACATGTAAGCCCGTATCATGGTGATGGCGAACTCTGAACCGTATATTGAGTTTTTATCCATGCTACATACAGTATTGCATAGCATAAGGCTCCACTTCCAAGGTCAATAAAGATGCGTGACCCATCGCCATTTGGTTAGTGATCAACCTCCAAGGGCTCTCGGGACGTTATTCGTTGATCTCTCTGCTTACCTGCAACGGTGGCCATCGATTAGGGCGAAGAGATGGAAATGCAGCGCCCAATGTCCGGGACTGTGCGGAACCAAAGAGGAACGCATCATACTGTCATACACTGAGCTAAATCACTTGGGAGGCGGGGTCGTTGAGGACTCTGACGCGCTTGGGCAGTCGTTGTGGGTTCCGTGGGGGCCCCTGATGATGACGATCAGAACGACCGAAGAAGAGCCGCGATATCACGATACTGCCGTTATACTTGAGGCTAGCTGTCGTACTGAATTGCGGCGGCTGTGTGGCTGGCCGGTATTTGCCGGGGTGGCGCCGTGTGCAGAAGTTTACGACATTGGATAGAGAAAGCCGTTTGGTTAGTCACGATTTTTGATAAAGAAAACAGATGGCAGCTATCATGTTGAGGGAAGCAAAGGCAGTTGGATCAGAAGTGGGAGAGTCCTTCCGGTGGGCTTTCTGTCCAATCGGTGTTCTCATTGACATTCCTCAGTCTGACCGAAGGCGTTTCGTGCAACACGGCTTGGTAGCTCGTGCGCCAACGCTCTCGCTACCAACTACTAAAAGAGATGATGTGCATCAGCTCGTGGCCCACAAGCGTGACATGAGTCACATATTGGACGACGCAATTATGAGGCGCCATCTCGCCAATCTATGTTGTTCAGCTGCCGAGAGTTAATGTGCAACAAAGGATGTGTCAAGCCAAAGGAGACGGCCCCTAATCTTAGAAAAGGAGGACTAAATTGGCTGGAGCGACAAGTTATGGGCCTGAAGTCTCATGTCGATTGGGATACCCACAAAATAGCGATGGGAACATACCCAAACCAGTCATCGACAGGGCCACATAGGATGGTCAATCCGATCACGTGGTTGGTATATGGGAGCTCAGGCTAACGGTATGGACACGCGGGTAACCACGCTAGATAGACCTCGAAGCCATTTAACTAGTTGCGGGATAAAAGCAGTACATACACATTGGATATAAGGTTTATGTGACATGTCTTTCATTTCTCATCTTACGCCTGCTTTTTTATTCCCGCGGAGGTGCAAGGAGCCCTTAGTCGGTCGCGTCGATGCCAAACTCTTCCTGGACCTCCACAATTCTTACGCCGCGCTGATCGGCAATAAGACCCATCAACCCCTGGCCTACATCTTTCAGCTCGTTGTACTCATGTAGTAGTTTGATATGTTCTTTGACGATCTTGTTCGCCGCTGACATGATGTCGGCCTCTGTAGGTTCGTCCGTGCCGTTATCCATCTCAGCATCCGAAGATGCGGTTTCTTCCATGAGCACTTGGATGGCTGGAAGAGCACCCAGAGAGGCCAATAGTGCAGCCTTTTGCAACTTGAGCTCAGCAAGAGTAACTTCTTGAGGGGTCTTTGGGGGTGCTACAATTGCAGACATCGCATCTGGTCGTGCTAAGGAGTCGGATTGAGTTTGGAAGGCGGTTTGTTCAGGGGCTGAGATATCGAATTCTCGGTCGGTGACTTCTTTAAGTGCTGACGTTTCTCCCATCTTGGATTGCCGTTCCCCGCAACTGTCTTGCTCTAAACAAATTAGAGGGGTCGCCTTTTGCGCGTACATCGCTGCCTCTTCAAGTCTGGTAGCTGGCCCACATGCAACGACATCTGTTCGCAAATCGCAAGGTATATTTTCTGAGCCCTCCGCCTTACTGGTTGCGGAGCGTGGAACATGCTCCTGCATAGCTGTCGTCAGAAGGGAATCCGGCTTGGCGCATCCTGAAGGTGCTATATCAGAGATGCGTGTGGTGGTTGCTTGTGCACTTGTATCTGGTGACATTGCCGGGAGGGCTTGTGTGGTATGACCCTATTTCATGTGAGCGACTAAACTTGTAAGATGAAGTTGGTCTAGGACAGACTGCATCTTCGATGAGAAAATCACTCGTCAAGGGCTGGGCTGCAGCTTGCCCATCTTCCTCTGTCGGCTTTTGTTGCTCATTGTCGTTCGCACTGAGATACTGAGTTACAGGCATCACTTCTGTTTCGTATTCAAACTCGACATCTGTATTATCCTCGTCGGCAACGCGGTTAGCATCTTCGTGTTGAAAATCGGTGTTGGCAACATGGGCAGGGACATGTGCGCCGTCTTGGACTGCGACTATATCGCGAAACTCGACATTGGTCTCATCAGGGCTGGACGCGTCGACATTGTGCGAAGCATTATTTCGATCGCCACCCAAGCCCTCAGCATTGTCTGCAGTCGTGTTGGCATTGCTTTTGACGCGTGCTTGGTGAGTGCAATCTGCCCCTTGGCAGGCGTCTTGTCGCTCTTGGAGTGAGACAGGCGCTATTGCGCAAAGCTTGTCTTGCGCAGCTTCATTTGAAACAGCCGTCGGTGAAGACGTCATCGGCTCGTCCTCCGAGTCTGCGACCTCTGTGATGCCCTTTTCAATGGCCATACTGATGTGAGGATGAAGTCGCAATGCTGGGGGGTCGGTGTCGGAACTAATGGAGACCGGAGGGGGACGGAGGGGGACGGAAGCCCAATCGCGGTCTGGTCACGTAATCAAGAGATTGTGACGACCCATCTAATGAATAGGGAAACCACACCATCATCCGCGCCTACCGACCCACCTCTCACCTCCCACCTCATCTGCATGTGTCTTAGCACGCGACGTTGAAACCCAACAAGCCGGAGACAAGAACAACAACCATCACCGGTGACGCCAACTTGACCAAAACCGTACGATTGCTCTTGAGCAGGCGCGACATGGACCCCGTTACAAAGAGAGTGGCCCTTGTGGCGCTCCTTTACATCATAAGAGCAAAGGCTAGCCCTCATGAAGGACACATGGATAATATAAAACAAGGCAACGTCATTTCCGAAGACCCCATGGTGTGTTACGTTCACGGAACAGCATAATCCGACAAAGACTAATGTTCGGCGTAGGACTCGATTCTATGGATACACATCTTGATCCAGACGTTCGCATGGGGCTTCATCTTCCCCACGGGCATGGTATTGGGAGTATGGCACCCGAGAGTAAGACTTTAGGACGGACAGGCTGACATGTCACTAGATAATACGGTCGAAATGGCACGTCCCTGTACAAACGATCGGCTCACTCCTCGCAATCGTCGGATACTTCCTCGGACATAAGCACAAGGGCAGACAGTTCACCAAGAACATCCACGCTCAATTCGTGCCCTTCATCATGCTCATGTTGATCTCTCAGATTGCCATGGGCGTCTACCTGAAGCTCCACCTCGAGAAAGGAATCAACGGCAAGATCCGGCGCATTGTCGTCACGGCGCATGGCGTTGTCGGCAAGGCGATGCCAGTAGTTACTTGGGTGCAATTCGTTTTTGGTGGCATCACAGCCATGGGCTTCTGCAGAGAGGACCATACTGGACAATGCCTGGCGCACTTCATCATGGGCAGCGCCTTCATCGCATACGGCATCATTCTTTTGATACTGCTTCTAGTCGGGCAGATGTGGCTGCGAAGGACCGGACGGAGCCAGGAGTTTTTCGACTCACTCGTCATCGCCGCGTGGGGTTGCGTCAATACCTTCACCGAACACCGCTGGGGAGGTCCTTGGCAACACAATGACCTCCAGCACACATCCATGGGCATTGTATGGTGGGCTGCAGGTCTGGTTGGTGTCTGGCTCAGCCGAAAGCGCAACGGCCAGCCAAAGCGCAACCTCGTCCCAGGTATGGTCATCTTCATGACTGGCTGGGCCATGTCAGCGCATCCCCAACACCTACCCCTATCCACCATGATCCACACCGTCTTCGGTTACACACTCATGGCTGCGGGTGCTGCACGTATTATCGAGATAGCTTTTGTGCTCAAGGACCGGGCTTCTGTTGCGACTGATGGTGCAGAGCCGAACAGCTTCCAGTATACGACGCCCTTTTTGCTGATGGCGGGCGGCTTCATGTTCATGGGAGCCACAGAAGAGCAGATGCAATATTTGTCTGAGGCGAACGTCACACATGTGTCGTATGTGTTGATCCTTTTCAGCATCGCTTTCTTATTATTCTTGTGTAAGTTTCAATCCAGCGCTGCTTTCTGATGCAACTAACTCCATACCAGTTGTCAATATGCTCATTCACCTATACGCTGTATATGCCTGGGGAGAGGAGGGCAAGGCCGATGCTGAAGCGCCCTACGCAAACGAATTCGCGAACGGCCATGTCAACGGACATCCTAATGGCTACAGCCGAGTCGACCGCAGAGCAAGAGATGCAGAGGAGTTTGAACTAGAAGGTCTTGAATCCGATGAAGAGGAAAACGCGGCCCTTGCACACAAAGAGAGACCGCGAGTTGCGACGCCTTGACCACATGTCACATTTCCCTATAATCTTAATTCTTTATTGCACTCACACATGCGTTCTAGTCTAGTGAAGTAGCGAAGGCACTCTTGCGTCATGTTTGAGTTTTGGTGAGTACCGTTTTATACACAATACATCTTTTCTGCTTGGTCGTCATTCCGGCCCATGCACCTTGTGGTTCAGAGAGCGCGCTTTACCACCGGCTATGCTCAATTTCACATGACAGCTTACGTGCCAGTCGCGCCATCATCACATGCACGTGCAGCGTCTCGAACATTCGTTGAGCAGTCCACGCAAGTCTGCGGCCGACGCAGCCACCAATGCTCTTCTTGCACCGCAACACGACGAAACACTCAAATATAGCTCAAAGCTGACTATGACACACAACTTACCTCTAACGGCCATTTTGTGTGTCAAAGACACCAAAGCGATGGAATGTGTGGTGGAGCCTGCGGTATAAAAAGTCTTTGTAGCTAAGCCGACACAAGCCGAACGCTTTTTCTCACATCACTCGCGATCGTACGTTGCGGGAGCTAAGCGGTTAACGGAGATCCTGCCATGCCGCCTACCTTGATGCAGTCTGGCCATTACTGATTCCAGGCTAGTCAGGGCAGAGATGTCAAGAGCGGTGGTGATGACGCACATGGTCCGATGTGTTTGTTGTTGCTGTCTAGAACCTGGCGTTTACAACGGACTCGTGTGAGACGACCCACTTGGCAAAGAAAATCAGGTACCATGCACGTGTGATGGATCTCACGATCAAGAGGTTGACTGGTTGTTGGCGCGGCGGCGGTGGGGAGGAAATTTTTCATTGCGGTGGTGTGTGTGTTGTGTTTTTCTTTTTTGCGACGGGAAGGGAATCATGGAATGGGTATATAAAGGTCTGGGGTTTGTCGGGTTTATACATGTAGAACAGGACATCAAGTCTTTACTGACCATCACTACTACAAATCTCGGTTGAAAACTTCAACGTCACTTATCAAGACTATACCACTTCTCTAAATCAACCAACCGGCCAACCGACCAACACACACTCACACACACACACACAAAATGTCAACAATCGACTCCCACCCCCGCCTCCTATCTCTCTCCTTCTCCCCCTCTCCCCGCAACTCAACCTCCACCCGGCCAACACCCACCATCTCGGCCAACCCTTCTCAATCCACAACCCCACTCGCCACCTCCCGCCGCGCCTCCCACGACTCCGCCCACGACGCCCACCACTTTGTCAACCTGGACGCGGACAAGGAGCAGCACGAGCGCAAGTTGAATGCCAGCTTGAAGAAGATGTGGGCGGGTGTCAAGAGGCATGCGGTTGAGCACCATAGGAGTGTTAATGCGGCGTATATGGCGAGTTATGGATGCGGGGCCCATCCTGGTCGTTAAGGAGGAGCAGAGGACTGGATGATATAAAAAAAGTGATTTTGGACGGCGGCTTGGATGTTGTGGCATTATACCCGGAGTTTTCTTTTCTTTTCTTTGACTGGTCTTCGTTTAGAGCGCTAGGGGGGAGAAAGAGTAGGAGAGGTAATGGGTGGTTGTGGAGGGGAAGAAAAGTTGTTCAAGTAGACGTTTTCAGAAACAATTTGATACGAGAATAAGGCAATTCCTTGGCTTGTTTTCTATCCACCTAGACTACTATCCATAATATACTGGAACAAAAAAAGAAGACTACGATGCATCATTCTCACGTCATATCGTGCACATAACACAACACCACTGCAAACGTCTAGTTTGATACTAAAACATCAAGCAAAAAAAAACCCCAAAATCTACCCCTTCGCCGTATTCCCCAGTGTCTTATGTATGCAAGCACAAAGCTCTGGTATACGGAATGGCTTACTGATAACATCATCCATGCCCGCCTTGAGCGCTACCTCGACCTGCTCACTCCGAACATTGGCCGTGACTGCGATGACGGGCACGTGAGCTCTGACAACGCCCTCTTTTTGCAATTCCCGGATGTTTCTTACGCAGGTCAAGCCGTCCATGACTGGCATCTCCCAGTCCATGAGGATGAGCGCTAGGGGCTTGCCAGTACCGTCGGAGATGCAGTAGTTGGTTGTACGTAAGTAGTCGAGGGCTTCGCCGCCGTGGTTCGCGACGGCGACTTGCATTCCTGTGTTGCGCAGTTGCTTGGCGAGAACGCGCTGATTCACGAGGTTGTCTTCGACGATCAGGACATGCAGATCCTGGTTGGGCATGACATCGGCACTGACGCTGTTACGTGGCGGTTCGTCTCTTTCATTGCGTGATCGGCTCGAGAGGATGGTTTCTTGGGCTCGTATGCTCACGCTGACTGCAGTGTTGCTTGCATGGCGATTGAATTTGGGTCGGAAGGCGCACTTGCGGCTCTTGACGTAGAAGGAGAAGGTGCTACCGACACCGGATTTGGATGCGAAGCCGATGGCACCACCATGCATTTCGGTTAGTCGGCGTGAGATGAAGAGGCCGAGGCCAGAGCCACCTGAGTTTTGGTGAGCGAGGTGTGCATCTCTTGTTGAGAAGATGACGTACCGTAGTCAATGTGTGTACGTGGAGATGCTTGGGAGAACCGAGAAAAGAGAAGCTCATGCTCTTCGTCGCTCAGGCCACGACCAGTATCCTGGACCGAGAAAATGACATAAACCTTATTCTGTTAGCAGCATGTCCGGAATATGCAGTGTAAGACGCATACTATCTGTCCCTTCTCCCAATCGGCTTGCAAAGTTTGAGCCTCTGAAGCTTCCGATGTACGTGAGAACGGTACATTTCCGCTGACGCTGTGGGTTGGTTGCTCAAGAGATATGCCCAAGCTGACGGAAATCTTACGGACCTCCTCGAGCCGTGTGAATTTGATGGCGTTGGTGATGAGATTCTTGGTTGTTAGTTGGTGTATTCTGTCTATTAAGTACGTACTTACGATAAGAATCTGCAACACTCGTGTCGGATCGAGCGAGACATACTCAACCTTGATGTTCTTGCAGGAGTCTTCGAGCTCGAACTGGAGATCCACGCCAGCTGACTTCGCTTCGCCCTCGAACATTTTGACTGCATCTCTTGCAATCGAATCTAGCTGCACGTCAACTGGGGTCATCACGAACAAGCCGGAGTCGAGTTTGGACATGGTGAGAACATCTGGAAGAGTCAATTGTGCCATCGCAGACTAGTATCATCCCTTCTGGAACAGTGCATACCGTCAACAATTGTCTTCATATGCTTCGAGCACTGAACAATGGTTTCGGCTGCATCGACAGTAGTCTCCAGGATGTTCTGATAGACCTTTTGGTAGTCTGTTGATGAGCCGAAATCTTTGTGCGCAGAAATGATACTCTACAGGCCAGTCAGCTTGAGACATGTACTTTCAGAGAGCCATCGCTTACGTCAGCACACTGAACGATTGCCGATAAAGGATTTCGCATCTCGTGACTGATATTGGATTAGTACCAGGTAACAGAGTGTGTTTCTTTGCGAACCCACGAAGTAGTATCAATAAAGTTCTCTAGACTCCTGAAAACCGGTCAGCGGGGTTATGTGCATCATCCTATGATGATCGGCTTACCGTTTAGACTCCTGAGCTCTTGAAGCCTGCGTTGCTTGAAGCTTCTCGGCCCACTTTTGCTGGCTTGGTGACTGTAAGAATCTACAAAGCAAAGAACAAGGGCACCCATACCTAATGTCTGTACAACAGCCGACAATCTCCAATACCTCACCCTGTTCATTGAGTTCGGGAAATATCGAGGTTATAACCCACATAGGCTGTGCTTCGGGGAAATCTTCGTCCATGTCCTGAACTGGTGCGTTCCACGTCCTGTTAAGACGTAGTTCAAATAACCTTGACATGATCAGTAGGTTAGCTTAGCGAAACTTCACTCGTACCTACTGGTGCTGCTTTGTCTCCAACAGTTCCTTGAACTTATTTTGGCCCATTTCACGGCAATCTTCAGCGATGAGTAGGTCCCATGCCTCATTGAGGCTAATGTCTTCCTCCACTGTGCCTAAGATATCGAACCAAGCTTTGTTTCTGTACGAGTAAACCCCGTCCAAACCAATGAGAAAGATGCCAACATCGGCACGCTCAGCGAAGCGTTTGAACTTGGAGACGTTTCGTTCAGCCTCTTGCTGGGATAACGTCAGCTGTTCTTTGAGTTGGTACTTCATTGCTTCAGCATTCGCTATAGTCCGCTCCCGACGCCCAATGTCCTCTTCATGTAGTAATATAGATGTCAGGCATGTAGAAAGCAGCCTACTGGTGACTAAGATAAACTGGAGATAGTCTTCATCAAAGGGTCGGCGTGGATTCAATCCTACTACCATGAAGCCAAGAATGTTATCCTTTGAAGATGTCGGATTCAAGGGGCAGATAACCAGCGCCCTACAGGGATCCCCGAAGCCCTGCCATTCGATATCTCGAACCAGCTCTGCAGCTACCAGATCCTGGTCGAATCGGAGTATGATTGGCTTTCGCGCCGAAAGAGCCTGTCGGAAGTAGGGCGTAAACCCGTGATCTTGCTGAAAGTCCAGATGCTCAGGCCCAGCTGGCGAACCCTTGGGTAGCCCGAAAGAGCCGCGAAGTTTGCAATGCTGCTGGTTATTGTCGGAGAACCGCGTCCTGCTGGACTCCGAGCCATGACCGTCCGCCTCAGCAGAGTACAACAAAGAAAACGGAATGTCTTTGGCGTTGCGAGACAGTACTTGAGTTGCAAGATGCCAATATGTATCAGTGTTGCGCGCTCTTGGGATCTCTTCGCTCAAATCCAGGAGTGTGCGCGAGCGTCTCTGTGCAATTACTTCTCTAGTCTGTCTATATGTTAGTATATGTGCGATTGTCTATGTGTGTTGCCTAAAGAAATTTATCACGTTCAGGGAAGTGTGGACGTACCGTTTCTACAAGTGGCTCGTAATGACCGACAGTGACACCTTCAGAGTCTAGTATCGGCAGGAACTTTAAAGAAAAGTATGTTTCTTCCATGAAGCCGCTACGCATCATGTGAATTGGAGTGTTCGTTTTCTCCACCGTCTCTCCCGCGAGGTTCTTCTCTATGATGGGCTCAAAATATTCCCCCCAAACGGAGGCAAGAGCCACGCGAGCACTGGCGCCCATGCATGGATGGAACCCGCCCAAAAGCTCTATTTCTGCTTCATTATAGATCATGATAAGTTCTGGCCCATAAAATACCACGGCTGGTCGCGGGTCTTGCATAACCAAATTGGCAATACTACGCAGCTGCGATGGCCAGGAGGACATGGGTCCCAGGGGCGTCGATGCCCAGTCAATACTGCGCGCCCATGCCGTATGAGGCGTTAGACGTAGTGGAGGAAGTTCATCCGTCCAATCGAAATTGGGCGCCTTGGGTTTGGAAATCTTCCTGGTGAGAGAAGTCATCCCGTGGGGTTCGCTGCTTGCGCACGTGGTGTCGGAGATGGCACTTATGACGTTCCAGCGGCTAGAAATCAGCACCTTTGTCCAAATATAGCCGGAGTAGAGCAAAGGTTTGCTGGTTACATCCTGTGCTAGAGACCAAGTTTGAAAACTTGTAAAAGCAGCATTATCCTTCCCGTTGCTACCGTGTATACTGCCTTTGCGGCCTATCAGTTGCAACACACGTGCAGGATTGGCAGAGGCCATAGCCGAGTTCCAGTATTCCAGCAGACTCCCGTTTTCGGATTTGATGCTGGCTGGTGTAGCATCAACAATAAAGGTAGGCCGCGGATCTCGATCTAGCAAATCCAGCATGCCGACGTGGCGCAAGGATGGGTTGCCATTATGGGCTGGTTCAAGGGGTCGCGGGTGATGCAAAGCCATCGTAGCTGTATCGGTTCTACCGCTACATGTGGTCGTTTGCCCTCCTCTTGTGCAGTCACTGTTGGACCAGATGTCGTATCAAATGTTGCTGTTGTCGAAGCCATCCGGGATCGCCGTGGAAGGATGCAAGCACAAGCGTTGTTTTGGAACTTGGGAAAAAGTGGAATCCGATTCAAGAGCCTAGGCTAGACTGATCAGCCGCATGCCACTTGCCGGATTTAGCGTACGTCATGCGGGAACTGGAGATGTTCTAAAGAGAGTTGCAACTACAAGCGCTACCGTCCTGCATTGGGAAATCAAGTCTCTATGCGATGAGCTGGCCATGCAGAGACTGTGAGCGAGTCTCGCCGACTGGGGTACAAGATTCGAAGCTGGCCTGTGGCGCCATTCCATGACGTCACTCCTCTGTCGCCACCTACATTGCGCGCTTGTTATCGTCAACGGAGATGCGAGAAAATAACAGAGGATTCGACGTCTCTACTCACGTAATCACGGCCGCAGGGAACAAGACGGCATGGCAATCATACCGCGCAACGTATGCGGGGAACACCAACGAGTCCATTGCGACATTATCCCTGTCACCACGCGACACCCATCACGTGGACGGTGTTTATTCGTTTAAGGAGATGGAGGCAGCTCATTGCGGTTGATTGCGAGGATGAACAGTATCGCTCATCATGAACGGTGTCTCCTGTTCAACTTTGCTTGTTGCCAGCTTGCCCACTAGTCGAGGCTACACCATGCGCCATTCGCGGCTAGGTCCTTGGTTGTGTTTTCTTCGACTTTGTACAGTCCTTCTTCTCATCTGCAACGCTTTGCCTCGAAGCATTTTGCTTGCTAGATGCGCGGCCGTCACATGTAGCATCCCACGACTGCTTCTGCGCATTGCTACTTGGACTTAAAACAGATGAGGCATGTTAACCGGCCGTTGGCGGAAAAACATAACATCCACCTGTACCAATCAACCAACCCCCTGACCAGCACCTGATGGGCCAAGATTTGTTGCACAACTGAAGAAACAAGCGCAATCGTGTGGGGGCTTGGATATCATCCGATGGTTACCAAGGCGGAATGCGGCGGCAATAGCAGAGGAGCTTGGGGCCACTTGCACCGGAGATGAACGACCAGGATCATATAAACAGCCAACACAATGTTGGGTTCCATTGGTAAAGGAGCAAAAATGTCGATTCTCAAGTTGACCAGAGTGAGGTTCGTTCGGAGGAGTGGTCCTGAAAAGCTGTAGATACAAGGGAAGGAACACCAATCGTGTAATGTCAAGAAAGGTCACGAGAGCTTGCACGAATTGGCGTCGGCTATGAGTAGGAGGCTTCAATGTCGCAGTCACCAGCTTAACGGCTCGTTCGCAAAACAAGACAGCTTTGAGTAGGACGTGAAACCTCGAAAAGGTGGAGAGACCGGGGCTTGGCGGCTGACGGGTCCCACAATCTTGCCGACGTCGTGATGCCATGGCACGGGTTGAGGCATTGGAGTTTTGTTATTCCGCACACAACATCTCCTGTGTTCGTCTCTGCACATGATGTACCGGTCACGATGCTCTTGTTCCTCTGACACACGTTAGTTCCAAGCTTCGATGCAATACCCTGTCATGTATCGTCGCCCTCCGTCTTAATGGTGTGCGATTTACTTGGGAGGAAAGTACCCAATCTCCGCTGCCTGGCTGCAGGCGACATCGATTTAGATCTCGCGCGTCATTTCGAAACAATATTGCATGGGCAGGAATGTTTCATGATCCTTCATCACCAAGCCGCGCGCGCTATGCTCAAAGAAGTATATTATGGATCTAGCCTTGGCCTATTCGAGCATAGCTGCACCAATGCGAACGTTTCAGGACATCAGTTCTAGTGCTTTTGCACTGCCAAACGGTTGTCGAAATATTCCGTAGCCTGTCAGAACCGTTCATGGCTGTGGTGGATACGGCACGCCCGATACTCGATGTGGTCTTGCGCGTTTCCTCGATATTAACCTGCTGTCTAGGGGCGCCGCTTAGACGCTGGACTAGGCACTGCATGTGCACAATCTGGGTTGAGCAGCACTGTTAAATGGCGGGTTGCGGCCCTCTGCAAGACGTTGTTGTCGACTACCCGCTACTGTCATTCATTCTTCGTCTCATACATTCGCTTTTTTTCTTCACTTACTACAGCTGGTCTCTGTTACCTTCACTCGTTACCAATACTCAAGATGTTTGGAAAGGCTGCTTTGATGAGTGCGCTGCTCAGCGCTGCTTCTGCTGGTAAGCTTGCCCCGTCTCTTGGCTACATGCTCTCCAGTACTAACAAGTCCATCAGAAATCATCTGGGATGGTCGCTTCAACGACATGACCTCGAGCGCCGACTTGGCAAAGTGGTCGTTTGCTACCCCCGTCGGTTCTTACCAATACTACATTCACGGCCCTGGCGCAGTGACCGACTACGTCAACCTCGACGCCAAGTTCAAGAACCCGGCCGACACTGCTTCCAAGCAGGGTGCCAAAATCACGATTGACGACACTTCAAAGTGGAATGGGCAGACGATGCTCCGCACCGAGCTCATCCCACAGACAAAGGCTGCCATCAACAAGGGAAAGCTCTACTACCACTTCTCCATCAAGACAACGAGCGAGAACGCGCCGACTACGACCAACGAGCACCAGCTCGCCTTCTTCGAGTCCCACTTCACCGAGCTCAAGTACGGGGCTTCCGGGTCTGCCAACAAGAACCTACAATGGCACGTGGGCGGTGTCTCCAAGTGGGACGTCGAGCTTGTCGCGGATGAATGGCACAACGTCGCCTACGAAATCGACTTTGATGCCGGCTCCGTTGCGTTCTGGCACTCGACTGGCAGCGACGCGTTGAAGAAGACTGCGGGGCCATTTACTTCCAGCACCAGCTCGAATGGTGCGGATTGGCATGTTGGTGTGCTGAGGCTGCCGGGCAGCAACGACCCCAAGGGCGCCGAGGATTGGTTCTTCAGTGGTGTGTACATTGAGGATGGCACGCTTACGACTGCCGTTGGTGGTGGTGCTGGCAGTGCTGCTAGCCCACAGGAACCTGCTCCTGCTGCCTCCTCGAGCCCTGCTGCCGTCGCGCCTTCCCCCGCGTCATCCGCTCCTGCCGCCTCCTCGACTTTTGTAACCTCGGCCATCGCTCCTGCCCAAACCCCAGTTGCAGCCCCCGTCGTTGCTCCTGCCTCTTCTTCCGTCGCTGCCTCTGCCACTCCCACTCCTACACCCACTTCCGCTCCCGCCCCCGGCTCCGGCTCTGACTCCGGCTCCGGCTCCGGCTCCGGCTCCGGCTCCGGCTCTGGCGCTGTCCTACCCGAAGAGTTCACCATCAAGGAGTTTGTCGCCTGGCTCAAGGCCAAGACTGGAAGGAACTAAGCGCCATCCCTTGCTAGGTAGTTCAAGCCCATGACCCCAGCAACGCTTCTCAGAGCACCCGCATACATTCTTGTACATAGATCCATTTCATCATTTGATGTATATTATTCACATCCTTTACCACATCAAAACTTACTAGCTCTTCTTGTCAAACCCTCTTGTCCCCTTTTCATGCCCTCTGTCCATGTCCTCTATATAACATAACAGGGTAATTGCAACCTTATTACCATGGTCACGCTACTACAGCTTGGCTAGTGGTAGGCAAATATCCCGATACCTGTATCACCGGGCTCCTTGCCGCAGTAATCTCAGCGACATAGGTAAGAGAAATGGCATTGAGAATTTCGAATATGCTGAGTTTTACCGTCAGAATGTTCCCAAGCCAATTTCGGAAATCGACGGCGACAAGGGAATCAACGCCATGGTGCGTAAGCGGCACACTGGGCTCAATGTCTTGCACGACTCGGTTGAAGAAGCTGGCAATCTTGGCAGCCAGGAACAACGAGGTCGCCGTAACAACAGCCCGATGACGATCTTCAGCGGTAGTATGCGAGTCGCGGATGGCTGTCAAATCAGAGATGAAGTGGTCTACATCCTTGGCCTGCTTTGCAGCAGGGCTCATTTGTGATGCAGCAGCAGCAGCAGCAGCAGCAGCAGCAGCAGCAGAAGTCGGGTCGGCAACATTACCAAGGCGCAAGGTACCCAGACGGTTGTCGTTCAACAGCGTGGGAGACACGGGTAGACTATCGTGCCGTGCCATGCAGGTTACAATCTGACTATCGTCGGGGCGGGAGCGAAGCGGATGGCGGATGGCATCTTCGACAGCACGTAGCACGTGGCTAACAGGAATACACTTCATACTCAGCGACTTCTCGGTTCGTCGTCGAATCTCCTCACTACGCTCTGCAAGGTAGCCGGCGGCCTCGATCGGGCCAAGGTCAATGGAAACGGCGGGCAGGCCTCGGGCAGTGCTGTGTCTGGCCAGCGCATCGTGAAAGGTGTTGCCGGCGACGTAGTTGGCCTGCGACGCATGTCCGAGAATGCCGGTGGCAGAAGATAGCATGATGAAGAAGCGTAGGTTCGCGAGCCGTTCATGCAGGATCCATGCGCTGATCGTCTTGGGCTGTGCCACACGGCGCCACTGGTCAAACGACATGTGCTCCAGGATTGAGTCGTCGAGAACGACAGTACCATGAACGACGCCGGCGATGCGTGGTATCGGCGACTGGGCCACATTGGATAGTAGGGTATGCACAGCATCCGAGTCGCTTGCATCGCAGTTGCGCACATGGATCACACAGCCGTAGGCGGCCGCCAGCTCCTCCAGCGCAGGGCGACGGTAATGGGACTCTGCGGTACGTGAAACAACGAGAATGTTCCTGGCGCCGGCTTTCTCAATCATCCAGCTCGTTATGGCATAGCCGACACCACCTAGCCCTCCGAGCACCAGATAGGTGGCGTCAACATCGTCGAGGCATATGGGCGGCAGGTCACGTGGCTTCACGCGGACACAATGGGCGGGGTGAACGCGCAGCACCAGTTTGCCCATGTGTTGGCCGGTTCGCATCGACTGCATGGCCTGATCTAGGCCGGACACTGGGAACGGCGTGATGGGCGTGATGGGCGGCACTCGGCGTGCATTCACCAGCTGCATGCTGTCCCTCAGCGCTGCGTGCAGTACTGCAGTCTTGCGCTTGCACTCGCTATATTGGATCAGGTCGAGCGCGGTGAGAGAAGCGCTGCGGCGGAACGGTAACATGTTCAGCGCACGCTGCGCTTCGGCATCTACCTTGCCCAGCTCAATGAACCGCCCAAAGCGTGCGATGCAGTGCCATGATGCCTGTAGCAGAGCGCCTCGCAGCGAATTAAGGACCACGTCGACGCCATAGCCGTCTGTCTGCGTCATGATGGCGGTGGCAAAGGCATCGCTGCGACTGCTGAAGATGCGGTCGGCAGCAATGCCATAGCGCGTCATCAAGAGCGTGCGCTTGCGAGACGACGAACAGGTCAGAAACAGGTCAGCGTCCATCTTTTGCGAGAGTACAATGGCCGCCTGTCCAAGCGCTCCGGCAGCCGAATGAATCAGTACACGCTCGCCGCGTTGCAATCGCGCGACATGGTGGAGAGCGAGATGTGCAGTACCGTAGGCATAGGGCACCGAAACCGCATCTTCAAGTGACATGCCTTCGGGCACTGCCACAACGCTCGTCCAGCGCGCTTGAGGCCGCGATGCAAAACGCCCACGGAAAACACCACAGACACGGTCGCCTACTCGGAGCCCGCTTTTGGCAGCTTCGTCACCCAATCGTGTGATGACGCCAGCGCTCTCATGGCCTACAAAGTCACCGTCCTCCTCGATCAGGCCCATTGCAGTCATCACGTCCTTGAAGTTGATCCCAAACGCCTGCGCTTCAATCTCCAGCAGGTCTGCTGTGATTGGACTATCGCTCATGTTGCGCTCGATGAACCGCGTCCGATTTTGCCCAGCATCCGGCACCTCCCACACAAGCTCCCTCCCCGGTTCGTGCCACGGCCTCTTCTGTGTTGACAGTCTCCCTTGGCAAAGCAGACCGTCTTGCGCGGCATCTGGCCACAGTCGAGGCACATGTAGCAACCCGTCCTTGACCCCATATTCCCAGTCCATCCTGGTGGTGGTGACGTTTTTGCTCTGGTCGAAAGTTTCCTTGTAGACATGCACGGCATGCCGAACCGTCTCTGGTGCCCATGGATTGATGGAACATTCAAAGTCCAGGTGAACATATCGCCTGCTTGTATCTTCCCGCCGCAGAGTCCGGAAAAGTCCTTGGACGAGCGCACGTCGAGGCATGCTTGCATCAACCACGCCGCCACAGCTTAGCCAGAGCACGCCATGACTACCAAGGACAATGCTACGCAAACTTTCGAATCCGGCTGGGCCCATTTTGTACAGAAACTCATTGTTCATCTCGACTGTAACAATCACGGCCTCATCTGCTGTCATCTCCTGCACCTCCTCTATCCTTTGCAACTTCACAGTGCATCGCGTCTGAGCCATAACGGCTTGCCCAAGCTCTTCCAGCCAACTCATCTGTGCGCTATCGTTTTTGTCGTGTAGAATACGGACCGATGAAGGCCAAGTGCGGACCTCTTGATCCGATTGTGCCGTTGTCAAGATAAGACTGGTGTTGTGCATCATCGTATTCTCGCAGTCATTCAGTTCGAAATCGATGCCACTAAAGCCTGTGGCTTTAAGTATCCGGTCCCAACACTCGAGATCGATGTTCGGACTGCTCTCGCGTTCACTTTCCTCTCCGAGCCACCATCCCGGCAGAGTACCGAAAACGAGTTGCGTATCGAGAGCATCCTGAGTGCTCTCCAACATCAGGAGCGTACCACCGGGCCTCAGGAGCTTTCTCACATTCGCCAATGTTCTTTCCAGATTCGCAGTCGCGTGCAAAACTTGTGCTGCGACTATCAGGTCGTAACTGTGGGCAGCGAAGCCCTGTTGTTGCGGATCCATCTCGATGTCAAGGATGTGAAAATCCATTAAATAATCCCAAGCCGCAAATCTGCTCTTAGCTGGTCCGAAGAATCCGGCTGATATATCTGTAAAGTCATAATGGCCAAGTAGCGAAGTTTTGGCAGATGCACTGCCGTCCATGTCTTCGTCGTCGCAATCGTCGCCACTCGTTGCGTCGCTGAAAGCTTCGAGGACATGCCATGTTGTTCCACCAGTACCGGCACCAATCTCTAGCACTTTGGAACCTGGTTCTCTAGCCGCATAAAGCCTCAGTATCCGTTCCACTTGTTTGTATGAGCCATGCACGAGCTGAGGCATCTGTTGGTAGTATTGGTTCAGAAGATTGTTTTCTCGCATCAACTCCAATGGAGCAACATTGCCACGGATAATGTTTTTAAGCTGCATGCCAATACGACAAGTGAGATCGCCGACTGCGTCTTCTGCTGCTACACTGTCAAGCAAGCTTTGCTTGCTCACCTCGTCTTCGTCGAAATCGTCGTTCAGACCCCGGACCACCGTTCCCATCCACTTGTAGAACCTCTTGTAGTGCCATTCCCAGTGCCTGCTATCATCTTTCCCAAGCTCTTGATAGGCATCAATGATCATATGTCCACACGCTCTGCGCAGCCTGTTCTGGGACTGAATCAGTTCCTCGGACGGCCAAAATCTCATTGACTCTTTAATCTCCGCCGGTATACCGTGGTGCATATCCAACTCCCATTTGCACTTGGCGTGAAGTCTTTCGTTTGATAGTGCGCGTTCAATCTCAAACGTGCGCCCTTGGTGCATCATTTGTAGACGAAAGCCTTGTACCCGAAAAGCAAGCGACTCCTCACTCTGCTTAGCCCGTTCCGGTGCACTGGGAACTATCCACACATGAAAATCCACGTGACGCTTGGTCCAAGACGTGAGTTCCGCCAGCGTCTGCAAGCTCTGAGCAGTATTTACTGGCACCGATATAAAATCAACGGAGCGGGGAATGAGCACATCGCCCTGCTCGAGGCGAGGAGCCAGAACACAGTAACACGACTGGAATATCGAGTCCAAGGTTGTCGGATGGAGTAAGTATCTGGTTCTGGGGCCTTGGATGCTGGATGCAACGGATGCAATGTGAAATTGCGTGATTGATTTGCCCCCAGCGACCTCACTACCGGCCAAATTTTGAAAACACGGCCCGTGATTTAATTCCATGTTTCGCAATGTAGAATAGATCGTCTCTGCAGTGACAAGACTACCCTCTCCATTTGTTGGTAAGAAGTCGTCGACGTTTGGTGGGCTAGTAGATATTTTCAACCCGGTCTTGCTTGCCGTTCTCTTCTCTGCCCCTACGTAGCCCCGACAGTGCCGGACCCATGTACTCTTTTCCACCGAGAAGAGTTCAAATTCATACCAATTCTCATGGTCTAGTTCACTCTCGCTGCACGGCCTGAGGGAGAAGATAATCTCGACTCCAGACGAAAGAGCAGGGACGACCAGTGTGCTCGTAATGTCCATCTTTCGGAGTTTGTATCCTGCCACCAGCTTATCGACAACCAGCAGCATGATTCACAAAGTAAAGTGCTTCGATCGCCATGGATACATAGCCTGCTGCTGGTAGGACTGTCTCCAACTGGAGCTGATGGTCAGCCAGCCAAGGGACGTCTTCAGCGCGCAGGATGTTCCTGAAAGTCGGTTGCAGAGGATTGCAGCCAGGTACCAGCAAACCTAGGAGTTCGTGCGACGGGAACTTGGGATGACGATGATCTGCAGCTGTCCTTGGCTCGAGAAGATATCTCGATCGGTGGTTCCAGGCGTAGGAAGGCATGTCGGGCAGGTGCATTCGCTGATGTTTGGGTATCAGGTTGACCTGGTCTAGTATCAGGGGATAACCCGCCATAACCAGTCCACATGCAACGTCTTGCATACTGTCTACTGCTTCGATGGATTGCCGCAAGCACGATAGATATTGAGGCGTCGATTCGCGTAACGTTTGCCGGATCGGTCCTGACAGTGTAGCCTGCGGTCCAACCTCGAGAAGAACATCGATGTGACACTGATCCACCATGCTTTGAAGCGCTTGTGAAAACAAGACAGGATTCGTGAGATTGCGAACCCAATGATTGGGAAGAAAGGCGTCTGACAACCCTGTCGTCGGCCGCCTCTGGCACTTCTGCGATATACTCCTCCACCTCTTCTACGCCGAGACGTACAGCCAGCATGCCTCCGTGTAGTGCGTGGATGTTTTGGTACTTCTCGGAGAGCTGGCCGCGGTGATATGCGATGCCCAGCGCTTCCTCAAACGAAACAACGCAGGCTGCATATGCGGCCGCGATCTCGCCGCTAGAATGGCTGACTACTGCCGAAGGAAAGCAGTTCCAGGCGCGGAGCAAGTCGACAAGACATAGCTGGAGCGCGACGCTAATGACAGGACTCAAGCTAATCTCATGTATGCGCGAGGTCGCTTCATCGCGCATCATTTCCTCCATCAGCGACCAAGACGCACTGTATCGATGCTGGAGAATCCGGTCGGCTCGCTGCATTGCTTCGCGGTATTTGGGATATGTGTTGATAAGTCCGCGGCCCATGGCGTGCCACTGACCTCCCTGACCATTAAAGACAAACCCCACGCGACATCTATCGGTCGTCGCTTTGCGTATCCTGATGTGAGGGTCTTCGAACCGGGCGGCGAGCTGGTCTAAGCTTCGCGCTCTTACGGCAGCGGTATAGGGGAATCGTGAGCGTCGCTCTGCGAGAGTGTACGCGAGAGCAGGAGCATAGCTGTCATTGCCCTCTGCTGTTTTGATATGCTTGGCCAGCGCCTGACTCATGGCCTGTGTCCCAGACTCTTCTTTTGAGCTAACCACATACACGTACGATGGTGCAATCCGTGCTTGAACACCGTCTTTACAGGTACTGTTTACCACATTTGTGTGTGCTCTGTTTTTTTCGTTGTGGTAAGCCTCCATAATGACGTGGACATTGGTTCCACCATAGCCAAAGTTGTTGACGGACGCCCGGAGGACATCATCCGGACACGACAGGAGAGATATAGGAACATGGAGGTTCCAACGAGAGAAGGGAATGCGAGGATTGGGCGTTTCGAAGTGGGCATTTGGCGGAATAAGTTTGTGGCGGAGCATCAGAGCGACTTTGATGATCGAGGCAATACCGCTCACTGGTTCAGTGTGGCCGATGTTTGGCTTGATGGTGCCCACATACAAGGGAAGAGGCGCTCTTGCCTCCGCAATCGTCGACGCCACCGCTTCCGCTTCGATGACGTCCGCAATGGTGCCGGTGAAGTGACCTTCCACATAGCACGTGGAGCTCATTTCTAACCCAGCCTTTCTGTAACACTCCCGGATGAGCTCTTGTTGGACGTCTCCCGAAGGTGAGGTGATGGTGGCTGTCCTGCCATCTTGATTCATGGATGACTCTCTGAGAACAGCGTGTATGAAATCTCCGTCGCGTTCAGCAGCACTGAGGGTCTTCAGTATCAAGGCTGCTGTACCCTCACCGCGACCATAGCCATCTGCACGTGCATCTAATGAAAAGCTTTTACCCTCAGGGCTTAAGACACCTATTCTGCACAAAACAATGAACATATTCGGGTTAAGCATCAATGCGGACGCGCCAACAATGGATATCTCCGACTCTCCGTTTCGGATACTTTGGATGGCCAGGTGGAGTGCCGCCAAGCTCGCAGAACAGCCGGTGTCGATAGTCACACTAGGGCCTTTGAGATTGAAGAAGTGCGACACCCGGTTAGAAAACATGGCGGTACCGTTCCCTGTCATGAACGTCGACGACACATTTTCAGGATCTGCCAGGATGGAATCTTGGTAATCATGTGAGAATGCGCCGGAATAGACAGATGTATTGGAACCAGCGAGTTTCTCAATGGGTAGGCCGGCTACACAGGGACGTTAGTCACATCCTGACAGTACCACAAAGGCAAGCGACACCAAAAGACGGAAAAACTAACCATTTTCCAATGCTTCATATACCCCCTCAAGCAAGAGGCGTAGCTGAGGGTCCATTATCTTTGCCGCCTCGGTTGTGATATTGAAAAACTGCGGGTCGAACGACGAGACATCGTCACCAATAAAATTCGCGCCACGAACATTATGCTGTCAAGTAAGAAGTTAGTGCTATGGAGACTTGAGTAATGCATACTGATATGATCAAATACCCTTCCATATTTCTGTTGATCTGGATGATAAAACGCTGAGCCATCGAAGCGTTCAGGGGGGATAGGTGACCAGCCATCTTTGCGCGAAGCAATAAGCTCCCATAATTTCGCTAGGCTGGATGCACCGCCAGAGAATCTGCAACTGATTCCAATAATGGCAATGGGCTCGGGAGTAGAATGCATAGCTGCTCTTTTCAAGAATCAATGATGTTCCAACGGGACCTTGGAAAAGGTCAACAAGATAAGCCTCGGCGTAGAATGTGGTTGATGTTTTGCAAGTGCAGAACTATCTTCCACAAGATAAAAAGTTACTGCATCGTTGAGATTGCAAGAGAGTTTCAGTACATGTCAATGGATGTGGTAGAAAGTACGCATCGCAAAGAACAGACTGGGATTGGATACGAAACGTGCAAAATGCCGGTAAAACGAGTTAATTCGGGATATTTACGAGATACATCAGAATTGAATGTATTAAACTTGATCGAAGAGCATCAATTCGGTACGTTTTGTCGATTGATTCAACTATGCCTGTTGGGGAATTCATGGGCCTCAGGTATTTTATTTTACCCCCGCTCAAGCTTCGCTGTTCGGGAAATTTTGTATGCCTTGTTGATTTACTTATTCGGGAAATTTTTGGACCTGCTTATGCTTACCTAGCCCTTGGGGGAAATACTATAGATGCTGCTGCACACGTAATTCCTCATTGAAGGTTGCTGATAATCATGGTTCGACGAGATTGT
>Ga0265798_10003198_pt1 | contig 23459 bp, 18 predicted proteins | sample P3T30metagenome_FD_192430 | JGI IMG/M metagenome (GOLD analysis project Ga0265798, IMG submission 192430) | Plant litter microbial communities from East Loma Ridge, Irvine, California - P3 T30 | ecosystem: Environmental > Terrestrial > Plant litter > Unclassified | place: USA: California... | reverse complement strand
TAAAACGGATCTTGACCGGATACCATTCCTGGCTCGGCGCCAGCCAGACGTCGATGGCTTGCTCGCGGCTGTCCTTGAGCGGCTTGCGCGACACCATCACCGCCTCCACTTCGCCCACGCCGGTCTTGATTTTTTCGCGCTTGACCACCTTGAAGGTCCAGGCTTCGGCATCGCGCCGGCCGGCCACAAAGAACGGCCATTCGCTGCCCGGCTTGAACTTGTCGCCGGCGGCGCGCGCCACGGCGGCCAACTGCCAGGTGACCGAGACGCGGTCCTGCTCGCCGCCCTTGAGCGGATAAGTCTGGTCGCCGTCCTCGAAGCGGATGGTGTTGCTGTCGCGGTCAAATGTGACCGTGGTCGGCTCCTTGCGCATGCGCTTTTCCCAGAACTGGCCCGGGGCCAGACCGTAGGCATCGACAGTGCCTTCGCTGCGGTCGTCGCTCAGCGTGCCCAGGATCGAGACGCGCGACTCGAGCCGCGTGCTGTACTTGCCATCTGCAGCGCGCCAGGTGACGAGCGCCTCGCCCTTGAGCGCAAGACCGCGCTGGCGCGCAGCCAGGTCATACGTCAGGTCGGCCGAGGGCGGCAGCTCGAAGGCGTGCTTGAGCGCAGGGTGTGCAGGCTGGGCCGATGCGCTGCCCAGGACGGAGGCCAGCAGCATTGCCACGCCGGCTGTTTGAAAGTTGCTTATTTTCATAACAGTATCAAGTTCCTGAATGGCTCAAGACGATATTATTCACTGTTTGCGTGGTTACTGCTCCACTTGACTCACTATTGCGAATCCGCACCGGATACCAGCCGTGTTCCGGGGCCAGCCAGATGTCCAGCCGCGACTTGTAGGAACCGGGTTTTGGCGGGCGCGTCAGGTGCCAGGTTTGCAGTCGCCCGAGCTTGGTGTCGATCTGTTCCTGGCCGACCAATTGGAAGCGGTAGACGCTGGCGTCGCGGTCCTCGCCCACCAGAATATCTATATCGCCCGTCAATTGCTTGGCGTCGCCGCGCGCGATCGCCGACAGCTGCAGCGGCACGCTGGCCTTGTCCTGGGCGCCTGCCAGCAGCGGGTATGTCGCCTGCGAACTGGAGAACGTGATGCGGTTGCCGGTCCAGTCGAAATGGGTCGCGGTGAGCGAGCGGCCGCGCCGCTTTTCGGTCATCTTGATCGGGGCGAAACCGGTGGCCGCCACTGCGCCTTCGCTGTTCAGGACCACCAGATTGACGCGGGTGAACACCACGCGGATACCGGCCTCGACCTGGATGCGGTAGGTGTCGTCGTTCAGTTGCCAGGCCAGCAGCGCTTCGCCCGACCATTCGGTGCCGTCGGCGTCGGTGCGCGCTACGTCGAGCGTGATGCGGGCCGGGGGCGGCATGTCGACGCGATAGCGGCGCAGTTCGGGCGTGGGTGGCGGTGGCGCGGGTTGTGGCGGCGCCGGCGTCGGTTCAGGCGTCGGTTCAGGCGTCGGTTCAGGCGTCGGTTCAGGCGCCGGCTCAGGTGCAGGCGCGGATGTGGCCGCGACGGTGTCGCCATTGCCGGAACCAAGTGCGGCCTCGCCCGGCGTCCCTTGCGGCGTCGCGTTGGCAGCAACGGCCGGCGCGCCCAGCTCGGCTGGCAGCGGCGCGATCTCGGGCAACGGTGGCGGCGGTGCGGCCGGCGCCAGCGGCACGGGCGCCGGATCGGGCGGCACCGGCGCCGCCTCGGGTGGCAGCAACTGGGCCAGCAGCGTGCTGCGCCCTTTTCCGGGACCGTCGTGACGCGGCAGGACCAGCCGGGTCTCGAACAGGCCCAGCGCCATCCAGTGCAACAGGATAACCAGGGCAATCAGCAACAGCGAGCGGCGCCGGCGCGGGAAAATAGGAGCGGATTGCATACCGCTAGTGTAGCGCGGGCGCGACCGTGCCGCCCTTCACGGATGTGTCGCGTCTTTGTCCGGCCGATGTAATCTGCTACGCTAGCCCCACCCAATCACGCATACCACGGAGACCCGCCATGCTCAAGCAGCCCATGCCTGGAATGACCGATACGCTGGAATTCGTCAAGAACCTGTGGGGCGGCATGCAGATTCCCGGCATGTCGGGGATGCCGGCCATGCCCGCGCCGGCCCTTTCGGTGGAGGAGCTGGACAAGAAGATTGCCGACCTGAAGGCGGTCGAGGCCTGGCTCAATCTGAACCTTGGCATGCTGCACGGCACGATCCAGGCACTGGAAATCCAGCGCGGCACCCTGGCCACGCTGCGCGCGATGGGCGACAGCATGGCCCAGGCCATGAACCAGACCGGCGCCGCCAGCGACGCGGCGATGGCGCCGTTTGCGCAGTTCTTCAACCAGGCAGCGCAAGCGGGGGCCAACGCCGGCGCCGTGCCGAAGGGCGCACCGCCCGCATCCGGTGCGCAGCAGGCCAGCACGCCGCAGCCGTCGGCATCGGCCGCGCAAGGTGGCGCCGACGCGCTCAACGCCGGCATGCCGGCCGCCGTCGCCTGGTGGAACCTGCTGCAAGACCAGTTCCGGCAAGCGGTGGCCAGCGCCATGCCGCCGGACGGCGCCCATCCCGACAAGCCCGGCGCCGGAGCGGCAACGCCGCAACAGGCGGCCGGTTCGCCAATGGATGTGTCGGGCGGTGCGCCGGAATCCGGCCCATCCGGTAGCGCAGCACAACATGGCGCGGCGGGCCAGTCCGGCGCCGCCATGCCTGATGCACATGGCGCCGGCGCGGGCGGCCGCCGCAGCGCGCGCGGCAAGAGCGACAAAGCCTGATTCCACATCAGCATCCCCTGTTTTATTTGTTGATGCGTCCGCAGGCGGACGCGGAATAACCGTGCTGAACTGACCGGGCGGCCTCGCACGCCCGGCCGCGCCCCTTTTCGGAGGCGCACATGCAGCCCAGCGACATTTCCCACCTGACCCAATCCCAGCTCGACGACCTGCGGCGCAAGCTCGAGGCGTGCGACTGCCACCCGCCGCCGACCGTGCGCAGCATCAGCGAACTGGCCGATGCGCTCGCCACGCTGCGCCGCCGTAACGGCCTACTGCCATCGAGCACGATCGACGCCGACACCCTGCGCTGCCTCGACGCCGGCGCCGGCGCGCTGTTCAACGAAGTGCTGCGCGACGAACTCGACATGCTGCGTCCCGACAGCGGCGAAGTGCTCGACAGCGCGCTGCCGCCCGACCGCGCGCGCCTGCTGGCCCGCGCCCATGGCGGCGCCTTGACCGGCCTGGCCCTGTCGGGCGGCGGCATGCGCAGCGCCACCTTTGGCCTGGGCGCGCTGCAGGCGCTGGCGGCGCACGGCTTGCTGCGCCGCATCGATTACCTGTCAACCGTCTCGGGCGGCGGCTTCATCGGCGGCTGGCTGTCGAAGTGCCTGCACGCGCACGGCGGCGACATCAAACAGGTCGAGGCCCTGCTCGCGCCCGGCGCCGGCGCCGGCGAGGCGCCCGAGGTGCGCTTCCTGCGCCAGCACAGCAATTACCTGTCGCCGCAGGGCGGCATGTTCAGCGCCGATACCTGGACCCTGCTCGGCACGTACGTGCGCAACACGTGCCTGAACCTGGCGATGCTGGTGGCCTGGATGTGCGCCCTGCTGCTGCTGCCGCGTTTTGCCGTATGGGCCGTGCACCGGGTGGTGGCGCCGGGTGGACCATGGGCCGGCTTGGGCGACATCGCCTGGGTTGGCGGCGTGCTGCTGTTTTTGTTCGCCGTGTTCTGTATCGCTCTTTCGATTTCCAGCAAGCCCGAAAGTTCGCAGGGCCTGCGCCGCTTTCCCCTGTCGCAGGGCGCGGTACTGTGGTGCATCAACCTGCCGCTGCTGCTGGCGGGATTTCTCGGCAGCGTCGGGCTGTGGCGCCATGGCGGTGCGCTGGGCGCGCTCGGCGCCGGCCTGCCCGCTTCGCTGTTGCCGGCGCAGCTGGCGCACCGTCCCTACTGGCTGCTGGCGCCAGGCGTGGTCTATTTCATCGTCTGGGCCTGCGGCTGGTATCTGGCGCACGACCGCGCCAGCCCCTACCGGCGCGCCGGCTACGCGATCTGCGCGGCAGGCGGCGGCACGGTGGCCCTGGTGCTGGTCGAAGCCGGCCGTGCGTTTGCGCCCGAGATCGTGCCCGGCGGCGCAATCCACGGCGAACGCCTGTCGCAGCTGCTGTTTGGCGTGATTGTCGTGTTGCTGCTGGCCGCTGCCGCGCTGGTGGTGTACACGCGCATGCGCGCCGCGACGCCGCTGCGCGACCTGACCCGCGCCGAACTGGGCGAAGGCTTGTCGCATTTCATGTGCGCCATGGGCGCGCTCACGCTCGGCACCGTGCTGTTGCTGGCCGGGCTGGCGTTGATGCCCAGTCCCGGCACCCATCCGGTGCTGAACAACGCGGTCGCCCTGGCCAGCTTCGGCATGCCGCTCATGATGGCCCTGTTCGGCGCCACCATGACCCTGATGATCGGCCTGATCGGTCGCCTGTACAGCGACGCCAGCCGCGAATGGTGGAGCCGGCAAGGCGCCTGGGCCACCATCCTGGCGCTGGGCTGGCTGGCGGTGTATGGCGTCAGTTTCTTTGTCGCGCCGCTGCTGCACTGGGCCTGGCTGACCTATGCGCCCTGGTCGAACCTGGGCACGCTGGTCGGCTGGCTGGCGATGACGGCGTTCGGCCTGAAAGCCGGCAGCGGCACCGGCACCGGCGCCGGGACGCACTCGGCAACGTCAAGACGGCTCGACCTGGCCGCGCGCCTGGCGCCGTACGTGTTCACGCTCGGGATCGTGGCCCTGCTCAGCACCCTGGTACAGGCCGTGGTGGCGCTTCCGCTTGTCAACTGCCCGCGCGCCGACCTGGCTTGCGTGTATGCGGCGCATGCGCGCGCGACATTGGCCACCGACGGCGCCACGCTGCTGGCCGCCTTTGCCGGTTTCCTCGGCGCCGCGCTGCTGCTCGGCTGGCGGGTCGACATCAACAAGTTCTCGCTCTACATGTTGTACCGCAACCGCATCGTGCGCGCCTTTTTCGGCGCCAGCAACCGCGCGCGCCGGCCGCATCCGTTTACCGGGTTCGATCCGGGCGACGACGTGCTGCTGGCCGACCTGCGCTACCAGAAACCGTATCCAATCGTGAATACCTCGCTCAACTTCGTCGGTGGCGAAGAGCTGGCGTGGCAGACCCGGCGCACCGCCTCGTTCGCCTTCACGCCGCGCTGGTGCGGCTACGAACTGGCGTCGGCGCCGGCGCCCGATGCCGGTTGCTATCGCCCGACCGATGGGTACGCCTCGCGCGCCGGCGTCGGCGGCAGTGACGACGACACCGGCGTGCGCCTGGGCATGGCGGTGGCGCTGTCGGGCGCGGCGGCCAGTCCGAACATGGGGGCGCACTCGTCGGCGCCGCTCAATTTCCTGATGACGATGTTCAATGTGCGGCTCGGGCGCTGGTGCCCGAATCCACGGCGCAAGGCCTGGACCAGCGCCTCGCCGCCGATTGGCCTGTTCAGCCTGCTGGCCGAATTGTTCGGGCAGGCCGATGCCGAGGCCAATTACGTGCACTTGTCCGACGGCGGCCACTTCGACAATCTCGGCATCTATGAGCTGGTGCGGCGCCGCTGCAGGCTGGTGATCGCGCTCGATGTCGGCAGCGACCGTGCGCTGGCGTTCGAAGACCTGGGCAACACGATCCGGCGCTGCGCGACCGACCTGCACGTGCGCATCGACCTCGACGTGTCGCGGCTGGATACGGCGGCCAATGGCTTGTGCGGCGCCAGCTGCGCGGCGGGGAAGATTCGCTACAGCCTGGCCGACCGCGGCGCGGTCGATGGCGTGCTTCTGTATATCAAGCCGGCGATCGTCGGCAGCGAGAATGCCGACCTGCTCAATTACCGGCGGCGGCATCCCGGTTATCCGCACGAGAGTTTGACGGATCAGTGGTTCGACGAGGCGCAGTTCGAGAGTTATCGGGCGTTGGGGTATCACATCGTCGATTGCGCGCTGGGTGCGGCGGCGCTGCCGGGCGAAGAGCACGACATCGCGCGGCTGTGCGTACAACTGCTTGAGCGGCATGGGCATGCAGCGGCGGCAGCGTCGAATGCCGCGCCGCACACCGGCGGGCATTGAGCCCAGCGAAAGGCCCTGGCCTATTCGCCCTTCGCCATCTGCCCGAATACGCCATCGCGTCTTACCCAGGCGTGATACAGCGCGGCGCCGAGGTGGGCCAGGATGGTGAAGAACAGCACATACGCCAGCACACCGTGCAGCGGCCGCAGGAAACCGTACAGCGCGGGGCTGTGCGGCAGGATCGGTGGCAGATTGACGCCGTCGAACAGCACGATCGGATAGGCGCCGGCCGACAGCATGGCCCAGCCGATCAGCGGCATGGCCAGCATCAGCGCGTACAGCAGCCAGTGCGATGCATGCGCGGCCCACACCTGGATGCGCGGCAGGTCGCCCGGCAGCGGCGGCGGCGTATGGCGCAGCCGGTTGACCAGGCGCACGAGCGCCAGCAGCAGGATCGCCAGCCCGAGCGGCCGATGCAGATCGAGCAGTTGCTCGCGATGGCGCAGCGACACCACCATCGCCGCGCCGACGAACAGCATGGCCAGGATCGCAACCGCCATCGACCAGTGCAGCAGGCGGGCCAGCAAATTGAAATGGCGTGGACGATTCATCGGGCGCTCCCGTTGTGTGTCTGACCCGAGCTGATTTCGCGCTCGCGCCGATTGAACGACACCGAATAGACCGACGAGCGCGCATGCAGGACCGGATCGTCGGTGCCGGCAATCCCGGTCGGCAGGATCAGCGGATCGAAGTTCAGGTCGCGGCACGGGCCGGCCTGCTGTGGCTCGGCGCGCGTCAGCGTCAAGGTGCCGACCACCGTTTCCGGCCGCGTATCGGGCCAGGCCTTCGAGGGATCCTCGATCGGGTCGCCCGGCGCGGCGAACTGCATCACCATGTCCCAGCGCAGCGGGCCGGCTGCCAGGCGGCGATCGAGATCGGCCGCCAGGTAATCGCGTGCGGCGCTCTTGATCTGCTCGGGATCGGCGGCGACGAACGGCGCATGCGGACGCATCGACCAGCGCACGGCGCGCGTGGCGCCTTGGGCATCGGTCAGGCGGAACGCGTTGACGCCGTTGAAGCGCGTGTTGGCCAGGCTGTCGGGCGTGGGCGCGGTTTTCGACCACGCCATGAAATTCTTGATTTCAGGGTAGCGCGCCAGCACCGCCTTCATCTTCTCGGGGTCTGGCTGGCCGGTGGCGGGGTCCGGCAAGCGGGCGGCATTCAGGGCCTGGAAACCTTCCGGCGTGGACGACGCGAAGAACGGGAAGCTGTTCATCGCCATGCGCCACTCCTGGCCGTCGTCGGTCTTCAGTTGCAGCGCCATGCCGCGCACCGCGGCCTTGTTGTCGGGCGCGTGCGGGTCGTTGCCGGGATTCGAGAACCGCCCCAGCACCGGCGTCGACGCTTGCGAAAACACGCGCGCCGTCGACAGCCGCGCCGCCGCCGGCGTCGGCACGAAGGTGCCGGCGATGCAGATGCCCTTGCTGTGCGCACGGCGAAAACCGCTCTGCTGCGCGCCGGACGCTTCGGCCGTATTGACCATCGTTTGCGGCGTCACGCCGCGCCCGCCGATCCAGCCGCCGATCCAGGCGAACAGCAGCGCCAACGCGATCAGGATCAGGGCGATCGGCAACAAGAGTAACGGGGAGCCGCGGCGCGGCTTGGGTGTCGACATGGCGGACGCTTTCGTTAAGGGTGCCCCTGCCGCATTCGGCTTGCAGGATCGGCAACGGATTGTCGCATGCCTGTCGAGACAGCGCTGTCCCATTTTCGCGCCTGGTGTCCGGCGCGGCCTTCATCGCCGCTTAAGAGCGCCGAACAAAACCTTCAGGGCAAGGCGCATGGGCGAAGACGGTACGGCTGTACGGCGAGCCCATGCAACGCAGCCGTGGAGGTTTTGTCAGGCGCTCTTAGTCGATACTGACCTCTTTGCGGTTATCACGCGCTACGCGGTCGATCAACTTGTTGTAAGGATCGACGCCGACTTCGAATGGTTGCTCCTTGACCGTCACGGTCAGCACCGGATTGGCGCCATCGAGCACGCGCTTGTCCAGCAACAGGACCCGTTCGTCGGCTTCGGCGGCGCCCTTGGCGCGTGCGAAGACGCCGATCTCGATTGGCTCGTCGTAGGCGCGTGGCGTTTCCTTGCCCTTGCCGTCGGCTTCCATCTTGGCCAGGTGCAGCTTCATCGTCACGTCCCATTGCCCGTCCGCGCGCTGTTTCGCGCTCGCTTCCAGTACGCGGTTATCGTAGAAGACGATCTTCTCGAACATGTCGGCGATCAGCGCATGCTTGCTGACCGGCGCTTCGGCGCGGATATAGTCGACCAGTTCGCGCGACGTGGTAAACGGCGACTCCTGATAGCCCTTGTCTTGCAGGAAGCGTTTAAGGGCGCGATTGAGCGCTTCTTCACCGATCTCGTCGCGCAGGCGGTAGAAGATCAGGCTGCCCTTGCGGTAATGGATGTAATCCTGGTTTTCCACGCGCATCAGCGGCAGCTCTTCGATCGCTTCGCCGCCGCGCGAGCGCAGGTAGTGATCGAGTTCGTAGCGCAAGAACTGGCCCATCTGGTGGCGCCCGTATTCCTTCTCCATCACCATCAGCGCCGAGTATTGCGACAGCGATTCGATCAGCATGCTGGCGCCCTGCACATTGGCGGCGGTGACCTGGTGGCCCCACCACTGGTGCGCCATTTCGTGCGCCGTCACATAGAACACGTAATCGATCTTGCTCTTGTCGCGCAGGTCGGCGATGAAGCCGATCGATTCCGAGAACGGGATCGTGTTGGCGAACGACTGGGCAAAGCGGCTGTAGTTCGGGAACTCCAGGATGCGCACCTGCTGGTGCTGGTAGGGCGTGAACTGGGTCGTGAAATAGTCGAGCGACTTTCGCGTGCCCTCGATCATGCGGTCGACGTTATAGGCGTGCTTGCGGTCGTAATAAATCTCGATCGGGATGCCTTTCCAGTCGCCCTTCCTGATTTGCCAGTCGCCGGACAGATAGGCGAAGAACGGCATCATCTTCTGGTCCATCTTGTACTGGTAATAATTGCGTCCGTCCTGCTTCCAGGATTTCTGCAGGTAGCCCGGCGCCAGGGCGATCTGGCTACCACTGGTCGACACCACGGTTTCGAAATCGATCCAGTCGGCATCGGCGCCGAACATCGAATTGGCGCGCGCCGCCGTATCTTCCAGCTTGGCCATGCGCTCGGGTTCACCCAGGCCGCGCTTGCGCCGCTCGTTACGGTCGGTCAGTTCGAAGTCCGGCTGGTAACCGATCAGCGGGAAGAAGGCGCGGTTATTGAAGAAGGTGCCGTTGTAGTTGATCGTATCGGCCGCGCCGTCATTGGAAAAACCGGCGCGCCGCACGTCGACGACGAAATCAAGCGGGATCGCTTGGCCCGGCGCCAACGCTTTGGCCAGCTTGATGATCTCGAATCCAAGCTTCTTGTCATTCAGCTCGACCCGGTGCGCGGGCAGTCCGGACAAAGTGGTCACGACATCGGTATTCAATTGCAGGCGCAAGGTGTCGAGTGGCTGCGCAGTCTTGTTCTGCAATACGTAGCTGCCGCGGATCATCACGCGCCGCTGGTCCGGATAAATATCCACCGCGGCGCGCACGCGGGTGATCTTCGCATGCGGCAAATCCTTGTACTTGCGATAGGTTTTCTCGTACGCGGCTTGCTTGTCCATGGCGGCGTCGCCCGCTTCATAGCGCGCCAGGGTGTTGGTGTTATGGAAGATCCACCCGCCCACGCCGCTGAACGCGACCAGGCACAGCGCCAGTGCCGCGCCTGCCGGCCCTTTCAGGCGGCGACCGGCAGCGCGCACCCGGCTGCGCCAGTCGAGCGACAAACCACGCACCCAGAATGCCTGGGCCACGATCAGCGCGGCAGCGGTGAACAAGGTCCAGTACAGCGCGAACCAGGCCCAGCCTTCGACGAAGTGGCCATAGCCATTGATGTCCGAATACGGCGTCTTCGGCAGGCCGGCGATGTTGTACAGGTTATGGTCGAGGTGCATCACACCGGCGACCACCTGCCACACCATCAGCACGATCATCAAGAGGTAGCCGATGAACTTGTTGTTGGTAACCACCTGCAGCACAATGGCGATCAAACCCATCAGGATGAACGGCAGCCCGGCAAACAGCATGCCGCTCAGATACACCCACGGCTCGACCGGCGCGCCGCCCCTGAACAGCTGGATCGCGATCGAGGCCACGATGCCGGCCAACAAAAAGGCCAACACCACGCACACCAGCGCCAGGCTCTTGGCCACCAGCGGCGCCCAGTTCGGCATCGGCATAGCGTCGTTGACGTCGGCAATCTTGACTTGGCGTTCCTTGAAGATCAGCTCGCCTGCGTAGAAGGTCACGATGATCAGGAGCAGGAACGTAAAACTGCCATTCAGCAGCGTCACCATCAGGTGGGTGCGCGGATAGACGCCGGTGCCGAACAGCTCGTCCATCTGGGATGACGCGCCGACCAGGTTCAGCACGCCGATCAGCAGCATCACCAGGAACGGCACGCTGCGAAACACCGCGCCAGCGTCGAACGCGAAAATATGCCAGCACTGGATCCAGCGCGTGGCGCCGGTGAAGCGCGGCACGATGCGCGGCAGCGCCAGCGGCGCCGGCGTGACCGCGCCGCTGGCGGCCGCCACCTTGGCTTTGCCGAACAGGCGCTTGCCGGTGCCGGCGCGCTGTGGCTTGAACAAGGCCAATGTCAGGCCGAATAATCCCAGCGCGACCGTGCCCCACAACAGGCGATTGGCCAGGATGTAGCCGCCAAAGCCCGGCAAGCCGGCGTTGGCTTCGGCGGTCGAGTAGTAACGCGTGGCGCGGCCCAGTGCGCGCACGCCGAACGGATCGGTCAACACGGCGATCCACTCATTGTCGATGTCGGACGTGAAACTGCCGGCCACCACCCACAGCACGAAGAAAGCCAGCACGCCGACGTACACCAGCATGATCGAGCGCGTAGTCGAGGCCAGCAACAGCAGCAAGGCGCCGATGAAGAACAGGTTGGGCACGACCATCACGGCCAGCGACCACAGGTAGGCCGCACCGGGAAACGGGCCGACGCGGTTGGTGTCGACCCACGGCATCAGGGGCCCGAGCATCATGCCCACCACGATCACGGCAAAGATGAACAGGCACGCCACCAGGCCGGCCGAAAAGCGCCCGGCCAGGTAGTCATGCTTTTTCATCGGCGTGGCGAACAGCATGTCCGAGATGCCGACTTCGCTGTCGCGCAGCACGCTGCCGGCAATAAAAATGGTGACCACGAACATCGACATCAGGCTGAACACGCCCAGCAGCTTGGCCACCACCAGCGGCGCGTTGCGATTGACGTTGCCGATGCTGCCGCCGACTGTGATGGCGTCGGTGGTGGTGGCGCCGAACGCCAGCGCGCCGAACAGCAAGGCGCAGACCCACAGCAATGGCTGACGCAGCTGGATGCCCAGCTCGAACTTGAAGAATTCTTTCAACATGCCCGCTCCTTATGCCGTCACGGATGCGGCGATCGGCGCGACTGGCGCCCCTGGCGTGGCGCGCCCGGCATTGCGGATCTGCAGGAAATACACGTCTTCCAGGTCCGGCTCGACGCTGACGAAACCGTCGTCCGGCTGCGAATCAGCGTACACATTGATTTGCGGGCGGCCGGCCACCAGCCGGGTCGACAGCACGTTGAAGCGCTGTTGATAGTCGGGCAGCGCGTCCTGGCTGACCGTGCGGCGCCAGACGCGGCTTTTCAGGGTATCGATCGCGGCCTGCGGTTCGCCCTGCAGCAGCACCGTGCCCTTGGCGATCATCGCCATGCGCGGGCACAAATCGGTCACGTCCTCGACGATATGGGTCGACAGGATCACCACCACCTGCTCGCCGATCTTGGCCAGCAGGTTCAAGAAGCGGTTGCGCTCGTCGGGATCGAGCCCGGCGGTCGGCTCGTCGACGATCACCAGGCGCGGCGCGCCGAGCAGCGCCTGGGCAATGCCGAAACGCTGGCGCATGCCGCCCGAATAGGTGCCGAGCGCGCGCTTGCGGGCATCCCACAGATTGGTCTGCTGCAGCAGGCCTTCGACCGCTTCCTTGCGCTCGCCCTTGCCAGTCAGTCCCTTCAAGACGGCAAAGTGATTCAGCAGCTTTTCGGCGCTGACCTTCGGATACACGCCGAAGTCCTGCGGCAGGTAGCCAAGCTGGCGCAGCAGCCCCGCCTTATCGGCGCGCACGTCGAGGCCGTCGAAATGGATGCTGCCGCTATCCGGGTCTTGCAACGTCGCGATGGTGCGCATCAAGGACGATTTGCCGGCGCCATTCGGTCCAAGCAATCCGAACATCCCGTTCGGAATCTCCAGACTGACATCGTTGATGGCTTTGACGCCATTGGAATAAGTCTTGTTGAGCTGCTTGATCGATAGCATCGGCGGATTCCCTGGCGTGGTGTTTTGTGATGCCACCGCGTTTTATATAAAACGGGTGGCCATTGTTTTCCTTATCGGTGAATGTATCTTTAATGAAAGACGATGTCAGCTATTTGTGACAGGCTGCCGAAAACCGGGAACAGGATGCGAACCGAGCGACTATGCATCGCTCATGAACCTAGAGAATCGCAGCGGGATTCTTCGATACATCCGCCCGTTCCAGCCGCTTGACCAGCAATTGGTCGATCCGGTAATGATCGACGTCGAGCACCTCGAAACGCATGCCTTCGTATTCGACGCTATCGGTCGGTTTCGGCACCTTGCGCAGCATGTACATCATGAAGCCGGCTGCCGTTTCGTAGTGCTCTTCCTCGGGCAGCGACTCGAGTTCGAGCACCCGCTTCATGTCCGCCACCGGCGTGCTGCCGTCGATCAGCCACGAGCCATCCTCGCGCTGCATGGCCTGCTGGTCGGTTTCCAGCGGACCGCCCCAGCGACCCATGACGGTGACCATGATGTCGCTCAGCGTGACCACGCCCACCACCAGTGCATATTCGTTGATGACGACGGCGAAGGTCTCCTTGGTCGAGCGGAAGCGGTCCAGCAATTCGGACAGCGTCAAGGTATCCGGAATCATCAGCACCGTGCGGATGCTCGATTCGTTCAGCTGGAACTGGGACTGGTTGTTCAACAAGCGCACCAGGATATCGCGCGTGTCGACATAACCGATCACGCGGTCGATCACGCCATCGCACACCGGGAATTTGGATAGCGAATGCTGGGCGATTTTCTGGCGGATGCTGTCTTCGGATTCCTTCTGCGTGAAGAACACGACGTTTTCGCGCGTCGTCATCGTCGACGTCACCGCGCGCGACTCCAGCTCGAACACGTTCTCGATGAAATGCTGTTCCTGCTTTTGCAATACCCCGGCCTGGAAACCGGCTTCCATCACGGCCGAGATCTCATCGAAGGTGATGCGGTCTTCGCGCGTCATTTCGACGCCGAACAGGCGAAACAGCATGTTCGCGACGCGATTGAGAATCCAGGAAAACGGCCGGAAGATGCGGATGATGAGCAGCACCGGGCGCACCACCGACATCGCCGTGGTTTCCGGCGCAATCATTGCCAGGCGCTTGGGCATCAGGTCCGAGAACAACACGAATAGCGTGGTGACGAACACGAACGAAAACACGAACGCCAGGTTTTCGCGTCCCGGTCCTGTGTAAAACAAGGACAGCCAGTCGAGGAAATAGGGACGCAAGGCGCCCTCTCCCAGAATACCGCCGAGAATCGCAATCGCATTCAGTCCCAGTTGCGACGCCGCGAAAAAGTCGGCCGACTGCGCCTGCAGCAACATGACTTTCTGGGCCCGTTCGTCGCCCGCTTCGGCCAGCAGTTTCAATTTGATTTTGCGCGCGCCGGCCAGCGAGATTTCACTGAGCGATAAAAAGCCGGCGGCCAGCACCAGCACAATCAGTACAGCCAGATGTTCAAACAAGCTCATGGTAGTTCCGGATATTATTTTTGAAGGCCGCCATCGGTGGCCAGGTCATCTTCTTTATACAAACAATTTATCACGGGCGAGCCTACTGATCGCCACGGTAGCCGGATGGCTGATGCGGCGCTCGGTGGTCAAGGCGTACACCTGTTCGACCACCGCATCGACCTGGCCGATCGCCACCACCGCGTGCTGGCTGCATACCTGCGGCGCGATCACGGTGGGCGCGAAAAACACGCCGGCGCCGGATTGGCCGAAGGCCTGCATCATGGCGCTGTCGTCGAACTCGCCGACGATGTGCGGATGCACTTCGCTGTGCTCGAGCCAGCGCAGCAGGCGCTGGTGGATGGCGAAGTCCTCGCCCGGCAGCAGCATCGGCGCGTTGTGCAGGCAGGCAGGAAAATCCGGCCCCAACCGTTCGGCCAGCGCCGCCGTGGCAAACGCCGTCATCGGACTTTCGCCCAGCAAGTGGTTATACGCGCGCACGCTGAAATGCGGCGGGATCGGGCGGTCGGCCATCACCAGGTCGAGCCGGTGCACCGCGAGGTCGGCCACCAGGCTGTCGAGCCGGCCTTCGCGGCAGATCAGCTTGACCGGCTCGCTCAACTTTAATGCCGGCTCCACCAGCTGGCAGGCGATCAGCTTCGACACCGAATCGGCGCAGCCGACCCGGAACGACATGGTCGTGAAGTTCTGGTCGCGCACCAGTTCCAGCAGCTCGTCGCCGGTGCTGAAGATATTCTCGGCGTAGCTGAGGATGCGGCGCCCGGTCTCGGTGAGTTCCAGGTTGCGCCCGGCCCGGCGAAACAGTTCCACGCCCAGGTTGTCGGCGAATTCGGTCAGCTGGCCGGACACCGATTGCGGCGTCAGATGCAGCTGGGCGGCGGCCTTGGCGATGCTGCCGGTTTTCGCCACCATCCAGAAATAACGCAGGTGCTTATAGTTGAGTGAAGACACGCTTATCCCGTAAACATCGAAAAAATCGAATCCAGAACCAATGATAATCGAATTGTACGATGCATTCGCGCACCATATAGTGAGACCATTATTCACTTTTACGGGAGAAACACGATGCACGTGATACTCACAACAGGCAGGAGGGTTCCATGAACGGTCTGGAAACAATTGCAAGCGGCCCGATGTGGGCGGCATTCGTCGGCTTCGTGCTGATCATGCTGGCGCTGGATTTGTTCGTCTTTGGTGGCAACAAGGCGCACAAGGTCAGCGTCAAGGAAGCCGGTATCTGGTCGCTGGTCTGGGTCAGCCTGGCGCTGCTGTTCAACGGCGGCCTGTGGTGGTACCTGAACGGCACGGTCGGCTCGGAAATCGCCGACCAGAAGGCGCTCGAATTCTTCTCGGGTTACCTGATCGAGAAAGCGCTGTCGGTCGATAACGTGTTCGTGTTCCTGCTGATCTTCACCGCGTTCCAGGTGCCGCAGCAGTACCAGCGCCGCGTGCTGATCTACGGTGTGCTCGGTGCGATCGTGATGCGTGCGGTGATGATCAGTGCCGGCGCCTGGGTGGTCAGTGAATTCAGCTGGGTGCTGTACATCTTCGGCGCGTTCCTGCTGTTCACCGGTATCCGCATGCTGGTGGCGGTCGACGAAGAGCCGGATGTCGCCAACAACCCGGTCCTGAAGCTGGCGCGCAAGCACCTGCGGGTGGCCGATGGCGACCATGGCGAGAAGTTCTTCGTTACCAGGAACGGCCTGCGGTATGTGACGCCCCTGTTCCTGGTGCTGATCCTGATCGAAGTGACCGACCTGATCTTCGCAGTGGACTCGATCCCGGCGATCTTCGCGATCACGACCGACCCGTTCATCGTGTTCACGTCGAACATGTTTGCGATCCTGGGCTTGCGTGCGCTGTACTTCCTGCTGGTTGACGTGGCTGACCGCTTCCACCTGCTCAAGTATGGCCTGGCGATGGTGCTGACCTTCATCGGTGTCAAGATGCTGATCATGCCGTGGTATCACATCCCGGTGCAGGCGTCGCTGACGGTGGTGGCGGTGCTGATCGCAGGTAGTTGTATCGCCAGCGTGATCGTTACCCGCAAGAGCGACAACAAGTAAGCTGACGCAGTAGGTAACAACCCAAGGGAGGCCCGATATTCGGGCCTCCTTTTTTATCTGGACGACTCAGTAGCCGCGCCGCGAACGGCTTGGGCGCGCGCTCGGCTTGGCCGCGGGTCTCGGCGCCGGCTTGCTGTTGGCTTTCGCTTCGAGCTGGACCTGCGCCGGCGCTTCCGATACGGCGCCTTGCGCACCGGGTTCGGCCTCCGGCTTGGGCAGGCAGGCATTGACCTGCTCCATCAGCTGCGCAAAGCGCCCCTGCCCCGGCTGCAGCTTGTCGACCCGCTCCAGGATCGCGCGCGCCTCGAGGTCGAGTTCTGCATCGTACCCGCGCTGCTTCATGTGCGACACCAGGATCTGCACCGCGTTGAACAGCACCCGCACATTGTCCGGCACCTGGGTACGCGCGTCGCGCATCCACTCCACCGCTTCGCGCAGCTTGCCGCTTTTCCACAGCACCACGCCCTGGTTCATCAGGTCGACCGCTTCCTTGCGTGCGGCGCGGATCATGACGGCGCCTTCTTCGGCCAGGCGCGCCTTGTCGAAGATCTTCTGGATCTCGTCCTGCAGCAGCGTGTTGTCGTGGTTGTTGCGCACCACGTGGCACAGCACGTCGCCCGGCGTGTCCTTCAAGCCCACCGCGAACAGCATGGTGGCCATCTCGACACAGATCGCGCTGTTCGGGCGCGCGGGATCCTGCTGCAGCATCGCTTCGAGTTCGTCGCCGGCGCGGCGCGCATTGCGCTCGTCGCCGCTTTCATGGAACACCAGGCCTTCGGTGACCTTGGCGCGCAGGCGCATGAAGTCGTGCTCGGCGCCGCTGCCGCTGCCGAACTCGCGCTGCGCCAACAGCAGCAACTGCAGCGCGTCCTTGGTCTCGTTCTTCATGCCGCACACGCGCGCCAGCCCAAGATAGGCGTCCGGGTTCTTGCGGATCGAGTATTCACCGAGCACCAGGCATTTGCGAAAGGCCTTCTCGGCCAGCGGGATGTTCCCCAGTTTCAGCGCGGCCTGGCCCAGGTTGCGCTGGCGCGGCACCGAGTTCGGCGACAGGCGCGCCGCGCGCTCCAGAATCGCGGCGGCTTCCTCGTGCTGGCCCATGCCCTGGTAGGCCAGCGCCAGCTGGTCGTAGGCGTCGATGTAGTGGCGGTTCTCGGCGACGATGGTCTGGAACATCTGGCGCGCCTGCTCGAATTCGCCGTCGGCCAGACGAATCTTGCCCAGGCCCGCGCGCGCCCAGTGGTACTCGCGCTGGGCCAGCACCTGCTCGTAGACTTCGCGCGCGCGCGCCGGCTGGCCGCTGCGCTCGAACATGCGCGCCTTCATGCGCAGCAAGTCGATCAGGTGGGTCTTGCCGGTGGCGGCGATCTGCTCGTCGCACAGGCGCGCCGCGCGCAGAAAATCCTTTTCCACCACCGCCTGGTCGATCGGACGCAGCACCTGCTTCTTGCGCCACACGCGGTTCAAGCGCGTGAGCAGGACCCCTTCGGTGATTGGTTTCACCAGGTAGGCGTCGGGCTGGTGCTCGGCCGCGCCCATCACCGATTCGACGCTCTTCTCGGCCGACACCATCACGAACACCGAGGACGGCAGCAGCAGCTGGCGCACGCGCACTTCTTCCAGCACCTGCTGGCCGTTCTTGCCTTCGCCCAGGTTGTAGTCGCACAGGACCACGTCGTAGCGCAGCTTGCCCAGCAGCGCCATCGCTTCGCCGCCGCTCGACGCCTGGTCGATGTTCTTCGCGCCCAGGCTGCGCAGGCTTTCACGCAGCAGCTGGCGCACGCCGATGAAGTCGTCGACGATCAGATAGTTCTTGCTGGCCCAGTCGATCTGTTCCAGCACCTTTATCGGCGGCGCCGGCGCTGGTACAAGCGGCGTGGCCGGGAGCCCCGTATCTGGAGCAGGAAAGGCGGCGGGCGTGGCCGGTACGCCGGGCCTGGTCATGGCAGGGTCAAGATGAAGCAGCCACCACCAAGCGGGCCGCCGTTCTCGAGCCGCACCGCGCCGGCGCGACCGCGATGGCGGTGCATGCGCGCCACTTCGCCGGCGAAGTACAGGCCAAGGCCGGCGCTGTTGGTCAGGAAGTCGATGCCGCCGGTATCCTTGCCCGCGACTGCGCCCGCCGCCAGCAGCGCCGGCGGGAAGCCGTCGCCATTGTCCTCGACGCGAAATTCGATGCCCTCTTCGCCGCCCTGCACCACCAGCCGGATGCGGTCGCGCGTGTAATGCACGGCGTTGTTGACCGCGTGCGAGACCACGCCGACGATCAGGTCTTCATCGACATGCGCCACCAGTTCGGGATCGACCTCGAGTTCGAGGGTGATCCCGCGCGACTCGAGCAGCACGCGCCCCAGCGCCACCACCTGCTCGACCAGCTGGCCGGCCTCGATCGGCTGCATGTCGAACGGGTAACCCGGTTTGCCGACCTGCTTGTACAGCGCCAGCAGTTGCATCAGGTTGTCGTTCAGGCGGCGCGTCTGGTACAGCATCTGCGCCATCTGCGGATACGCCTTTTCGGTCTGCGGCGAGGCGTCGGCCAGCAGGCGCTCGAGCGTGCCGGACAGGACGCTGATCGAGTTCTTCATGTCGTGCGCGGTGGACGCCAGGAACAGCGACAGCTCGGGTGACGATTGGGATTGTTCCATCGACGCGGCCTCCTTCGGCCGTTGAAAGTTGCTATCGGTAAATTATACGCCTGCAGATTTGACATTTCGTGTGCTGCACGCGCCTTGAACGTCGCCTTTTGCACAGACACAACGCTCAAGCGTCGTCGAAGGTTGTGGGAGCGCGGCTGCCGCGGCGCGCGCGCAGCACGAAGCGGGCCGGATCGAGCGCGTCGACCAGCGCCATCTCGAGCGGCAGCGGTTCGCCTTCCAGCTGCGCCGCCAGCAGCTCGGCCGCCAACGGGGCCCAGATCAGGCCGCGCGAAGCGTAGCCCAGCAGGCAGTGCAGGCCCGGATGGCGCGGCACGTCGCGCAGGCGCTCGGTGGCGCCGGCGGCGCCAAAATCCGGCAGGCGGCCGACCAGCGGCAGGCGGTCCGGCGCGACGCAGCGAAAGCCCACGCGCCCGGCCAGCGGCGCGCCTTGCGCCGCCGTCGGGTCGGACACCAGCGCGCGCAGGCGTTCGATGTTTTCTTGCTGGCTGGCGGCGCGCAACGCCGCATCGTCGTCGAGGTCATAGGTGGCGCCGGCGCAGGTGACGCCGCTGCTCGATGGCGTCAGGTAGGCTTCGCGGCACAGCACCAGCGGCAGTTGCGGCGCATGTTCCGGAGACAGGTGCGTGACCTGGCCGCGCAGCGCCTGCAGCGGCAAGTCCTGCGTCTGCGCCATGTGGCGCGCGCCGGCGCCGCTGGCCAGGATCACGGTCGGGGCGCGGCCGAGTTCTGCGCCGTCGGCGCCGAGCGCGCGCCATTCGTCGCCATCGTGTTCGAGCGTGACATTGCCGGCGTCGAAGCGGGTCGTGAGCAGATTGCCGCACGAGGCCAGCATGGCCGCGCACACGCTGCCCGGGCGCGCCCAGCCGCCTTGCGCGAACAGCCAGCCGCCGCTTGGTGCGGGCAGGCCGAGAAGCTGCGCCGCGTCGGTCGGCTCGAGCCAGCGCGCGAAGTCGGCCGGCACGTTGCCGTCAGCCGCGATTGCGCGCGATACGGCGGCGTGGCCGGCGTCGCGCGCCAGTTGCAGCACGCCGCACTGTTCGCCCTCGAAGGCGCTGCCGACGCCGCCCAGCGACGCCCAATAGCGCAGCGCGTACAGGTAGGCCGCGCGTGTCAGGCGGGTTGGAACGTTGTCGTCGCGCGAGAGCAGCGGCATGAAGATGCCGGCCAGGTTGCCCGAGGCTTCCATCGCCACTTGCGGATGGCGCTCGACCAGCGTGACGTGCCAGCCGCGCGCGCACAGGCGCGCGGCGGCGGCGCAGCCGGCCATGCCGGCGCCCAGCACCAGCGCGCGTCGTTCGGGTGTCGGCGTGACGGGCAGGCGCGGCTTGCGGCTGGCGAAGACGGCATCGTGGTCGCCATCGAAGACGAAACCCTGGGCTTGCAGCGCAGTGCGTTGTTCAAGCGTCAGTGCGCTCGCGCTCAAGCGTGCGTGCAGCGCTGTGAGGCGCGCCAGCGGACGGGCAAAGTCGGTGCCCGCCACGTCGTGCAGTCGAATCTGATCGAGGTGCGCGTTCAACTGCGCCAGCGCTGACGCCAGCGGCGCGGCCAGCAGGTCGAGCGTGACGCCCGCATCCGGCTGCGGGATGCGGTGGAAGCCCGGCTGCAGGCCATTCGTCAGCGCGATCACATGCAGATGTGCGGGACGTTGCGGGTCGGCGCGCCAGGCGTCGATCAGGTCCGTGACGCTGTGCCCGTCCGCGTAGTCGCTGTCGAAGACGGTATAGCGCGCGCGGCCACGCCAGTGTTCCTGGATCGGCATATCAGCGCCCGGTGCGGCAGATGCAATCCGGCGCGTGGTCGTCGACCATGCCGATCCCCTGCATGTAGGCGTAGACGATGGTCGAGCCGACGAATTTGAAGCCGCGTTTCGCCAGGTCTTTCGAGAGACGGTCGGACAGTTCGGTGCGCGCCGGTCGCGCCGCATCCGGCCAACTGTTGACGATCGGCGTGCCGTCCACGAACGCCCACAGGTAGTCGTCCAGCGTCAGTCCCTGCTCACGCATGGCCAGGCAGGCCTTGGCATTGGTGATCGCGGCGGCGACCTTCAGGCGGTTGCGCACGATGCCGGCGTTGGCCAGCAGTGCGGCCACCTTGGCATCGTCATACGCTGCGATCTTGCGCGCATCCCAGCCATCGAACGCGGCGCGGTAGTTCGCGCGCTTGTTCAGGATGGTTTCCCATGACAGCCCGGCCTGCGCGCCTTCGAGATTGAGCATCTCGAACAGCGTGGTCTCGTCGTGGCATGGCACGCCCCACTCGTTGTCGTGGTACGCGAGGTAGCGTGGATTGAGCGGGTTGGCCCAGCTGCAGCGGATGATCGTCGTCATCGCGCCAGTATAAATCAGGCCGCCGGCTGCTTTGCCAAGTCGAGCAGCGCCACCATCTCGCCCTCGCCGTCGATTTCCGTTTCGACGAAACCGAAGGTGGCGTAGAAGTTCGACGCGACAGCGTTGCCGGGCACGTAGCTGATCCAGACCTTGCAGGCGACCGGGTCGCTGCGGATCTCGCCCAGCAGCGCTTGCAGCGCGCGCCGGCCGAGGCCTTGTCCCTGGCGCCGGCAATCGACCATGAAGCGCCAGATGCTGTATTCGCCCGCTTCGTCCTGGTCGCCATCGAGCACGACGAACATCATGAAGCCGACCACCTCTTCGCCGGCATGGATGGCGCGCGTATGGTAGTTCGGATAAAAGCTGGCCTGCGCAATCGAGTACGAATTCGACGCCAGGAATTCGCGCTGGTGCGGATGCAGCTGGAGATCCATCAGCGCTTCGAAGTTGTCCCGGGTGACCGGGCGCAAGCTCACGTCAAGCGTCACTTGCGCGGCGCCGGCTGGCGGATGCACGCCAGCACCTCGTCGATGCGGCCCTCACCCACCAGTTGCGCCGGGGTGCGCTCGCCCAACGCGGCCAGCGGCGCATTCATCCAGCGGTCGGCGGCATCGTCGCTGCCCAGCACGCCGCGCGCTTCGTGCATCACGGCGTAATACGACTGCGCCTTGCGCGATTGCGCCTGGAAGCGCTCTTGCAGCGCAGCGATGGAATCAAGAGAAAGGCGTTCAGGATCGGTCATGGAAGGCGCTTGATTGAAATGACAATGCGGGCCTGGAACTCGAGATTCCAGACCCGCATCATACCGCGTCATGACCTGCCGGATTTCGCTCATGCCAGTAAACAATCGCAACAGCTCGGTAAAGGTAAAGGTAAAGGTAAAGGTAAAGGTAAAGGTAAAGGTAAAGGTAATTATTACCTCAAGTTAATTTATTATCTGGTATTCCACGATTCATTCCGGGAGTTCGGATGTATTGCCCTGCCCGCCATGCACAAACCGATCCGCATATCCTGCATGCGCTGATCGCCACCCATCCACTGGCTATGCTGATCACGTCGAATGATGGTGCGCCAGACGCCGATCACTTGCCGTTCGAACTGGTAGCGGGCGGTGATCACGGCATCCTGCGCGCCCATGTCGCACGGCGCAATCCGGTGTGGCGCCGCGCCGGGCAGCAGGTGCTGGTGGTGTTTCGCGGTCCATCGCATTACGTTACGCCGGACCGGGTCGAGAAAGCGGCAAATGGTGGGCGCGTGGTGCCGACCTGGGACTACGATGTCGTGCACGTGCACGGCACATTGCGTGCAGTCGACGATGCCCAATGGCTGCGCAATCTCGTAACATACCAGACCAACCGGCATGAAACAGCGCAGCCGCATCCGTGGTCGGTCGACGACGCACCGCGCGACTATACCGAGGCGCTGCTCAAGGCCATCGTCGGCATCGAGATCGTGGTCGACCGTATCGAAGGGAAATGGAAGCGCGAACCAGTGCGCCAGGATATGGCGCCGCAGAAATGACAACGCGGGCCGAAGCCCGCGCCAATCGCAAGCGCTTGCGGGAACACCGGCCCCGCGCCGGCCGTTCCCGCTAGCGCGTATTACATGCCGGCGTGCGACGAACCGGTCGAGCCCGACGAACCCGACGAGCCTTTCGAACCCGATGCCAGTCCTTCGGCGTGCTTCAGGTGCTCTTCGACCACCGGAATCATCTTGGTCACTTGCGCCTTGACGTCGGCATCCTTGGTGTCCTTCTGGGCCTTCTTCAGCTTGGCCAGGGTTTCCTTGTGCGCCGCCACGCCGCCCTGCTTGGCGTAGGCTTTGTCGAAGGCATCGCCGCTCATTTTTTCCAGCTTGGCCGATTGGGCCTTGTGCTTGGCGTCCAGATCAGCCGGCAGGGTCACGCCCTTCGACTGGGCCAGGGTTTGCACTTCGGTCAGTGCCGCGCCGTGCTCGGTGACCATCTTCTCGGCGAAAGCCTTGACGTCGGCGTTCTGGCTCTTGCTTTGTGCCAGCTTGCCCATGGCGACTTCAGCCATGTTCGACATGCCCATGTCCATGATCGCCTTGCGGTCGGCGGCAGCGAGCTTGGTGGCGCCGGCGGCGGCTGGCTGGCCTGCGGCCGGGGCAGTTTGTGCTTGCGCGCCTACCGAACCGAACATTGCTGCGGCAACCGACATGGCCAGCAGGCCCTTGATCATTTGTTTCTTCTGCATGTTGTTCTCCTGTTGGATAGTGGATGGGATCGCGCGCCGACTCGAGACGGTTACACGCTCCTGATTGTTCTTGACGCTACGGCTTGTGTCGCCAACATACCGGGCGCCACCGGCGACAAGTTGTCAACGACGCAAGATCGAGTGGGCTGAGTGTATCGCTGTGTGTTCAAGACTAGCGCGCGATACGTTTCGGCAATAACAATAAAAAAAGCCAGCCGAAACCGGCTGGCCTTGACCCGAAACTGCCCC
>Ga0265798_10003197_pt1 | contig 23461 bp, 27 predicted proteins | sample P3T30metagenome_FD_192430 | JGI IMG/M metagenome (GOLD analysis project Ga0265798, IMG submission 192430) | Plant litter microbial communities from East Loma Ridge, Irvine, California - P3 T30 | ecosystem: Environmental > Terrestrial > Plant litter > Unclassified | place: USA: California... | reverse complement strand
CGCCTTCGCGCTGGGCGCGCACGCGGCGCACCAGCGACTGCACCGCTTCGCGCGCCATGCCGGCGATCGGCTGGCGCACGGTGGTCAGTTCGGGCCAGATGGTGGTGGCCAGCGCGGTATCGTCGAACCCGGTCACGGTCAGGTCGCCCGGCACGTCCAGCCCCAGGCGGTGCGCGACGGCCACCGCCGCGGCGGCCATGTCGTCGTTGCTGGCGAAGATGGCGGTGGGACGCTCTTCCAGCGCCAGCAGCTGCTCGGCCGCGTCCAGGCCCGAGCGGTAGGTGAACATGCCCTGCACCACCAGTTCGTCGGACGCGTCGGCGCCCTTCTCGGCGATCGCCTTGCGGTAGCCGGCCAGGCGGCGGCTGCTGGCGGTCTGGTTCGGGTGGCCGACCACGAAGCCGATGCGCTGGTGGCCCAGCGTGATCAGGTGGCGGGTCATGAAGTGCGCCGCTTCGTAGTCGTCGATGCTGACCGCGCCGACGTTCTCGGCAGGCGAGCCGCACGCGACCACCACCGCTGGAATGCCGGCGTTGGCGATGCAGTCGAGCACGGCTTCACTGTCGCACAATGGCGGCGGCAGGATCACGCCGTCCAGGCCGTTTTCGATCAGGCGCCGGGTGTGCTCGGCCTCGTGGTTACCGGCTTCGCACTTCTCGACGAACAGCTGCACGTTGTTCAGGCCGGATTGATTCAGCAGGCCGACCAGGAATTCGCTCAGGTAAGCCGCGCTCGGATTGCTGTACAAGAAGCCGACCCGGATCGGCTTGGAGCCGGCCAGGTTGCGCGCTTCCTGGTTCGGGGTGTAGTTCAGCGCGGCGACGGCTTCGGCCACCTTGCGTCGGGTACTCTCACGCACCAGACCTTTGCCATTCATGACGCGCGACACCGTCATCGCGGACACGCCCGCAAGCCGGGCAACGTCCACCATCGTGGGTTTGCCGTTCTCCATCGTCTCGCGGATGGATTCGATCGTCGGTTTGCTCATGAGGGGAAAGTTTCCTATCGGGCTACAGGTGTTTGCGAATGTTAGCACAGTTACGCATGCACCTGCGGCCGGGGGACCTTCCCGACCTTCGTCCGGTTACAGCAGAGAAAGTCTCCGATTATCACCAGCGGTTTGCGCTAACATCGCCAGTCACCAGTTTCTGCCGCGTGCCACCTGTCAGCGGTAGCGCCAGGACGGGGTGTCAGCAGCAAGGGCTCGATCGTGACCTGGTCAACGGAGCGCTGCGCCACGATCTGCCCTCTGTCGGTGATCGCTTCGGCGCCGTCGATCTGCAGGCCCTGGCTGTCGTCGTCCAGCAGCGTATCGAGCTGCACCGATGTCTTGCCAAACCAGACGACCCCACGTCCGACCTCATCGGACCAGCTCATCGCGCGGTAGTCGTCATCCGCCGTCGTGCCCAGGCCAACGATCAAGCCGGCATCGTTGATGTCCTCGGCCACGCCATAGCGGCCGCCAAGCGTGCCGGTCTCGAAGCCGCGCCGGCCGATCCACATCGTCGGACGACCCAGGCCGCCGAAGGAGCTGTAGCCGACCACGATGCCCAGGTTGTTGACTGCACGCGGAAAGGCCGACCTGGCGCCATCGACGACTTCCAGCCGCAGCACGTGGTAGCGCACGCCCTGTGGATGGCGGCCATCTCAGGCCACCGGCCTCGAGGCCAGGGCATCCGCTTGCCGCGCTTGGCTCCATGCCTGGATGACGGCAGCCCGCGCACCGGGCGCGACGGCGGCAAGCAGCGCCGCGGGCGGTGCGTCCGCCTTCGTTACCTCAAGCGTTGGCGCTGCCGCCACGCTTGCGCTGAGCAACAAGGCGGCGCCGGCGTACCGGACATCCGCGGATCGGACGATGTTCATGATCTTCTCGTATGAAAGATGAAAAATGAAAGTGCAGATGACAGAACGCATGAGCGCAGATGCTCATGGCCTGTTGCAACGACGCACCGGCTGGCGGGTGGCTGCCACTCGTCCATGGCAGGAAGCCGCGGCCCCATGCGCCAGCCCTGCGGCGGCGCCGATTGCGCCGGCTCAGTGCTCATCCGCGAATCTTCTCTTGCATAAATAGCTTTACCGAACGATACGGACATGCGCCGCACATGACGGCAGGCCGCCACCCCGCTATAATTTCGGCCTTCGCCCCAAAGGAAATTCCCCCATGTCCCTGCTAGCTCACGAGCTCGAATTGCTTTCGCCCGCCAAGACCGCCGAGATCGGCCGCGAAGCGATCCTCCACGGCGCCGACGCCGTGTACATCGGCGGCCCGGCATTCGGGGCGCGCCACAACGCCAGCAACCCTTTGGCAGACATTGCCGACCTGGTGAAATTCGCGCACGGCTACCGCGCGCGCATCTTCGTCACCATGAACACGATCATGCACGACAGCGAACTCGAGCTCGCGCGCAAGCAGATCTGGCAGCTGTACGAGGCCGGCGTCGATGCGCTGATCATCCAGGACATGGGCCTACTGGAAATGGACCTGCCGCCGATCCAGCTGCACGCCAGCACCCAGTGCGACATCCGCACTCCTGAAAAGGCGAAGTTCCTGGGCGACGCCGGCTTTTCGCAGCTGGTGCTGGCGCGCGAACTCACGGTCGAACAAATTCGCAAGATCCACGCCGCCACCGACACGCCGCTCGAATACTTCGTGCACGGCGCGCTGTGCGTGGCGTTCTCGGGCCAGTGCTACATCTCGCACGCCGACACCGGCCGCTCGGCCAACCGCGGCGACTGCTCGCAGGCGTGCCGCCTGCCGTACAAGCTCAGCGACGGCAAGGGCGGCGTGGTGGCCTATGAAAAGCACCTGCTGTCGATGAAGGACAACGACCAGAGCGCCAACCTTGCGGCGCTGGTCGACGCCGGCATCCGCTCGTTCAAGATCGAGGGCCGCTACAAGGACATGGGCTACGTGAAAAACATCACCGCCCACTACCGCCTGCTGCTGGACGAGCTGCTCGAGCAACGTCCGGAATTCGCCCGCGCCGCGAGCGGTCGCACGCGCGTGATGTTCACCCCGGATGTCGACAAGAACTTCCACCGCGGCCACACCGACTACTTCGCCACCGGCCGCCAGGCGGATATCGGCGCCTTCGATTCACCCAAGTACGTGGGCGTCGAGCTGGGCATCGTGGCGCGCATGGGCAGCGATTCGTTCGACCTGGTCACCAATGCGCCGATGGCCAACGGCGACGGCCTGAACTTCATGCACAAGCGCGCCACGGTCGGCATCCAGGCCAACCGCGCCGAGAAGCTGGGCGACGAGGAAGACGGCCAGCGCTGGCGCGTGTTCCCGAACGAGACCATGGCCACGCTGGCCGGGCTGAAGGTCGGCACCGTCATCCACCGCAACCGCGATCACCAGTGGGAAGCCACGCTCAACAAGAAGTCGTCCGAGCGCAAGGTGTCGCTGGACATGAAGCTGGGCGAGCATCCGGGCGGCCTGGTGCTGTCGATCGTGGACGAAGACGGCATCGCCTCGTCGGCCACGGCCGAGATCGCGCTGCAGCCGGCGCAGCAGGCGGCGCAGGCCGATGCGTCGCTGCGCTCGGCGGTGGCCAAGCTGGGCAATACAATGTTCGAGGCCGGCCACGTGGAGCTGGCGCTGAGCCAGCCGTGGTTCGTGCCGTCGGCGGCGATCAATGCGCTGCGCCGCGACGCGATCGCCGCACATGAGGCGGCCCGACTGGCTGCGTGGGAACGTCCGCAGCGCAAGGCGCCGCTGGACACGCTGCCGAGCTATCCGGAAACCCAGCTGAGCTACCTGGCCAACGTGTACAACGAAAAGGCGCGCGCGTTCTATCACAAGCACGGCGTGCAGCTGATCGACGCGGCGTACGAGGCGCACGAGGAAGCCGGCGAAGTTTCCCTGATGATCACCAAGCACTGCCTGCGCTTCTCGTTCAACCTGTGCCCGAAGCAAGCCAAGGGCGTGCAGGGTGTGCAGGGGCAGGTCAAGGCCGAGCCGATGACGCTGGTCAGCGGTGAAGAAAAGTACACGCTGCGTTTCGATTGCAAGCCGTGCGAGATGCACGTGGTCGGCGCGATGAAAACCAACATCCTGAAGTCGCCGCCGCCGTCGGCGGTGCAATACAGCCCGCTGACTTTCCATCGCCAGCGTCCGCGCGCCTGATTCCGCGCGATCGTCGTGCCGGCGGCGCCTCGCCGCATTGCACGCCAGGGCAGCGCCAGCGTTTATAATGAGAATCATTCTCATCAATTCGCTGGAGCCGCTGCCTTGTCTTCCCACTCTCTGTCCCGCCGCTCCCTGCTCGGCTATGCCAGCGCCCTTGCTGCCGGTAGCCTGATCGCGCCATTGGCGCGCGCCGCCGATGGCTGGACCGGCGTCACACTGCCGTCTACCACCCGGCAACGCGATTTCACCTCAGCCATTACCGCACAGCAGTACCGGATCTTCATCAGCGTGCCGTCGCAAGCGGCGCCGGCAGCCGGATATCCGGTCCTGTTCGCGCTCGACGGCAACGCCAGCTTCCCGACGCTGGCACTCATGGCGCGCATGGCCGGCTGGCGCCACGCCAGCGGCATCACCCCGCCGGTCGTGGTCGCCATCGGCTATCCGGGTGAGCAGGATTATGGCGTTGGGCGCGGGCGCGACTACACACCGCCATCCGGCGCCCCCGGCGACAAGACCGGCACCAGCGGCGGCGCCCTGCTGTTCCTCGACTTCATCGAACGCGAACTCAAGCCGCTGGTGACGACGCTGGCGCCCATCGATCCGTCGCGCCAGGCGCTGTTCGGGCACTCGTTTGGCGGCTTGTGCACGCTGTACGCCTTGTTCAACCGTCCGGCCATGTTCCAGACCTATCTGGCGGCCAGTCCGTCGATCTGGTACGGCGAGCGTACGGTGCTGTCTGGCCTGCACGGATTCGAGGGGCGCATCGCGCGCTTGCCGGCACGGCCGTCGCTGATGCTGAGCGTGGGCGAGCTGGAGCAGCCGGTGGCGGGCAACAAGCCACTGCAGGGACATGATGCGGTCGCGGCCGCACGCCGCATGGTGGACGAGGCGCGCGAACTGGGTGAACGGCTACGCAAGCTCGACGTGTTGTCGCGCGTGCAGTTCCACTTGCTGGCGCATGAGAACCATGGCTCGGCGACTTTCCCGGCAATGTCGCGCGGGATGGAGTTTTTCCTGGGTTAAATGCTTGACCGATTCCCGGAGAATTGTGCAATCGAGGCCGATTTTCCGGCATGTTCAGCGTGGCTCCACAGCCGCATACTGACTCCACTGTTCAACACACCAGGGAGTCCACCATGCAAGCCACCAACAGCAAAGTCATCCTGATCACCGGCGCCAGCAGCGGCATCGGCGAAGCCACCGCGCGCCACCTGGCAGCCGCCGGCCACCGCGTCGTGCTTGGCGCGCGCCGCACCGAGCGGCTGGTGCAGCTCGCCGCCGAGATCCGCGAAGCGGGCGGCCGCGCCGATGTCGCCAAGCTCGACGTCACCAGTCTCGACAGCATGCAGGAATTCGTCGCGTTCGCACTCGACTGCCACGGCCAGGTCGACGTGCTGGTGAATAACGCCGGCGTGATGCCCTTGTCGAAACTGGAAGCGCTCAAGGTCGACGAATGGAACCAGATGATCGACGTCAACGTGCGCGGCGTGCTGCACGGCATTGCCGCCACCCTGCCCCACATGCAGGCGCGCCGCAGCGGCCAGGTCATTAACATCGCCTCGATTGGCGCGTATACGGTGAGCCCGACGGCGGCGGTCTACTGCGCCACCAAGTTCGCAGTGGCGGCGATCACCGAAGGGCTGCGCCAGGAAGTCGGCGGCGACATCCGGGTCACGCTGATCTCGCCCGGCGTGGTGGAGTCGGAACTGGCCGAGTCGATCTCGGACCCACTGGCGCGCGACACCATGCGCGACTTCCGCAAGGTCGCCATCAAGCCGGAAGCAATCGCGCGCGCCATCGGCTTTGCCATCGAGCAGCCGGCCGATGTCGATGTCAGCGAAATGATCGTGCGGCCGACTGCCAGCCCGTACTGACAACTGCCTCAGGCCGGGATTTTGATCCCGGTCTGTACCGCCGGCCGCGCCAGAAACCGTTCGAGCGCGGCAGTGACGTGCGGACATTCGGCCGCGCCGACCAGGTCGCCCGCCTGGTAAAAGTTCATCAGGCCATTCAGCCACGGGAACACGGCGATGTCGGCGATGGAGTATTCGTCACCGGCCACCCATGCGTGGCGGCTGAGCTGATGCTCGAGCACGCGCAGCAGGCGGCGCGATTCGTCGGCGTAGCGGTCGCGCGGACGCTTGTCTTCAACATCCTTGCCGGCGAACTTGTGGAAGAAGCCGAGCTGGCCGAACATCGGCCCGATGCCGCCGATCTGGAACATCAACCACTGGATCACCCGGTAGCGCCCGGCGGCATCGGCAGGGATCAGCTTGCCGCTCTTCTCGGCCAGGTACAGCAGGATCGCGCCCGACTCGAACAGCGCCAGCGGCTTGCCGCCCGGGCCGTTCGGGTCGATGATGGCCGGTATCTTGTTGTTCGGGTTCAGCGACAGGAAGGCCGGCGAGTTCTGGTCGTTGCTGGAGAAATCGACCTTGTGCGGCTCGTACGGCAGGCCGATCTCTTCAAGCATGATGGCCGCCTTGACGCCATTGGGCGTCGGCATCGAGTACAGCTGCAGCCGGTCGGGATGTTGCGCCGGCCACTTCTCGGTGATGGGAAAAGAAGAAAGGTCGCTCATGATCTGCACGCGAAGTTGGCGGGCCGCCGGATGCGGCCCCGTTGTGCAGACCTTAGCAAAGTTCGCGTCCGCCCGCCGCGCAACACGGCGGTACGGGTGCGCGCACGACGCTCAGCCGAACAGTTTGTTGGCCGTCTTGGCGATCAGCTCGCCCTGGTGGCGCGCGCCGCCCAGCTCCAGCTCGCTCGGCTGGCGCTCGCCCTTGCCGCCGGCGATGGTGCTGGCGCCATACGGGCTGTTGCCGGTGATCTCGTCCAGCGTCATCTGTGCCTGGTAGCTGTACGGCAAGCCGACCACGGTCATGCCGAAGTGCAGCAGATTGGTGATGATCGAGAACAGCGTGGTTTCCTGGCCGCCGTGCTGGGTGGCAGTCGAGGTGAACGCGCCGCCGACCTTGCCGTTCAGGGCGCCGCTGGCCCACAGGCTGCCGGTCTGGTCGAGGAAGGCCGCCATCTGGCCCGGCATGCGGCCATAGCGCGTCGGTGCGCCGATGATGATGGCGTCGTAGTCGGCCAGTTCCTGTGGTTTGGCGATCGGCGCGGACTGCTCCAGCTTGAAGTGAGCGCCCTTGGCGACCTCTTCGGGCACCGTTTCCGGCACCCGTTTCACGTCCACCGTCGCGCCCGCGTTGCGCGCACCTTCGGCGACGGCGTTCGCCATGGTTTCGATGTGTCCGTACGTCGAGTAATACAGCACCAGTACCTTTGCCATTGCCTGCCTCCATGTGTGCAAATATCGGACAAACATTCTAGCGAGACTGCCGCAAAATGGGCGCTCATGAGCAAGCATGGAAGCGCGGCAATGAGTCGAGAGAAAAACTGCAGCGCGGCGTTCGTGCCCGCCAGCATGTCCGAGACGGTGGCTGGATATGCATGGGCACGCGACACGGTCGGTGAATCGGGCGGCGCCGTCTATCGGCTGCATGGCAAGCCCGGGGCGCCCGACTTGTACCTGAAACACGGCAAGCACAAGGTTGCCGAGAACATCGATGCGGAAGCGGCGCGGCTGCGCTGGCTGGGAGACTACCTGCCGGTGCCGCGGATCGTACAGTTCGAACGCACGCCGAGGGAGGCTTGGCTGTTGATGACGGCGATACCCGGCAAGACCGCGTATCAACTGCTCGAAGCGCATCCAGAATTGCGCCCCGCCGTCGTCGACGCCCTCGCCGTTTTTCTGCGACGGTTGCACGCGATCCCGGGTGATGCCTGTCCGTTTACAAATGACATCGGACAACGGCTACCGCTTGCGCGGGCGCGCATCGACGCAGGACTGATCGATGCGGAGGATTTCGATGAGGAACGGCAAGGCTGGAGCGCTGGGCAAGTCTGGGACGCGATGCAGACACTGTTGCCGCTCGCACCAGACCCGGTCGCCACCCACGGCGACTATTCGCTCGACAACCTGTTGCTGCGCGATGGCGACGTGGTCGGCTGCATCGACGCCGGCCGGGCCGGCGTGGCCGACCGCTACCAGGATCTGGCGATCATGTGGAACTGCCTGGGGGAATTCGGCGCCCCGTTGCAGGAGCGCTTCATGCGAAGCTATGGCATCGCGGACATCGACCAGCGCAAGCTGACCCTGCACCTGCTCCTGGACGAATTGTTTTGAGTCGGCGCAATACCCGCGCCCAGCCTCAGATCCAGTAGATGAAGGCGGCCAGCGCCACCACCAGCGCCACGCGGGTGAGATTGTAGACGGTCTTGTTCCACGCCTTCAGGCGGCGGCGGTACTGGCCCATGGTGAACGAGATGCGGAACAGCTTGCTGACCAGGCCGACCTGGTCGCCGGTTTCGTTGGGCGAAGCGGCGGCGGTCATCACGGTGCGGCCGAACCAGCGGTTGAACGCGCCCATCCAGCGGTAGCGCATCGGACGCTCGACGTCGCAGAACAGGATCACGCGGTCGCTTTCGCTGCCGTTGATGGCCCAGTGGATGAAGGTTTCGTCGAACACCACGCCCTGGCCGTCGCGCCAGCTGTGGCGCTCGCCGTCGACCTCGATGAAGCAGCGGTCGTCGTTCGGCGTGGCCAGGCCCAGGTGGTAGCGCATCGAACCGGCGAACGGGTCGCGGTGCGGGTTGAGCTTGCCGCCCGGTGGCAGTTCGGCGAACATCGCCGCCTTGACCGACGGGATCGACTGCAGCAGCGCGTAGGTTTGCGGGCACAGGCGTTCGGCCGACGGGTGGCTGGCGTCGTACCACTTCAGGTAGAAGCGCTTCCAGCCGTTCTTGAAGAAGGAGTTGAAGCCGGCGTCGTCGTTCTGCTCGGCGGCCTTGATTTTCTTGAGCGCCAGCAGGTTTTCGGCTTCGGCGCGGATGATCGGCCAGCTCTCTTGCAGGCGCGCCAGTTCCGGGAATTCAGAGACCGGAATGAATGGGGTGCTCGGCACACGCGAGAACTTGTGCATGAAGATGTTGATCGGCGCCATGAACGACGAATGGTCGAAGATCTGGCGACGGAACGGCAAGCGCACGCGCCCCCTGAAATGGATGTGCAGGATCGAGAGAATATAAAAACCGACCACAACCCATTTCATTGCATCCTCCGTCCCAGCCCGTTTTAATGGCTGGCTTGCTTGATCAAGGACGCAGGATACCATAACGGCTGCCGGGCCGTGGAAGGCCGGACCGCTTTCTCGGCTGCTCGCCGGGGTGAGCAAGACAGCGTGTGGCGCCGGCGCTGAACGGCCGGCTGATCGACGCAGCCGGGCCGACGAATCTGGCCCGCCGCCTGGCGCCTGGTGCTTACAACCTGTCCCGGCAGATGGGAGCAGGTTCATGGCGCTGCATCGCAGGCGTGAGCAAGGCGCGAGGAGGCCGCATGGCTAGCCATGCAACGACGAGCAACGCCGCGCATGCTTGCCAGGCGCGGCAGGAACGACTCCCATCTACCGGGATAGGTTCTTAGTGCTGCACCGAAGTAATCGCGTAACCTTTTTCGGCGATCTGGGCGCTCACGTTCTCGATGTCGTACTCGGCCAGCTGGCTGGCGTTATCGTCGGCTTCGAAGGCGCGCGCTTCGATTTCCCAATCGGTATTGGTCGCTTCTTCAGGGATGTTCTTGGCTTCCGGAACGGCCAGGTACGAGAGTTTGCCGTCTTCTTCGGCTCGGCGGTAAATATCCAGGCGCATAGTCATTTTCCTCTATTCAATGCCCGCTTTCCGAATGAAAGCGGGAACTCCACAGTAGAAGAATGATTTGCTGTCGTCTGTTAATTGACCCACACTCGAACGAGCTCGTCAGCGAGTCGGACGGTGGCCGAGCACGCGTGCGGGCAGCATGACGATGGCGTGCAGCAGGCTCAACACGGCATCGACGCCGACGCCGAGCAGGCGGAAAGGCAGCAGGAGCAGCCAGAAGACCGGATACAGGACCAGGGCCAGGATGGCGATCGGCCAGCACAGGAACAGCAATAGCAGCCAGACCAGGAAGCTCAGCATTGTGGGGTTCTCCGTCGTTGTGGATCGTGACGGGCTGAGTTTAAGGCTGCGATGGGTGCATCGCGAGGGGTGTGCGATGGATGGAAGTATTGACGGGGTGAACGGTTAGTGGGGGCGATGAGTGTTGCTGCGAAAACGAGAAACCACAACGCCCCCGGCAGGATCAGGCAAATTCCACGGCCCGCTCCACTTCGTGCTGATTCACCACCTCGACCCGCACCGACGCCTGTAGCGACGGGATCGACCCGCCCGCGCGGTAGGCGAACGACAGATGCAGCAGCTCGCCGGCCTTGACGTTCACCGGCTCATACAGCGGCAGGGTCATGTAATGGTTGAGCCAATCAATCGTGCTCGCGTTCTCCTGGACCACGGCCAGCACGTTCTTGGTCACGAAGCGCAGCGCATTGAGGGTGCCGCTCTTTTCAACGACCATCGCACCTTCAAAAGCGATCAGGCTATCGACCGGCTGGGTGAAGTCGAGCACGCTGTACACCGCCGGCTGGGCCAGTTCAACGGTGCCCGGGTAAGCGACACCGGTTTCCTGGAACTGCACGATCGGCGCGTAGAAACCTTCGAAATCGTATTCCTGCTGCAACGGCTGCACCGCCATGATCACGGCTTCCGGCAGGAACACCGGCAGCGGGCCACCGAACTTGGCCAGATAACGGCGCTTGAACGATTCGATCACTTCGACCTGCTTTTCGCGCAGCATGCCAACGTGGATCATCTCGCAGATCACGACGTCGACCGGTTCCGGCGGCAGGTATTCGAAAGCGTCGGCATGGATCACTTCGACGCGGTGGCCGTTCTTGTTCATGCCCAGGAAGCGGCGCGCTTCGCGCACCATGTCCGGGTTGAACTCGACACAGTAGACCTTGGCAGCGGACTGCGCCGCGAAACACGAGAGCACACCGGTACCACCGCCCAGTTCCAGCACCTTGGCGCCGGGACGCACCGCGTAGTGGATGGCGGACTTGAAACTGTGCATCCGGTTCTGGTCCATCAGCATATTGTGATGGTAGTGCACCGGAATGAATTGTCCCAGGTAGCAGCTCTCGATTTCGCGTTCGTTCAGCATGGTTGTCCTTGTGTGTGCCCGTACTCTGTACGTGATCCGTATGAGTATTATGGCGACACTTGCCGTGACGCAATGCTTGAAGCTGAGGGGTGATTACGCCCTACTTCTCGCTTGAACGGTAAAATCTGACGTTCAGCGCGCGCCGCCGGACAAGGCCTGCACCAGGTCGGCGCGGCCGGACCGCTCGGCGATCTGCAGCGCGGTCATACCTTCGGTATTCTTCAGCTCGCGCCTGGCGCCCTTGGCCAGGAGCAGCTGCGCCACCCCGGCCTGACCTTCGCGCGCCGCCATCATCAACGGCGTGAAGGCGCCGCTGGTGCGCGGCGACTGCGCGTCGAGCCTGGCGCCGCGCGCGATCAGCATCTGGGCGATCGCCACGTCGCCGCTGGCGGCGGCGTAGTGCAGTGCAGTCCAGCCAGGCTGATTGACCTTGGCGCCCTTCTCGAGCAGCATGCGCGTCTTGTCTTCGTCGCGTTTGAACGCGGCCATCATCAATGCCGTGTTGCCGTTGAGCGCCTTGCGCTCCAGGTCGGTGCCGGGATGGCGCAGCAGCGCCTCGAACGCCCGGTTCGACCCTTCGCGCACCGCCACCACCAGGGCCGGTTCGCCGCCGAGCGGATTGAGTTCGTTGGCGTTGACTACCCGGCCGACCATCTCGCGCACCGTGTTCTCGTCATTCAATTGCACGGCGCGGAAGAACGCCGTCACCTGCTGCGGTGAGGGAGGCTGAGGCTGCTGCGCAAGCGCCGTGGCGCACATGACGGACAGCAGGCTGGCGACGAGAACACGGCGAATCGGCATGAGGTCAGCTCCTGGCGGCCTGGAACAGGTTGAAGAAGTTTTCGCTGGTCTGCGCGGCGACGTCACGCAGCGATACGCCCTTGAGGTTGGCGATGTACTCGCCCACGTGGGCGACATAGCCCGGCTCGTTCATCCTGCCGCGGAACGGCACCGGCGCCAGATAGGGCGAATCGGTCTCGATCAGCATGCGCTCGAGCGGCACCGCTTTCGCCACTTCCTGCAGCTCTTTGGCGCTCTTGAAGGTGACGATGCCAGAAAACGAGATATAGAAACCCTGCTCCATGGCGGCCTGGGCAACCTCGAGCGACTCGGTGAAGCAATGCATCACGCCGGCCACGCCGCCGGCCCCGGTCCCGGCGCCCTCTTCCTTCATCAGGCGAATCGTGTCGGCACTGGCGGCGCGGGTGTGGATGATCAGCGGTTTGCGGGTCTCGCGCGAGGCGCGGATGTGGGTGCGGAAGCGCTCGCGCTGCCACTCCAGGTCGCCTTCGAGGCGGTAGTAATCCAGGCCGGTCTCGCCGATGGCGACGATCTTCGGGTGGTCGGCCAGCTCGACCAGCTGCTGCACGGTCGGCTCGGGCGTGTCCTCGTAGTCGGGATGGACGCCGACCGAAGCGAAGATATGCGGATGTTGCTCGGCCAGGGCGAGCACTTGCGGAAAGTCCGGCAGGTCGACCGAGACGCACAGGGCGTGGGTGACCTTGTTCTCGGCCATCTTGGCCAGTACTTCCGGCATGCGGGCCGCCAGCTCCGGGAAATTGATATGGCAATGGGAGTCGATAAACATCCCATTATTGTACGCGAGGCCGGCGGCCAATGCTCCGGGCCGGCCTGCCCTGGTCATGCCATCAGGCGACGCGCTTGCCCAGGATGATCAGGTCGCGCTCGACGCCATCCAGGTTGGCCACGCGCGGGAAATGCGCCCACTTCTCGAAGCCGTACTTGCCGAACAGCGCCAAACTCGGCGCGTTGTGGCCGAAGATGAAGCCCAGCAGCGTATGCACGTTGACGTTGGGCGCGAAGGCGATCGCCAGATCGAGGCAATAGCGGCCGAGACCTTGGCCGCGCGCTTTTTCCGCGATGTAGATCGACACCTCGGCCGTGCCGGAGTATGCAGGGCGACCGTAGAAATTCGAGTACGACAGCCAGCCCAGCACTTCCGGATTGTCGGACGTGTCCGCGCCATCATGGATCACCCACAGCGGACGGCGCTCGGGCGTGTGGTCGTTGAACCAGGCTTCGCGCGACTGCACGGTGATGGGCTCGGTGTCAGCGGTGACTTCGCGCGAGGCGATGGTGGAGTTATAGATGTCGACGATGACCGGCAGGTCGTCGCGGCGGGCCAGGCGATGGACGTAGGACGGCATAAAGCGCTAGGTTGGTTGGACGGAGGGTGGAAAACGATAAAGTTACAGCGTGTGGGTGGCGCGTGAGGAACGCAGCGCCGCGCCGAGGATTTCTTCGATGCGCAGCTTGGCGCGCTCGCCTGACTCGTCGGACGGGAAATGCACGCCGATGCCCTGCGCCTTGTTGTTGGCGGCGCCGGCGGGCGTGATCCAGACCACCTTGCCGGCGATCGGGTATTTGTTCGGGTCGTCCATCAGCGACAGGATCAAATAAATCTCATCGCCGATTTTATGTGGCTTGGTGGTCGGCACGAAGATGCCGCCGTTCTTCAGGAAAGGCATGTAGGCGGCATACAGGGCCGCCTTTTCCTTGATCGCCAGCGACAGCACGGACGGCCGCGGCGCCTGCGGCGTGGACGGGTCCGGCGGGTTGGCGCTCATAGATTTTCCTTCACGGCGATTCCTTTACTGCGAGCTTTTCACCGAAGCCTGTTTATGCGGTGCATGCAGTGTACTCAAGGAGCATGTCCTCGACAAACAATTTTGCCGACAACGGGTGGTCGGCCACCGCGCGCCGCTCGTTGACGGCCTTGATCGCCCGCAGCAGGCCGGCCGCCTGGGCCCGTCCTGCCAGCGCCGCCACCTCTTTCTGGTAGCGCGGATAGTAGCGCAGCGTGCCGGACAGCTTGTACGAGAACACGTCGTACAGCCAGCGCTGGGTCCACGCCACCAGCGCCGGCAGCTCGGCCTTGGCCAGCTTCTCGGCGGTGCGCAGGGCGCCGTCCGGGGCCGGACGCGCCAGGAAATGCAGCAGCGCATCCATGTCTTCGCGGTTGCCGTCGTTCGAGGCGTTCAGCGCCGCCAGCGGCGCGCCGCCCTGCTCGCGCAGCCAGCTGTCGGCGTCCGGCACGCCCTGTTCCTTGAGCCAGGCCAGCGCTTCGGCGTGGTTCGGCATCGGCAGCGCGAACTTGCGGCAGCGCGACAGGATCGTCGGCAGCAGGCGGTCCAGGCTGTTCGAGGCGAGCAGGAACACGGTGCCCGGCGGCGGTTCTTCCAGCGTTTTCAGCAATGCATTCGAGGCCGGCATGTTGAGCGCTTCGGCCGGGTACAGCACCACCACCCGCAAGCCCTGGCGGTGGGTCGAGATGTTCATGAAATCGGCCAGCTGGCGGATCTGCTCGATCTTGATCTCTTTCGACGGCGCCTTGGTCGACTTCGATTTACGCTCGCCGTCGCCGCCCTCTTCGCTCTCGGGCGGCTCGTCTTCCAGCGCCTCCGGCCGCACGCGGCGGTAGTCGGGGTGGTTGTGCTGGGCGAACCAGCCGCACGAGGCGCATTCGCCGCAGGCGTGGCCGTCCGCACTCACGTTCTCGCACAACAGCGCCTGGGCAAAGGCTTCGAGGAAATCGGCCTTGCCGGTGCCGGCCGGGCCGTGGAACAGGATCGCGTGCGGCATGCGCTCGCGCATCTGCTGCAGCTGAGTCCAGGCGGACGCTTGCCACGGGTACATCGTCACAGCAACTTCTCCAGCACGGGTTTCAGCTGGGCCTGGATCGCGTCGATGGTCTGCGACGAATCGATCACCACGATGCGATCAGGGAATTGCTGGGCGCGGCGCAGGTATTCGGCGCGGCATCTGGCGAAGAAATCGGCCTGCTCGCGCTCGAATTTATCCAGGGTGCGGGTGGCGTCGAGGCGCTCGCGCGCCACTTCCAGCGGCACGTCGAACAGCAGCGTCAGATCCGGCTGCAGATGCGGGTGGACCCAGGCTTCCAGCGCTTCCATTTTATCGCGCTCGAGCCCGCGGCCGCCGCTCTGGTAGGCGAAGCTGGCGTCGGTGAAGCGGTCCGACAGCACCCAGTGGCCTTGCGCCAGATTGGGCGCGATCACCTGGGCGATGTGCTCGCGCCGGCTGGCGAACATCAGCAATGCTTCGGTTTCCAGATCCATCTTTTCGTGCAACAACAGGTCGCGCAGCTTTTCGCCCAGCGGCGTGCCGCCCGGCTCGCGCGACGACACCACGGTCTTGCCTTGCGACTCGATGAAGGCCTGGACGAAGCCGATGTGGGTCGATTTCCCGGCGCCGTCGATGCCTTCGAAGGTAATGAATTTGCCCTGCATGGAACTGCCTTGCGTCATTGCGCCCGTCCCATGATGCCGCTCGGGATGCCGCGCTGGTAGCGGTTCACCGCGCGGTTATGGTCGAGCAGGTTATCCGAGAACTGGCTGGTACCGTCACCGCGCGAGACGAAATACAGCGCCGGCGTATTTGCCGGCTCCAGCGCCGCGTGCAGCGACTGCAGGCCCGGCAGCGAGATCGGGGTCGGCGGCAGGCCGCTGCGGGTATAGGTATTGTACGGGGTGTCGGTCAGCAGGTCTTTCTTGCGGATCTGGCCCTCGAAGCGCTCGCCCATGCCGTAGATGACGGTCGGGTCGGTCTGCAGCAGCATGCCGGTGCGCAGGCGGTTGACGAACACGCCGGCGATCATGTTGCGCTCGCTCTTTTGCCCGGTTTCTTTTTCCACGATCGAGGCCATGATCAGCGCTTCATAGGGCGACTTGTACGGCAGTTCCTTGTTGCGCCGTTCCCAGGCATCGTTCAGGTGGGTCAGCATGGCCTGGTGCGCGCGCTTGTAGATCTCGAGTTCCGAGGTGCCGTTGAAGAACAGGTAGGTGTCCGGGAAGAACAGGCCTTCGGCATCCTTGTAGTCGGTGGATATCTGCTTCATCAGCTCTGCGTCGGACAGTTTGACCGTGTCGTGCTTCAGGCGGGTGTGGCCGGCGATCGCGGCGCGCATCTGCTTGAAGGTCCAGCCTTCGATGATGGTCACCGATTGCTGGGCGAACTCGCCCTTGACCAGTTGCGTGAGCAGGCGGCGCGGGCTGGTGCCGGGTTTGAGCTCATAGCTGCCGGCCTTGATGCGCGATGCATCGCCCGTCAGGCGCGCCAGCAGCACGAACAGGTGCTGGTTCATCGGCACGCCCGCCTCGACCATCTGCTGGGCGGCGGCGCCGACGCCGCTGCCCGGGTTGACGTTGAATTCGACGCGTTTTTCTGGCGTCGGCAGGGGATTCTTGGACCACCAGGCGAAGCCGCCGGCTGCTGCGAATCCGGCGACGACGCCGGCAACCACGAGATTTTTTATCAGTGCCATGTAATGTGTTTGGTTGGTACGGGCTGGCCGGAGATTGCAGCGCCTCCGGCGCGATTTTCCCGACAACTCTATAATGAGCCCGTAATGATAAAGCCTAATTGCAAAACATTTCGGATTTTCATAAGTGACGATGAGTAACTGGACAGAACACCTTGCCGCGCACGGCGCGCGATTCCACGTCGACTTCGCCACGGAGGTCGAGGATTTCGGCCATCCGCTGAGCGTGGCCGACCTTGCCGCCGGCTTCGTGGCGCCGGTCACCGACCAGGGCTTGATCGCGATCGCCGGCGAAGAAGCGGCCAAGTTCCTGCATGGCCAGCTGACCAACGACGTCGAGCATCTGGGCTCGGGCGAAGCGCGCTTTGCCGGTTTCTGCACGCCGAAAGGCCGCCTGCAGGCCAGCTTCCTGATGTGGCGCGATGCGGATGCGATCTACCTGCAGCTGCCGCGCGCGATCCAGGCGCCGCTGCAGAAGCGCCTGACGATGTTCGTGCTGCGCTCCAAGGCCAAGCTGCGCGACGCCACCGAGGAAGCGCCGTTCGCGGCCGTGCTCGGCCTGGGCGGCGCCACGGCGCAAGCCGCGCTGGCGCGCCACGCCGACGCGCTGCCAAGCACGCCAATGAGCAAGACCGACGGCGCCTTCGGCACCGTGATCCGCCTGAACGACGCCTTCGGCGCACCGCGCTACCTGTGGCTGGCGTCGTTTGAGGCCGCCAGCGCGGCCCTGCCGAGGCTGAAGGAAACGCTGGCGCTGGGCGGCAACCAGGCCTGGCATCTGGCCGCGATCCATGCCGGCGAACCGCAAGTGAGCGCTGCGACCCAGGAACAGTTCGTGCCGCAGATGATCAATCTCGAGCTGCTGGGCGGCGTCAATTTCAAGAAAGGCTGCTATCCGGGCCAGGAAATCGTCGCCCGCACCAAGTATCTCGGCAAGATCAAGCGCCGCGCCGCGCTGGCCAGCATCGACAACGCCGCTGCCCGCCCCGGCGACGAAGTGTTTTCCAGCGCCGACTCGGACCAGCCATGCGGCATGGTGGTCAATGCTGCGCCGAACGGGCTCGGTGGCGCCGATGCGCTGGTCGAGATCAAGCTGGCCGCGCTCGACGAACCGGTCCACCTCGGTTCGAGCGCTGGCGCGCCCGTGAAGTTCCTGCCGATGCCGTACAGCCTTGATCCGATCGACGACTGACGATGATCGACCTGTACGTCTATTACAAGGTCCGCAGCGTCGATGCGCCGCGTCTTGCCGCGCTGGTGCGCGCCATGCAGGAAGGATTGGCTACGCATGAAGGCGTGCGCGGCCAGCTGAAACGCCGTCCCGAAGAAAAGGACGGCCTGCAAACCTGGATGGAAATTTATCCCGATGTCGCGGACGGTGTCGCCGACCTGGTGGCGCGTGCCGCCTTGAAAGCCGGCTTCGAGGGTCTGATCGAGGGCCCACGCCGCGCCGAAATCTTCACGGACCTGCCGCCATGTGCCTGATCGTCTTTGCATGGCACGTCCTGCCGGGCGTGCCCGTCATCGCCGCGGCCAACCGCGACGAATTCTATGATCGTCCGGCCACGCCCGCCGGTCCCTGGCCGGATGCGCCGCACGTGATCGCCGGGCGCGATCTGCAGGGCGGCGGCAGCTGGATGGGGGTGTCGCTGGTCGGCGCCAACGGGCCGCGCTTCGCCGCCCTGACCAATATCCGCGCGCCCGATGAACGGCGGCTTGATGCGCCATCGCGCGGCGCGCTGGTGGCGGATTTCCTGCGCGAGGACGTGACGGTGCCGGAGTACCTGCAACGCATCGTCGAACGCGGTGACGTCTATAACGGCTACAACCTGGTGCTGGGCGACGGCGAAGCGCTGTACTGGTATTCGAACCGGGGCGGCGCCGATCCGCGCAACGGACAGCCGCTCGAGCGGGCACGCATCTACGGCATCTCGAACGGCTTGCTCGACGCGCCGTGGCCGAAGGTGCTGCGCACCAAGGCGCAGTTCGCGAGCCTGCTGTGCCAGGGCGCGCCGGAAGATGCGTACTTCGAAATGTTGGCCGATACCACGCGCGCACCGGACGTGCGGTTGCCCGAGACCGGGATGCCGATCGAGGTCGAACGGATGCTGTCGCCGGTGTGTATCGAGATGGAGGGGTATGGAACGCGCACTTCCACCGTGGTCAAGCTGTATCGCGGGATGGAGCCGGAGTTGCATGAGCGCGTGGTGCAGCCGGGGGGTGTGGAAGCGCTTTAGGTTTGTCGGCCGGGCGTTAATTGGTTGACGTTATTGGCTGCTCGACGAACTTGGGTTCCCGCCTTCGCGGGAGCGACGTTGGTCAAGCAAGATGCATTTGCATTTTTCAACTTCGGCAACGTACGTACTCGAACCACGTACTCGACCCTCGGCCATCTACCCGGAAACCGTCGTTCCCGCGAAGGCGGGAACCCGAGTTTGCACGCAGACCACGTCAGTATCCATGCACCCACGGCCGACGCCCATTTAGCGCCGCCCCTTCATCCCCGCCTTCAGGATCTCCTTCAAATGCGGCGACGCCGCATACGGATCCGCCGGCTGCTTGCCCTGCACCAGCGCATCCATCCGCTCCTTCACCGCCCCCAGCGCCTGCGGATGCGAGAACACATAGAACCGCTCTTCGCGAATCGCATCGAACGTCAGCCTGGCCACATCCGCCGCCGACACCTTGCTTGAGCCCACCGCCTTCTCGGTCAACGCCTGCGCCGCCATCTGGCTCGCCGTCATGATTGCATCGGTGCGCAATTCATCGGGCCGGTGCTTGTGCGAATGCGCGATCGCGGTCGGGATGAAGTATGGGCACAGCACCGACGTCCCGATCGGCGCGTCCACTAACTTGAGGTCGTGGTACAAGGTTTCGCTCAGCGCCACCACCGCGCTCTTGGACACGTTATAAATCCCCAGCGCCGGGGCATTGAGCAACCCTGCCATCGACGCCGTATTCACGATCCAGCCGCGATACCCCGGATCGGCCGCCGCGCATTCGAGCATCACCTGGGTGAACACGCGCACGCCATTGACCACGCCGAGCACGTTCACGCCCAGCACCCACTCCCAGTCCTCGCTGCTGTTTTCCCACACCAGCCCGCCCGAACCGACGCCGGCGTTATTGAATACCAGGTGCACCGCGCCGAAGCGCGCCATGGCCGAATCGGCCAGCTCCTGCACGTGCTCGCCCTTGCTCACGTCGCACACCATTGCCAGCACTTCGGCGCCGCCGTGCAGCAGTTCGTCGGTGGCGCGCTCGAGCGCCTTTTTCTGGACGTCGCCCAGCACCAGCTTCATGCCCAGGCTGGCCGCCAGGTTGGCCAACTCGCGGCCCATGCCGCTGGCGGCTCCGGTAATGACCGCCACTTTCCCGTGAAACTCGTCCATCTCTGTATGTCCCCAATCATCCTGATGTCGGTCCGGGCGCGCGCTCACGGAAACGGCGGACGGGTGGCGCGACTTACACCGCCGTCACCCCGCCATCCACGGCCAGCGTCTGCCCGGTGATGTGCTTGCCGGCGTCGGAGGCGAACAGCACCACCGCGCCCTTCAGGTCCTCGTCGTCGCCCAGCCGGTTCAGCGGCGCGGCGTGCGCCAGGTTGTCGGCGCCATAGGTCGCCAGCACTGACCTGGTCATCTTCGACGGGAAGAAGCCGGGCGCGATCGAATTGACCGTGATTCCATACCGGCCCCATTCACCAGCAAGTGTCCTGGTGAAATTTACCACTGCGCCCTTGGATGTGTTGTACGCCAGGGTCTGCATGGCGTCGGGCGGGTTGCCGGCCAGGCCGGCGATCGACGAAATATTGATGATGCGGCCGTAGCGGCGCGGGATCATCGAGCGCTTGCCGACCGCCTGCGACACCAGGAAGATCGAGCGCACGTTGAGGTCCATCACCTTGTCCCAGGCTTCGAGCGGATAGTCCTCCGCCGGCGCGCCCCAGGTGGCGCCGGCATTGTTGAGCAGGATGTCGACCCGGCCGAGGTGCGCCAGCGCGGCGTCGACGAAGGCGTGGGCCTGGTCGACCTGCGACAGGTCGGCGGCGATGCCCTCGGCATCGAAGCCCTGCTCGCGCAGGCGCGCCACGGTCGCCGCCAGTTCGTCTTCCTTGCGCGAGGCCAGCACCAGGCGCGCGCCCTGCTCGCCCAGCGCCTGCGCCATCTGCAGGCCGAGCCCGCGCGAACCGCCGGTGACGATCGCCGTCTTGCCGGCCAACGAAAACAGTTCCTGGGTAGTGCGCATGCGGTCTCCGTGTTGTTATTGATGGTCGTCAGCGCAGCGTGCCGGTCAGACCTCGTAGTCCATGCACTGGCGCGCTTCGCGGATGGCGCCGATGAAGGGCACCAGCGCCTGGTGGGTCGGGTGTTGCGCGTAAGCTGCCAACGCGGCGCGGTCGGCGAATTCCGAATAGAGCACCACGTCGTAGGTCGCTTCCAGGTCTGGCTGGGCGATGGTGACCTCGAAGGCGTGGATGCCGGGCACGATGTGGGCGCATTCGTCGAGCCGGCGCTTCATCTCGACCGCATTGGCGGCGCGCTCAAGCCCCTCGGCCTGCTCCTTGAGCTTCCACATCACGATGTGCTTGATCATTCATTCTCCTGAAAATTGCGGGTGGTCGGATGCTGCCGGCGCGGTTACGCCGGCGCAGCGTACAGCATACGCCCGCGTCTTCGTTTCGTGAAGATTCTGCTAAGGCGTTACGCATGTCGCATAGGAGAACTCTGCCAAACGAGCGCGGCATTCTCCGACGAGCAGCCGGGACAGTTGGCAAGCCATGCGTCAGGCATACGTAAGATTGCCGCAAGAATCGCGTAAGGTTCGCGGCGCACAGTCAATACAGCCGACCAACAGTCGGCATTTCCGGTAACACAAAAAATTCACACGGAGACACCCATGGCTATCACACCTGGCATGACCGCCGGAGGACAGGCAGCTCCCTCCTCCGCCGGACTCACCAAGGAAGAACGCAAAGTCATCGCCGCTTCTTCCCTCGGCACAGTTTTTGAGTGGTACGACTTTTACCTGTACGGTTCGCTCGCCACCATCATCGCCAAGCAATTCTTCATCGGCGACCCCAGCACCACCTTCATCTTCGCCCTGATGGCCTTCGCGGCCGGCTTCATCGTGCGTCCGTTCGGGGCGCTGGTGTTCGGCCGCCTGGGCGACATGATCGGCCGAAAATACACCTTCCTGATCACGATCCTGATCATGGGCGCCTCGACCTTCCTGGTCGGCGTGCTGCCCAGCCACGCCCAGATCGGCATCGCAGCGCCGATCATCCTGGTCACGCTGCGCATTCTGCAGGGCCTGGCGCTGGGCGGCGAGTACGGCGGCGCCGCCACCTACGTGGCCGAACACGCGCCGCACGGCAAGCGCGGCCTGTTCACGGCCTTCATCCAGACCACCGCCACGATCGGCCTGTTCCTGTCGATCCTGGTCATCCTCGGCACCCGCACCCTGGTCGGCGAAGAGGAATTTCAGGCCTGGGGCTGGCGCATTCCGTTCCTGATCTCGGTGATCCTGCTCGGCATTTCCGTGTGGATCCGGATGTCGATGAACGAGTCGCCGGCCTTTGCCAAGATGAAGGCCGAAGGCAAGACTTCAAAAGCGCCGCTGTCGGAAGCCTTCCTGAAGCCGAAGAACGCCAAGATCGCCTTTCTGGCTCTGATCGGCCTGACCATGGGCCAGGCGGTGGTGTGGTACACCGGCCAGTTCTACGCCCTGTTCTTCCTGACCAAGACGCTCAAGATCGACGAGCCGACCGCCAACGTCCTGATCGCCATTGCGCTGCTCTTGGCGACGCCGTTCTTCATCGTGTTCGGCGCGCTGTCCGACAAGATCGGTCGCAAGTGGATCATCCTGGGCGGCTGCATGATCGCCGCACTGACCTACTTCCCCATCTTCAAGGCCATCACCCACTACGGCAACCCGGCGCTGGAAGCGGCGATCCGTAGCGCCCCGGTGGTGGTAGTGGCCGATCCGGCGACCTGCTCGTTCCAGGTCGACGCCACCGGCACCAAGAAGTTCCCGTCCTCGTGCGACATCGCCACGCGCATGCTGACTGCCGCCTCGGTCAGTTACAACCGGGTCGATGCGCCCGCCGGCACGGTCGCCACGATCAAGATCGGCGAGACCCAGTTCCAGTCGTTCAACGCCATCATGACGCCGGATAACCTGAACTTCGACGACGCCTCGAAGGCCCGCGAAGCGGCGCTCAAGAAGGAAGTGACGGGTTCGCTCAAGGCGGCCGGCTATCCGGAAAAAGCCGATCCGGCGGCGATCAACAAGCCGATGCTGGTACTGCTGCTGTTCGTGCTGGTGCTGTACGTGACGATGGTCTACGGACCGATCGCGGCGATGCTGGTCGAGATGTTCCCGACCCGGATCCGCTACACCTCGATGTCGCTGCCGTATCACATCGGCAACGGCTGGTTCGGTGGGCTGTTGCCGACCACGGCCTTCGCGCTGGTGGCGTTCAAGGGAGATATTTATTATGGGCTGTGGTACCCGATCGTGATCGCGGTGGTCTGCTTCATCATCGGCGCATTGTTCGTGCGCGAGACCAAGGATAACGATATCTACGCGCACGACTGACGCGCGCTTTGTCCAATCAAAAATGCCGCCGGCAACAGCGGCATTTTTTTTGTCCGCGCGAGCGGCACATTATGAAAGGAATTGACCATGTTCGAACGCATCGTCACCCAGCCCGACAATTACGAACCCTTCCTGCTGTCGCAGGGCATCCGCTTCGGCAACCTGCTGTTCATCTCGGGCCAGGCCGGCGCCGGCGACGATGGCAAAGGCGCTGTCACCGTAAGCTATTGATGGGTCTGATTGCGACACAAAACAATTGTTCAACGGTAGCAATGCGCTGACCGTCGAGCGCCCGACGCCATCCCAGGTAATTCGGCAGATAGCGTGAGGC
>Ga0265798_10003196_pt1 | contig 23463 bp, 22 predicted proteins | sample P3T30metagenome_FD_192430 | JGI IMG/M metagenome (GOLD analysis project Ga0265798, IMG submission 192430) | Plant litter microbial communities from East Loma Ridge, Irvine, California - P3 T30 | ecosystem: Environmental > Terrestrial > Plant litter > Unclassified | place: USA: California... | reverse complement strand
GGTCGCGCTCATGGCGCGGCTCATCGCTTGTTCGGTCATTTGGTGGCGTTCCCTTTCGAGCGGGCCCAGCCCGCAGATCCTCACGTACAGTTTCGTCGACGTCGTGATTCAGCGTCGATTGCCCTGGTGCCGCTATATTTCGAACGGGGAGTTTGCAGAAGGATCGGGCATACGTATTCTCGAAACCCTTTCCGGTGTAGCGTGTCCGCGCACGCCGGCATCAGCGCGGGCGCTTATCTGGACGGTTGCAACGATGGCGAGACGGCCGACTTCCCTTGATATCGCACAGCTTGCCGGCGTGTCGCAGCCGACGGTTTCGCGCGCTTTACGGGGGGTTAAGACGGTTAACCCGCAGACCCGAGCGCGGATTGAGGCGATCGCGCGAAAGCTCAATTATGCGGTCGACAAGAACGCTTCGAGCCTGCGGAGTCAGGCCACGCATACGCTTGCATTGCTCTTCTTCGAGGAAGCGGCGGAGGAGGATGGTGCTATAAACCCATTCTTTTTATCGATGCTGGGATCGATCACGCGGGCCTCCGCCAAGGCCGGCTACGATCTCCTGATCTCTTTTCAGCAGCTGTCGGGCGATTGGCATGTCGATTATCAGGACAGCCACAAGGCCGACGGAATCATCCTGCTCGGCTATGGCGACTACGATACGTATCGCGTGCGGCTGGACCATCTGGCGGAACAAGGTTCGCATGTCGTCCGCTGGGGCGCGGTCGGGACGGGGCCGGGTGCGATCACGGTCGGGTCGGACAATCGCGACGGCGGCGCACAGGCGACCGCGCACCTGATCGCACGCGGTCGGCGACGGATTGCATTTCTGGGTACGGCGGACAGCCGCTATCCCGAAGTCGAGGAGCGGTATCGCGGCTATTGCCAGGCACTGGCCGATGCAGGGCTGGAGGTCGACGCGACGTTGCGGGTTGATGCGCTGACGCTCGAGGACTCGGGAATGGAGGCGATCGCCGAATTGTCCCGGCGCGGTGCTGCCTACGACGCGATCTTCGCCGCGAGCGACAGCATCGCGATCGGTGCGATGCGCGCGCTGGCGGCGGCGGGGCGGCGCGTGCCGGACGACGTCGCGATCGTGGGTTTCGACGATATTCCGTCCGCGTCGCTTACCAGCCCGCCGCTTTCCACGGTCGCGCAGGACGCGCGGAAGGCGGGTGAGGTGCTCGTTGCGACGTTGCTGGCGCGGCTGCACGGCGACGCGGTCACACCAGCGCCGCTACCCACGCGGTTGGTGGTGCGGGCGAGTAGCGGCGGGTAGGGCGGCAGGCCGTACGACCACGTCTACGGTGCCCTACTTCCTGTACTTCTACTGCTTCCCCGGCGAAGGCCGGGGCCCAGGAGTAGCGCCGAAGTTGGCGGCGCTGCGCCCAGTTTGAAAAACCTGTCCTCCTGGGCCCCGGCCTTCGCCGGGGAAGCGCAAGATTTAGGGGGAACCGACTCCGTCCACGCTCACTCGTCAAACAAAAACACATTCAACGTCAACCGCCCCACCAGCGGATCCTTGCTCAACACCACCGCGGGCGGCAGATCCGCGCAGTGCAACGTGTTCCCCGCATAGACCAGTGCGCGGTTATACGCCCCCGCCTGCACACCAATCCGCTCGTACAGCGGCGTGTCGCCCGCGATATAAGCCGCCTCGGGCATCCCGTGCGCCCGCACGCCGTCCGCGAGCGCGCCCTTGAATCGCTCCAGCCGCGCCGCGTCCACGCTCTCGAACCCCGTCTCGCGCTGGCAATAGAAAGCCGTCCCACCCTGCGCGCCATGCCCGAGAAACAGCAGCACCGCGATCCGGCGCGCTTCCACCCCGTCGAAATGCGGCAACCGCTGGATCGGCGCGAGCCGCGCGGGATCGGTCGTGACGAGCGAATAATAAGCCTCCGACACGCGCGGTGCCGGATCGAGCCCGAAATGCTCGGCCAGCAAGGGGGCCACCTTGCGCCGGATCGTCTCCGCCAGCCGCGGTGGGACCTCGGCGCGGACGCCCGGGTAATGCGGGCCGATCTCGCCCATCCGCAAGGACGCCGCGTCCTCGCGCAGTGCTTCGGGATCGGGCCAGAAATCGTCGATCACCAGCAGCGGATTCTGTTCCCGGCCCTGCCGGTGGAGGCGTGGAGTCTGCATCAGCCGTGTCTTGGATCCGTGCGGGGCCCTCATGCAAGCCTCAGCGCAACCCACTGTCCCACGCTGCATTCGTATGCATCGCCCGCTGCCCTTGTGCGCGCCGCGGCTTGTCGGCACTCAGGCCCGCGACAAGCCCGACCGTCGTGAGTAGCCGGGCATGAGAGGGACGACGTGAACGAAAAACCGGTGCAGGGCTTCGGCGGCCTGTGGAACATCAGCTTCGGCTTCTTCGGGATCCAGATCGGCTTCGCGCTCCAGAACGCGAACATGAGCCGGATCTTCCAGACGCTCGGCGGATCGCTCGACGACCTGTCCTATCTGTGGATCGCGGCGCCGCTGACGGGGCTGCTCGTCCAGCCGATCATCGGCCATTACAGCGACCGGACGTGGAACCGCTTCGGGCGCCGCCGGCCCTATTTCTTCGCAGGCGCGGTGCTCGCGGCGCTGGCGTTGTTCGTCATGCCCGAAGCCAAGGCATTATGGCTGGCGGCGCTGACCTTGTGGGTGCTCGACGCCTCGATCAACGTATCGATGGAGCCGTTCCGCGCGTTCGTCGGCGATATGTTGCGCAAGGACCAGCATAGCGCCGGCTATGCGCTCCAGACCGTCTTCATCGGCGCGGGCGCCGTCGTCGGGTCGATCTTCCCGTTCGTCCTCGCCCATCTCGGCGTATCGGAAACCGCGCTCGACGGCGTCCCCGATACGGTGCGGTTCAGCTTCTGGGCGGGGGGCATCGCCCTGTTGCTCGCGGTGTTGTGGACCGTCGGCAGCACGCGCGAATACAGCCCCGAACAAATGGCGTTGTTCGGCGAGCGCGATGCCGCCGAAGATCTTGCTCAGCCGATGCGCGCGCTCGCCGCGCGCGGGCTCGGACGGAGCGCGGCGTGGATCGCGGCGGGCGTCGCGATCCTCGTCGCGGTGCCGGCGCTCGCGTTGCAGAAGGAAGTCTATCTGCTCGGCGGACTGCTCGTCGCCTACGGTCTGGCGAGCGCAATCGCGATCCGTCGCGCGCGCAGTGGCGATACCGACAATGCGCTGAGCATGATCGTGGGCGACTTTTCGGCGATGCCCTTGGTGATGAAGCGTCTGGCGCTGGTCCAGTTCTTCAGCTGGTCCGCGCTGTTCATCATGTGGATCTATTCGACCCCGGTGGTCGCGCAATATGCGTTCGGATCGCGCGATCCCACCAGCGCGGCGTACAACGCGGCGGGGGACTGGGTCGGCGTCCTGTTCGCGGTCTATAACGGCGTCGCCGCGTTGATCGCATTGCTCGTGCTCCCGCGCGTCGCCGCCAGGATCGGCAAGGTGCGGACGCATATCGCGGGCCTGCTCTGCGGGGCCGCCGCCTTCGCCAGCTTCTTCGTCATTCGCGACCCGCACTGGCTGATCCTCAGCGAAGTCGGCGTCGGAATCGCCTGGGCGTCGATCCTTGCAATGCCCTATGCGATCCTCGCGTCGAGCTTGCCGCAAGCGAAGCTTGGGATTTACATGGGGCTTTTCAACGTGTTCATCGTCATTCCGCAGTTGCTCGTGGCAACCGTGATGGGATCGGTGCTGCGCGCCTTCTTCCCGACCGAGCCGATCTGGACGATGGCCGTTGGGGCGGCGGTGATGGCGCTGGCCGCGCTCGCAATGCTGCGCGTTCCCGATACCGACGCAGCTTGAGACGAGCGAAACCACCGCTTTCTCGCGCGCAAGAATTGGCGCGGGGAGCGCTGGCGCATTTTCGCTGCGCATGCCGGTCCGACGCTTTATAGGAAGCACCAGCATAGCCGCATCAATCTGGGATCCCCGCCTTTTGCCCCCGCCAACGACCATCTTCGAACGCCAGTCGCGGCTCGCGCAGGACCTCGGCGCGATCAATCTGGGGCAGGGTTTCCCCGACATGGCGCGCATCGGCCACGGCCCTGCCGAGCTGCTCGATGCCGCCGCGCGTGCGCTGACCGAGCGATCGAGCCAATATCCGCCGATGCGCGGGCTCCCAGCGCTGCGGTCCGCGATCGTGGATTATCACGAGTGCGAACAGAGGCTTGCAGTCACCGCCGATGAAGTCGTCGTAACCTCCGGCGCGACCGAGGCGCTTGCCGCTTCGTTGCTCGCGCTGGTTCGCCCGGGCGACGAAGTCGTCCTCGTCCAGCCGCTGTACGACGCATATCTCCCGCTCGTACAGCGCGCGGGCGGGATCGCACGACTGGTCGACCTGACGCCCCCCGACTGGCATCTGCCGATCGCGGCGCTGACCGAGGCGATCACCGACAAGACCGCCGTGCTGCTGCTCAACACCCCCAACAACCCGACCGGAAGCGCGATCGGCGCGGCGGACTGGGCCGCGATCGCCGAGCTGTGCGTGCGGCACAACGTCACGCTGATCTGCGACGAAGTGTGGGAAGCGATGATGTTCGCGGGCGAGCACGTATCGCCCATGACCATCCCTGCGCTCCGCGACCGGACGGTCAAGATCGGGTCGGCGGGCAAGATCTTCTCGCTCACGGGGTGGAAGGTCGGCTGGGCGATCGCCGCGCCGCCGCTCGCGGATGCGATTGCCGCGACGCACCAGTTCCTCACCTTCACCACCGCGACCCCGCTGCAATGGGCGGTCGCGGACGGACTGGCGCTGCCGTCCGAATGGCATGCCGAGCACCGCGACATCTATCGGCAGGCGCGGAACTTCCTCGCCGAGCGACTGGTTGCTGCGGGCTATGCGGTGATGCCGGGTGGGGCGACGTGGTTCCTGATCGTCGATCTCGCAGCGTCGGGGATCGCGCTCGGGGACGAGGAGTTCGCGCACCGGCTGCTGGTCGAGGCAGGGGTCGCGACGATCCCCGTCTCGGCCTTCTATGCCGAGCGCGCACAGACGGGCTATGTCCGCTTCTGTTTCGCCAAGGACGAGGCGACGTTGGCGCTTGCCGCTGACCGCGTTGCCGATTTCCGCAGGAAGCTCCTCGCATGACGTTCGACGAAGCCACCGACGCGATCATCGCCACCGGTAACCGCCTCGACCGCGCGGGTCTCGCGCCTGCGACCGCGGGAAACTATTCAGTGCGTCTGCCGGATGGAACGCTCGCGCTGACCGTTTCCGGCGGCCACAAGGGGCGGCTCGCGCCCGAACAGATCATGCGCGCCACCGCCGAGGGCGTCTCGCTCGACGGCAAGCGCCCGTCCGCCGAGACGTTGCTCCATTGCCTGATCTACGCGGTCGATCCGGGGGCGGGGGGGATCCTCCACACGCATTCGGTGCCGGGCGTCGTGCTCAGCCGCGCGCTTGGCGGCGCGCGTGAGATCGTGTTCGACGGGTATGAACTGCTCAAGATCTTCCCCGGCATCGACACGCACGAGGCGCGGGTCGCGATCCCGCTGGTCGAGAACAGTCAGGACATGGCGGCGATGGCCGAGATCCTGCGGCCGCTGCTGGTCGCAAAGACGCCGATCGTCCCCGCCTTCTACATCCGCGGCCACGGCCTCTACGCCTGGGGCCGCACGATCGCCGAAGCCGAACACGTGACCGAAGCGGTCGAATATCTGCTCGCCTGCGAGTGGGAAACGCTCAAACTCGAAAGGTGTGGAGCATGACGACGCTGACCCTCTACGATCTGGCGGCCCCGCATGCGGTGCGATCGGAAACGACCGACGCGGGCGAGATCGCGACCCGGCTGGCCCCGCTCGGCATCACGTTCGAACGCTGGGCGGCGAGCGTCGCCTTGCCCGAGGATGCAAGTGACGCCGACGTGATCGCGGCGTATCGCGACGACATCGACCGGCTGATGGCAGAGGGTGGCTATCGCTCGTGCGACGTCATCCGCCTGCTCCCCGACAATCCTGCGCGCGAGACGCTGCGCACCAAGTTCCTCGACGAGCATACCCACGGCGAGGACGAGGTCCGCTTCTTCGTCGAGGGATCGGGCGTCTTCTACATTCGCGGCGACGACGCGGTCTATGCGCTCGAATGCACCCGCGATGACCTGATCGCAGTGCCCGAGGGCACGCGCCACTGGTTCGACATGGGGCCGGCCCCGCGCTTCACCGCGATCCGTCTGTTCGCCGAACCCGACGGCTGGGTCGCCAGCTTCACCGGCGACACGATCGCACGCGGCGTGCCGCTGTACGCGGGGGCCGCGTGATCGTCCGCGCGATCGTCACCGACATCGAAGGCACGACGTCGAGCATCGCGTTCGTCCACGACGTGCTGTTCCCTTATGCCCGCGCGCGTCTGGCGGCGTTCGTTAGCGTCAACGCCGACCGGCTCGCCGCCGAACTGCAGGCGGTGCGCGATGCGGCGGACGAACCGGCGCTCGACGTTCCGGGCGCAATCGCGCAGTTGCTGGAATGGCAGGACGAGGACCGCAAGATCGCCCCGCTCAAGACGATCCAGGGGATGATCTGGGCGCAAGGCTATGCCGACGGCAGCCTGATCGGCCATGTCTATCCCGATGCGATCATGGGCCTCCAGCGCTGGCACGCGCAGGGCCTGCCGCTGTACGTCTATTCCTCCGGATCGGTCGCGGCCCAAAAACTGCTGTTCGCGCACACCGTGGCGGGCGACCTGACGCCATTGTTCTCGGGCTATTTCGACACCGCCGTCGGCGCAAAACGCGACGCGGCCTCCTATCGCACGATCGCCGACCGCATCGGCCTTCCCGCTGCGGAAGTCCTGTTCCTCTCCGACATCGCGGAGGAACTCGCAGCGGCGTCCACAGCGGGGATGAAGGTCACGCTGCTCGCGCGCGACACGCCCGACGAAACCAGCGGCTATCCCGTCGCGACCAGCTTCGACACGATCCTTCCCGAAAAGGTGACCGCATGATCCTCTCCGGAACCCGGACGCGCTCGATCTGGGTCAATCCCGATGGCTGGAGCGTTGGAATCTTCGACCAGCGCAAGCTCCCCTGGTCGGTCGAGCCGATGCGCCTGACCACCGCCGACGATTGCGCGCACGCGATCGCCGACATGGCGACACGTGGTGCGCCGTTGATCGGGGCGGTCGCAGCGTACGGGCTCGCACTGGCGCTGCGGGTCGACGCGGGCGACGAGGCGCTCGACCGTGCCTATCGCCAGTTGCTCGCGACGCGCCCCACCGCGGTCAATCTCAAATGGGCGCTCGACCGGGTGCGCGCGGTCGTGACCCGCGTCCCCGAACAGGATCGCGCCGCCGCGGCCTATGCCGATGCCGCCGCATTGTGCGACGAGGATGTCGCGATCAACGAGGCGATCGGCCGGGCAGGGCTCGAGATCCTCAAGGATCTGGCCGCGCGCACCCCCGACAGGCCGCTCAACATCCTGACGCATTGCAACGCGGGCTGGCTCGCGACGGTCGACTGGGGCACCGCGACCGCGCCGCTCTACATGGCGCACGATCTCGGCATCCCGCTCCACGTCTGGGTCGACGAAACCCGTCCGCGCAACCAGGGGGCGCTCACCGCGCTCGAACTGGCGGGGCACGGTGTGCCGCACAGCTATATCGTCGACAATGCGGGCGGGCTGCTGATGCAGCGCGGGCAGGTCGATCTCGTCATCGTCGGCACCGACCGTGTCACGCGCAACGGCGACGTCTGCAACAAGATCGGAACGTATCTGAAGGCGCTGGCGGCGCACGACAACGCCATCCCGTTCGTGGTCGCGCTCCCGTCCTCGACCTACGATGCGAACACCGCAGACGGGGCGTCGGTCCATGTCGAGGAACGCGCGGTGAGCGAGGTCCTGTCGATCGAAGGCCCGGACCAGGACGGCGTGCTGCGACGGATAGCGGTGACCGCGTCCCCCGCCGCGAACCCCGCGTTCGACATCACCCCCGCCCGGCTGGTCAGCGAGTACATCACCGACAAGGGCCGGATCGTCGGCGCGGCCGCACTCGCGGAGGCGTTCGGGGGATAAGCTAGCTGTCATCCCCGCGCAGGCGGGGATCCATTCGTTCCGCCGTCCCGTAAACGGGCAATCGCTGCGGCAATGGATTCCCGCCTGCGCGGGAATGACGGTAGTATGGAGCGCGGAACCGCCAACACCCGCCGCCAATCACCCCCCGTATCGCACCTCGATCTCATCGAACCGCTTCCACCGGAACACCGCCCAGCTGACGATCCAGCACAAGGCGAACACCCCGATGATCCCGAAGCCCAACAGGTTGAACCGCCCCCCCAGATCGCTCGCCGCCGACCAGACGCCGCCGTGCAACCCGAGCTTGTCCGCGATCAGCGCCAGCGTCTCGATCCCGCCAATCACGATCGCCACGAACGCGGACACCGCAGTGATCGTGATGTTGTAATAGAGCTTGCGGATCGGCTTGACGAACGCCCACTCATACGCGCCGAGCATCAGGATGCCGTCGGTCGTATCGACCAGCGCCATCCCCGCCGCGAACAGCGCGGGCAGCACCAGCACCGGCCCGAGCGCAAAGGCGTGCGCCGCCTGCGCCGCCGATAGCCCCAGGATCGCAACCTCGGTCGCCGTGTCGAAGCCCAGCCCGAACAGGAACCCGAGCGGCGCCATATGCCAGCTCCGCGACACCAGCCGGAACAGCGGGCGGAAGATGCGCGACAACAACCCGCGCCCGCCGAGCAGCATGTCGAGATCCTCGTCGACATAGGCGCCTCCGCTGCGCACATGCTGGAACGTCCGCCAGACCGAGCGCAGGATGACGAGGTTCATCGCGGCGATGGTGAACAGGAACGCCGCGGACACGATCGTCGCGATCACCCCGCCGCTCGCCTTCAGCGCCTCGAACCCCGACAGCGCCGACGCCGTGAACGCAACCGCGACCGAGGCCAGCAGGATGATCATGCTGTGCCCGATCGCGAACCAGAAGCCGACCGCCATCGGCCGTTGCCCGTCCTGCATCAGCTTGCGCGTGACGTTATCGATCGCGGCGATGTGATCCGCATCGACCGCGTGGCGCAACCCCAGCCCCCAGGCGAGCAGCGCGGTGCCCAGCATCAGCGGCTGCGCATGGAACAGCGCCAGCGCCCAGATCCACGCGCCCACGTTCGCGCCGATCAGCAGGACGTACAACAGCCCGATCCGCCGCCTCAGCGTCGGGCGGTCGATCGGCGACGGCACCGGGGACGCGCCAGGCCCGCGCCGGAGATCATGCTTCGACAAGATAGCCCTCCGGCGGCGTGCGCGCGATGAAATGGCCCTTGATGCCCTGCGGCCAGTCCTTGAACGGAACGCGCCCCTCGGCGCTCTCGGCGTAATGGACCGCGTAATCGAGGATCGCGCGCGCCGCGTCCGCATCGGGGGTGAAGCGGCCGAGCAGATAGCCGACCTTGCCGGGCGCGCGCAGGTGCACCGAGCAATGCTCGCTGCACGAGAACAGGCACGGCATCTGCTGGATCGCGACATCGGCATAGCGGGGATCGGCGGCCTTGGCGGCCTCCAGCGCCGCGACCAGCACCGCGCCACCGCGCACGCCGTCGGCGTCCTCGCGGGCGTCTGCGGAAACGCGGCAGGTGTTGCACGCAACGACGGAAAGGGCCTTCTCGACCGGGATCAGCATGGGGTTCGCTCCAATAGGGGGAAGGGAAGGGAGGTCATCGTTCGAGCGTCCGGACCGCGACTGGCTCGCGCGCCTGCCAGCCGCGCCGTTCGAGTTCGGGGATGTCGGAAGGGTCCAGCGGATAGCCGAGGCACAGCAGCGCGATCAGGCTCCACTGCGGCGGCACGTCGAGCAGCTCGATGACGACGCGCGGCTCGAGGATCGACACCCAGCCGAGCCCGATCCCCCGCGCCCTTGCCGCCAGCCACAGCGTGTGGATCGCCATCACGGTCGAATAGCGCAGCATCTCGGGCATCGTGGTGCGGCCGAGCGTATGGCCCGCGTCGGGTTCCTCGTCGCAGAATACCGCGATCAGCTCGGGTGCTTCGCGAATGCCGTGCAGCTTGAGCGCGCGATAGCAGTCCCGGCGTTCCGCGTCGGGGATGGCCATTGCGGCCTTTGCGGACACGTCATCGACATGCGCGGCGATCGTTTCGCGGAGCGGCAACGATCGAACCCGCACGAACCGCCACGGCTGCGCATTGCCCACTGAAGGCGCGAGCGCGGCAGTCTCGAGCAAGCGCTGTATGACTTCCTCCGGCAACGGGCGCGGGTCGAAATGCCGGACGTCGCGGCGCCAGCGCAACAGCGTGTCGAAGCGATCAACGAACCCCGGATCGAACTCTGGTGCGGTCATGCCGCCACCCCGCGCCGCAGGAGATACGTGTCCATGATCCAGCCATGCTCGGCACGCAGCATCGCGCGGCGCGCGACGATCGTCTCCGCGACCTCGGCCAGCGACCCGGCGATCAGCGCCTCGTGCGGCATCCCGAGATACGCACCCCACCAGATCGTGATCCCGTCCGGATCGAGCGTCGTGAACGCACACTCGCCGTCGAGCATCACCGCCAGCGTATCGACCCCGTCAGGCCAGCCTTCCGCCCGCAACCGCCGCCCGGTCGTGACCAACACCGGCGCGCCGAGCGTATTGAGCGGGATTGCATGCGCCCCAGTCAGGGCCTGCAAGCTGGTAATGCCGGGGACGACCTCTACGCGAAGCGCGATCCCATCCGCGCGCAGCCGCTCCGCGATCCGCAGACTGCTGTCGTACAGCGAGGGATCCCCCCAGACGAGCAGCGCCAGCCTGCCACCATCCGGAAGCTGCGCGGTGATCTGCGTTGCCCAGCACGCGGCAATCGCGTCATGCCAATCGTCCACCGCGGCGAAGTAGGGCTCCGCGCCATCACGCTCGGGCAGGTCGAACTCGACCACCCGCGTCGCCCCCGTCAACACGCGCGCGCAAATCTCGCGCCGTAGCACGATCAGGTCCGCCGCCGCTGCGCGTTTGCGCGGGAGCAGGATCACATCGGCGGCGTTCATCGCGGCTTCGGCGGCACGCGTCAGATGGTCCGGATTGCCCGTGCCGATGCCGATCAGGTGGAGGTCGATGACGGGGCGCTCAGGCATCGGGCGCGATCAGGTGGAAGAAGGTGCCCGTCACCCGGTCGCGATACGATCCGGTCTCGGCCACTGCGGTCCCCTCCGCATCAACGACATGCGCCAGTGCCGGGTCGGGCTGGTCGAGGATTGTCGAATAATGGAACTCGTGTCCCCGCAGCGCCGTGCCGACGGGCGCTCCCGCCATCGGCGCGACCAGCGTCGCGTGGCGATAGCCGAGATGCATCTTGCGTCGTTCATAGCTCGTCACCAGCCCGAGCAGCCCCGCCATCGCGTGCCGCACGCCGTCCGCGTCGATCAGCCCCTGGCCGAGCGCCATATACCCGCCGCATTCGCCATGGACCGGTCGCGTCTGCGCGTGCGCAATCAGCCCAGCCCGGAACTGCGCGGCGGCGGCAAGCCGTCCGGCATGGAGCTCGGGATAGCCGCCGGGCAACCACACCAGATCTGCGTCCTCCGCCGGAGCCTCGTCAGCCAGCGGCGAGAAAGGCAGGATCTCCGCCCCCGCGTCGCGCCACCCCGCAAGCATGTGCGGATAAACGAACGAAAACGCCGCATCCTGCGCCAGCGCGATCCGCTGGGCCGGTGGCACGAGACGGGGCGCTTCCACCGCCTCGGTCGGGTCGCCGACCGCCCGTGCCGCTGCACGCAACGCGTCCAGATCGACATGGTCGCGCAGGAACGTCGCATAATCCGCGATCCGCGCGTCGAGATCGGGATGTTCGGATGCCTGAACCAGCCCGAGGTGCCGCTCAGGCAGCTTGAGGTCGCCGCGCCGCGGCAGTGCCCCGAACACGCGAAGCCCGACCGCCGCCATCCCGCTGCGCGCCAGCCGCTCGTGGCGCGGGCTGGCGACCCGATTGAGGATCACGCCCGCAATCTCGACGTGCGGATCATAGCGCGCGAAGCCGAGCGCGGTGGCGGCGGCGGATTGCGCCTGGCCCGACACGTCGATCACCAGCACGACCGGCCAGCCCATCCGGCGAGCCACGTCCGCGCTCGCCCCGTTCCCGGTCGCGCCCGGAGTCGCAACGCCGTCGAACAGCCCCATCGATCCTTCCGCCAGCACCAGATCGGCATCGCCCCCTGCAGCGCCGAGCCCTTGCAGCATCCCCGCCGACATCGCCCAGCTATCGAGGTTGAACGACGGCCGCCCGCTCGCCGCGCGGTGGAAGGCGGGGTCGATATAGTCGGGGCCGCTCTTGAACGGCTGCACCCGCAACCCGGCATCGCGAAACGCGCGCAGCAGGCCGAGCATCACCGTGGTCTTGCCGGTGCCAGAAGCGGGGGCGGCGATCATCAGGCCGGGCGTCATGCCGCGGTCCCTGCGAACCGCGACTGCGGCGTGGTCGGTCGAAAGCGCCGGTCATATTCCGCTGCGTACAGGCTGCTCTCGCCAAAATCGCCGGGGGCCAGCACGCGCCCGACGAGGATGAGCGCGGTCCGTTCCGGCCCGTCCGCTGCCGCCGCGACGATCGTCGCCAGCGTCGCGCGGACGATCCGCTCGTCGGGCCAGCTCGCCCGCCACACGATCGCGACCGGGCAATCCGCGCCGTAAGCCGGGGTAAGCTCCGCGACGACCTTGTCCAGCAGGTGGATCGACAGATGGATCGCCAGCGTTGCGCCCGTCGCCGCGAAGGCGGGCAGCGCCTCGGCATCGGGCATCGCGCTCGCGCGGCCCGAGGTGCGGGTGAGCACGACCGACTGGGTCAGCCCGGGCAAGGTGAGTTCCGCCTCCAGCGCCGCCGCCGCCGCCGCGAACGCCGGAACGCCGGGCGTGATGCTCACCGGAATGCCCAACGCGCGCAGGCGGCGCAGCTGCTCGCCCATCGCCGACCAGATCGACAGGTCGCCCGAATGGAGCCGCGCGACGTCGTGCCCCGCCGCGTGCGCGCTCGCGATTTCGGCGATGATCTGGTCGAGCGACAAGGGCGCGGTGTTGACGATCCGCGCCCCCGCCGGACAATGCTCGAGCAGCGCCGCGGGCACCAGCGACCCCGCATACAGGCACACCGGCGACCCCGCGATCAAGTCGCGCCCGCGCAGCGTGAGCAGGTCGGGCGCGCCGGGCCCCGCGCCGATGAAGTGAACGGTCATGAGCTGGGTCCTTCTGCGATGGCACAGGTCGCCATCCGGTCGGGGGAAATGCAGCGCCGCACGATCAGTCGTGCGCCGGTCCCGGCCGCGGCGAGCGCAGCGGCTTCGGCAACGCTCCCGGTACCGCGCGCGGCGAGACTGGCGCGCGACTGCGTCGGCGTGACGACGTGGAGTAGGTGTTCGGGTGGAAGCGCGATCAGCGCGATCCCGCGTGCGGCGGCGAGCGGGGCGAGCAGGGGGGCCTTGTCGGCAACCGTCGCCAGCGCGGTGACACGCCGCTGCCCAAGCTCCGCCTGCACGAGCGCCGCCTCGCACGCCGCCAGCGTCGCCGCGCGGCGGAACCCGAAGCCCGCGACGATCACAGCGTCACGCTCCACTGCACGATCGGATAGTGCGCCCGCCACCCACGCCGCGTCCCGATCGGCGCCACCTCGGACAGCGCGATGCGGAGCAGATCGCCGCCCTTCAGGCCCTGCCACTGCGCGAGCAGCGCCTCGGACTCGAGCGTCACCGCATTCGCGACGAGCCGCGTGCCTGGCGGAAGCTGCGCCCACAGCCAATCAAGCATCGCCGCGGAAAGCCCCCCACCAATGAACACCGCATCGGGGGAGGAATGCCCCGCCAGCCCCTCCGGCGCGCGCGCCACCACGACGCCGAGCCGATCCACGCCCAGCGCATCGGCATTGCCCCGCATCCGGTCCGCGCGCACCGGGTCCGCCTCGAACGCCACCGCCTGCGTCGTCGGATGCGTGAGCAGCCACTCGATCGCGATCGACCCGGACCCGGCTCCAATATCCCACAAGGTCTCGAACGGACGCGGTGCAAGCGCGGACAAGGTCAGTGCGCGCACCGGACGCTTGGTGATCTGCCCGTCATGCGCGAACCAGGCGTCGGGCAGCCCCGCAGCGGTCGGAACCACCGCGCCCACACCCGCCACAAGCACCCCCACCGCAACCGGATGCGCGATATCGCCCAGCGCGAACCCCGCAGCCGTAACGCTCCGCACCCGCTCACGCGGTCCCCCAAGCGCTTCCAGCACCCACAGGTCGCTCTTGCCAAACCCCAGCTCCGCCAGATACCCCGCCAGCGCCCCCACCGCGGCACCGTCGCGCAACAGTACGATCGCGCGGACCCCCGGCGCCACCACGGTGCGCAACCGCGCAAACGGCGCGGCATGGAGCCCGAGGCACGCGGTCGTCTCGATCGCCCACCCCAGCCGCGCCGCCGCCAGCGCGAAGGTCGAGGGCACCGGATGCGCGACCCACTCGCCCGGCAGAAGCGCCCGCGTCACCACCGATCCCGCCCCGAACCAGAACGGATCGCCAGACACCAGCAGCACCACCCGCTGCCCCCGCCGCGTCAGCAGCGGTGCGATCCCGTCCGCGAACGGCACCGGCCATGGGGCAACGTCCGCCGCCAGATCGCCCAATAACACGAGATGCCGAGCCGCCCCCGTCACCCATTCCGCGCGCGCCAGCGCATCGCGGCTTGCCGCGGACATCCCGGCTGGTCCATCCTCTCCGATCCCGACGATCGTCAGCCACGCTTCCCCGAGTTCATCCGCCATGCCGAACATCCTGATCCTCGGCGGCACGACCGAGGCGAGCGCGCTCGCGCAGGCGGTCGCCGCACGCGGGCTGCGCGCCACGCTGAGCTATGCCGGGCGCGTCGCCAGTCCAAAGCCGCAACCCGTCCCCGTCCGCATCGGCGGGTTCGGCGGCGTCTCGGGGCTGACCGAGTATCTGCGGGACGAGGCGATCACCCATCTGGTCGACGCGACCCATCCCTTCGCCGCGCAGATGAGCCGCAACGCGGTCCTCGCTGCCAAGGCCGCCAACGTCCCCCTGATCGCGCTGACTCGCCCCGTCTGGACCCCCAAACCCGGCGATACGTGGCACACCGTTCCCGACGTCGCCGCAGCGGTAGCCGCGCTCACCGGCGCGGGGCGAAACGTCATGCTCGCGCTCGGACGGATGCACGTCGAGGCCTTCGCCGCGCAGCCGCAGCACCGCTACCTCCTGCGCTACGTCGATCCGCCCGAAACGCCGCCGCCGCTCCCCGATCACCACCTCGTCGTCGATCGCGGCCCGTTCACGGACGCGGGCGACGAAGCGCTGCTTCACACCCACGCGATCGATCTGGTCGTATGCAAGAACGCGGGCGGCAGCGGTGCGCAGGCCAAGCTGGTCGCCGCCCGCGCGCTCGGACTGCCGGTCCTGATGATCGACCGCCCTGCGTTGCCCGACCGGCATCAGGTCGCGGATATCGCGGAGGTGCTGCACTGGATCGCTCACGACGCCGACCGCGGCGTATAAAGGATCGGCGCGCCGTCCCGGAGGATCGTCCGCGTCGTGCTCGACCCGACGATCACCACGGTCCGCATGTCCGCCATCTCAGGCGAGGCGTCGGGCAGCGCCACGATCCGCAAACTCTCCTCCGCCGTCGTCACCGCCCGCGCAAACAGCACCGGCCGGTCGTCGCCACATTCCTCGCGCAGGATCGCAAGCGCGCGCCCAAACCCCTCGGGTCGTGCGCGCGAGCGCGGATTGTAAAAGGCGATCGCGAAATCCGCCTGCGCCGCAAGCCGCACGCGCCGCTCGATCAAGGCTTGCGGCTTGAGATTGTCCGAAAGGTTGATCGCGCAGAAGTCATGCCCGAGCGGCGCGCCCGCCCGCGCCGCGGCGGCGAGCATCGCGGTGATCCCCGGCAACACCCGAACGTCGACCTCGCGCCACGCCGCAGGACCGTGATCGATCGCCTCGAACACCGCCGCCGCCATTGCGAACACCCCCGGATCGCCCGACGACACGACCACCACCCGGCGCCCCGCCAGCGCCAGCGACAGCGCATGACCAGCGCGGTCCAGTTCGACGCGGTTGTCGGAAGGATGCAGCGTCAGGCCCTCCCGTGGCACAACCCGCGCGACATAGGGAATATACCCGATCACATCGGTCGCCGCGGCGAGCGCGGCGGTCACTTCGGGCGTCACCAGCGCGGCATCCCCCGGCCCGAGCCCCGCGATGGCGATCCACCCGCTCAAGGCCGTCGCCCCTGACCGTGGATCAGCAGGATCGCGAAATAGGGCGCGATCCCCTCGACGTCGGCCAGCCGAGTCACGCGCTGTTCGGGCATCGCGGCATATTCGACCAGCCACGCCGCATCCGTCCGCCCCGCCGCCGCGACCGCGCGGCGCAGCTTGCCCAGATGCCGCCCGATTTTCATCACCACCAACGCATCGGTATCGCGGATCCGCTGCGTCAACGCGTCCTCGCCCATCGTCGCGGTCAGGACGGTCAGCACGTCCTCGCCCCAGGTGATCGGGATGTCGCTCGCGGTCCACGCGCCGGACATGCCGGTGATCCCGGGGACGACCCGCACCGGCGCGATCCCCGCCAGCCTGCTGTGCAGGTGCATGAACGATCCGTAGAAGAACGGGTCGCCCTCACACAGCACGACGACATCCTCGCCCGCCGCCGAAAGCGCCGCGAGATGCGCGGTACAGTCGGTGTAGAAGCCGCACAGACGATCGGCATAGCGCGGGTCGGATGTCGGGATTTCGGTCGTGACGGGATATTCCATCGCGAATTCGACCGCCTCCGGATGGAGCATCCCGTCGACGATCCGCCGCGCGTGGCCAGGCTTGCCCGCCTTGCGGAAGAAGGCGACGTGCCGCGCGCCGCGCACCAGCCCGTCCGCGCGCACGCTCATCAGATCCTGCGTACCGGGGCCGAGGCCGACGCCGTGGATGATGCCCGAAGAAAGCGGCGTGGTCATTCCGCGCGGCTCGCGAGCGCGTTGATCGCGGCGACGGTGATCGCGCTCCCGCCGAGCCGGCCTTCGACCACGACGCACGGGACCGGCTGCTCCGCCCATAACGCCGCCTTCGATTCGACCGCCCCGACGAAGCCCACCGGGCACCCGATGATCGCCGCGGGGCGCGGGCAGGCAGGGTCCTCGAGCATGTTGAGCAAATGGAACAGCGCGGTCGGCGCATTGCCGATCGCGACCACCGCGCCCGCCAGATGCGGTCGCCACAGCTCCAGCGCGGCGGCCGAGCGGGTGTTGTGCATCGTGCGGGCTAGCTCGATCGTTGCGGGATCATGCAGCGTACAGATCACCGGATTGTCCGCAGGCAACCGCCCGCGCGTGATCCCTTCGGTCACCATCCGTGCATCGCACAGGATCGGCGCGCCCCCCGCCAGCGCCGCGCGGGCGGCGCGCGCGAAGTCAGGCGAGAACCGGATGTGTGCCGCCAGTTCGACCAGACCCGCGGCATGGATCATCCGCACCGAGACGGGTTCTTCCTCGGGCGTGAAGCGATCGAGGTCGGCTTCGGTGCGGATCGTGGCGAAGGACTGGCGATAGATCGCCGCACCGTCGGTCTGGTAGACATGCGGCATCAGGAAACTCCGAAATGGGCGAAGATGCGGGCGGGGCCGAACCCGGAGAGGACGGGCGGGTCGCCAGCACGCGCGCCGAACGCGACGTCGAAGCACCCGTCGCGCCCGGTGAGAACGACATCCGCAGGCCGCGACCGCGCGCAGCCCTTGGCGCAGCCCGAGACGTGCAGCCGTCCCGCTAGATGCGGCGCGAGCCGCAGCGCCAGCGCGCGCGTCTCGACGCTCGCCTGCGGACAGTCGGGCGCGCCGACGCATGCGTCGACCGCGATGCCGATCGGCTCCGGGGTGGTGGGGGCCGTGCCCCCCTCGACGATCACACGCCGCCACGGCGTAACCCGCAGCGCGCTGGCGTCTGGTGTCATCAGCGCAGCCAGTGCGCTCGCATCGATCCGCCCGAACGCGACGCCATGCACCGTGCCGAGACCATGCGCACCGCTCCCGAGCATCGGTGAGGACGCTGCCGGAAGATCGTCGCCACGCGCCCAGTCGGGGAGGGGGGCGGCATGACGCACCATCCGCCCCACCGTGACGCCGCCGCTCGCGAGGAACCATTCCGCAAGCGCGATCATCGCGGCAACCGCGTCGCCCGGCGCGATGCGTACCCCAGTCGCACGACCGTCCGCGCGCAGGATCAGCTCCCCATTGGTGCCGCGCTCCATCCGGATGTCGGCAGGGTCGTCGCGCAGCACCGGTGCGGCCCCTGCATCGATCGCAAACCCGAACTTGCCCGGCAGATCGGGAACGTCGGCCAGTCGCGCGATGATCTCGCCGGCGATGCGGTGCGTATCGTCGCCGGAACGCCAGTCAGGCGCTACGAGGACCGCATAGCGCGCTTCCATCGTCGGGTCGGGGGCGACCAGACCAAGGGTACACAATTGCTCGATCAGTGCGCGCCATGTGTCGTCGCTGACGCCGCGGATCTGCAGATTGCCGCGGTTGGTCAGGTCGATCTGCCCATTCCCGTGCGTGTCCGCCGCGTCACACAGGCCGAGCACCTGCGCGCGCTCCAATCGCGCGAGCCGGGGGCGGACCCGGACGATCAGCCCGTCTCCCGCCGCCATCGGGCGATGCGCGGTCGGGCACCAGCCGCGGACGATGCTCACGTCCGGTCCTCCAGCCATGCAAGGGTGGAGTTGCGCCGCGTCGCCCACAGCCCCGCCGCATGAAGCGCCGCAAACCGGGCTTCCATCGCCGCAAGCGCCAGCGGATTGGCCTCGGCCATGAAGGCGCGAACCTCGTCTTGCGCAAGGGTCGCATCGTAATAGAGGTCGATCGTTTCCGGCGTCACGACATCGGCGAGCGACGCGAAGCTCCCGAGATGATCGAGCGTCGCGGCAATCTCGGCAGCCCCCCGGAACCCGTGCCGCAGCATCCCCGCGATCCACCCGGGATGCGCCGCCCGCGCCCGCACGACCCGCGCGATTTCCTCCGCCAGCGGCCGCGCGCGCGGGCGCGCGGGATCGGTCGCGTCGAGATGATACAGCGCCGCCTTGCCCCCGACCACGCCTTGCGCCGCCGCGAACCCTGCTTCGTGCGCTGCATAGTCCGCCGCAAGCAGCAGGTCGGTCTCGGGAAGGTCCTGAACGTGGACGAAGCCATCGGCACCAGCGACCCGCGCGGCAATGCCGGCGGAGTCGGCGTGCGCGTCCCCCGCGTCGAGCGCGTAGGCCGAGGCAGCGAGCCACGCCGTGCCCGCCCCGACCCGCGCCGCGGGCGTATAGGTGTCCGCCGCATCGCCCAGGCCGATGCCGTAGCTGCCCGGACGCGGGCCATAGACGCGCGGCCCCGGCGCGGTTCCGACGAACGGATTGCGATCGGCGGGCTCGTCGCGCTGCGCCAGCGCGCGAATGGCCTGTCCAAACAGCGCACAAAGCGTGGGAAAAGCGTCTCGAAACAGTCCTGAAACGCGTAAAGTGACGTCAATTCGGGGGCGATCGAGCGTCATTAGCGGCAGGATTTCGATCCCCGTCACCCGGTCCGAGGCATGATCCCACACGGGTTCGACCCCGAGCAGATGAAGCGCCATCGCAAATTCCTCGCCTGCGGTGCGCATCGTCGCCGACCCCCACAGGTCGATCACCAGCCCGCGCGGATAGTCGCCATGATCCTGCAAATGCCGCCGGATCAATTCGTTGGCGAGCAGAACACCTTGTGCCCGCGCCGATCGCGACGGCACCGCGCGTGGATCGGTCGTGTACAGGTTGCGCCCCGTCGGCAGCACATCCTGTCGTCCACGCCACGGCGACCCCGACGGGCCGGGCGGAACCCGCTTCCCGGCCAGCGCCCGCAACAGCCCGTCGCGTTCGGCCGGACCCTGTTCGCCCCGCCCGAAGACATGGAGCCCGTCGCCAAATTGGCTGTCTTTCACGTCACATACGAAGGTATCGATCCGTGTGATGACATCGGCTTGCGTCGTTGCGGCGTCGATCCCCAGCACCGCATCCAGCCCGAGCGACCGCGCCTCGTCCGCAATATCGCCCTGCAGCCGGTCCCGCCGCGCCGGATCGAGCCCGTCCGCGTTCGAGAACTCGTCGAGCAACGCCTCCAGCCGCCCCAGCCCCGCGCCGCTGCGCGCGGCGACGAGCGGGGGCGGGACATGGCCGATCGTCACCGCACCGATCCGGCGCTTGGCTTGCGCGGCTTCACCTGGATCGTTGACAATGAACGGATAAATCACCGGCATCGCCCCGGTCAGCGCGGCGGGCCAGCAGTCTTCGGACAGCGCAACCGCCTTGCCGGGCAGCCATTCGAGCGTCCCGTGCGCACCGACATGCACCAGCGCATCGATCCCGAGCGTCCGCAGCCACAGGTAGAAGGCGACATAGCCATGCCGCGGGCAGCGCGTAAGATCATGATATTGCTCAGCTCGCACCTGCGGATCGCCCCGTTCGGGCTGAAGCGCGATGAGGCCCGCGCCGGTGTCGACCGCCGCAAAATGAAACGCATCGCCGCGGACGGCACTGTCGGTCTCCGGCAAGCCCCAGGCTTCGTGCAGGTCGGCCTGCAGTCGTGCCGGAAGGTCGGCCAACGCCTTGCGATAGGCCGAAACGGGCCAAGCCGTTGTATTACCGCGAACATCGCCCGCAACGTTCGTCACTTTAGCCGGCTCTACCGCATAGCCCGCCGCCGCCAGATCCCCCAGCATCGCATCAACTGAAGCGATCGCATCGAGCCCCACCGCATGCGCCATCTGATGCGCCTTGCCCGGATAGGTCGACAGGACGATCGCGATCCGCCGGTCCGCAACCGCCCTGGCGGCAAGCCGCGCCCACCCATCCACTTGTGCAACGATCGCTATGATCCGCGCCGGATCGGGCCGGTGCTCGCGCCGCGCATATTGCAGATCGGCATCGCGCAGCGCGGCCTCCTTGAAGCTCGCCACCCCCGCAAAAACGCGCCCGTCCACCTCGGGCAGAACGACGTGCATCGCCAGATCCGCCGGAGACAGCCCACGCGGTGCGTCCAGCCACGCCGCCCGATCCGACGTCGCCAGCGCCACTTGGAACACCGGCACCCCGGCCCTATCGAGCGGCGTGACGCCCGCCGCATCGCTCGCCGAGAAAGCGGTCGCATTGACGACCGCCACCGGCCCCAGCGCCGCCACCCACCGCCCGATCCACCCGCGCGCCTCGGCCTCCTTGAGCGAGGGGACGAACAGCCCGATCGCGTCATACCCCTTGGCGGCAAACCCCGCGTGCAGCGCCGCAATCGGCGCGACATCGGCGGCCAGCAGGTACGATCGATAGAAGACCAGCAGCACCCGCGGCGTGCGCGCCGTGATTGCAAACGCGGCGGGGCAGGAGGCCCCCGTGTCGGGCTGCCACCCGCCAACCATTGCGATCACCGGCGGCGTGGCAACAGGATCGTCGGCCAGCCCCGCCGCTGCCGCAAGTCGCTCGAGCGCGGCCCGTGCGGCATGTGCGCCGCCAAGATCGCAGAGCGCCGCCAGCTTGCGCAGCGTCGCGACAGGCAGCGTCGAAGCCGCATCCAGCCGCGCATCCACGCGTCCATCCGCGGGCAGCACCGCCAGCGCGATCCCGCGCTGCCGGGCGAGCGCAGCAACCTGCTGGACGCCGTAAGACCAATAAGCAGTCCCCCCGATCAGCCGGACCAGGATCCCCCTGGCCGCACCGAGTGTCCGTTCGACATAGGTATCGACCGAAAGCGGATGCGCCAGCTCGGCAAGATTGGCGAGCCGCAGCGTCGGCAGCGCAGGCCCCGCCGCCCGCCATCCCGCGGCGAACGCGCCGAGATCGCTGTCCGAGAAAGACAGCACGACGAGATCCGCGGCATCCTGCCCCAGATCACGCGGGGTCGCCGCGTCGTCGATTCCATGCGTTTCGCGAAAGACGACGTGCATCGCCGCTCAGCCGATCAGCGCCGCCCTGATCGCCACAGGATCCAGCCGATCGCGCTCTGCAATCACCACGAGTTGCGACGTGCGCGCTTCGTTGCTGCGCCACAGCCGATCATAATGCGTCCGCACCCGCGCCCCGACCGCCTGCACGAGCAAGCGCATCGGTTTCCCCGCCACCGCCGCATACCCCTTGACCCGCAGGACGTCGCCCTGTGCAGCAAGCGCCTCGATCCGCGACGCCAGTTCGGCAGGGTCGGCAATCTCGGACCATGCCACGACGATGCTGTCGAAGTCGTCATGCTCATGCTCGTCCTCGCCGTCATGATGCGACGGGCGCGCGGCGATATCGTCCTCCGCCGCCGCACCCAGCCCAAGCACGATCCGCGGATCGATCACGCCGTCGACCAGCTCGATCACCGGGAGCGTGCGTCGCATCTCGGCAGCGATCAACTTGCGCGCAACCACCACCGCGTCCACCCCGGCGAGGTCGCATTTGGTCAGCAGCACCAGGTCCGCGCACGCCAGCTGATCCTCGAACACTTCGGACAAGGGGGTCTCATGGTCGATGCTGGGGTCGGCTGCGCGCTGCGCATCGATCGCGTCCAGGTCGGGCGCGAACCGCCCCGCCGCGACGGCCTCCGCGTCGGCCAGCGTGATGACGCCGTCGACGGTAATGCGCGACCGGATCGCAGGCCAGTCGAATGCCTTGAGCAATGGCTTGGGCAATGCCAGCCCCGATGTTTCGATCAGGATATGGTCGGGCCGCGGATCGAGTGCGAGCAACGTTTCGATCGTCGGGATGAAATCGTCCGCGACCGTGCAGCAGATACAGCCATTGGCAAGCTCGACGATATTCTCCGCCGGGCAGTCGGGGATCGCGCAGCCCTTCAGGATGTCGCCATCGACCCCGAGCGTGCCGAATTCGTTGACCACGACCGCGAGGCGTCTGCCACCAGCGGAACGGATCAGATGGCTGATCAACGTCGTCTTGCCTGCTCCAAGGAAGCCGGTGACGATGGTGACAGGAACTTTGGATAGATCGGACATGCTCTTCCCCGTGGCGCGACAGCAACGAACGGAAGGGGCCGATGACGGACGGCGCGCGACGGCGGACGAGCGCCGAATGCCGCCCTAGCCACGCACCGATGCAGCCCCAGCCGCATAGGCTCGTCGCTCAGACGGAGAACCGTGCCGCGGCCATCCCCTGGGCCAAGGCAAGAGCGACCTTATCGCCGGCAGGTCTCCTGGCTCGCGGGTCATCGCTCGAGCATCGCCTTCCCAGATGTCCGGTCCGAAGACCGGTGCAGTCCAGTGGCCGCCCGCTCCGGATGGAGAGGGCATGACGCTTTCGCTCACCGCTTACAGTTGCAGGGACAGCCGCGGATTTGGGGGAAGCCCCCCGCACCGCATTCCCATTCAAGCCCCTCGCGGGGCACCGGCGCGATCAACGAGAACCGTTTAACGGTTCTCGACTATGGCTGTAGCGCAGACCGCCGGGCTTGCCAATTCGCTTGTCGTTGGATCGGTAAGGCGTGTCCCCGCGCGCA
>Ga0265798_10003195_pt1 | contig 23473 bp, 20 predicted proteins | sample P3T30metagenome_FD_192430 | JGI IMG/M metagenome (GOLD analysis project Ga0265798, IMG submission 192430) | Plant litter microbial communities from East Loma Ridge, Irvine, California - P3 T30 | ecosystem: Environmental > Terrestrial > Plant litter > Unclassified | place: USA: California... | reverse complement strand
TTCAGACGTGTTCAATCAAAGGAGTCTCGCCATGCGCGAACAGGATTATGCAGTTAATCAAGGCTCGCAGGTGCAGCAGCTAGAAGTTAGCCGCGTCCTGCGCAACACCTACGGCTTGCTGGCACTCACCCTGGCTTTCAGTGGCGTGATGGCCTACGTCGCGCAGCAGATGCGCGTCGGCTACCCGAACATCTTCGTCGTGCTGATCGGTTTCTACGGGCTGTTCTTCCTGACCAACAAGCTGCGTGATTCGGCCTGGGGCCTTGTGTCCACCTTCGCCCTTACCGGATTCATGGGCTTCCTGCTCGGCCCGATCCTCAACCGTTACCTGGGCATGCAGGGCGGCGCCGAAGTGGTCAGCTCGGCCTTCGCCATGACGGCGCTGGTGTTCGGCGGCCTGTCGGCCTATGTGCTCATCACCCGCAAGGACATGAGCTTCCTGGGCGGCTTCATTACCGCAGGCTTCTTCGTGCTGCTGGGCGCCGTGCTGGCGAGCTTCTTCTTCCAGATCGCCGGTCTGCAGTTGGCGATCAGCGCCGGTTTCGTGCTGTTCTCGTCGGTGTGCATCCTGTTCCAGACCAGCGCGATCATCCATGGTGGCGAACGCAACTACATCATGGCGACCATCAGCCTGTACGTGTCGATCTACAACCTGTTCGTGAGCCTGCTGCAGCTGTTCGGCATCATGGGTCGCGACGACTGATTCACCGTTGCCCTGTCGAAGCCCGCCTCGTGCGGGCTTTTTCTTGCCCCTGGTTCGGGTATCTTCGGCAAAAACCGGTTTGCCCCATGGGCGCCGCGCCGTAGAATCGCGCTCCTTTCGATTGAGCCATCGCGCTCTTTTTGCCGGAGCCTTCGCGCTCTTTCTCAGGAGCCCTTGCCATGAGCACCCCACAGCCACCCAGCGACGAATTGATCCTAGGCCTGGAAGACCGCCCTCGCCCACTGCTGGGCATGCTTGCCGCGCTGCAGCACCTGCTTGCGATCATCGTACCGATCGTCACGCCCGGCCTGCTGATCTGCCAGGCACTGGGCGTCAGCGCCCGTGACACCAACATGATCGTTTCCATGTCGCTGGTCATTTCCGGCATTGCTACCTTCGTCCAGTGCCGGCGCATCGGCCCGTTCGGCGCGGGTCTGCTGATCGTGCAGGGCACCAGTTTCAACTTCGTCGGACCGCTGATTGCCGGGGGTGCGCTGATGGTGCAACAGGGCACACCGGTGGAAGCTGTGATGGCGGCGATCTTCGGCGTGGTCATCGCAGGGTCGTTCGTGGAAATCGGTATTTCGCGACTCCTGCCCTTCGTCAAACGGCTGATCACCCCGCTGGTCACCGGTATCGTCGTACTGATGATCGGCCTGACCCTGATCAAGGTCGGTCTGATCAGCATGGGCGGCGGCTTCGGCGCCATGGCCAATGGCACGTTCGCCAACGGCGAAAACCTCATGCTCTCCGGCCTGGTACTGGCGATCATCGTGGTGCTCAATCGCATTCCGGTGACCTGGATGCGCAGCGCCGCCATCGTCATCGCTCTGGCCATGGGCTACGCGCTGGCCGGTTACCTGGGCCGACTGGATTTCACCGGCATGCACCAGGCCGCGGTATTTCAGGTGCCCGTACCGCTGCACTTCGGCCTCGGTTTCTCCTGGGCGTTGTTCATTCCAATGCTGGTGATCTACCTGGTGACGTCCCTGGAAGCGATCGGTGACGTGACGGCGACCAGCAAGGTGTCGCGCCAGCCCGTAGAGGGCCCGCTGTGGATGCAGCGCATCAAGGGCGGCGTGCTGGTCAACGGGACCAACTCGCTGCTGGCCGGTGTCTTCAATACCTTCCCCAGCTCCATCTTCGCGCAGAACAACGGGGTCATTCAGCTCACCGGCATCGCCAGCCGCCACATCGGCGTGTGGATCGCCGGGATGCTGGTTCTGCTCGGTCTGTTCCCGACGGTTGCCGGGGTGATCCAGGCGGTGCCCGAACCGGTACTGGGCGGAGCTGCCATGGTGATGTTCGGCGCGGTGGCCGCATCGGGCATCAATATCCTTGCCAGCGTCGACCTCGATCGTCGGGCGCTGCTGATCATCGCCGTATCGCTCGCCCTCGGCCTGGGTGTGGCTCAGGTGCCGGAGTTCCTCGCGCACATGCCGGGCGCATTGCGCAATGTGCTGGAGTCGGGTGTAGCCACTGGCGGTATCTGCGCGCTGCTGCTGAACTGGTTTTTGCCAGCCGGGCCAGTGGCTCGTCACTGAGCTGGCCCGAGCCTGCGACAAGGGCCTGCAGGCTCAAAGATCGAAGCGGTCCACGGCGCGGCGACGCTCGTTGTCGTCGCGCATATCGTAGGCCGCAGTGGTCTGGATATTGGTGTGGTGCGCCAGCTTCTGGGCAATCGACAGGTCGTGCTCTTCGATCACTCGGGTGATGAACGAACGTCGGAAATCATGGGGCATGATCTTCACGCCGACCTGGGTGCCGCGTTGTCGGGCGATGTAGTAGATGGCGTGCTTGGTGATACGCTCGCGGGTGATGTGCGCGCCGCGGCGGATGCGATTGAAAAGAAAGTCGTCATCGGCCTGGCCTGCGGGAAGCTGGCTGCGGCGAAACGCCAGCCAGGTTTGCAGATGGGCAAAAGCCCAGCCCGGCGCGTACTTGATCAACTCCTTGTTGCCCTTGCCGGTCACGCGCAGGCTGCGCTCGCTGAAGTCGACCTGGGCCAGGTCGAGGTTGACCGACTCCGACTTGCGCATGCCAGAGCCATACAGGATGGCGATGACGGCGGCGTCGCGCAGGCCCTGCGGCCGCGGATCGTTGGCGCAGACCTCCATCAGGTCGCGGATCAGGCTGCGCTTGAGGTTGCGGCCGTTGCCCAGGCGGGTGCCCTGCATGGGCTTGACCGAGCGAATCTTCAGCAGGTGATCCTGGTCGATCAGGCTCAGCCGCCACGCCTCGTTCATGACCCCGCGCACGGCGTTGACGTAAAGCGAGGTGGTATTGGGGGCGTAGCCATCTTCGCGCAGGGCGGCCACCAGCGAGGTAACGTGCCCGGGTTCGAGACGGTGCCAGGGCACCTCGCGAATGTCGACGTCCTCGAAGCCCAGCCGGTCCGCGGCATCCTGCAATACGTATTGCATGGTCGTGCGGCTGGACGGCATCAGCCGCGCGAGATATTGCAACAGAGGGTTCTGCAGATCAGACAAACCGGGGGATCCTTGAGTGCCAGGGTAGACGCCCGCCATTCTAGCATCCGCATCGGTGCCTGACCCGTCCGCCCTTACCCGGCCAGTTCGATCAGAAGTTGCCGCGCAGCGCCTGCAGGCCACCTTGATAGACACCGTCGAAAATTTCCACCGCCTCGGCATCACTCATGCCGACCGGGTTGAAGCGACCGCCCCACTCCACTCGGCTGTTGCCGGCGTCCACCTCGATGACCTTGAGCGTCGCCAGGTAATCGCTCACCGGAAAGGGACCTTCGATGATGGAATAGCTGTAGGTGCGCGCGGCGTTGTCGTAAGTCTCAAGACGTTCGATGATGACGGTACCGTCCACCGTGGTCAGGTGGCGCAGCCGGCCGTTTTCCTGGGCTTCGCTGTGCTGGATCATGGGCAGCCAGTCGGCCAGGGAGTTGAACCCGGCCACCAGATTCCAGACCTGATCGGCCGATGCCGGAATGTCGATGCTCGCTTGCGTGCTTGCCATGTCATGGCTCCTGTCGGTGGGATGAGCTACAACGGTAGCGGTCGTTCGAGTGCGCGGCAAGCCGTTAGTGCATTCGTTCATGCGGCCGATCCAGCTGGGGCGACCATGCCCTGGCAGTGGGCGCGGGCGCGGCACCAGCAATGGATACATGCTGCGCAAACGTTGTCCCATGGAGGCCAGCCCGGCCTGGATCCGTTCATTGAAGGGGCGTTTGCAGCGTCATGAGAATTATCGAAAAGACCGGCGCGCCAGTTCGCGCCCTGACCCCTGCCGAACAGCAGTTGGTCACCGAATTCGTCGAAGGCCGCAGTGAAGGCCCGAAGCTCCTGCAGGCCAACCAGTGGCTGATGAAGGTCCGCACCCAGGGCCAGTGGCTGGCGTGCGATTGCCGGCCCGGTACGCTGCCGGTGATGAACGTGACGCTCAACAGCAGTACCGGCACGCTGTTTTTGAAGAACAACCCCGGCACGGCCGAGCATGCCGAGGGTTGCCCCTTCATCCATGACGAGCGTGACAGTACGCCTGGGCGCGAGGATGAAGGGCCACTGCCGGCCGCCTGGTTGCCCCCCGATGTGCCGCTGAAGCTGATTGGCGATTTCCGCGCCCCGGCCATGCCGGGCACGCCTGGCACCGCCGTGGTGGCAAGTCAGCGACGGGAGCAGCACCGGTTGCTCTCGCTGCTGCTGACGTTCATCGAAGCCTCTGGGCTCAATGTGTACGCCACGCACCTGAAGAAGGATCTGACCCGCCAGTTCGCCGACCTACGCGAAGTGGCCACACGCTATCCGCTGATCGACCGGGTGCCGGCGAGCAATTATCTGGAAACCCGCATCGACATGAAGCACATGATGATGCTCAAGGCACGCCTGAAGGATTCCACCGCCTTCACTGGGCAGCGCCGCTATGGGCTGCTGCTCGACTGCGTGTCCGACGTTGTCGGGCGCAAGGTGCTGACCGAGCGCAGCACCGCCGGCTTCGACTTCCAGGGCCATCATCTGTTGTGGGGTGGCGCGCGCAGCAGTGGGCCGCTGCTGGCCCTGGCCCTGTATTCACCGGCGACCGCCGGTAGCCAGTTTTACGAAATGGTGCATGTGGCGACGGTGCCGGTGCTGGCCCGCGGGCATCTGTTCCCGGTGTTCCGCGACGAGGAACGCGAAGCGTTGAAGATGCTGGTGTCGCTGATCGACTGGATGGCCAGCAAAGGCGTCAAGGTCGTGATGCGCCGACCGGTGATCGGCGCCATGGTGATGGACGAACTGGTGCTCAGCTCGGACCTGGACCGGGTCCTCTCGGTTTCGCTGATGAAAGAGCCGCTGGGTCCGGAGCCCAGTTCCGAAACCTTCAAGCGCCTGGCCGACTTCAAGAGCCTGGAGACCTTCCGCAAGTACGTGGCGGGCTTCTTCATGCGCGAGCGCGATTGACCCACGGCTCCCTTGCGTCCTAACCGCGCAGCTGCCAAAGCAGGGCGATATCGCGGGCGCGATCGCTGAGCAGCGCACTGGCTTCGGCGCACGCCTGCTCCAGGGTCATCGGACCGGACGCAATGGAAAACGCGGCATCGATGCCATGGGCGTACAGGTCCTGGTAACCTTCGCCCAACGTGCCGGCCAGTACCACCACCGGGACACCCGCAGCGCGCGCAACGCGGGCCACGCCGAAGGGCGTCTTGCCGCGCAGGGTCTGGGCATCGAAGCGCCCTTCGCCGGTGATCACCAGGTCGGCGCCGATGACGGCATCGGCCAGGCCCACCAGTTGCGCTACCACTTCGACCCCTGGGCGGAACGAGGCACCGAGAAAGGCCTTGGCCGCGAAGCCCATGCCGCCTGCTGCGCCGCAACCAGGCGCGTCACGGCAGTCCTGGCCCAGCACCGCTACGCAGTGATCGGCGAAGTGGTCCAAAGCCTTGTCCAGGGCCAGCACCTGTGCGTGTGTAGCGCCCTTCTGCGGGCCGAAAATGTGTGAGGCGCCGTGGGGACCGCACAGCGGGTTGTCGACGTCTGCGGCGACTTCGAACTGCACATCGGCCAGACGTGGGTCGAGGCCGCTGGCGTCGACCTTGGCTACTTGTGCCAGCGCCAGGCCGCCACGGGGCAGTTCACTGCCCTGAGAATCGGTCAGGCGCAGACCGAGCGCGCAGAGCATGCCAGTGCCGGCATCGTTGGTGGCACTGCCGCCGATGGCGAGGATGATGCGTCGTGCGCCGGCCTCCACGGCTGCAGCGATCAATTGGCCAGTGCCATAGGTGCTGCTGTTGCAGGCATCGCGTTGCTGGCGCTGGAGCAGTTGCAGCCCGCTGGCTTCGGCCATTTCGATGACGGCGGTGCGCTCGTCGGGCAGCCAGCCCCAATGGGCCTGAGTGGCTGCGCCCAAAGGGCCGTCGACGACGAGGCTGCGCAGCTCGCCCTGGCAAGCCGCCATGATGGCTTGCATGGTGCCTTCGCCGCCATCGGCCATCGGCCGCTCGACGAGCTGCGCCTCGGGCAGGGCCTGGCGCAGGCCCCGGGCGATGGCTGAAGCAACGTCGGCGGCGCTCAGGCTGTCTTTGAATGAGTCAGGGGCGATGACGATCTTCATGGCAGTTCTCCAGTTCTTGTGCGCCCATGCTGCCATTTTCATCGCCTCCGCGCGACTGCCGTCACGCGTAGGAGCGGTCATCGGCCGCGAAGGGCCTGGCGCGGTGTGCCTGGTGGAACGCGGTGTGGCCTTCGCGGGCAGAGCCCGCTCCCACATGGGAGTGCGGGCTTGACCTTCCCATGGTGGCAAGGGTCACAGTCCAGGCATGGGACGGAAGGAGGAAAACGTCATGGCAGCAAACGAAGGTGTCGTCGAGCTGGGTATCCACGGCATGACCTGCGCGTCGTGCGTGGGTCGGGTCGAGCGAACCCTGCTCAAGGTGCCAGGTGTGACGGCAGCGGCGGTCAACCTGGCCACCGAGCGCGCTCGCGTGGAAGGCCGCGGCGTGGACGCCCAGGCCCTGATCGCCGCCGTCGACAAGGCCGGCTACAGCGCCAGGCCGCTTGAGCACACTCCAGACGCCATGGCCCAGGCCAATCAGGAAAGCCAACAGGACGCCGCGCGCCTGCGGCGCGACCTGGGCTGGTCGGTGACGCTCTCGCTGCCCGTGGTGATAGTGGAAATGGGTGCGCACCTGATACCGGGCTTCCACGCCTGGATCCAACTGCACCTGAGCCAGCAGGATAACTGGCTGCTGCAGTTCGCCCTGACCACGTTGGTGCTGATCACCTGCGCCAGGCGCTTCTACCTCAAAGGCACCGTGGCGCTGCTGCGCGGCGCGCCAGACATGAACTCGCTGGTGGCGGTGGGCACCCTCGCCGCCTACGGTTTTTCCCTGGTGTCCACGTTCGCCCCGCAGCTGCTACCCAGCGCTACGGCCACCGTGTATTACGAAGCGGTGTGCGTGATCATCTGCCTGATCCTGCTGGGCCGCACGCTCGAAGCACGCGCCAGGGGCCGCACGTCCCAAGCCATCAAGCGCCTGCTCAGGCTCCAGCCACAGACTGCCTATGTGCAACGCCAGGCGGGCTTGATCGAAATCCCGCTGGAGCAGCTGATACAGGGCGATGTGGTGCAGGTTCGCCCCGGCGAGCGGATTGCCGTGGACGGCACGGTGCTCGCCGGCGACAGCTTCGTCGACGAGTCGATGCTCACCGGCGAGCCCATGCCGGTGCGCAAGCAGCCCGGCGACCAAGTGGTCGGCGGTACCCTCAACCAGAACGGCACGTTGCAGCTTCGAGCCACAGCCTTAGGCAGCGCCAGCATGCTGGCGCGGATCGTCGCCATGGTCGAACGGGCCCAAGGCAGCAAGTTGCCGATCCAGGCGCTGGTGGACCGGGTGACATTGTGGTTCGTGCCGGTGGTCATGGCACTGGCACTGGCCACTTTCATCGGCTGGTACTGGCTTGGCCCGATGCCAGCCCTGGGCATGGCCCTGGTGCACGCGGTGGCCGTGCTGATCATCGCCTGTCCGTGTGCGATGGGCTTGGCGACGCCCACCTCGATCATGGTCGGCACCGGCCGTGGCGCCGAGTTGGGTATTCTGTTGCGCAAGGGCGAAGCATTGCAGCAACTGAGCCGCGCGCGAGTCGTGGCACTGGACAAGACCGGCACGCTCACCGAAGGCCAACCGCGTCTGACCGACCTGCAACTGCTGCCCAACTTCACCCGCGAGCAGCTATTGCCTTTGCTCGCAGCCGTGGAAGCGTTGTCCGAACACCCGTTGGCACGGGCCATTGTGACAGCGGCGCAGGACGCTCAGCTCGACTGGCCCGAGGCCCGGGATTTTCAGGCGCACACCGGCCATGGCGTGCGCGCACGGGTCGGCGCGCAGGACGTGGCCATCGGTGCAGAACGCTACATGACGCAACTCGGCGTGGACACGAGCCCGTTCGCCAGCGCTGCACAGACGCTGGCCGAACAGGGCAAGAGCCCCTTGTATGCGGCGGTGGACGGCCAACTGGCGGCGATGATCGCCGTGGCAGATCCGCTCAAGTCGACTACCCCGGCGGCTATCCAGACCTTGCACCGGCTCGGCCTGAAAGTGGCGATGATATCCGGGGACGACCGCCGAACCGCCCAGGCCATCGCCACCCAGTTGGGTATCGATCAGGTGGTGGCGCAGGTTCTGCCAGAAGGCAAGGTGGCCGCCGTCCAGGCGTTGCAGCGCGAGTATGGCCTCACGGTCTATGTGGGTGACGGCATCAACGATGCACCGGCGCTGGCCCAGGCCGACGTCGGCATTGCAGTGGGCAGTGGCACGGACATCGCCATCGAAGCTGCGGATGTGGTGCTGATGTCGGACAACCTCGGCGCGGTGGCCACGGCCATCGCCTTGTCTACGGCAACCCTGAACAACATCCGCCAGAACCTGTTCTGGGCCTTCGCCTACAACGCGGCCCTGATCCCAGTGGCGGCGGGGCTGCTGTACCCGGTCAGCGGGCTGACCCTGTCGCCGCAGGTCGCGGCGGGAGCCATGGCCTTTTCATCGCTGTTCGTGCTGGCCAACGCCCTGCGGCTCAAGGGCTTTCAGGCACCTGCCAGGCGATCATAGACGCTGCCGGTCGATTCCGTTGGCCACGCGCAGGATATCCGCCATGACGGCCAAGGCAATCTCGGCGGGCGTCTTGCTGCCCAGGTTCAGGCCGATCGGTGCGTGGATACGCTGCTGGGTGGTCGCGTCCAGCCCACCGATGCGCTCGAGACGCTCGAAGCGCTTTTCGCTGGTGCGCATCGAGCCCATTGCACCGATATAGAAAGCCGGTGTGCGCACCGCCTCGAGCAGGGTCAGGTCATCGAGTCGAGGGTCGTGGGTCAACGCCACCACGGCGGTCGCCGAATGACAGCCGCCGTCGGCGATGAACACCGCAGGCAAGACTTCGTGCACGTGCACGCCGGGCAGGTCGAAACGAGCCAGCACTTCGGGACGCGGCTCACAGAGGATCACTTCATAGCCAAGGGTCAGGGCGAACCCCGCGCAGAATTCGGCGACCGGCGACAGGCCGGCGAGGATCAGGCGCTGTACCGCGCCGATGCGAATGCAGATTTCTTCGTCGCTGACCCGCACCCGTGCATCGCCCATGTGCCCTGCACGAATGCTGCGCCGATCGCTGCCAGGCACCACCTGCCGCGCCAACAGTTGGCCGCCGGCGAAAGCCTGTTCGATGTGCGTCAGATGCTCCAGCGTGGCTGCATCCGGCGCGAGGTATTCGACCAACACGTCGAGAACGCCGCCGCAAGGCAGCGCCATGGTCGGCGCCAGGCCGCCGTCGCCGTAGCGCACGACCTGATTGACCGATGTGAAATAACCGGCAGCGACACGCTCCAGAAAGTCGTCTTCCACACAACCACCGGACAGCGATCCGCAATGTTCGCCATTGTCCAGTGCGACCAGCATCGCCCCCGGCCCGCGTGGCGCCGAACCGTAGGTCGACAATACCGTGCACAGCCATACGCCCCGGCCCTGGCCGAGCCAGGTCCGGGCCTGCTGTATGACCTGCAGATCAAGCTGCTTCATCTATTGATACCCGCCATCATCCTGCGCAATGTGCCGGCGCCCTGCCCTGCGACGCTCGCTCTGGTGCAACAGACCGCACGTACAGGGCAATAGTTTTCCGCAGACCGTGAAAGGATGACGGCAGGGGCTTGCGACTAGGACCCGCGATAGGTGCTGAAGCCGTAGGGGCTGAGCAGCAAGGGAATGTGATAGTGCTGCTCGGTGTTCTTCACCTCGAAAATCACCGGGATTTCCGGGAAGAAGGTTTCGTGCCCGACCTTGCGGTAGTAGTCGCCGGTCTTGAACACCACCCGGTATTCACCCGGCGCAAAAGTGCGCTGTTCCGGGTAGAGGCCGGCGATCCGGCCTTGCTCGTTGGTCACACCCTGCCCCAACGGTTGCCACTGGTTACCCGAATGCTGCTCCAGGGTCACTTCGATACCGGCCGAAGGCACACCCGTTTCCAGGTTCAGTACGTGCACGCTCAGGGGGTTGGCGGCCATCGCGAGGCTGGACAGGGAGGCCAGGCTGGCGGCCAGGACAATTTTCTTCAACATGGTGTATTGCTCCTTCAAGAATGAATGGCCAGACCGACGGATTCGGTGGCCTTGATTGCGCAGGCTTCGTCCTGCTCGGCGCCGCCGGCACCGGCGATGCCGATCGCACCGACCAACTGCTTGCCTTCGTAGACCGGCACGCCGCCGCCCAGCAGCAGCAATTGCCCCAGCGAGGTCAGATTGGCGGCTTCGGGGTTGTTGCGGGCACGCTCGGCGAACAGCCGCGTCGGCGTCTTGGTCGACAGCGCTGTGTAGGCTTTCAACCGCGCGGCCTCGGTGTTGTGCGGGCCAACGCCGTCGCCGCGTTGCTGGACGATGACGTTGCCACCACGGTCCAGCACCGCCACGGCGGCCATGCAGCCGCTGCCATTGGCCAGCCGCTGCGCGGTCGCCAGGTCCAGGTCAGGGTGCTGGGCCAGGGCGGCGTGGGCCTGGGTGGCGAGCAGACAAGCCAGGGTGAATGTCATGCAAAGGGCTTTCATCGAGCATCTCCGTGATCAGTGGCTGGCACCTTAGCAATCCGGTCACGACAGAACCCCGTCGCAGCGATTACAACTTTGTAATAGGCAATCGGCCGCCGGGGGCCTAGCCTATGCGCGGGTACAGGAGCTGAACGATGCGTGTGTTGCTGGTTGAAGACGAAGCGAAAACGGCGAATTTTCTCGCCAAGGGCCTGGGTGAGTCCGGCTTTGCCGTGGACGTGGCGCTCAATGGGCTGGATGGGCGCTACCTGATCGAGCAGCAGCCCTATGACCTGGTGATTCTGGACGTCATGCTGCCCGGCCTGAACGGCTGGCAGTTGCTCAAGCTGATTCGTCAGCAAGGCGCGACACCGGTGTTGTTCCTGACCGCCAAGGACGCCATCGAAGACCGAGTGCGTGGGCTGGAGCTGGGCGCCGACGACTACCTGGTGAAGCCGTTCGCCTTCGCCGAACTGCTGGCACGCGTGCGAACGCTGCTGCGCCGGGGCGCGGTGCGCGAGGTCGAGCATTATCAGGTGGCAGACCTGGAGGTGGACGTACTGCGCCGCCGGGTCAGCCGCGGTGGACAGCGCATCAACCTGACCAACAAGGAATTCGCCCTGCTGCACATGCTGATCGGCCGGCCCGGCGAGGCGCTGTCGCGCACGCTGATCGCCTCTCAGGTGTGGAACCTGAATTTCGACAGCGACACCAACATGGTGGAAGTGGCGGTCCGACGCTTGCGGGCCAAAGTCGACGACCCGTTCATGCCCAAGCTGATTCACACCGTGCGCGGCGTGGGCTACCGGCTGGAGCACCTGGATGAGTGAACGCCGTCACTCCCTGGCCTGGCGCCTGGCGCTGGCCGTGGCGGTGGTCTGCTCGCTGGTGATGAGCGTGGTCGCGGTGTTTCTCTACCGTTCGCTGGCGGCCGAGATCGCCTACCGCGACGACATCGCGCTGCTCGGACGGCTCGAGCAGGTGCGTACCCTGCTGCACGACAGCGACAGCCTGGGCGCACTGCAGCAGCGTCCGCAGCTGTATCAGAACATGCTCGGCAATCAGGAAAGCGTGCTGCGCGTGCGTCGCGCCGATGGCAGTGTGGTGTTCGAGATCAACCCCCACGGCGAAACCTTGGGCGATCCACCACGCATCGGCCTGGCTCGGCGGCCGAGCCGGGCCGACATTCGCCTGGACCACGGCGCCTCGTTGCTGGCCGGCGACGCTGTCGGCCCGGCCGGCGAAGCCTTGACGGTGATGGTCGGCAAACGCCTGCACGAGCGCGAGGCGATCCTGGCCAGCTACCGACTGCGCCTGTACCTGGCAGTGGCTGCCGGGGCGCTGCTGGCCTGGGTGATCGGCCTGTTGCTGGTGCGTCGCGCCCTGACGCCGTTGCGCGAAATGGCCGACGCGCTGGCGTTGATCGATCTGCGCAATCTGCACCGGCGACTGGCCGATACCGCCGCGCCGGTGGAGCTGCAGGCGCCGATTCAGGCGCTCAACGGCATGCTGGTGCGGCTCGAACAGGGCTTCGAACGGCTGTCGCAGTTCTCCGCAGACCTCGCCCATGAAATCCGCACGCCGCTGCATAACCTGTTGGGCAGCACCGGCCAGGCACTCAACCAGCCTCGTAGCGTGGACGAATACCGGGAACTGCTCGGCTCTAACATCGAAGAGTACGAGCGGCTGAACCGCATGGTGGAAAACCTGCTGTTTCTGGCACGTGCCGACCACGGGCAGCGGCCGGTGCACTTGCAGGCCATTGACCTCACCCACCTGGGCGAAGAACTCTGTGACTACTTCCAGCTGCTCGCCGACGAGCGCGGCGCCGCCCTGCAGCACGTGCTGCACGGCACCCTGCAGACCGACCTGCAATTGCTGCAGCGGGCTCTGGGCAACCTGCTCGCCAACGCGGTCCGCCATGCCCGCCCCGGCACCACGGTGCTGCTCAGCCGGCACGACGAGGCAGGGTTCGTTGGTCTGACGGTGCGTAACGAAGGCGACACCATTGCACCCGAGCATCTGGCGCGATTGTTCGATCGTTTCTTCCGCGTCGACCCGTCGCGCACGGAACCGGGAGACTCGGGTGGCCTGGGCCTGGCAATCGTGCAGTCGATCATGGTTCTGGTGGGCGGTAGCGTCAGTGTCCACAGCGCTGAAGGCGTGACCAGCTTCACCTTGAGTTTTCCCGATAAAGGCGCTTTGGAGTCGTGAGACGCAGGGTCATAGCGACACTTCATCGGCTGGATAGAAAATATCTCTGAGCAATACCGGTTTGCCTGCGGTCGATTTCCATAGTGGTTACAGACCCAATCCCGCAAACCCGTACCAGGAGATTTCAAATGGCCGTTGCCAATGTGAAACAGGAACTCAAGACCGTATCGTCCGTGAAGGCCAAGGCCGAGAAAGGCGAAGGCGCCAGCTTGCAGAACCAGGCCCAGGTCGGTCAGGAACTGGCAGTATTGCTGTCTGACGTGTTCGCGCTGTACATCAAGACCAAAAATTACCACTGGCACATGAAAGGTTCGCACTTCCGCGACTATCATTTGCTGCTGGAAGAGCAAGCGACCCAGATCTACGCCATCACCGACGTGATTGCCGAGCGCGCCCGCAAGATCGGCGAGCCGACCGTACGTTCGCTGGAGCAGATGGTGCAACTCAAGCGCCTGGCCAGCAGCGAAGTGGCTGACCTGTCGCCAGAAGACATGCTGACCGAACTGCATGACGACAACCAGTCGCTGGCTGCCTACATGCGTACCACCCACGGCGTCACCGACGAAGCCAACGACCTGTCCACTACCAGCCTGCTGGAAGAGTGGATCGACCAGGCCGAAGAACGCGCCTGGTTCCTGGGTCAGACCGTCGGCAAATAATGCCTGTGGTGGGTGTTTGACGCTGGCATCAGCCCCGCGTTATTGCATCAGTGAGCATGAGCGTGGTCGGGGGCATTCAGTGCCCTGGCCACGGCTTCGACTTCCACAGTTTCCTCCTCCCCCTGTGCGTTCTTGATCTTCAAGGTCAATGGCACTGCGTCGCCCTCCTTCACCTGCGTTATCAAACCCATCAGCATCACGTGATAGCCATTGGCATCGAATACCACGGGCTCGCCCGCAGGCAGGCTGACTTCGTCGACCGGGAGCATGCTCATGACATCGCCGTTCATGGTCGACTGGTGGATTTGCGTGTCTTTGGCGACGGGTGACTGGACGCTGATCAGGGTGCTGTCGGAGTCCGCTGTGAGGGTCATGAACGCACCTGTAGCGGGTTGCCCTGGCACAGTGGCGCGCGCCCAGGCATCTTCGACCGTGGTCTGGGCCATGGCGTAGCCGGTCAGGCTCAGGGCTGCCAGGAGCGTGGCGAGTTGGCGGACGGTATTCTTCTTGGCAACGGGTTTCATCAGCAGACTTCCATTACGGTGAGCAGATCCTCGGCGCACTCTTGTGCGGTGAGGGAATGGGACAACCCCAGGCGCAGCACGCCGCGGGAGTCGAAGACGTAACTGGTCGAGGTGTGGGAGATGGTGTAGGTGTCGCCGATCGGGACCTTTTCGTAGAACACCTTGAACTCCTTGGCGACATCGGCGGTTTGTTCCAGGGTGCCGCGCAGGGCCACGAAGGTGGGGTCGAAAAGCTTGACGTAGGCGTCGAGCACTTCGGGGGTGTCGCGCTCGGGGTCCAGGGTGATGAAGATCACCTGCAGGCGGTCGCCGTCACGGCCCATCAGCTTCTTGGCCTGGACGGCCCGCGCCAGGGTGGTCGGGCAGACGGCCGGGCACTGGGTGAAGCCGAAGAAGACCATGGGCATCATGCCGCGGAAGCTGGACAGGGTCTTCTCGTTGCCTTGCGGATCCTTCAGCCGGAACGTGCGGCCGAGGATCTCGTTGCTCAGGTCTTTGCCGTGCTTGAACGACAGCTTGTTGCTGTCGCCACATCCGGCCAGCGCGCCGAGACCGAGGATGCCCATGCCGGCGAGTACTCGACGGCGGGTCGGAAAATCGTTCATGCCATTGTGCCCTCTGGAGAGGGCCGCAGTTTAAAGGCCAACGCCACACTTGGGCACCGCAACCTGTCACATTTTGTTTAATCGCGGCCGATGATCGGTCCTATGCATGTACCGAGATTCCACGTAGGAGCGGTCCATGGCCGCGAATGGGGCGCTACGGTCGGTCAGGCGCACGGCATCGCGCCCTTCGCGGCCGGTGACCGCTCCTACGGAGGTGCCGGGATTCCACGTAGGAGCGGTCCGTGGCCGCGAAAAGGGCAGCGCGGTCATTCAGGCATACCGCGTCACGCCCTTCGCGGCCGGTGACCGCTCCTACGGAGGTAACGTGACTCGCCGCACTTCTAGAAGACCGACCAGCCGATCCGTTCGCTGAGCAGCTCGAGGGCCGCCATGCCGGCCAGGGAATTTCCGGCAGGATTGAGCTCCGGCGACCAGACGCAGACGGTGAACTGCCCCGGTACCACTGCGACGATGCCGCCACCCACGCCGCTCTTGCCAGGCAAGCCGACGCGGTAGGCAAAGTTGCCGGCCTCGTCATACAAACCGCTGGTGGCCATGATCGAGTTGACCTGCTGGGTTTGGCGCCGACTCAACACCTGCTCGCCACTGTGCTTGCAGTAGCCATCATTGGCCAGAAAGCAGAACGCGCGAGCCAGGTCGACGCAGTCCATGCGCAGTGCGCAGTGGCTGAAATAGCTGCGCAACACGGCCTCGACATCGTTGTGAAAATTGTCGAACGACTTCATCAGGTAGGCCATGGCAGCGTTGCGCGCGCGGTGCTGGTACTCCGACTCCGCCACCCGACCGTCGACGATCACCTGGGGGTTGCCCGACAGCCGTCGGGCCAGGTCACGCATGGACAGCGCCGGTGCGGCAAAGCGCGACTGGTTGATGTCGCAGATCACCAGCGCACCGGCATTGATGAACGGGTTACGCGGCCGACCGCGCTCGAACTCCAGCTGCACCAGGGAATTGAAGGGTTGTCCGGAGGGCTCGTGGCCCAGGCGCTGCCAGATGTCTTCGCCCGAGTGGCCAATCGCCTGGACCAGACTGAACACCTTGGAGATGCTCTGAATGGAAAACGGGGTATGCGCATCGCCTGCGCTGAACACCTCGCCGTCGTTGCCATACACGGCGATGCCCAGCTGCGCGGCAGGCACGTCGGCCAGTGCCGGGATGTAATCGGCAACCTTGCCTTGTCCGATCAGGGGGCGGACGGCATCCAGTATCTCAACCAAAAGCGCTTGCATCGGGCTACTCGCATCATGGGATCAAGCCATAGACGGCCGCTCTCGCCTACGAATCACAGCCCTCCTGTGGGTAAGCGTTCTGCCCGCGAAGAATCCCACGCGGTCGGCCAGTCAGACGGCGGCACGCTCTTCGCGGGTAGAACCCGCTCCCACATAATCGCCGCTCCCCTGTGGGAGCGGGCTCTGCCCGCGAAGAATCCCACGCGGTAGGCCTGTCAGCGATAACCCCGCGCCTGCAGGTCGAACAGCTCCGCGTATCGTCCGCGCTGGGCCATCAATTGTTCATGATCGCCGCGCTCCAGCACCCTGCCCTGTTCCAGCACCACGATATGATCGGCGTTGCGCACGCTTGAAAAGCGATGGGAAATCAGCAGCGTCATGCGGCCCTGGGCGTACTCGCGAAAATGCTCGAACACTGCCGCTTCCGCGCTGGCATCCAGCGCTGCGGTGGGCTCATCGAGTATCAGAATGTCGGCATCGCGGCGCATGTAGGCGCGGGACAGGGCCAACTTCTGCCATTGCCCGCCGGACAGCTCCTGGCCGCCCGCGAACCAGCGTCCCAACTGCGTGGCATAGCCGTGCTCCAGACCTTCGATGAACGGCTCGGCCGTGCCCTGCACCGCTGCCTCGCGCCAGCGCTGCGTGTCGTCGAACGCACGCGTATCACCGACCCCCAGGTTTTCCCCGACACTGAACTGATAGCGGATGAAATCCTGAAAAATCACGCCGATACGCTGACGCAGCGCGTCTTCCTGCCACTCCTGCAGGTCGCTGCCGTCCAGCAGGATGCGCCCCTGGTCCGGACGGTAAAGACGCGTCAGCAGCTTGATCAAGGTGGTCTTGCCCGACCCGTTTTCGCCCACCAGCGCCAGGCTCTTGCCAGGTACCAGGTGCAGGTCGATGCCTTGCAACGTCGCGCGGCTCGCGCCGGGATAGCTGAAGCCCAGCCCTTCGCAGCGCAGGCCATCGCCGGGCTTCACGCCTTGGGTGATATCGCCTTGCGCAGGCTGCACCGGGTAGGCCAGGTAGTCATACAGGTCAGCCAGGTAGAGGCCGTCCTCATACAAGCCGCCGATCGCCGTGAGGCTGCTGCTCACCGCACTCTGGCCCTGCTTGAACAACACCAGGTACATGGTCATCTGGCCCAGGGTGATATGGCCGTTCACCGTATCGATGACGATCCAAGCGTAGGCCAGGTAGAACGCCGCCGTACCCAGCAGACCCAGCAAGAAGCCCCAGCCGTCACGGCGCAAGGTCAGCCGGCGGTCCTCGCTGTACAGTTTGGTGAAGGTGTCGCGGTAGCGCTGCAGCAACAACGGCGCAAAACCGAACAGCTTCACTTCCTTGATATAGCCTTCGTGGGAAAGCAACGTTTCGATGTAGTTCTGCCGACGCGTCTCCGGTGCGCGACGACTGAACAGGCGGAAGGCATCCCCGGAAAAATGCGCTTCGGCAAAGAACACCGGCAACGCGCCGACCACCAGAATCGCCAATGCCCAGGGCGAAAAATGCACCAGCAAGACGCCGAAGCTGACCAGCGAGATCAGATTCTGCACCAGCCCCAGCGACTTGCTCACCAGCGCCAGCGGTCGCGTGGACGCTTCGCGGCGCACCCGTACCAGTTTGTCGTAGAACTCCGAATCCTCGAATTGCATCAGCGACAGGGTCTGGGCTTTCTCCAGAATCAGCGTATTGACCTTCTGCCCCAGCTGCACCCGCAGCAGCGCCTGCTGCACAGACAGGCCGCGCTGCGCCGCGGCCAGCAATGCCAGCACGCCGGCTTCCATCAGCACGTAGCGCAGCACTGGCCACAGGGGCGCCGCACCGGTTTGCTGGTGCATCTGCATGGCAGCCACCACCGCATCGACGATGCGCTGGCCCAGCCAGGCGGCCAGTGCCGGCAGAATGCCCGCAGCCAGTGTGGCCAGCACCAGCCCCAGCAACAGGCCGGGCGAGGTCGCCCACACCAACTGCAGGGCGCGCCGGGCCTGGCCCAGAAAAGTCTTGAGGCGGGAAAAGGCAGGCATCGACGAAAGCATTCCTTGAACGAGATAAATGGCCGCGGCCATGACACAATTTAGGTTCCAGCCCAAAGTCGACAACTGCGTGGCGGACTTATTCCAGGCACCCATGGTCATTTAACGGATGAATGCATTCAAATCTATCGCCCTACCCGTCTGGTTGCGTCGCGTCCTGCGGCCATTGCTCGATCCCTACCGCCGTTACCGGCATGCCCGCCTGATCCACGCGGCGCGCATCGTCGCCGCCCTGCTGGTGTCCATCCTGCTGACCAGCGGTTTCAACCTGCCCCACGGCGAATGGGCCTCGGTCACCCTGCTGATCGTCATTGGCGGCCTGCAGCATCACGGCAACATCGGCAAGAAATCGGTCGAACGTGCCTACGGCACGCTCATCGGTGCCGCGCTCGGGCTGGCGGTGGTGGCCCAGCAGAACTACTTCGAAATGCCCATCATGACGTACCTGCTGATGTCGGTGGCGTGCGGCTTCTTCGCCTACCACGCCATCGGCAAGGGCGGCTATACCGCGCTGCTCTCGGCCATCACCTTGTTCATCGTCGCCGGCCATGGCGATAACCCGATCACCGATGGCCTGTGGCGCACCGTGGACATTCTCATCGGTATCGCCCTGGCGCTGGCGTTCTCATTCGCCCTGCCGCTGTATGCGGTGTATTCGTGGCGCTACAACCTGGCCACCGGACTGCGCGGCTGCGCGACCATCCACAGCCGCATCGTCAGCGGCCAGCCGGTGTCGGCCGACGAGCACTTGAAGCTGATGTCCAAGCTCAACGCGAACATGGTCCAGTTGCGCTCGCTGCTGCCGTCGGTGTCCAAGGAAGTGAAGATTTCCATGACCGAGCTGGACGCGATCCAGGGCCACTTCCGCATGTGCTTGAGCACCCTGGAAATCCTCGCCAACCTGCGCCCCAGCGGCACCGACCGCAATGCCATGGCGCAATTGCAGCAGTGCCTGAGCGGCGAACACCGACACATTCGCCGGCAACTGGTGGGCATGGCCCGCGCGCTGCGCGACGGTGCCACCGAGCGGCTCGAGCGCAACTATGCCAGCGTCGATGCCGACGCGCCCAATGTGGTGCCCGGTGAGCTGATCGGCTATCGCCTGTTGACCCTGCAGTTGGTCAACAACCTCGATGGACTGCAGCAACTGCTGGCCAAGACCGCCGGGCGCTGGAAGATCTGATTTGGGTTGCCGCCATGGGCGGCACACCGCCACTGGATTGAACTCCGCCCGTGTGGGCCGCCTCAAACCTTGCATGAGGCAAGAGCGATGGCCATTCCGGTCCATCACGCCGTTTCGAGGTCGTGCATGAACATCGATAAATTGAGTAGTCACGTCAACAATGGCGAGGTCAGCGAAGTGAACCTGGTGTCCATGGAAGGTGGATCGTACGTGCTGCACGCCATCCTGGAAGGCGTGTCGCAGCCGGTGGCCGATGCCAAGGGTGCGACTCTGCACGTGGCCTCGGTCGAGGAAGCGCGCAAGGTGCTGTCCGGTGTCGCCGATATCAAGCTGTTTCTGGTGCAGGGCAATGCCCACGATGAAATGATCGGCAACCCCGAAGAAGGCCACCAGGTCATGCGCGAAGAAATCCCCCTGCGTTCCAGCCTGTAACCCGCTTTTCTCCGCAACGACGGCGAACTGTCCAATGGCACATCCTTGGATGTGCCATGCTGCATGGCCCCTTCGGGTAACGGACAACCGCCATGAACGCGTTTCTGAATACCCCCTTCCGGGCTGCCCTGCGCAGCGATCCTTGGCTTGCCACCGCCCCCGTACGTGAAGAGCTGTTCGGTATCGAACGCCTCGAACAGCATGCCCAGAGCCTGGCTGCTGCGCAGACCGTGAGCGCCCGGCCGCCACGGATGTTGTCGTTGCAACGTCGCCTCAAGGACAACGCTCAGGTGCTGCTGGTGGCCTACCGGGCCAGCGCGGCGGCGGTGGCCGATGGAATCGCCGTGGTGCCCGCCGCCCAGTGGCTGCTGGACAACTACCCTCTGGTCGAAGAGCACGTCCGCGGTGTCCGCGAGGACCTGCCCGCAGGCTACTACCGCCAGTTGCCCAAGCTGGCGAGCGGGCCCTTCGCTGGCTACCCAAGGGTGTTCGGCCTGGCGTGGGCGTTCGTCGCGCATACCGACAGCTTCTTCGATCCAGCGACGCTGCAGCGCTTCATCGACGCCTATCAAAAGGTCCAGCCGCTGACCATCGGCGAGTTGTGGGCGGTGGCGATCACCCTGCGGATCGTGCTGATCGAAAATCTGCGACGGCTGACCGATCAGATCACCGCCGCTGACCTCGCCCGCCTGGATGCCGAAGCCCTGGCCGATCGCCTGTTCGCTGCCGGCTGTGCGCAAAGTGCGCTGGACGACGACATCCGCAGCCGCAGCGCCGAGCCGTTGTCGGAACTGTTCGCCGCGCAATTGGCCAAGCGCCTGCGCGACAAGGACCCGATCACCACCCCAGCCCTGGCCTGGCTTGCACAACGCCTGCACGAACAGAACAGCAGCGTCGGCCAGGCCGTCAGTCACGCCCAGCAGCGCCAGGGTGCCTCCAACCTCAGTGTGCGCAACGTGATCACCAGCCTGCGGCAGATTTCGTCACTGGACTGGGCGCAATGGTTCGAAGACGTCAGCCTGGTGGACGCCAGGCTGCGTGCGGGCAGCCGTTTCGCCGCCATGGATTTCACCACACGCAATCTCTACCGCAGTGCCATCGAACAGTTGGCACGCGGCTCCACCTTTTCCGAACTGCAGATTGCCGAGCAGGCCCTGCAGTTGACCAGCGCCAGGCCCGAGCAGGAGCGCGAAGCCGATCCCGGCCACGTACTGATCGCCGAAGGCCGACCCCTGCTGGAAGCGGCGATAGATTTCCATCCATCGGTCGGCTTGCGCTGGCTGCGCTGGCAACGGCAGTTGGGCGTTGGCGGCTATGTCGGCCTGCTGCTGGCACTGACCGCCGGGCTGCTGGCCATCCTGGTGGCACTGCTGCCCGCCGCGCCGGCCCTGTGGCTGACGGCCTTGGTGGTGCTGGGCGCGCTGCCCGCCTCACAGCTGGCCAGCGCCCTGCTCAACCGAGCGGTGACCCGATCCTTCGGCGCCATCGCCCTGCCGGGGCTGGACATGCTCGAAGGCGTGCCCAGCCCATGGCGCAGCCTGGTCGCTGTGCCCACGCTGCTGGGCAGCGAGGCAGATCTGCTGGAAGACATCGAGCAACTGGAAGTGCACTACCTGTCGGGCAACTGTGGCGAGCTGTATTTTGCCTTGCTGGTCGATGGCGGTGACGCCGCTGAACAGCACAGGGACGACGATCAGACCCTGCTCGAGGCCGGCCATGCGGCCGTGGCCACACTCAATCGGCGGCACGGTCCGGGCGAGGCCGGCGCGCGATTCATGCTGCTGCACCGCGAGCGCCGCTACAACCCGGCACAGGGATGCTGGATGGGCTGGGAGCGCAAGCGCGGCAAACTGCACGAGCTCAACCGACTGCTGCGCGGCGACGCGCACACCAGTTTCGGTGAGCAGACCGTGCCGGCAGACGTGCGGCTGGTGATCACCCTGGACGCCGACACACGTCTGCCCCGCGACGCCGCGCAGAGGCTGGTGGGCAAGTTGGCGCACCCGCTCAACCGACCGCGGCTGAGTCGCGACGGACGCAACGTAGTCACCGGCTACGGCATCCTCCAGCCACGGGTCACGCCGAGCCTGCCGCTCGACGCCGAAGGTTCCCTGTACCAGCGGGTGTTCTCCAGCCCAGGCGGGGTGGACCCCTATGCCGCAGCGGTATCGGACGTCTATCAAGACCTGTTCGGCGAGGGTTCCTACACGGGCAAGGGCATCTACGATGTGGATGCCTTCGAGGCCGCCCTGGACGGCCGTGTACCTGACGACAGCATGCTCAGCCATGACTTGTTCGAAGGGATTCACGCGCGCGCCGGGCTGGTCAGCGAGATCGAAGTGGTCGAAGCCTTTCCGGCGCGGGTCGACGTCGCGATGCGTCGGCAGCACCGCTGGACAAGAGGCGACTGGCAGTTGCTGCCATGGCTGTTGAAGGCGCAACTGCCGGCACTTGGTCGCTGGAAAATCATCGACAACCTGCGTCGTTCGCTGGTGGCGCCGGCCACTTTGGGCGCCCTGCTGGTCGCCTGGTGCCTGCCTGGGCCGGCGGCCTGGATCGCAACCTTCGCCGTGCTTGCCTGCAGCGCCCTGCCTGCCATGTGGGCACTGCTCCTGGCCGCGCCGCGCAAGCGCCCGGCGGTACTCTGGCGCAGCCATGGCCAGCGCCTGACCCATGACCTGCGCCTGGCCAGTTGGCAGTTCGTGCTCGACCTGGCGTGGTTGCCCGACCAGGCCTGGTCGATGCTCGATGCCATCTTCCGCAGTGTGTACCGGGTCTTTCACAGCAAGCGCCTGTTGCTGGAATGGACCACTGCCGCCCAGGCCGGTGCCGCGCCCCGCCCAGGTATTGGCGCACACGCTCGTCGTATGGCGCCGGGGCTGCTGCTGGCCTTGGCCGGTTGCGCCGTCGCACTGGCCCAGGCGCCTGGCAATGCCGCGCTGATCGTGCCGTTTGCCCTGCTGTGGCTGACGGCCCCATTCATCGCACAATGGGTCAGCCGCAGCAGTTCGATCACTCCCTGCGCGCCCGTGAACGCCACACAGGCACAGGACCTGCGGCTGATTGCCCGACGCACCTGGCGCTACTTCGAAACCTTCGTGACGGCCGGTGACAACCACCTGCCGCCCGACAATTTCCAGGAGCAGCCCCACCCGGTGGTTGCCCACCGCACCTCACCGACCAACATGGGCCTGTACCTGCTGGCGGCCGCCAGTGCGCGGGACTTCGGCTGGGCCGGCACCCGCCAGACCTTGCTGCGCCTGGAGGCGAGCCTGGCGGTGATGCAGACGCTGGAACGCTTTCGCGGGCATTTCTACAACTGGTACGACACCCAGGATCTGCGCCCGCTGCCGCCGGTGTACGTGTCGGCGGTCGACAGCGGCAATCTGGCCGGGCATTTGATCGCGTTGGCCAATGCCTGTGAACAGTGGGCCGAGCAAGGTCCGCTGGACCCCTCCTCCGGGCTGCACGACACCCTGCTGCTGGTCATTGAAGAACAAGGTCGCAGCCAACCGCTGACCCAGATACAGGCGCACCTGCAGACCCCGTTCGACCTCGGTCGACAGGCAGTCGCCAGGCTGTTGGGGGAAATCCCGGACGGCCCTGGGAATGGCGTCTGGCTGCCAGCCTTGAAACAGGCGTTCGCGGCTCACCTCGATGACCGCCAACTGCACGGCGACACCTCGGCGCGCCTGCGAGCGTTGGCCGATAACGCGCGGCGCATGGCCATGGACATGGAGTTCGGCTTTCTGCTCAACCGCAAGCGGCAGTTGCTGTCGATCGGCTACCGCGTCGCCGAGCAGCAGCTGGACAGCAACTGCTATGACATGCTGGCTTCCGAGGCACGCCTG
>Ga0265798_10003194_pt1 | contig 23477 bp, 26 predicted proteins | sample P3T30metagenome_FD_192430 | JGI IMG/M metagenome (GOLD analysis project Ga0265798, IMG submission 192430) | Plant litter microbial communities from East Loma Ridge, Irvine, California - P3 T30 | ecosystem: Environmental > Terrestrial > Plant litter > Unclassified | place: USA: California... | reverse complement strand
TGACCCGGCCCGACGGCTCGCTGGGATCGCCGCGAAAGAAGCGAAGGGGTACGCCCCCGATACCGAACTGGAAGCGGATACCGTCGCTGATGACGCTGAGCCATTCGAAACCGGGCGTCCCGGCCACCAGCCTGATCTGGTGACAGGCATAGCTGTACGCGCACACCCCGCGGGTCCAGTTGTTGTCGCCCACGGCCGGGTCAAACCGGTCCACCGCGTCGCCGCGCCCGCGCTGCAACAACTGCGCCACGGTGACCAGTCGCTCTCCGGTCAGTTCGGGATGATAGTCCCACGGCCGCATGTTCATGTCCCCTTTGTCGGCCCGTGTTCGGGCGTTTGTGGCAAAGTGTCAACCTAAGCCCGCGTGGTCAAGCGGCAGGTGGGGGCACGGGCATGCGCGGCGGGGCAGTGCGCCACATCAGCGCCACCTCCTCGTCCGACAAGCCGTAGGCGCGGTTCACGAGCGCGGACAGGGTACGCTCATGGCCCAGCGCGGCGATGCGGGCGGCGCGGGCGGGTTCGGCGACCTCGGTGAAGGCGTCGCGTATCCGGGCCAGCCGCACCGGGCCGAACGCCTCGCGCTCTCGGCGGTCAGCCGGTCGCGGCGCGCGGGATAGCTGGCGGCGCGCGCCGCGGCGTCCAGCCCCGCGCCCGGCACCTCGTCGCGCGGGATCACGGCCAGGTCGAACGTCTCGGGCGCGGGCTCGCGGTTGGGGCGGCGCGCGACCAGCACGCTGGGAAACACGTCCGCGTCGGGGAAGAACCGTTTGGCATGGCCGAAATCGGCCAGGAACTCGATCCAGGCCTCTTCGGCAAACAGCCGCCTCAGCCCCTCGGCATAGCCGGCCTTCAGCCATTTATTGGTGACCACATAGGCCATGCGCCCGCCGGGCCGCAGCAGTCGCAGGCCCTGTTCATAGAAATACACGTACAGGTCCGCCGTCCCGGCATAGCTCGCGAAGCCCGACTTCGCCGTCGGCTTCAGCGCGGGCTTGATCGCGGCGATCTCCTCCTGCCGCACATAGGGCGGGTTGCCGATCACCGCGTCGAACCCGCCGCTGCGCCCCCGCGGAGGCGAGGTCATGCCACACGCCCGGGAACGCGACCTCCCAGTTGAAGAAGCGATGCCGCGCCGCGAGCGCGCGCGCCTCACGCACCAGCGCGTCCGCGGCCAGCCGTCGCGCATCGTCGGGCGCCGTATCGGGCAACAGGCTGACCTGTCCCCCTGCCCCCTCGGCACGCAGGCCGGCATCGGCGATCTCGATCGCGCCGGCCGCGATCCGGGCCGGGTCGCCGAAGCTGCCCTCCAGCACCAGCTTGAACGCTTCCGCCCGGGCATAGCGGCGCTCGGCATCGGCGGCCTTGGCCAGCGCTCGTTCGACCTTGTCCAGCGCCTTTGCCTTCAGCGCGGCTTGCGCGGCCGTGCCTTCGGGCATCTGCGCCATCGTCCGGCCGACCCGCTCGATCTGCTCCGCGGTCTCGCGGATGCGAGCAGGGGCATCGTCGGCGACCCCCATCAGCGCGTCCGCCTCGATCAGCGACAGCAGTGCGTCAAGCGGGGCGGACGCCTCCGCCACCGTCCCGAACAACGCCTTGGACTGCTCCACCTCCGCGATGTCGGTGTCGGGCGTCGCCTCGATCGCGGCCATGGTGGCGGTCACCCGGTCGATCTGCGCCAGGTGCTGGTTCATCAGCAGCGACCCGCGGTTGGCCAGCCACAAGGTGACCGGCCGCACCCAGGCGCCCAGCACGCTGTTGCCGCAGCGCAGATGGTGGTCCAGGAACGACAAGGGCGCCCTGACCGTAAAACTGTGCAGCCACAGCGCCACCTTGGCGAGCTCGACCGCCATGGGGTTGAGGTCGACGCCATAGACGCACCGTTTCAGCACCATGCGTCGGACGATGTGACGGTCGTCGAGCTGGTCCTCAACAATCGGCCAGCCATGCGTGCGAGCATGGCCCTGGATCTCCGTCCGCGCTGCCGCGATCCGGCCCACCAGCGGAGGTCGGTAGCCCGCGCCCGCAACCACCTCCGCATCGCCAATCGCGGTCAGCACCTTGTCCGACAGCCAGTCGACCAGGCTGACGAGGAAGTGGCCGCTGCCCATCGCAGGATCGACGATCTTGAGGTCGAGCAAGCGCGCGGCCGGGTCGAGCTCGGCCAGCACGTCGCCGGTCGTGCCCGCGTCCACGGCCGCTTCGAACGCCGCGATCCGCTCATCCACCAGCGGCCCTACCGCCCGGTCGATTATGAGCGAGACCAGTTCCTCGGGCGTATAGTAGGAACCCGACCGGTGCCGCGCCTCGCCGTCCGCGCGCGGGCGCACTCCGCCCTCCCCGTCCGGCTCGACCGAGTATTCGAGAATCGATTCGTAGATCGAGCCCAGCTGCTGCACCGACAGGTCGCGATAGTTGATGTAGCGCGGCCGCTTGCCCTCCATCCGATGCGAAAGCGGGTAGAGAATGTCAGCGACGACCGTGTCGGGCAGCCGCATCCGAGCAATCAGCGGCGCCGTCGCGGGATCGAATAGGCCGCCATTGTAGGGCGGAATGCCGAGCGCGTCGTCGCCCTCCGCGATCGCGCCGAAGATCGTTTCCAGCCGCGCCCAATAGGCTTGGCTGCGCGGGCTGAACACGCCCCTGGCCGCGCGCCGGTCCGCCGCCTCCTGTCGCAATCTGGTCAGCGAGAAATCGGCATAGGGCCCGTGCTCGTGCAGGAGATTGCGGTCTTCCGCGTAGAGCACGAAGAGGAGACGATAGAGCAGGATCAGCGCGGCCGATCTCACCGCTTCCAGGTATGTGTCGTCCAGCTCGGCGGGCCGGGTCGCGTCGTGCGCGGCGATAGCCCCGACGAGCCGCGGGAACACGTCGCGGAATACAACATCGGACAGGTCGCGCGCGACCCGTGCCTCCCATTGCCGGCCGGCGTCGAGTGCCTGGCCGTGGAAGGTGCGGCCGCGCTCGGACGGGACGAACGCATCGCGCCCGAAGATGAGGAGGAAAAGGCGCAGAGCGTGATCGGCTTCGACCGGCGGATCGAACAGCTCGGTCGCACAGCCGGGCAGGCCGAACACCTTGCCCAGGTCAATCTCGAAGAAGTCCTCCGCGATGGACAGGGCGCCCTGCCAATATAGCCGCCAATGCCGCCCGTTGGTGAGGATGCCCCACCGCAACGCGCCGGCGGTGATGTCGTCGGCCCGGCGGAGGTAGTGCATGACTTGCGTCGAGGGCACGCCTTGGTCCCCGGCCCCCTCGCGATCCAAGGGCCGGTTCCAGCGCTTCGCCTCCACCAGCGCGGCACCGAAGCGAAAGCGCTGCCAGGGTTCCAGCCCTTGCGATGCCGCGTCCCCTTCCGCACTGGCGAATAGCAGGGCGTCCGGAACGTCCTTGCGCCCGCGCACCGTCATGTTCTGCTGGACGGAGATCTGGGCCCAGCCGATCCGCGCGAGCACCGGCCAGACCAGCTTCGCCTCCGTCTCCGCCTCGTTCGGATTCCGCCGCTTCAACAGATCGCCAAACAAGCTCTCCAGATCGGCGCGCGCGGCGGCCACGGTCGCGTCGTCGCACGCAGCCCACGCTGTCGTTTCCTTGATGCCGTCAGTCAGCCAGTCGCGTGTGAACAGCCCGCCTTGGAACATGCGTACCCCAAATCGCTCCCTGCTACGTAATCGTACAGGGGATAAGCTGCAGCGTTGCTCGTGTCATGTTGTCGTTCTGAAGCATTTCGCGTAAGCTCACCAGCAATAAGCTTCAGGGTAGGTGGATGAGCGCTATTGTAAGTCAGATAGGCGATCTGGCGGAAGCTGGGGAGCGCATGATCGAGCGCCTCCGGCGCAAGGCCTTCCTGCCGGAGAGCCGCAAGGGGCTCAACGTCCGCTTCGGCATCGCCGAGGCGGCACAACTGCTCGGGTGCTCCACCAATCGCATCCGCATGGCGGAGGATGACGGGCGCCTTCCCCCTGCCCCCGCCTCCGAGAGCGGACGGCGGCTGGGCTACACGGTCGAGGAAATGCTGAGGATGCGCGAGGTGCTGGGCGCCTCCCCTGCCCGCGCGCCGCTCGACGTGCCGGCCATCATAGCGGTGCAGAACTTCAAGGGCGGCGTCGGCAAGTCGACCGTCACTACGCACCTCGCCCATTATTTCGCGGTGCAGGGCTATCGCGTGCTTGTGGTGGATTGCGACAGCCAGGCGACGACGACCACGCTGTTCGGCTTCAACCCGCATTTCAACATTACGCGCGAAGAGACCCTCTACCCCTATCTGTCGATCGACCCGACCCAGGCGGACCTGCTCTATGCCGTGAAGCGGACGCCGTGGCCGAACGTCGACCTGATCCCGTCCAACCTCGAGCTGTTCGACGTCGAGTACGAGTTGGCCGCGGCGGGGAGCGATGGCGGATCGGTACTGGCGGCGCGCTTCCGCAAGCTGAAACGCGGCCTGTCGGACCTCGCGCGGGATTACGACATCGTCCTGCTCGATCCGCCCCCTGCCCTCGGCACGATCAGCCTGGCGGTGATGCAGGCGGCAAACGCGCTATTAGTGCCGCTGGCGGCGACCACGCCGGACTTCTGTTCGACGGTGCAGTTCCTGTCGATGATGGACCAGGTGCTGCATCAGCTGACGGGCGCGGGGATCGAGGTCGATTATCAGTTCGTCCGGCTGATCTGCTCCAAGTTCGACGGCAACGATCCCAGCCACGCGATGGTGCGCGCCATCATGGAGCAGAGCTTCGGCCCTGCCCTACTGCCGGTACCGATTCTCGAGTCGGCCGAGATCAGCCACGCGGCAATGCGGATGATGACCGTGTATGAGCTGGAAAAACCGATCGGCACGCCCAAGACGCACAAGCGCAGCCGCGCCAATCTGGACGAGGCGCTGCGTCAGGTGGAGCAGCTGATCCGTCAGGGCTGGGGGCGGGTCGAACCGGCCAGCGAGGAAGCGGTGATCCATGCCGCAGCCTGATCTTCCCTACATCGGCATGTTCTGCTTACGTTCTACGCGGGAGGTGTTGCATGGCGCGTAAGCAATCAGACTATCTGGCGGCGCTGCTCGCGGACGATACGCCGGAGCAAAGCGAGTCCCCCTCCCCCGCCCCGGCGCGCGAGGCTGCGCCCGAACGTGCACGCGCGACGACGCTGCTCGGTCGCGAGTCCGCGCTGGCGCGCGTGGCGAGCGGTGAGGTGCGGCAGGTCACGCAGTTGCTGCTCGATCCCGCCCGCGTGCGCATCTGGCCGGGGAACGCCCGCACCTATGCGCATCTTTCCGAGGAGAATTGCCGCGAGCTGATCGATTCGATCGTCGCCGAGGGCGGGCAGAAGGTGCCGGCCGTGGTACGGCGCGTCGACGGCGATCCCGATCATGACTTCGAGGTGATCGCGGGCACGCGGCGCCACTGGTCGATCAGCTGGCTGCGCACGCACAGCTACCCGGACATGCAGTTCGTGGCGCAGGTCGCAATCCTCGACGACGAGGCGGCGTTCCGGCTGGCGGACCTGGAGAACCGCGCACGCGCCGACGTGTCCGACCTGGAGCGGGCCCGCAACTACCTGGACGCGCTGAAAGCACATTACGGCAATCACCAAACGCGGATGGCCGAGCGGCTGAAGCTGTCTAAGGGCTGGTTGTCCAAGATGCTGAAGGTCGCGACGATCCCCGACGCGGTGATCGCCGCCTTCGCATCGCCTGGCGACGTGCAGCTGAAGCCGGCGTATGCGCTCGCCCAGGCGCTCGACGACAAGGATACGGCCAAGGCAATCACCGTCGTGGCGCGGCAGATCGCCAAGGAACAGGCGGCGCGGCGCGAGACGGGCGGCCTCCCCTACCCCGCCGCAGACGTGCTGCGGCGACTGATCGACGCGCCGAAGTTTGTGGCCGGCAAGGAGAAGCCGGAGCCGTATCGCTATGCCACCAAGTACGGCCGCACCGCGCTGACGGTGCAATCGGCCAACCGGCAGGGCGTGACGATCCGCCTGCACGCGGGCTCCGGCGCCGACACGGACGAGCTGATGACTGCCTTGCGCGACGCGCTCACGCACCTGGAGGCAACCGGGAAAGGACTCCAGCGCTAATGTTTCCCCGGGGAAACATTCGAGCGGAAGGGTTCCTGGGGAGCCTTTCCGCCGGACGTTCGGCGCCGGGCCGGAGGCACGATGCCGGATGCGGCCGCCGTGCGGCATCGTCGCTTCGCGCCAACGCCGAACATGCCGGCGAAACCCTCCCCCGGACGGTTTCGACTGGCATGTTTCCCCGGGGAAACATCGCATGACCCGCGCGCGCCGGGAGGCGGTTTCCGAGCAGTTCGAGCTGTTCCTCCCCTACCTTGCCGACCTGCCGCTGCGCGACCAGCGCGAGATGATGGAGCGGCCATTCTTCAGCCTCGCCAAATCGAAGCGGGTGAAGCCGATCGACTACCGATCGCCGGACGGCAAGCTGTGGGTCCATGTCTCGGCCAATCCCGACTACGGAATGGCGACGATCTGGGACGCGGACATCCTGATCTACTGCGCCTCGATGCTCGCCGACATGGCGCGCCGCGGCATCAACGACGTGCCGCGCAAACTCCACCTGATGCCCTACGACCTGCTCCGTGCGATCGGGCGGCAGCCGACGGGGCGCGCCTACGAGCTGCTTGGCCAGGCGCTCGATCGACTGGTGTCGACAACGGTCAAGACTAACATCCGCGCCGAGAACCGGCGCGAGGCGACGTTCAGCTGGCTGGATGGCTGGACGCAACTGGTCGACGAGAAGACCGAGCGCTCGCGCGGCATGACGATCGAGCTGTCGAACTGGTTCTGGGAAGGCGTGATGATGACCGGCGGCGTGCTGTCGATCGACCGCGCCTATTTCGACATATCGGGCGGGCGCGAGCGCTGGCTTTACAAGGTCGCGCGCAAGCATGCGGGCGGCGCCGGCGAGGCGGGGTTCGCGATCTCGATGCCGACGCTGTTCGAGAAGTCGGGCGCCGAGGGCCAGTACCGCCGCTTCAAGTTCGAGATCGCCAAGATCGCCGAGCGCGACGAGCTGCCGGGCTACGCGCTGTTGATCGAGCAGCCCGAGGGCAAGCGCGAGCCCAGCTTGCGGATGCGCCGGCGAAGCGAAGGCGAGCCGAAGGCGGCATCGTCCGCCAAGGCGGCGAGGGCCGGCAAGGCCCCCTCCCCTGCCCCGAAGCCAGATCCCGTGCCCGCGCCCGCGACCGACGCCGACATTGATGCCGCCGCCCTGATCCGCCGCAGCGTGAAGAGCCTGTCGGGCCGCGCCAGCTTTGGCGAGATCACCGACGCGACGCTGGCAACGCTGCGCGCGGAATGCCCCGGCTGGGATTATCAGACCCTCCACGCCGACTTCCGCACCTGGATCGAAGCGGACCCCGCGCGCACCCCGGTCAGCTACCAGAACGCCTTCATCGGCTATGTCCGGCGCTTCGACACTAAGAACCGGCATACACTGCGGTAGGCCGAGTGCCGCTATTTCGCTGATGCAGCGAGTGTAGGTCCAATGCAGTCATGCTTCATAGCAACGCGAAGGCGCGTCGCTCGCTAGACAACCGAGGCGTGAGCGTTCCCGATGTATCGGTACAGGCTTGTCGACCCGCCCGGGGGAAGTGAAACAGCGCGTATCTGAGCGCGAGATTGAACGTCGCCAGCTTGGTGCCGCCTCAAACTGATTCAATCAGAGCGCTTTATCCGTACGAGGTCGCTGACCACCGATACTTCGGGAACGCTGTTCGACACTCCCGGAACGGTGGGGCGATACATCGGGAACGCTGTCATCGATATTCCAGGAACGCTTCGACGATATATCGGGAACACGCCACCGCCCAGACTCGTGCAAAGCCAGGAACTTCGCCAGCCTTAACCCTCTAACCTCTACTTGAACCCTCTAACCCGTGAGATGCTATTTTCTGTTTCTAGAGAGCTAGAAGGGAGGTGGAGAGCTTCACTCAACAGCGCCACCGGATCAATCCCGATCGCCAGTGCCACGGCGACGAACTCGTCGACGCCCAGAAGCCGCTCACCGGTCTCATACCGCGACACATAGGCTTGCTGCCAACCGAGCTTCCTGGCGAGATCGACTTGGCGCAGCTTCGCGTTCTTGCGAGCCTGCTTGAGCAGAGTGACAATCCGGCCATGCAGGTCGGACGGGGCAGGAGTGCTGGACACGTGCACGGTGCTAGCGTCCTTGCCCGGTATGCGTAAAGCGTATACCGTCTGTACTGATTTTCGGAGAGCGTCATGCGATCTGACGGGCAGAATGTAGTCGGCGCTATCGTAGATCGGGCGGCTCATGTCCCCATGCTCGATCGACTGATTGCCCGAATGGAGGTGAGCCGGACCTACCCGCTTCCGGTGATTAGCATCCTGACATTCTGGCCCGGGCTGATCGCGCTCATGATCGTCACCCAGATGACTGGAGCAGCGCCCGTGACGGCAGGACGTCTTTACGTGCTCGCGTGGCTGGTGGTGGTGGGCCTGGACCTCGGTCGAGACGTCTGGGTCCAGCGGCACCGCTATGCGTCACCTCGCTGGCTGCAAGCCGTGGAAGCGGCAGTAGGTCACGACGTGACCGTCCATGCACTGGCCGCGTTGATCAGGCAGCATCGGCACGACCCAAACTACGTGGTCACCCGTTCGGACCTTCGTTTCGCGATTCAGCAGGAACGAGCCCAGCGGCGGGAGGCTGCACGGCGAGCGGAAGGCTTTCAGCTGGTCGAAGCGCCGACGATCGATGCGGCCCAGGTCGCGCGCGACGAGGAACGACGCGGTCGCGCTCGGGAGCGGCGAGCAGCCAGGCAGGGCAGGGTGCTTACTTGACCGGCTCCATTCCGGAGGTGGAAGGCGATCTGGTCAGCCTGACGATCTCGGGCGGGATCGCGCACTTTGCGGGACGGGCTGGCGAGCGGGTCCGCTACCTCGCCGATCTCGACCCTGCGCTGGTCGCCGAACTGCTCGCCGCGGCTGATGCATGTGACTTCTTCATCCGGCAGAGCGCCGATGAGACTGCGCCTGTCTACCCTGACGCGCGCACGTACGGCGTCCGTCTTGTGCATGACGGCCGCTCGCGGGTGCTGGCTGTCCCGGAGCCGTTCGAGGCACCGGAGTTGGCGCAACTGGTTCGGACGGTGCGCCGCTGCCTGTAGGGCAGGGGGGTAATCACCTCGCTTCGCATTTGCTCGGCGCTCCTGACGTGATAGCGTCCGCTCGCCGCCCGGTCAGTCCCGGCGGTGAGGCGTCAGAACCTCAAAACGCGAACGCCGGTCGACAGCATTGTCGGCCGGGTGGCCGACACGCATGTCCAGGGCTCCCGCCTAAAGGTGGCGGCGCCTTGTGTTCGCGCAGGGTTCTGAACACCCGGCTCACGGGCCGGAGAGCGCCTCCAGATGATGAGGAGGGGGTCATGGCAGGTCAGGGTGCGTTTCGAGTCGTGGCGGCGCTCACAGCGGCTCTGGCGGGCATTCCGGCAATGGCCCAGCAATCATCTGGCGTTGCCGACTTCCTCGCCACTATCGGCGGCGACACCGACATGAAGACCAGCGGGTCGCTTCGGACCCGTCCGTCGCCGCAGATCTTTCCGCTGCTCGACGACGCCGAGGAGATCATCGGCTACCGCTTCTTCTCCGAGAAGATCACCGTCAACGGCTCGGCGACGGCCGAGCGCGCCCGCGATGCCTTTGCGCAGGAATGCGCCGCCAAGGGCGGCCGGGTCGAGCCGGAAGACGGGGATGCAGCACGTACCTTCCGCGATCGTGCGCTCGGCCGCAGGCTGCCGCCTCGAGGCGAGTTCAAGCACTTCTGGTCCGGCATCTCGGCGGTGTGCTCGCGCGGTCCCAACCAAGTGCTCGGCGGCTTCGTCGCGATCACCTACGACACGACCGAAGTCGCCACCAAGGGTGAAATCGGCAGCCGGCTGATGAGCCGCGTGTCGATGGTCCCGACCCGCACCGCGGTCTACGCCTACCGTCCCGACCAGATCCGCTCGGCCGCATGGTTCCAGCGTGCTCAAGACACCTACATCGCCGATCGCGAAGCCGAGCAGAAGCGGCGTGAAGCGTTCCGGCGTGACCTCGCGATCGGGACCGTCACCAACTGCGGCACCGTCATCCAGATCCGCGGTCCCATGGTCGAGATTGCGGTGCCTCCGACCCGGCTGACGCCCAACGGCCAGTCCACCTTCTGGTCGCGGCGCGACGCGCTGGCGCCGACCTTCTCGACCCCTGCACCTACGGACTCTGAGGAGCCGATCCGCCTTGGTTGCCAACAACTGAGACCCTGAATGGAGACCTGTCATGACACTGGACCTGAGCGACTTCAAACCGACCCCGCTGCCCTCCCGTGAAACGCCGCCCTATGCGTCGGCCGACCCTTCGACAGACCTGCGGTTGCTCTTTGCCGGCACCGACTGGAGCGAGCCCGGTCACGGCGGCTATCCGACCCGAGCCGAGGCGGGGGACTGGATGGTCCGGGTCATGGTGGACGTGCCTTATCCCATGCTCGCAAACCTCGAAGCGATGGCGGGGTCGCATGACATTGGCGCGCTTGTTCGGGCCGCTCTCGTGACTGCCGAGTATGGTTCAGAGGCGGACATTGTGGGCGTCAGGCCCGACCGGTACGCGACCCGCGATGAGCAGCGTGAACGGCTGGGAATGCCTGCGGGGATGAGTGGCACGGGGCAGAGCGGATGAACGGCCGATTCGAGGATCGAGGGCCGCGCTACCAGGCGGTCCTGAAGCCTCTCGAATGGGAGCAGCGGATGCTGGTCGCTGGTCGCCAAGACCTGCTTCGGATCGTGGCACTCATGGCTTCCGACGGTATCGCGATCAGCGAGGAAGTGGCGCTCAAAGCGTGGCATCGGTTTTCCGAAGAAGAGCATTGTGCGACCTGGTACGGGCTGGGCAGCGACGACGAGATCCGGCGCAACCTGATGCCGCATCTGGAGCTCCAACCCGTCGCGGAACCGTAGCCCTGGACTAGCGTCAAGGACTTCCGCGCCCACCGGTTCATGCCGCCCGATGAGCGACCTTGAGCTTGGCTCCACAAAGACGGCATTGGCCCTGATGGGCATGGCGCTGTCGCTGCTTGAACGGGCAGGGTGCACGCTTGCGGCAGCCCGTCTGCAGCATGCGATCGACACGCTCGAAGACGACCGCAATAAAGCGGTCATGCCGTCTCATCCGGCCTCGCCAAACGATGCCGAACCTGGGCGCCACGACGATCTGCACGGTGCGGCGGAAGGGGAGGGCACAAGCCTATGACGGACGCCATCACGCTCGGCATCTCGGGCTTGTCAATCGGCGTGCAAAAGGGACCCCCTTTGTCGAGCAGTATGACGGCTATGAGGGGCGCACCGTTCGCGCTGGTTGTGGCGTAGGGCGGGCGTAGCCCGACCGGAGGCGCAACCAGCGCGAAGCGTTCTCTGCCGGGTGCCCCAAGCGTCAGCTGCGGTGCTTGAAGCGCCAGCTGTCGTTGCCGGTCTCGACGATGTCGCAATGGTGGGTAATGCGGTCGAGCAGCGCGGTGGTCATCTTGGGGTCGCCGAAGACGGTCGGCCACTCGCCAAAGGCGAGGTTCGTCGTGACGATGACCGAGGTCTGCTCGTAGAGCTTGCTGACCAGATGGAAGAGCAGCTGACCGCCCGAGCGGGCAAAGGGCAGATAGCCAAGCTCATCGAGCACCACGAGGTCGAGGCGGGAGAGCTGGGCTGCCAGCGTGCCGGCCTTGCCGAGGCGGGTTTCCTCCTCGAGCCGGTTCACCAGATCGACCGTGTTGAAGTAGCGCCCGCGGGCGCCGGCCCGCACCACGTTGGCGGTGATGGCGGTGGCAAGGTGCGTCTTGCCGGTGCCCGTTCCACCCACCAGCACGACGTTGCGCCGGCCGGGGAGGAACGAGCCGCTGTACAGGGAGCGCACCAGCCCCTCGTTGATGGGGGTGTCGTTGAAGACGAAGGCGTCGAGGTCCTTTACCGCCGGCAGCCTGGCGGCCGACATCCGGTAGCGGACCGACGCCGCATGGCGGTGCGTCGCCTCGGCACGCAGCAGGTCGGTCAGAACCTCCATGGTCGTGCGGTTGCGCTGGAGACCGGTGGTGACCGCCTCGTCGAAGGCACCAGCCATGCCCTTCAGCCCCAACTCGGTCATGGCCGTCATCATCTCATGCCGCTGCATGGAGGCCTCGCAGGCTGTCGTAGCGGGTGCAGTCGGCGCGGGGCGGGTGGCGCAGCGCCAGGTCCTCGGGCGTGACGATGGCTAGCGGCCGGGGCGGCTCGCGTCGGCGGGCCAGGATGTTGACGATGACGTCGTCGCTGGCGGTGCCGGCCAGCAGCGCTTCGCGTACGGCCGCTTCCACCGCCTCCAGCCCGTCGTCGAGCACCGCTGCCAGCACGCGCACGAACCGCCGGTCGGCATCATCCCCGGCGCCGAGCTTGCGCCGCAGGCGTGACAGCGCAGGCGGCAGCTCCCAGCCCTGGAACGGCGCGCCATTGCGCAGGGCGCCCGGCTTGGTCACCAGCACCGGCAGATAGTGCCAAGGGTCATAGATGGTCCGGTCGCGACCGAAGAACCGGGGATGGTCGGCAACCACCTCACCGTCGCAGCGCACGACGATGCGGTCGGCATAGGCACGGACCTGCACGGTACGCCGCACCGCCCTGGCGGAGACGGAATAGCGGTTGCGGTCGATGCTGATGAGGCACGTGCCGCTCACCGCGTGCTCGCTCTCGTGGAAGCCGTCGAAGGGCGCCACAACAGGCTGGAGCACACCGCGCTCGGCAGCCCATGCCTGCGCGACCGTCAGCTCCTTCTGCTCGGGATGGTGGCGCAGATCGGCCCAGCGGCGACACTCCGCCTCCAGCCAGCCGTTGAGCTCCTCGATGCTGGCAAAGCGCAGGCGTGGCTGGAAGAAGCGGCCACGCGCGGTCTGCACCTGGTTCTCGACCTGCCCCTTCTCCCAGCCCGACGCCGGCGAGCAGGCCGTCGGCTCGACCATGTAGTGGTTCGCCATCACCAGGAAGCGCCGGTTGAAGACCCGCTCCTTGCCGGTGAACACACTCGTCACCGCCGTCTTCATGTTGTCGTAGATGCCGCGCGTCGGCACGCCCCCGAAGAAGGCGAACGCCCGCGCATGGGCGTCGAACAGCATCTCCTGTGTCTCGCGTGGGTAGGCCCGGACATACATCGCGCGCGACGCGCACAACCGCACATGCGCGACCTTCACCCGCATCGGCTTGCCCGCGATCTCCACGTTCTCGTGGCTCCAGTCAAACTGATAGGCCTCGCCCGGCCGGAACAGCAGCGGGATGAACGCCGGCGCATTCATCACATCGCGACGCCGCGCCTGCCGCCAACGGGCCGCATAGCGGCGGACCGCGTCGTACGAGCCGTCGAACCCCTCGCGCAGCAGCAGGTCGTGGATACGGGTGAGGCGCAGCTTCTCGCGCCGCGGCCGTGCCTCATCCTCCTCCAGCAACGCATCCAGTCGCGTCTGAAACGGCCCCAGCTTCGGCAGCGGCTGCACCTCCCGCCGGTAGCCCATGTCCGCCTCCGGCGCCCGGATCGCCTTGCGCACCACCTTGCGCGACAGGTGCAGGTCCCGCGCTATCGCCTTGATGGCCTTCCCCGACGCGTGCTCGCGCCGGATCCTCAACACCGTCTCCAATACCAGCATCCCGATCTCGCCGCCTGACACACCGCCAAGCGAGCAGCCTAGACCACCGGGATGAGGGGTCCTTTTTCGACGCCGATCACCCCGCTACCGGGGTCCCTTTTCCACGCCGATCCACATCGGGCTGGTTCACCCCGCACGGAACCCTCTACCATGAGGAGGGGCGCACCCTTAATGAGATCGCGCCGGAGGACTGGTCGAGCCTTCTCGCCCATGCCGACGCGATCAACTTCTTCACGCGGCCCGACCCAGCGTTGCCGGCACCCGAGGCCCGCACCTTCCACCTCACAATCACGGCCGGTGACCGATCGCGCGAGCTGACGGTCAACGACCCGTTCGAGGCGCCCGATCTCGCCCAGCTCATCCGTCTGACACGCCGCGCTATGCGGGATCGAGTGGTGCAAAGGGTAGAAGCGATCGACCGTGGAACCCTTGCAGCTCTACGGGCCGCCGTGGCTAGGTGAGCCGCGACTGATCCGACTGGCCGGCTCAAACGCCGGCCCCGGTGCCTCGCCGGAAGCCAGATCAACCCTGAAAGCCAGACAACAGCAACGACCAGCTTGCTGAGCAGTAGGTAAGGGCACACCCGATGCACCCCCAAGGGGTGCGAAAAAGGGCAGATTTGCGTCAATTGTGCGAGGTGGTCCGAACACCTTGCTGCCTGCGGACCCGTTGGTCCATTCTGGTCCACAGAGCATGCAGCGCCTAGAAACACGGTGTTTTCGTCCGCGCTGCTCTGCACTTCCTCCTTGCGCGTGCATCATGAGCAATGCACACTTGCTACCGGGGTAGAGGGGGTGTTCGCATGGCGCGCGTACCGATCACGGTGTACCTGCAACCCGACCAGCTCGCCGGCATCGAGCGTCGCGCGGGCCAGGTCGGCAAGACGCGCAGCGCTTGGGTAGCGGACACGCTGGTGCGCTCGCTCGAGGACGAGCTGCTGCCGCTCGACGAGATCCTGCTGGACCAGCTGACCAAGGTCCGTGCCGGCCTGGAGGTCGTCGCGGAAGCGCAGGTCGGTCGCGGCCCTGACAGCAAGAAGGGCCTCGCCGAGTTGCGGCAACGTCGGACCGATCTAGCGACCCGCATGCTGGCCGAAGCGCGCGCGAGACTGCGGCGATGACCGATGCCGGTCGCGATGCCGGTCGCAGGCGCATCGATGTCTCGAGCGACATCCATACCCGGCTGGATGCGGAGTCGAAGCGGCGCAACATCCCCATCCGGGATCTCGTCGAACAGGCAGTCACCACCATGTTCGACAGGGAGGCACAAGCGGCCCTGTCGGTGCGCCAGCAACGTGAGCGTCGCCAAGCCGATCGCATGGAGGAACAGACCGCGCAGATCGGCGAGGTCACCCGTCGCGTCTCGGCCCTCATCGCTCAGCAAACGAAGGAGCTGCCCGGCGCGTTGAACGCGGGTTTCGATGCGATCAAAACGACTATCAAGGAGACCGGCGGTACCGGACATCTCCGCGATATGATCGCCAAGTTCCAGTCCGACTTCACAGGCACATTCGAGGAAGCGCAGGGCGCTCTCGCCGCCTCGGTTCGCGCTGTCACAGAGGCCGTTGAGGAGCGGGCGAAGGTTCTTGGAAAGCAGCTTGATCGGATCGAGAAGCGTCAGTCGGGGACGCGTTCCAAGCTCGCTGCGGGTGCCGCGCTCGGCATCGCGCTGCTTCTGCTTGCCGGGCTCATCATGCCGGACACACCACCATCCCGTTGGTTGGCGACGCGGCTCGTCGGCGAGACCGATCCGGCCCGGGCAGCATGGACACTGGCAGGCGATGGACGGGCCAGGGGATTGCTGATGGCAGAGACCAAGGGCCTCCTCTACGATGAGCTGTTCCGACAGCGGTACGCATCCTGCGTCGACAAGGCCAAGCGGGCCAAAATCTCGTTCCCCTGCCGCCTTACTTTCCCGCCATTGCTCGACACGACGCCGTGACCGTTCGCCCCAACCCGATCGCGGGGGACGGGGATGCAGCGGGCTATTACGCGGCCGACAACTACTACACCGGGGAGCAGGAAGGACCCTCCGAGTGGGGCGGAGGAGGGGCTGAAGCACTCGGTCTGTCCGGGTTTGTGGATGCCGGCATGTTCGCCGATGTTCTGGACGGCAAACTGCCTAATGGGGCGGTGATCGCGAGAGGCGGCAATGGCGAGCGAGCGCCGGGTTTCGAGCTCACATTCAGCGCGCCGAAGTCGGTATCGCTGGTCGCCATGATAGGTCGCGACGCACGTGTCATGCCGGCGTTTGCCGAAGCGATCCGGAGCAGCATGGCGTGGGCCGAGGAGCGGTTCGGACAGGTCCGGTCGGGCAAGGCTGGCGCGGTGATCGAACCCGGTCGCCTAGTATACGCGATCTTCCATCATGATCTCAGCCGAAAGCTCGATCCGCAGGCACATGCCCATGTCGTGGTAGCGAATGCCGCACAGCGGGGTGACGGCCGTTGGGTCGCGCTCCACAATCCGGCGCTATGGAAGAACTCGAGCACGATCGGCGCCGTCTTCCATGCCGACTTCCGCGCCCGGTTGGAACAGCTCGGCTACCGGACCGAGATCACCGGCAAGCACGGCCAATTCGAGATCAGCGGGATCCCGCGGGCCGCCATCGATGCGTTCAGCGCCCGGCGCGAGCAGATCCTTGCCCGGGCGGCTGAGCTAGGCGCCTCCGGCCCGAAGGCAATGGAGACGATCGCGGTCAGTACCCGCGATGCCAAACAGGCGGGCGATGCCGTGGTCGCCCGCGCCATGTGGGCCGAGAAGGCCGAGGTACATGGTGCCGCCATCTCAGCCGTCGTGGACGCCGCGCGCGGGATGGAGCGGCCGCGGTCGGTACTGGATGCCGTGCGCGCCTGGGGTGCCGCATTGTTGGAGCGCATTACCCATGCCTTTGGACCACGACCCGAGCCGCTGCTTCACGGCACGGACGCTGTGCGTCGAAGCGCCGAGCTGGCGAGTGGCTATGCGGTGGCGGCCGGCGTCCGGCACCTCGGCGAACGCGAAGCAAGCTTCACCTATGCGGATCTGCTGAAGAGCAGCCTCGACATGGCGGAGAAGGGTGCCACGGTGCGCGGTATCGAGGCGCGCATCGAGCGGCTGCGCGAGGCAGGTGTCCTCATTTCCGGGCCGCGCGGTAGTCTGCACGCAGACCGGCTCACGACCCGCGACATGCTGGCGACGGAAAAGGCGCTGGTTGCGGCCGCGCATGGCGGGGTGGGGCGGGGGATACCGATCCTGGATGCCGCCTCGGTCGACACCGCGCTCGATCGCTCGGCTGCTCAGCGAGAGGTGACGCTGTCCGGCGAACAGCGGGTCGCGGCACACGCCATGCTGTCCGGCACCAATTGCATCCAGGTCGTCCAAGGTGACGCCGGCAGCGGCAAGTCGTTCCTGTTCGAGCTCGTGCGCGAGGCTGGCGCGGAAGTAGGGGCGGGGATGCTGGTGCTGGTCCCGCAGAACAAGTTAATAGACGAACTGGCCGGAAAAGGGCTGGAGGTGCGCTCGCTTGCATCCGTGCTGAAGGAGCATGGTAGTCGCGAGAAGCCGGCCAAGCCGAACGAGCAACTATCGGCGCTGATGAAGGGCAAGGTCGTGGTGCTGGAGGAAGCCTCGATGGTGTCCTCGCGTCAGCTTGCCGGGCTGTTCGAGGTCGCCCGGAATGGCGAGGCCGCGAAGCTGGTGCTGGTGGGAGACGTGAAGCAGATCCCGGCGGTCGAGGCAGGACGACCGTTCGCCCTGCTGCAGGAAGCGGGCGCTCCTACCGTGCGGCTGACCGAGAACCGGCGCCAGCAGACCGATGTCCTCCGTGACGCTGCGGCGCTCGCACGCGAGGGCAAGGTCGCTGCGGCCTTTGAGCGGCTCGGGGGCAAGGTCCAGGAGAGTCCTCACCCGGCGGGAGCCGCTGTCGTCGAGTATCTCGGGCTCTCGCCCGAGGAACGCGACCGCACGGCCCTGCTCACGTCGGGTCACGTCCTGCGCGAAGCCGTGTTGGAGACGGTCAGGGCCGAGCTGCTTGCGCAGGGCAAGCTGGGTGAGGATGCCCTGAGCTTGCGCAGCTGGGATACGTTGAACCTGACCCGCGAGGAGCTGCGGCAAATCCGGCACTGGGCGGAGGGCATGCGGCTCGACGTCTACCGCCATCAGTCCGGGCTTGTGCCTGGGTCCTATGAGGTCGGCATTGTTGATCGGGCGAATGGCATGCTTGAGCTCAGCCGCGACGGTGACACGCGGCTCTTCGACCCCAGAAGCCTTCGACCGGGAGGAGAGGGTGCTTCGCTGTCCGTTCCCGGCACAATCGAGGTGCGGGAGGGTGACCGCCTGGTGCTCACGTCCAGCGACTTGAAACGCGGGATGGCGAACCGGGCGGTGGTGACGCTCACCGCGATCGACGGTGACACGCTGCATCTGTCCGGCCGCGACCGCGACCATGTGATCGGGCCCGACGATCCGATGCGCGAACGGCTTGATCACGGCGCCGTGATCAACATGCACCGTGCGCAGGGGATGACGGTCGACCGGGCGATCACGGTGATGGACAGCCGCGACAGGCTGCTGAACAGCGAGAGCCTCTACTACGTGCTCCAGACCCGCGCGCGTGAGGACGTGTCACTGCACACTGATGACAAGAGTGCACTGGCGAAAGGGATCGAGGCGCACCGTGGGATCGTACCGCACGCGAGCGACCTGGCGCCCGAGCTATCGGCATCGAGTCAGGAGCGGTTTGATCCGACCACAGGTGAGTTGCCCCAGCGAGACGATCCGGGCGCGAGCGATCGCGGCCAGCTGGAAGCGATGAGCGCTGCTCTGCAATCGATCGGCAAAGAGCCGGCCAAGGCACCATCGGAAGCGGTTCGGCAGGCGCCGGTTCCGGTCAGAGAGCTCGTGAAAGAGCCGGAGATCGAGATCGACCACGATTACGACTTCGACATGTGAAGGTCCCAGTTGCGATTAAGGGGGAGGATCAGCTTCGTTCCGCTCGATGCTCACTGGACTTACCGGCTACCAAACCGGACATTGTAGCGGACCGGTACCACGTACATAGGAAAACATTAGCGAGGTAGGCAGGCGATCTAGAGGCTGCGAGACATGGCCAAAGAACCGGACATCCAGGCGGTCGCCGACCGGTGAGGACCGGTGAACGTCAGGTACGCCGCGTCATTGCCGCGCTGGCGAGCCCCGGTGTGCTAACGACCGATGGCTCCCGGGCGCCGCTGCAGATCGCCTTTCCTGCCACGCTGGCGGGGAGCTGGAAGCCGGGGCTATTCCCGCAAGCGGGCAGCTATCCGCGTTAGCTGCTCGACCGATCAGCGGTGCGAAACAAGACGGGAGATGATATGCCCCCGCGACCGCGGCAGTGCGGACCAGCTTATGGAGGCAGCCTTCCCGTTTTTCAGTCGAAGCGATTTCCAGGATCAGCCCAGCAGCCTGAGCTGCCCCCTTCTGAGTGGTCCATCGACTATTACAGTCTGGACCAAGGAAGGGACGACGAATGCCTGCGAAGAAGCACAAGCCCGAGGAGATTATCGGGAAGCTACGTGAGGTTGAGATCATGCTGGGTCAGGGCGGCACGACCGCCGAGGCCTGTCGGCGCATCGCGGTCAGCGAGCAGACCTACTACCGCTGGCGCAAGGAATATGGTGGCCTGAAGACCGATCAGGCTCGGCGGATGAAGGATCTGGAAAAGGAGAACCTGCGGCTGCGCCGGGCGATCTCGGATCTGACGCTGGACAAGCTCATCCTGCAGGAGGCAGCCAAGGGAAACTTCTGAGCCCCGCACGGCGTCGGCGCTGCATCGACCAGGTCCGGGAGGTGCTGGATGTATCCGAGCGGCGGGTGTGCCGCGTGCTCGGCCAGCACCGGTCGACGCAGCGCAAGGTGCCGTTCGGGGCAGATGACGAGCTGGCGCTCACCGAGGATATCATCGCCCTTGCCAGGCAGTACGGGCGCTACGGCTATCGCCGGGTGACGGCGCTGCTGCACGCGGCGGGTTGGTCGGTGAACCATAAACGGGTGGAACGGATCTGGCGACGCGAGGGGCTGAAGGTGCCGCAGCGCCAGCCGAAACGCGGCCGGTTATGGCTGAACGATGGCTCGTGCATCCGGTTGCGGCCGGAGTATCCGGGGCATGTCTGGGCTTACGACTTCGTCGAGGAACGCACCCATGACGGACGCAAGTTCCGCATCCTTACCATTATCGACGAGGCGAGCAGGGAGTGCCTGGCACTCGTCGTCGCGCGCCAGCTCAAACACGAAGACGTACTGGCAGCGCTGGCCGAGTTGTTCATCGAGCGTGGTCCGCCCGCGCATATCAGGTCGGACAATGGCAGTGAGTTCATCGCCGCCGCCGTCCAGACCTGGCTCAGGCAGATCGGCGTGAAGACGCTCTACATCGCCCCGGGCTCGCCATGGGAGAACGGCTACAACGAGAGCTTCAACGGCTCGCTGCGGGATGAGCTGCTGAACGGCGAGATTTTCTACACCCTCGCTGAAGCCAGGGTGCTGATCGAGGCGTGGCGGCGTCACTACAACACTGTCCGACCGCACAGCAGCCTCGGCTATCGACCACCCGCCCCGGAAGCGGCGACACCGCCATTGCCGGCCTCCGGTTCCGCTTCGCTCCACCTCCGACCGGCAATGGCGGCGGAGACGACAATGCACTAACTATCAACCCGGACCACCCGGTGGGGGCTGCTCAAGCCGAGCCTACCGGCATTACAAGGCGTTTGAGGCCGTTCTCGACCGCATTCTGGGTGACCGCGTGAGAGAGGACGGTGCCTGTGGCGTCGATCTCTGGTGTGCGCTCGCCAACATTCGCTGGCGCAGTCCCGATGGGGAGGTCGCCTCCTACGGTTTTCGGCGGGCCGGCGAGGTGGTGGCCTGGGTGCGTGAGGAAGGTGACTACCTCACCTGGTACTGCAGCGGAGAGCCGGGGCACGTCGCCGCTTGGATCGAGGGAGCGCTCGCTGGAGCGGGATGGTCGTGGAGCCGGTTGGAGCCTGATGCCGCTCGTACCGGCAATGTGCCCGACGACAGTCAGCGCCTCGCATAGAGTTTTGGATGCTCCTCGACGGATGGACGGCGGACCTCTCGTTTCATGTGAGCGCCGCACGTAGCGCCGCCTGCGTGAGTGTTTGAGCCTTGCGAACGAGCGGTAATTGGTGCTCGCGGTACATGAGCTGGCTGATCACCCCGATCGCGAGCTTGGGCGACATTGCCTCGGCTACACGCAAGGCGGCCGCGCAGCGATCTGGCCCGCACTGCCTGAGCGCCGCAGCGACATATTCCTCCCCCTCCCGAGTGACGACCGCCGCGAGGTCGAACATGTCGCGAGGCTGCAGGCGCGAGCCGCGATAGTAGATCTTCTTCGCGATGATCTCACTGGGGGTCTCGAGCAGGACCTCGCGCCCTCGCACGGTGACGCGGTTGGCTGGACGCTCGGTGATGGAGGCGCAGCAAATGAAGTCGATCTCGCCGACCTCGCCAAATGTCAGCTTCAGGACGTGGCTGCCGTCCGTGTCGTAGCCGTCGGGCGCTCGATCGAGCGCGTAGCCCTGCGTTCCGGGATTTAGAAAGGGTAAGACCTGGGGATCATCAAGGAACAGGTCGATGTCGTGGCTCTCGCGGTGGTCGATCTGTAGCATCAGGGCCGTACCGCCGCCAAAGGTCCACTCGAACGGGTAGGCAGCTCTCTGCGCTTGATCGATAATGCTGCCGGCGATGTCGAAGAGCGACGACCATTGGCTAGGCCGTGCGACAGGCACGCGGGTCAGGCGGCGAGTGGTAGGGCGTACCCTGCCTTGGCAGCAAACTGGTTCGCCATCCAATGAGCCTGGTCATGATCGACGCCCATGCTGTCGATGAACTGGTGCTGCAATCCCTCGTTCACCTCCGAAAAGAAGGCGAACACCGGCGCATCGAACGCATAGAGGCTAGCCGGATCAACGATCTTTGCGGCAAGCTGATACGCGGAGAGGTTCGCTCCGTAAGGAGCGTTCACCGTCGCCAGCACTGAGGTCGCTACGTCCGTCATGACCTACCTAGGTCCTGTTCCTTGCTCTGGCATGGGATATAACCTGCCGGGGTAACCGAAACAAGAACGAGCGGGGCCGGTTCCTCCGGTCCGCTGGTGCGCGACGTCGTCCGACGGTGCCTCGGGACCCGCCCGCCTCGTTTGTTCGCAACGGCGACGCGCATATCGGGGAGGGAGGGCCTCCAGTCAGAATGATCTGAGCGAGGATCGGGACTGACTGTGAGAAGGTGGGCAGGCGTGTGAGCGCCTAAAAGTGGCTATTTAGGAAGTGCCTACCATGACACTCTGCCCAGCGGAAAAGTGTCGCAGCTGACAGAAACGTCGGCGACCAAACCGGATGGGATTCACACGATTCCCGTTTCGTGCTTCTCCTGTTCCCATGACCCAGGGCGACTTATTCTCTGCATCCGCGGCCATCCCGCCGCAGATTTCTTCCCAGCTGCCCCTGACTGAGGGGCTGCCGTCGATCATCGATGTCATCGCACAGGTGTCGACCAGGCCGCGCTACGCCTTCATGGTCCTGAATCTGATCGCGCGCGCGGCAGGGCAGGGGGGCAGGGCAGGACCCTACGTCGTCCAGCAGGGGCGGGCCGTTCGGCTGAGGGACTGGTTGTGCGACGCGCTTGCTCCCATGGCAGCCCGCGATCCGAAGCGGTTGGCGCTGGCCGAGCAGGTGAGGGTGGAACTGGCAGAGCAGGGGCAGCTGCCCAGAGATCCTGGCGCAGCGTTACGACTGGTGGACCAGATCGTGCTGGAGCGGGTGCGCCGCTCCGGCAGGTGTAATGTCAGCCGGGCGGTATCCGAGCTGGTCCGGGCAGGGTTGGTCCGGCGCCACTACGAGGGCTGGCGAGTGGACCACCACAATCGGGGCGCCCGGCGCGAGGCGGTGTACACGCTATTGCCCGATACCATGCGTGCCTTGGGCAAGACGTAGAGTTGTATTCGTACTTGGCGGCGAAACGCATTCTCCCAATAACTTCGCCTGGATCAGGATCGGATGGCGAGACGCACTTGAGATTGCCCTTAGACTAGGAGTACCATCACAAGACCCGTTGGCAGGGGTTGCTTGCCCGTCCAGGAGCCGCTCGAGCTTACTGACTTGGCGGTTCCTGCTTACTTCCTAAGTCGGATCGGCCTCCGCGAGCATCAGTCTAGGTCAGTGCGATAATATAGATTATGTTAAATGCAGAGCTTTTTGGATTTAGACTTTATGGATGGAGACAGGTCTGACGGACGTCTGACGATCTCGAACGCCGCGTTATGAACCCGCGTCTTCAGCCTCGATTGCCGCAACATCCATGTCTGGCGCCCGTACTACCTCAAGCGCGACGTTGGCGATCTCGACCGCGGTGATCTGAAGCTGCGTGATCGGCGTCGACGGCGCGTCCACACGCTCGAGGCCGTTCTCAGATATCTTGACGAGGAATCGGTCGACGTCGTTCATGACGACGAACCTGATCGATTGTTCCTCGTCCAGCGCGAGCTGCTGGACGGTGCCCTCGTATGCGATCGTGAAGCACTCGTGGCTCGTCTTTGTCAGCACATAGGCGACGACAAACGAGTCTCCCTTCTTGACCGCTTGGACGGCCGGGTTGAGCCAGCCGAACGCGATCGCGTCGGTCTTCCCGCTAACTGCTTCCCGCTGCACCAACCAGTGCGCGATCGAGCCCGTCGCGGCTCCGATGAGGAGCATCGCGAAAAGCCACATTTCCAGCGCGAGGTCGGACGCATCGCGTGCCCCAGCGCCGCCGCGGGCGAGCGCGCGATAGATATTTGGATCGAAGCCGGGGTCG
>Ga0265798_10003193_pt1 | contig 23491 bp, 17 predicted proteins | sample P3T30metagenome_FD_192430 | JGI IMG/M metagenome (GOLD analysis project Ga0265798, IMG submission 192430) | Plant litter microbial communities from East Loma Ridge, Irvine, California - P3 T30 | ecosystem: Environmental > Terrestrial > Plant litter > Unclassified | place: USA: California... | reverse complement strand
GTATTGAATGGGCCGTTGTGGCAAAAGTGCTCTGCGGAAACGAAGAATTCTTAAAATGCCTGCTGGAAATCTGTGATAAAGATTTCTGCGACTCCCGGTTAACCAATTTAAGGCATATAAAAGAACTCTCCCCGGAAACACAGACCGTCTATATCAAGCCGCCTGCCAAAAGGCTGGTTCAAAGCATTGTTAAGTATGCCGACGTAAGTTTCAACAGCGAGATTGACACGATAAAGGTACTTTCCGAAGAAGCGGTGAAGCAGGATAAAATCCATAAAATCATTATTATGGTGGAAATGGGCGAGCTCCGGGAAGGCATTATGGTGAAGGACCTGTCCAGGTTTTACCGTGAAGCCGTTAAACTGCCTAATATTGAAATAACCGGACTCGGGACCAACCTGAAATGCCTGAACGGCATACTTCCTGATGAGCAGAAACTGTCTGAGCTTAACCGGTTCAAAGAAATAATCGAAGAATCTTACCATACGCAGATCCCTTATATTTCGGCAGGCTCTTCCGTAACCATTCCGCTGATTTTTAAAAACGAGGTACCTGAGGGAATCAATCATTTCAGAGTCGGGGAAACCTTATTTTTCGGAACCGACGTGTATAACGATTCTGTTATTGAAGGTATGTACCAGGATGTCTTCAAGCTGACGGCAGAGATTATAGAAATCATTGAAAAACCGATGGTACCGACAGGAGAAGTGGGAACCAATTTATCCGGTGAGACGCCTACATATGATGAAACCGACAGTGAAAAAACCGCTGTAAGGGCTATTGTGGATGTCGGAATCCTGGATATCGATCCCAAACATATATGCCCTATTCCGCCGGGAATAGAAATATTAGGCGCAAGCTCTGATATGATGGTCCTGAACCTGTCTGATAACCATTCCTGTTACCAAGTTGGCGACACGATAGATTTCAGTATGAATTACATGGCCGTTCTGCGCGCCATGAATTCTGTTTATGTTGATAAAATAATTGATCATAAAATTACGGTACAGCACCCCTGAACATGCAGTAAAGTGATGAATTTTTATTATATTTAATGATAAAACCGAAGAGGCTTTGAATCATAAAATTCATGCATTATCCTTAAACAAGTTTAGAGATCATTCTGTATTACGAAATGAATTTATAATCATGTCTTTTGCTGAGTTTAATGATAAATTACAGTCGGATTCCCATTTTAAAAATAAATTCTATACAGTCCTGATTTTCCATGATGCAGCCGGCTCAATGACCATAGATAACCAGGAATTTGACCTGAAGCCCCGCAAGTTCTTTTTTATCAATTACAATCAGGTATATCATATAAAAGGCAATCATAACATTACCGGTGACGTAATTCTCTTTACCAAATCATTCTATAATTTCGTTTATACAGGCAATAAAGTAATAAAAAGCGACACTGCGCTCAACAGTGTTTCGCCGGCGATTTTACCGGCTCCTGAAAACCAGAAAGACCTTCTGCAGACCTTTAAAGAATTGCAGGACGAGTATTGCTCGAGCAAATTGCTTAAGAAAGAAACCATCTGCCTTTTACTGAAGGTTTTTATGCTGAAATACATCCGGAATTCTAAAAAGAGCCGCATTGACCGGTCCCTTAACCACAAGAAAGAAATAACGGAAGATTTCGGGAACCTGGTTAACCAGCATTACAAAGAATGGAAAACCACTTCAAAGTATGCTGAAAAACTGAGCCTTACCCCTAACTATCTTAATGTTCTGGTAAAAGAGCATCTTGACATCACAGCCGGGCAGGTAATTAAAAACCGGGTTATTCTGGAAGCCGAACGGCTGTTGCTCCACACTACCCTTTCCGTGACGGAAATTTCTTATGAACTGGGTTTTAATGATAACTCGCACTTCGGGAAATACTTTAAATCCGTTAAAAACACCTCCCCAAAAACATACAGGCTGCTGAAAATAGCTGACCCTTAATACACAATCACTTCTGTTTAGATATTTATTGACTCAATTAAATGATTAAATGATTAAATGATTAAATGATTAAATGATTAAATAAAAAAAAACATCTGTACAGAAAAAACTTGTTTAATTGAACACTGTTCATTAGATTTGCAGATTATTAGCTGTTTCTTTTTGAAGAATTAAAACTGATACTTTAAAACCCGGCATAAATATTATACTGCATATGAGCATCGCGGAAAGAAAAAATAAGGAAAAAATGGAAATGCGTAAGCGTATTCTGAATGCGGCACGCAAAATATTCCTTCAGAAAGGCTATGAGAATACCAGTATGCGGAATATTGCCAACGAAATCAGCTACAGTGCGGGTACTATTTATTTTCACTTTAAAGATAAAAGCGAGATCTTCCACGAACTTCATAAAGAAGGCTTCCGGTTACTGCTGACGCAACTGAGGGTTTTAGACAGTGTGGCAGATCCTTTTGAGCGCCTGAAGGCAGTCGGCAGGGTATTTATCCAGTTTGCCCAGGAGAATAAAGATTATTATAACCTGATGTTTATGGTAGAGGAGTCAGCTTCAGATTCCCCCGAAAGAGGAGGCTTTCAGATTGCCAAAGAGGCCATCAACCACCTGTTCGTTTTGATTAAGGAATGCCAGGATAAAGGGAGATTTACAGAGATGGATACCGAATACTTTACCTTTATGGTGCTGTCATCAATCCATGGCATATGTGCTCTTTTCTGTAAAGACCGTACGGTAAGCTTTGAAAGCAAAACCAATGAAGAGTTAATGCAGAACGGGTACAGCTGTTTCGTCAAGCTTCTGGAAAAAGGATGATCCTTTTTTTTACCACATAATTGAACACTGTTTAAAATAAATACAATGATTAATAAACTTAAACGAAAAATGCTCATGTGTTTTTGCCTGATGATCTTTATCCATCTGCCCACAGAAATTTTAAAGGCACAAAACAGACTCGATACGTACATACAGGAAGGTATTGAATCTAACCAGAGTATCAGGCAGCAGTCTTTTATTCTTGAAAAAAGCATTTATGCTCTGGGTGAAGCCAAAAGCATGTTTCTGCCTGCTGTTTCTTTTTCCACCACGTATACCAAAGCAGAGGGAGGAAGAACGATAGATTTCCCCACAGGTGATCTGCTCAACGGCGTCTACTCCACTTTAAACCAGCTGACGGGAAGCAGCTCATTTCCACAGCTTCAGAATCAGAGCATCCTGCTGAACCCTGATAATTTCTATGATGCTAAATTCCGTATTACCCAGCCCATTCTGAATGCGGAGCTTGGCTATAACAGAAAGATCAGATCAAAACAGATCGACCTGCAGAAAACGGAAATCCTGCTGTATAAGCGGGAGCTGGTTAAAGAAATTAAAACCGCATATTACAATTATCTCAAGGCTACAAATGCCACAAAGATTTACCAGTCTTACCTCATCCTGGTTAATGAAGGGGAAAGGGTGAACAGGAAACTGTTTGAAAATGGAAAAATCAACAGAACAGCCGTGGTCAGAAGCCAGAATGAGGTTTCAAAGATCAAAGCTGCCATCACCACATCTGAGAAAACGGAAGAATCTGCAAAGTATTATTTTAATTTTCTCCTCAACCGGCCTTTAACAGACAGCATACCGGCAGATGACATTGAAGCTTTACCGGAACATGCAAAAATCCTGAATGAAGATATCAGCAGCCGCGAAGAACTGTCTAAGCTTCACATTTCGGGAGAAATTAACAATGACCTCACCGGCCTTGCAAAATCTTATTTCATCCCAAAGATCGGGGCAAGCCTTGATTTGGGTTCACAGGCTTTCGACTGGAAGTTTAACCAGAAATCCAGATATTATCTGCTGGGTATTTCACTGGAATGGAACCTTTTCGCATTTGGCAAGAACACCTACAGAATAAAGCAGGCTGTTGCGGAACAGCAGGCTATTTCATCTCAGACTTCGTATGTACAGCAGCAGCTTTTAACCGAGCTGAAAGTACGTCAGGCCAATCTGGAGAGTGCTGTTGCCCAGTATTCCGCCGCACAGTCGCAGCTGAAAACAAGCCAGACGTATTACAGTGACATGTCTAAGCTTTACAAAGAAGGAATGACCATCTACATTGAGCTTCTGGATGCCCAGAATCAGTGGATCGACGCAAAACTGAAATCTAACATCGCATTATTTGACACGTGGATCGCTTATGCCGCTATTGAACGTGCCAATGCCAGCTTTACAATACAATAATCACTATGAAAAAAATACAATTAACCGCTATTGCCCTGGCTCTGTTTATGGTTTCCTGCAGTGAAAAGCACCCGGAAAAAAACAGGCACGGAGGCCAGGATATTATACCTGTAAAAATCTCCCCCCTATCATCTGAAGAAGTATCCGGTTCCGTATTGGCTACAGGGTTGGTCAGCACAGAAGATCAGGCCAATTATTCATTTAAGATCGGTGGGGTCATCAGCAGAATATGGGTGGACGAAGGACAGTCCTTCCGGAGAGGCCAGCTGCTGGCCACATTAAACATAACGGAAATAGCAGCAGGACTTGCGCAGGCTGACCTGAATGTCGCTAAAGCCCAGCGTGATTATAACCGCGCACATAATCTCTATAAAGACAGCGTCTTCTCTCTTGAGCAGCTGCAGAACACAAGAACGGCCCTGGAAGTTGCCCAAAAGTCTAAACAGGCTACGGCATTCAACGAACGGTATGCTAAGATCTATGCCGTTTCAGACGGTTTTGTTTCTAAAAAACTGGCCAATGAAGGGGAAATCGTAAGCGGCGGAATGCCTGTTTTCCTCACCAACTCCACCCAGAAGAACAACAGCTATTTACTGAAAGTGGGCGTAACGGACCTTGAGTGGGCAGCCATCAGAACGGGACAGCCTGCAAGCGTCACCCTGGACGGCTATCCGGGACGGAAATTTGAGGCAGCCGTCTTCAGAAAACTGCAGTCGGCTGACCGGGAAATCGGTTCATTCCAGGTAGAACTGAAATTACATCTTGACGGGGTGGTTCCCGCCGTCGGGATGTTCGGAAAAGCTGAAATAAAAACAGACCAGTCTGAAAAATCTGTTGTTATCCCTTATAATGCATTGGTAGAAGCAGACGGTGAACAGGGATTCGTCTTCGTTCCTGACGGTAAAAACAGGGTAAAGAAAGTCCCGGTCAATATCCTGAAATTCGATAATACCAAAGTTTACCTCAAAGAAAAGCCTGCCGGGACTGATGCCATTGTTGTTTCCAACAGTGCCTACCTCAACGAGCAATCCATTATTAAAATCATCAGGTAATTATGAAAATTACAAATTTCTCTGTTAAAAATTATCAGTTTACGCTGATCATATTTGTGCTTGTTGCGGTAGTCGGCATCCTGACCCTTTTCACCATGCCGCGGTCTGAAGATCCCACTACCCATCCCCCGCAGTACCTGGTAACGGTAATTTACCCCGGAACCAGCCCCAAGGATATGGAAGAGCAGGTGGTAAAACCGATTGAAAATAAAATTTACGGCCTGGAAAACATCGATAAGATCCTTACCACTGTTGAAGACGGGGTTGCCGCCATCCAGATCAAATTTAAATATGGTGTTGATGTAGACAACAAATACCAGGAAATATCCACCGAGATCAACGCACTTAAAGGCAGCGAGCTTCCAAAAGATATTTATCTCATCAAAACTGAAAAAATATCCTCTTCTGATGTTAAAATCCTGCAGGTTGCTTTAGTCTCAAACACCTCATCAGGCAAGACCCTGAGGGATAAGGCAGACCAGCTGAAAACCCAGCTTGAAAAAATCACCAACCTTCGGGAAGTGAAATATGCAGGGATCCCGGAACAGGAAATAAGGATTGATCTGCAGCTTGATAAGCTGGCCCGGCTGAAAATACCGCTGAACCTTGTGATGGGAAGCATCCAGAGTGAAGCAGCCGATATTCCCGGAGGCAGTATTAATCTCGACAGTAAGGTTTTTAATGTGAAGACCAGCGGGAAATTCAAGAATGTGGAGGATGTTGCCAACACGGTTATTTATAATGCAGGAGGGAAAATCATCTATCTGAAAGATGTTGCCCGTGTTACCTACAAAGACGGTACGGTGAACCACATCACACGTATTAACGGCAACCGCTGCATCCTGGTTACTGCCGCCATGAAAGACAATGTGAACATCACAAATGTCCAGGAAGAATATACGCCCGTTCTTGAAGCATTCAGCAAAACATTGCCGGAAAACATCAAAATGATCAAAAATTTTGACCAGGCAGATATGGTATCCCAACGTCTGGGACATCTGGGCTTTGATTTTGCCCTTGCCATTCTTCTGGTGGTAATTACTTTACTGCCGCTGGGATTCCGGGCTTCTGTTATTGTCATGATTTCCATACCGCTTTCTCTCGCGCTGGGTCTCATCACAATGAATCTTTTGGGATATTCCCTCAATCAGCTGAGTATCGTCGGTTTGGTAGTCGCACTGGGACTGCTGGTGGATGACAGTATTGTTGTGGTTGAAAATATAGAGCGCTGGCTGAGAGAAGGCCACTCCCGGAAAGATGCCATTTTAAAAGGCACAAGGCAGATCGGTATTGCCGTTGTGGGATGTACAGCTACCTTAGTCATTGCATTTCTCCCCCTCGCATTTCTCCCGGATATTGCCGGTGAATTTATCCGCAGCCTTCCCATGGCTGTTATGACCAGTGTTTTAGCATCGATGATCGTGGCACTCACCCTGGTTCCGTTTTTAGGAAGCAAAATATTGAAGACCCATACCCACGCAGAAGGAAATTTCTTCCTTAAAAATTTACAGAAGTTTTTAAGCCTGTCTTACAAACGGATCATGCCGCTGGCCCTGAAATGGCCGAAATCAACCATCGGAATATCCGTTGTACTGAGTATTCTCGCATTTATGCTTTTCCCATTAGCAGGCTTTAAGCTGTTCCCCACTTCAGAAAAGCCGATGTTCCTCATCAATATCAAAATGCCCCTGCAGGCAGATCTCCCTGAAAGTGACCGGGTCACAAAGCTAATAGAAAAAGAGCTTAAAAAGGAGAATGAAATCGTTCATTATACCTCAAACGTAGGAAAAGGAAATCCCCAGATTTATTACAACGTACACCAGCAGGACATAAAACCGGATTTTGCCCAGATTTTCGTACAGATGGAAGATGAAGCCGGCCCCGGATCAAAAACGGAACTGATTAAAAAGCTCAGGTCAAAATTCAGCAGCTTTCCCTATGCAAGGGTGGAAATAAAAGATTTTGAACAGGGCACCCCGATTGAAGCCAATATTGTGGTGAGGGTATTCGGGGAAAACCAGGATACGCTGCGTTCCGTTTCATTTAAAGTGGAGCAGCTGCTGAGAAAACATCCCGGAACATTTTATATCAACAATGAACTGAATGCTTATAAATCTGATGTTAAAATAAAGATTGACAAAGAAAAAGCACGGACATTGGGAGTGATGACCAGTGATGTGGACAGGGTGATCCGTATGGCCGTTGCAGGATTGAATGTCGGAGATTATATTGATGACCGCGGCGATTCCAGAAATGTAGTCATTACCCTTCCCAGAGAAAAATTTGCTGACCTGAATGCACTTAAAAACCTGTATGTGAATAATATCCAGGGGATCCCGGTTCAGATCGATCAGATTGCTTCGATCAGCTTTGAAAAATCACCCACAGCGATTAACCATTTCAATAAATCCCGTTTTGCAAAAGTAACCTCACTCACCAAAGACGGTGTCCTGGCAAATGATATCCTGAAAGACATTATCCCTGAGCTGGACAGAATGAAGTTACCTGCCGGATATTCCTACAAACTTTCCGGTGAAGCGGAATCTGAAGGTGATGCACTGGGAGGGAATTTCCTTTCGGTGATTATTTTAAGCGCCTTTCTTTTTATAGCCGTCCTATTGCTCCAGTTTAAAACCTTTAAAGGGATCATCATCGTTCTGTCCATCATCCCTTTAGGAATATTGGGCGGGGTTGTTTTATTGCTGATGACCGGAAATCCCATGTCACTGGTATCCATCATCGGCTTTATCGGCCTGTCGGGGATCCAGGTTAAAAACTCCCTGCTACTTGTTGATTTTACGAATCAGCTCCGGCTGGAAGGCCACAGTATTGATGAAGCCATCCATATTGCCGGTGAAACGCGTTTTCTTCCGGTGGTGCTGACTTCCATCACGGCTATCTGCGGGCTGCTTCCTATTGCACTGAATCCTAACCCGTTAATTGCACCGCTGGCAATTGTTTTGATCGGAGGACTGATCAGTTCTACCATATTATCAAGGATCGTTACCCCGGTGATGTATAAATTAATTCCGCCGCAGCTGGAAGATAAAAACTGACCTTTTAACAAATAAAAAAATTATAAATGAAAGAATATATTTTAATTACCGGGGCATCCTCAGGAATCGGTTACGAGATGGCATACCAACTGGCAGAAAAAGCCTACAACCTCATCCTGGTGGCCCGCACGGAAAGCAGACTGCAGCAGATGCAAAGCGATTTAACTAAAAAATACGGCGTATTGGTCCGTTATTTCATTGCTGACCTCTCCGGTGTAAATGCAGCCAAGGGACTGTATGAAAGGGTTAAATCAGAAAATCTCTCTGTTTCCCATCTGGTTAACAATGCAGGAACAGGCAATTACGGCCATTTTACAGAAACTTCCCTGGATGAGGAGCTGAATATGATCCAGCTGAATATTTCCAGCCTCGTGATCCTGACCAAGCTTTTTTCGCAGGATATGGTAAGCCGGAAATCCGGCCGGATTATGAATATAGGATCCGTGCTCTCATTTTTACCGTTCCCTTATTTTGCCGTGTATTCCGCAACCAAAGCATTTGTGATGGCATTCAGCGAAACCCTTGCGGCGGAACTGGAAGGAACATGCGTTACCGTTAATTCACTGTATCCGGGAACAACCGATACCGGCTTTACGACAGAAGAAATGCAGGCAACCAATCTGTACAAAAGCAGACCCATGCAGCCCGAAGTGGTTGCTGAGCTGGGAATAAGGCATCTTTTATCAGGCAGGGGCAAGAAAGTAACAGGGTTTCAGAACTGGTTCAATTCCAATATCCCGCGTTTTGTAACGGATAAAATGATGATGAAGATTAAGAAGAACCTGGCAAGCCGATCCAAAAATTAAAAAGATCTGTCGGAAAAATAATCTCCCGACAGAAACTTTATCAGAACAAGTTTCTGTCCGGAGATTTTAAGTAGTAATTACATTTTTATCTGCTAAGCTCAGATGTTTTTCTGGTTTTGATTAAAACAACAGAGAACGAGGCGAGTAAAAACAGGATTCCGGCCAGGATTATGGCATTTACCGGATTATTCCCCAGAAAATGTTTATAGATAAATCCGAAGGAAACCGTCTGGATCAGCATCGGAACCACAATCATCATATTGATCACGCCCATATACACGCCCCTTCTGTGCGGAGGTATTGACGGGGAGACCATGGAATAAGGCAGTCCCATCATCGCCGCCCAACCGATCCCGAAGAGAACCATCGGCAGTAAAATCAGATATTCATTATTGATGAAAGGTAAGATCAGCAAAGACATGCCGGTAGCCAGAAGGCAAAAGGCATAGACATTTTTTGTGGAATATTTCAGTGCCAGCGGAATCAGAAGCAGTGCGGAAACCATGGTGATGAAATTATAGAACCCGTTCATCAGCCCGGTCTGCCCTACCGCAGTTTCTACCAGACGGAGGATATTTTTCGCCCACTCCAGGTCAGCCGGATTCCCTAACCCGTTTTTTGAAATTTCAAGAATGTGCTGAGCTTTTACTTCATCACCTTCAGAAACATGATACAACGTCTGCTTGATCATCGGGGTTACGAACTGCCAGTAACAGAACAGCGCGTACCACTGGAATAAATAGACCAATGCCAGCTGCCAGAGTATTTTCGGCATCCTTATAATGGCTTCGGCAATATCTGCAAAGGGCGTGAAAACCGTATCATTTTCTTTTTCGGCTTTCAGCCTGATGAGCTCCTCTTCCGTAGGCGGGATTTCCGGTGTCTTATAAACCGACCAGACTACAGAAGCAATTGAACAGAAAGAACCCAAGAAAAATGAATAGTACACCCAGGCAGGAATACCTCCGGATGCTGACGTTCCGCCGAAATATTTCTGAAAAACAAACAGGGAAAGATTTGCCAGGGTAATGCCGCCGCCCACAAACAGACTCTGCATCTGGAACCCGTAGGTCTGCTGTTCTTCAGGCAACTTATCCCCGATAAAGGCCCTGTAAGGTTCCATCGCCGTATTATTGGCGGCATCTAAAATCCACAAAAGCCCGACTGCCATCCAGATGGATGAGCTGAACGGAAAAACAAATAGTGCCAGGCTGCAAAATATGGCCCCGAGCAGAAAGAACGGCTTCCGGCGGCCCCACTTGACACTCCATGTCTTATCACTGATGGCCCCGATCAGCGGCTGGATCAGCAAACCTGTAACCGGCCCGGCCAGATTGAGGATGGGAAGCTGATCTGCATGTGCACCCAGAAAAGAATACAGCGGATTGACCGCGGTCTGCTGAAGCCCGAAACTGTACTGGATGCCGAAAAATCCGACATTCATGTTCCAAATCTGCCAAAAGCTAAGTCTGGGGATTATTTTTTTATTCATAGCTTACGGCTTTACAATCTGGTAATTTTTTTCAAGGATCAGGTCTGCTTTTTCTTTAAACCGGCGGATAATATGGTGCTCAATGTCCAATACTTTTTCTACAAAACCGCTTTGTTCATCCCGGTTTCTTTTCATCCGGTTTTCAAACGTATCCTTATACGTCCGGTCTATGAAGATACTGAAATCAAAGTCATCAAGATCCAAAACATATGTTCCTTCAATAATCAGCATCTGAATATCATGCAATTCAAGGATTTCCTGAGAAATTTTATTTTCTTTATAATGAACCAGCGGTTTTTCAACAGAGATTTTTCCTTCTTTAAACTGTTTTATATTCTGCTGAATGATCTCTAAATGAACTTCATGCATTCCGACATGTTCAAGGCTTTTCTGCCGGTTTTCGTGGTTGCTTTTCGGAGGAAGTCTGAAATAATCATCCATTTGCAATACCAGGCTTTTGATTCCGTGTTCATCAAAAACTTTCTGCAGTGCAAAGGCCGTCACCGATTTTCCGCTGCCGCTTTCCCCGCAAATTCCAACCGCCCATTTTTCACCGGCTTTATAATTTTCTTTTATGATTTTATAAATATTTCCGGCCGTCTCCAAATGCCTTTTTTCTAAATTGATTACATCTCCAATCATCGTTAACCCGTTTTTTTTAATAAATAGTTTTTGTTTGAAATTTATCCGTTTTTACCGTTATGCCTTCATCAAAAGATAACCCGAAGCCGAAAAGCACAACTGATCTGTTCCTGAAGGAATCAACTGATCCGTAGAATAATATTCCCTGAAACCGGAGCCTTTCTCTTTAAGCAGCTGCTCGTATTGATTCAGGATTTTTCCCGGTATTTCATGATATCCCCTTCTCTTCAGTCCCAGGCAGAGCCAGCCCAGATAGATGGGCCACGAACCTCCGTTATGGAAATGATAGGGCTGGTTTTTGAATTCATAGCTGTAATTGTTTTCCAGCAGATTCCAGTCGGAATCCTCCGGAAAAATAACCGGGTAAAAAACCGGGAGCATCCAGTGGCCAAACTCACCGTTCAGTGTTTCCAAAAACGGTGTGAAATTCTTCATTTTCAGATCAAAACCTAAAAAAACGGCCAGCGCATTTCCTGCAAGATCAAAACGTTCATCATAACCGTTGGCATTCAGCGATGCCCATAAATACGGTTTCCCGTTTGCTTTTTCATAGGCTGTCTGGTGGTATTTGACGTCAGCCGAATTATTTTTCTGAAAATTAATTTCAATTAAATGTTTCGTCTGTTCTGCCTGGGCATTCCATTCATCATCCTGATATACTCCGGCAGCATTTTTTAAAGCCCAGTAACGGAGCACGTTATCATACAGGACATAGCCGGAAGTTACATATTCATCTGCCCAGTTTCCGCCCAATGGGCTGTATAAAAGGCCTCTTTGGTTAAATTCCCATGTTTTCAGACAGGAAAACGCTTTGTCAATTTTCTCTTTTAAGCTTTGTTTTAATTCCCGGTCCTGGGTATATTTTATATATTCACAGGCCCCGATGATCCACCAGATGGTGGCATCCGTTCTTCCGACCAGTGTCCCGTAGCTTGCTTTATTGCCGTAGACATTAGACGGAATCTGCCCGTTCTCTGCCTGATGGCTGGCGAGGGTTTTTATTGACTTTTCCAGGCCTTCAACAATCATCGGGTTTTTAATCAGAATCCCCGTAATCCCTGTCATCATGGAATCCCTTGACCAGACTCTGGCGTAGTTGTCTTTTTTCTCGCACGATGCCAAGATTCCCTGTTCCGAAATGGCCTGTTCTATCACCTGTAAGGCTTCTTCTGTAAACATAAATTTTCAATTTGATTACGTAAACTTGTTTAGATTATTCTGATGTATCCACTACTTGTGTGCGGTTAAAAATCAAATTTTACGCTGGCACCGATTGTTCTTCCCGGAAGTGTCCTTGCCCTGATGATTCCGTTCGTTCCCTGCAAAGAACCTTCTTCGGCTTCTGTAATGGCCAAGGCATTGAATACGTTATTGGCATTTACATTAAGCGTTAAATTGCTTAGAAGCCTGTATGAAACATATGGATTTACGATGATGTAGCCCGGCATAATCAGCTTATTGCTGTCCTGGGTAAACGCTTTTGTGGATCCTACCGCAAAGAAACCGAAGCTCAGTTTTTCAATATTTACATTCGGATTGAAGGAGTACATTACTTTCGGAGTCCTTCTCGGCATATTTCCGATGATGGTCTTGTCGATGGCATTTTTAATTTCAGCATGCGTATAGGTCAGACCTGCTTTGATGTCAAAGTTTTTGCTGATTTTATAGAATCCATCGAACTCAACCCCAAACGATTCATATTTATTCTCTGTTCTCAGCTGTGTGGTGGCTTCGTAATTCGCTTCGATGGTTCTTGCCTGGAACAAAGTGGTATTCAGGAAATAACTGGATCCTCTTAATTTGTATCCGACCTCGATCTGGTTCAGCTTGTTTACTTTTACGGCATCCAGAGCGGGGTCATCATTATTCGTGTAGTTGTAACCTGCAAAAAGAATCCTGTCGGCAGAAGCACTCCCGCCCTGGCTTACCCTTGCAAAGACCGCATTACGGGAGTTCAAAGCATAATTAGCCCCGAATGAGTAGCCGAAAATACCGTATTTGTAATCAACAGGAACCGTCCCGTCCACCACAGCCACAGCAAGTTCCGGGGTTTCAAAAGTTCCGTTCTGGTTCACATCAATGGTACGCATTGTATTTTTTGTTCCTGCAAAGGTTCCGGATACATTCCCGAAATCATATCTTGCGCCTAAATCCAGCGTCAGGTTCTGAATTGGGTTGATTTCCACCTGAGCGTGGGGAGCAATCACCGAATATTTGGTATTGTAATTCCTGTTTACGCCTCCAAAGTCCGGAACGCCGTAATGAAGGAGCCCGTTATCGGTAATTCTAGTTCCTGTATTGCTTACGATATCCACCAGGCGGGCATTGTTATCGGAAACTTCCATCAGATAGGTATTCCAGTTCCAGGAAAGATTGATATTCTGCGAACTGTTGTACACTCCGGTATTCAGTTTCACTTTATCCCATTTCTTACTGATATTTACATCACTGAAAAAGTTGTTGAGGTTATTGAGTTTGGTATTGAACAACACGGTTTTCATATATTTGGCATTGCTGTCCACAGCAATATTGGTTCCTGCATAAACAGCACTTCCATACCCCACAACAGATTCAAGAATTTCAGATTTACTGCCCACGGAAGCCGGGAACGGCGCGAGAAACTGGCCGTCGTTTGCCGCATATCTTGCCTTGGCATCGACTTTCCAGCCGGAACCCAGGTCATAATTAAATTCCATGCCTACTGTTTTTGAAACCGAATGCATACCGTCGCGGATATCGCTTTTGAGGATCTGTCCGTTTCCGCCGATCGTAAGGTCGTTTTTAAAGTTGGCAGACTGCAAAGCACCTGTTAAGATATCGAAATTGCTGAGCGAACTGTAATCCGGATGAGAATCTGATCCTGAAACCGCTACAGGCATCGGCATATAAGCAGCCGTGCGGTCGTCCAGGTATTTACCATATATCCTGAGGCTTCCTTTTTCAAATTTCTTCAATAATGACAAACGGAACTGCCCGCCGTTATTGGAAGTATATCCCGTTTTTCTCGGGCCGTCACCGCCTCTGTAGAAACCGCCTACGCCGATGAAAAAGTCTTTACCCAAAGGTGTCCCGTAATCTATATCCGTCCTGAAGTTTTTATAATTGAGGCCTGCCTGCTGGGTAATGCTGCCACCCTGTTTTTCGCCTGTTTTCGTAATAAAGTTGATGATCCCGGCGGGTGAATTGGAGGCAAAAACAGATGCCGAACCTCCTCTCAGTGCTTCAACGCGGGAAACAAAAGAATCAAAACGGGTAAACTGATCCTGCGTGCCAAAGGCAATATCCCCGAACTGCATCACCGGAAGACCGTCTTCCTGGATCAGTAAATACCGGGAACCGCCCGCAGAAACCGGGACTCCCCTCACCGTAATATTGGAGTTTCCTTCGCCGCCTGAAGATTCGGCACGGATCCCTGGGATCGTCCTGAAAATTTCAGCCGTGGTTCTGGGTGCCGCATTGATGATATCCGCCGGCTTTAAAGATGAAATTGAAGTACTGGTTTTGATTGAAGCTTTAGGATTGGAGTTTCCCGTAATCACCACTTCATCAATGGTCCTGCTTCTGGTAGATAAGGTATCGGTTACCGCAGTCTGGGAAAACATGAATGCCGCCATATTCATTGTCCCGAAAATCAGTAATTTCTTTATTACTTTTGATTCCATAATTTTGTTTAGTTTTTTGCTATGTCTCAAAAGTATTTTTTTTAGGGTATCAAATGATGATTTTAAACGGAACGTTAACGGCAGCGGAATATCAACCGTTTGCGCAACCGTTTGCGGTTAATAACTTTCTGTAATATTAACTTTTATTTAACATAAACACTGATTTTATTTAACATATATTAACAAAATTTGAATCAATTATTATTCTTAATTTCTCCGGATATTTGATCCTGCAACGTAAAATGAAAAGAACGACCATAAAAGACCTCGCTGAAATGCTCAATATAAGCACTTCTACGGTTTCGAGAGCATTAAAAGATCATCCTGACATCAGCAGTTCGGTAAAAATCAAGGTGAGAGAAGCGGCTGAGACATTTAATTATGTTCCCAATGATTTTGCGATTAATTTCAGGAAAAAATCATCGAAAGTGATTGGGCTTATCGTTCCCGAAATATCAATGTTCTTCCTGCCGTCGGTCATTAAAGGGATTTCTTCCGTTCTTAACAAAGAAGGCTACCGTTTTTTCATTTTATCGTCCGATGATTCTTATGAAACGGAAAAGGAACATCTGGAAACCTGCATCAATTCCAGGGTAGACGGAATCTTAATTTCCCTGACGAAGGAAACAAAGGATTGCGGACATTTGAAAAAGCTGAAGGATATGGAAGTCCCGGCCGTTATTTTCGATAAAACAGTTCCGCAGAATATCTTTGAATCGGTAGTCTTCGACAATAAAAAAAATGCTGAGCTGTCTGCTGAAAAATTAATCAGCCAGGGCTGCAAAAATATCCTGGCCATCTTCGGGAATGAAAGCCTGGAAATTACCCAGAACCGGAAAGAAGCTTTTTTAGAAAAGATGAAGGAGTTTCCGGACATTCAGGTTCAGACCATCTTCTGTAAATCCGCAGACATTGTTAAGGAGCAGCTGGATGTATTGCTGGACACGCATTTGTTTGACGGCTTTTTCGCCATGAGCGATGAAACATTGATGGGGCTCCACAGTTCGCTAATCAAAAGAAACCTCAACAGCACCAACAAAAAAGTGGTTGCCATAAGTGAAGGCACGCTTCCGAAATACCTGGATGAAACCTACGAATACCAGATTAATAACGGCTATGAAATGGGTATTTTTGCGGCTGCGAAATTAATGGCCTCCATCATGACGGCAAACCCTGCTGCTGAAACTTCAAATACCGTTTATTATCTTTAATATTGATGTCAGCTCAGCCGGGAGACAGAATCTGAATATTTAAAAATGCAACAACCCTTATTTTCAGGATTTAAAAAATCCTTACAGCACTATAATATCACCTTAAATGAAAGAAAATTAAGGCTTTAAACACATGGTATTCAGCATCATTCATAATCTTCCTTAAAATACACAATAATTCCTTTTTCGAGATATAATTTTGATTAAATTTACGTCACTAATGTACGCCGTTCCGGCATACAGGGAGACCTCTGCAAAAAACGTGTATGAATAAAAAAAGTGCCACCATATATGACATCTCGAAGAAGCTAAACGTAAGTGTGGCAACTGTTTCCAGAGCATTGAACGACCATCCGAGGATAAGCTATGCTACGAAAGACCTGGTGAAGAAAACTGCCAAGGAAATGAACTATAAGCAGAATAATCTTGCGAAGGCTCTGAAAAGCGGAGAAACAAAAAACGTGGGAATCATTGTGCCTTATATCAATACCAATTTCTTTTCCTCTGTGATCCGTGGAATTGAGGAAGAGCTTTCTCCGCACGGCTATCATGTGATCATCTGCCAGAGCCACGAAGATGTGAATATTGAGAAAAGACACTTAAACACGCTGCTTAATGCGCAGGTGGACGGAATTTTCATGTCGGTTTCCAAAACAACGGTTGATACGGAACATATCCAGAGTATTCTGGACACCTCAAACACGCCGATTATATTTTTTGACCGTAAAAGGGATATCGGAGGAATCAGCACGATAACCATTGATGATTACCGCGGCGGCTACCTTGCTACTGAACACCTGATTAGTGAGGGATATAAAAATATCTGTCATTTTTCCGGCGACCTGAACCTTGAAATCTACCAGAACCGTCTGAATGGTTACAAACAGGCCCTGATTAACCACCAGTTACCGGTAAAGGAAGAAAATATCATCTCAACGGGAAGTTCTATTGACGCCGGCATTGAAGCCATAAAAACACTCTGGAACAGAAAGTCTATTCCCGATGCCATTTTTTCTTCAAGTGATTTTGCCGCATTGGGTGCCTGCCAGGAATTAAAAAAACGCAACATTAAAATTCCGGAAGAAGTTGCCGTCATCGGTTTTTCCAATGAGCCGTTTACTCAATTTATGGAACTTGCCATGAGTTCCGTAGACCAGACTCCCGTAACCATGGGGAAAATGGCCGGACAGGTTTTTATAGAAGGTGTAAAAGAAAATGGATCAGGAATTTCTACTGAGAAAAAAGTGGTTCTGGCGCCGCAGCTTTGCGTGAGGAAATCTTCGAAGAGGAGGTAGTTTTTACTTTCAACCAGAGATTTGAAGTAGCCAGTCAAAAGAGTATTATTTATTTCTTAACGCTTTCATTTCCTAGTTCACTTTATAGAACCTTTGTCGCTCTGACGGAGAAAGAAGCTTAGTGTAAAAACTGATTTTTATCTCAAAAAAACATCACTTGTTTGTAATCCAAGACATTGAAATTTGAGGAATGTGATTGTTACTTAATTCGCCAATCCTCTTTTCTTGTAGTTCGTAAGGTAAATTCCTTTTTCGGAGCTTTTTGAAAAATTGCTTCCGAATTCCCAAAACAGTCGTGCCTTTGCTCTTGCATTTTCATTGGTAAAATTTTCGTATTCAATTCTGTAAATAGAACTGAACAGTCGTGAACGCCCTACCCCATGGTGACAATGAATAAGAACAGGATAATTTCGGGATTATCCATAATTTTTAAAAACTTCTGAACCGTACTGTCTTCGGGGATCTGGTCGGTAGGCAGATTAACATAATGCACCCCTGCAATCTGATCGGCTGCATATTCCTCTGCATTTACCTGCTTTTTGGTCTCAGGATTTAAGGCGGTCTGCACCAGGCCGTCACGCAGATCAACAATTGTTTTTATCCTGTACTCACTAACGACATCCGCTAATTTTTCCGGAGAAACCACCCCCGAATTATACACCTTATTTTCTGAAATCGTTACCAGGTTATACCGTATTTTTTTCTGATACAATACAAACGCCAGAATCAGGGCTGCTACAACAACCAACGAAATTAATATCCTCTTTGTTATACTGTTTTTGAAACTCAGGTTCATAAGGTTTTGACGATTACATTTTAATTGCTGCGAATCTACAATCTTTTTTAGAATATTGATAAATCTTTGTATTGATTAATGAAAATATGCGTGTTGTTTGTGTTTGTTGTATTTGCATTTGTAATTGTAAAGTTTCTAAACCACCCCGTCTTTTTCCTTTCGGAAAACTCTACCCTCTAAGAGAGGAATTTTTGCAGTGCATAAACGATATTGCTTTTCAAATTTTGAAAAAATTATGAAAAAACCACACTTGAAAAATTCCCCTCCTCCGGAGGGGTGGCAAAAATTAGGAAGAACGCCGATATTGCGGATTTGAAATCCGTGACTTTTCAATATATAAAATTTTGTATTTTTAAATAAAAACACAGATGTCTACAAAATACAAAGCTTTAGATATTGATCAAGCTTACTTTATTACCATTACAACTGTAGGATGGGTTGATGTATTTACAAGATTATCGCAGAAAATGGTCATCATAGATTCTTTGAAATATTGTCAATCTCAAAAAGGCCTCTCAATTTTTGCATATTGCATCATGTCAAATCATATCCATTTATTCTGTCGAGCTGATGGAAAATATACATTATCTGAAATCATGAGAGATTTTAAAAAATTTACTTCAAAAAAAATAATTGAAACCTTACAGTCTGAACCTGAAAGCAGGAAAGACTGGATGCTGCCATATTTTCAGAAATCATGTGAGCATTTATCCAGAGAACAAAAGTTTAAAGTTTGGCAAGATGGCTACCATGCTGAAGAAGTTTTTTCAAACAAATGGATTAAACAAAAGATAAATTATATTCATCAAAATCCCGTAAAACAGAAAATAGTGGCAGAGCCTGAGCATTACTATTTCAGCAGTGCCAGAAATTATGCGGAGCTAGATAATGATTTAGATGTTTTTGTTGTTTTTATGGGGTGATTTTTTGTGTTGTCGTCACGGTTGCAAATCCGCGACATCGGGTTGGGGGTGGTGACGTGGAGGGAATATGTTTTGTTTCTGCTGATGCGAGCGTCTCACTCGTATCTTATGAATGGGCACAAGCGGGAGTTGTCGTCACGGATTGCAAATCCGCGACATCTAGTTTAATTAGTTTCTGTAAAACCAATCAACGGTTCACAAAAAGACTGATTAACTACACGATCTCTTAGTTTAGCTTTGTTATTAAAATTCCTGCTGATGTTTTTATAAATGTCTAAATAGTTATTCTCTCCTATAGATTTTTGATAATAATAAATTTTCACTGATGCGCAATTATTATGTTCAAAAATTGTATTAAGTAAAGTTCTATCAGTATTTCCACATGAATGCCCCATTATACAGATCTGAAATAAATCTGAATCAATGTATTCTAAAACTTGTTTATAATTATCTGTTTTTGCATAATTGATAGATTTAAAATGCTCAAGAAATCTATTATCATTCATATTTCCGATGTCGCAGATTTGCAATCCGTGACTTTATACGTAATGTAACGCTATCAAAATGTTATAGCTATTTATTGTAAGTAAGAAATAAACACGGATTGCAAATCCACGCTATCTACAAAAAGAAAACGCTCCTTACCGAAGCAAGAAGCATTTTCAATCCTAATATTTAATATAATTAACCCATTACAAAGAGACCCCTCGTCTCCATGGAATGAAATCATTCTGGTTAAGCTGGTCGGCTTTGGTTTTTACATCGCCACTGGCGACCTGAATAATGAACTCCAGCAATTCATCTGCGGCTTCAGGAATTGTTTTTTCACCGCTGATCACCGTGCCGGCATTGAAATCAATGATATCCGACATTTTTTCGGCTAACACGGTGTTTGAAGAAATCTTCACGACCGGTGAAATTGGATTTCCCATCGGCGTTCCAAGACCTGTAGTGAAAAGTACTACTGTCGCACCGGAACCTACGAGAGCCGTAGTACATTCGGCATCGTTTCCTGGCGTGCACAGAAGGTTAAGTCCTGGCTTGGTAGCGTATTCCGTAAAATCAAGGACTTCCACAATGGGTGCGGATCCTCCTTTTTTTGAGGCACCTGCAGATTTCATGGCATCGGTTATTAAACCGTCCTTGATATTTCCGGGAGACGGATTCATATCGAATCCTGACCCTGCCGCCACTACCGATTCTTCAAAGTCTTTCATGAGTTTCAGGAACTTTACGCCGTCTTCATCGTTGATGCATCGGTTAACGAGCTCCTGCTCTACCCCACACAGTTCAGGGAATTCGGCAAGCATGGTGGTTCCGCCTACGGCTGCGATAATATCGGAAACCTCACCCAAAACAGGGTTGGCAGAAATTCCAGAGAAACCGTCTGAACCGCCACATTCCAAACCAATGTTCAGCCTGGTGATCGGCGCAGGCTTTCGTTCTGTTTCGTTGGCTTTTTTAATGCCTTCATAAGAATCTTTTATCACACCGGTCAGCATTTCATCAATGGTACCGGATTTCTGCTGTTCGTAGACAACAATCGGTTTTTTATTGTCTGGAGCCAGTGCATGAAGGGCATCCATAAAAACCTGCACCTGCAGATTCTGGCAGCCTAAGCTGAGCACCGTAGCACCGGCAACATTCGGATTGTTGACGTATCCTGCAAACAGCCTTCCCAACGCTTCGGCATCCTGACGGATTCCGCCGCAGCCGCCCTGGTGTGTGATGAATCTTACATCAATATTTTTAAACACCCTTGTATCCGGTTCTTCCTCTTCCACCGCAATATCAGGTGTTGTCCCGCCGTTTAATAAAGATCTCAGCAACAATTGGTGCTTGCTGGCTTTATCATGCAGTAATTCTTTTTCAAAAATATCCTTCAGCGTTTCAATATTCTTATTTTCACAGAATACCAGGGGAAAGAAAAGCCAGATGTTTTCGGTTCCCACCTGTCCGTCTTCACGGTGATAGCCCATAAAAGTGCGGTCTTTCCAACGGTCTACATTAGGCGGAGTCCAGCCCAGCGTACCGGTTTTACCGACTACTTTTGCGCTTTGGTGCTTTACGTTTTCGGTGGTAATGACCTCGCCTCTTTTGATGGACTGGTTGGCTTTCCCAACGATGACGCCATACATCATGATGTGGTCGCCATCCTCAAAATCTACGGCAGCGAATTTATGTTTTGCTTTAATATCTTTAAGAACCGTATAATCCGTACCGTCTAAATGCACCGATTCTCCGGCAGGCAAATCCAGCAGCGCTACAATAACGTTGTCTTTGGGATTTACTTTCAGTACTTTCTTCTGCATCATTTCTTAAGAATAAAATTGGATAAAATTTTTGTAGGCCGTTTCCATGTCATTGTGGTCGATTTCATACAGTGCTTTTGCTACTGCAGCTTTCAGGCCTTCCACCTGGGTAAGGTCTGTATCCCAGAAACTTTTTTCGCTTAATGCCTGTTCTGAAACTGCATTATAATCTTCATTTGCCCAGATTTCTCTGAATCGGTTTACAATCGTTTCTTCGTCATTTAAAGGTAAAGATTTCTCACCGAAACTTCCCTGATAAAACCTGATTAAACTTGCCAGAGAGAATGTTAAATTCACTGGAAGCTTATGATTCCTTTCAACATATTTTAACAGGCTTGGAAGCACCCTTACTTTAAATTTAGAAACAAAATATAACGCAATGCTTGCCTGGTAATGCTTGATAAAAGGATTCCTGAAACGGTCGAACACCTCTTCTGCAAAATCTTTCAGTTCGGTTTCATCCAAACCTAATGTCTGATTGACTTCATTAAAAACAGAATCCCTTAAAAATGTACCGATAAACGGGTCGTCAACAGATTCTTTTACCGTTTCTTTTCCTGCCAACACCGCCGGCGCCAACATCAAAGTGTGTCCGCCATTCAGTATTCTTACTTTTCTCAGACGGTACGGCTGAATATCATCCACCACCAGAATCTGCTCATTGATTTTGTCGAAAGGAATTCTTTCTTTTAAATTTCCGGCTTCCTGAATTACAAAAAGTAAGAACGTCTCAGAAACAACCATCATTTTATCTTCGTAATCCAACCGGTCTTCATACGATTCCGCGTCATCTTTCGGATACCCGGGAACAATCCTGTCGACCAATGTATTATGGAAATAATTATTCTGATTAACCCATTCCGTGAAACCTTCCTCCAGGTTCCAGAGTTGTGCATATTTAATGATGATCTCCCTTAAAGCAAAAGCATTGTTTTCAATCAGTTCACAAGGAATAATCCTTAATCCTTTATCTGCGGCTCCGTTGAAATGCTTAAATCGTTCGTGCAGTAAAACCGTAACTTTCGCAGGGAAATTTTTATGCGGACCTTCGTAAGAAGTCTCCGTTTCATCGTAAGCAATTCCTGTTTCCGTAGTGTTTGAAAATACGAATTCCAAGGCTTCTTCTTTCGCCAGGGCTAGGAATTCACCGTAATTTGTATAAGGGTTGATTGACTTCTGAATTGCAGAAATAACCTGCTTTTCATCGATGGTTTCCCCTTTTCTGATCCCTCTGGTAAAAAGGGTATATAAGTTATCCTGTTCTTCCAGTTTATGAACCGAGCCGTTCGGAGTTGGCTGAACATTTACAATTCCGGCATTGAAACCTGCTTCCTTGTTGAGTTTATCGATTATATAATCTGTAAATCCGCGCATGAAGTTTCCTCCGCCGAACTGTACGATTTTGATGGGTAATTTTGTATTGAGTCCGCTATTCTCGCGGTTTAATTTCTGTTTTGTCTGATTTTCCATTTTTTCTGATTTGAATTAAATTGTGTTTTTAATTCTGTTAAATCTTAGAGCTTTTAAACGCAAAGGGCGCAAAGATTTCTTTAAATGCTTAATGTATATTTTTAAGTTCGCAAAGGCGTTCTACTTAACAAAGCACTCAAAGTTTTATTTGAACCATTAAGATCTATTAAGAAGTTAAGGTTAATTAAGAGAAATAAATTTCTTAAGCTTGCACTTCAATTTGCCTGCAAATTCTTAATCATTCTTAACTTCTTAATTTACCTTAATGGTTTAATTTTATTTACTGATCACTTTATATTTTGGAACCAATGTTTTCATTACTACCCATGCAATTAAATAAGCAACTGCGCAGATTGAGAAAATAATCATGTATCCTTTATCAATTCCGTCTGAAACTACGGCTCCGGATTTTTCCAGCTGCTCAAAAAAACCTTCCGGCAAACGGTCATTAACGTATTGAGGGTATTTTTCCAGCAACGGAACCCCGTCAACGGTTGACCATGCTTTGTGCGCATGATCGAATAATAACCCTGAAGATTTGTTGATTAAAAATGATCCGATTCCGCCTGCCATTCCGCCGATTCC
>Ga0265798_10003191_pt1 | contig 23501 bp, 19 predicted proteins | sample P3T30metagenome_FD_192430 | JGI IMG/M metagenome (GOLD analysis project Ga0265798, IMG submission 192430) | Plant litter microbial communities from East Loma Ridge, Irvine, California - P3 T30 | ecosystem: Environmental > Terrestrial > Plant litter > Unclassified | place: USA: California... | reverse complement strand
AAGCGCGCTGGATCGCGTTCGACCTCACCCCCGGCAACCAGATCCGCTTCAAGATGCAGCTCGACGGCCGCGACGTGACCGCGATCCTCGACACCGGCGTCAGCTACACGCTGCTCGCCAAGGCCTCTTCTGCGGTCGATCCCGCCAAGCTGGTCGCGGGTGGCAGCGCGACCGCGATCGGCGGGTCGGTCGCACTCGGCTGGATGCCGACGCGCTTGGTCGCGCTCGGCGGCCTCGCGCGGACCGGTGGCGGCGTGACAGTCGCCGACCTACCCGCGATCGCCACCGGCAGCGCCTCCGCGGTCGACCTGCTGGTCGGTGCCGACATGCTCGCCGGCCATGCGCTCGACATCGATTACGCCGCCAAGCGCTTCCGCCTGCTCCGCTCCGGCCGGCTCCCGTTCAAGGGCGAGAGCGCACCGCTGCGCGTCTCCGCCGAGCGCAGCGTCTACGAAAGCGCGCTCACGCTGGGCGGCCGGCGCCTCGCGCCGATCGTGGTCGATACCGGCGACGGCTCGTCGATCACCGTCACGGCGGCGGGATGGCAGGCGGCAAACCTGAAGGCGTTGCGCACCACCAGCGCGATCGCGTTCGGGCTCGCTGGCCCGGCGGTCAGCGGCCTTGCGATCGTTCCCGAGATTGGCGTCGGCGAGATGATCGCGCGCGAGGCAGAGGTCCGGATCGAGCCGGCCGGCGGCTTCTCGCAGGCGATCGGCACCGCCGGGCGGATCGGCTCCGGCTTCCTTCAGAACTACCGCGTCCTGCTCGATCCCGGCGCGCGGCGGATGGTGCTCAGCCGAGGTCCCAAGGCCGACCTGCCGCCGCCGCGTTCGACCAGTGGCCTGCTCATCGGCATCGAGAAGGACCGGCTGAAAGTCCTTCACGTGATGCGTGGCGGCCCGGCGGCGGGATCGGGCTGGAAGGACGGCGACCTGATCTGCGCGATCAACGGCACACCCGTCACCAGCGGCTATCCGACGAGCCCGATCGCATCATGGACGGCGGGCATGCCCGGCCGCGTCGTGACGCTCGGACTGTGCGACGGCACCATACGCAAGCTCGAATTGACGCATTTTTATTAGGACTGCCCATGTTTAGCCTGCGTCACCGATCGGGGCAGGCAATTCTGCTGCTCCTCGTCGCCTTCGCGCTCCGTAGTCCGTTCTTCGGCAATCCGGTGATCCATAGCGACGAGCAATTCTACCTGCTCGTCGGCGATCGCCTGCTGCACGGCGCATGGCCATTCGTCGACATCTTCGATCGCAAGCCGGTCGGCCTGTTCCTGATCTTCGCCGGCATCCGCAGCGTCGGCGGCGATGGCGTGCTGATGTACCAGCTTGCCGCGACGCTCGTCGCCACCGCCACGGCATTCCTGGTCGCGCGGATCGTCAGCCGCCTGTCTTCTGATGATGCGAACCCGTTGGCGAGCGTCGGCGCGGCGCTGATCTATCTCGTCTGGATCATCGTGTTCGACGGGGCGGGCGGGCAGTCGGCAATATGGGGCAATGCCTTGATGGCGGCCGCCGCGCTGCTGGTGCTCGATACGACGCGCGGCCACCGGCATATCTCCTTGCGCGGTGCCGGTGCGATGCTGCTGATCGGCCTGGCGATGCAAATCAAGTACACTGCCATGTTCGAAGGGATATTCTTCGGCCTGACGCTGGTGTGGGCCGCGTATCGCGAGGGGCGGTCGATCGGTCGCCTAGCGGCCGATGCCGCCTTGTGGATCGGCGCAGCGCTGTTCCCGACCGCGCTTGCCTGGATAGTCTATGCCGCGGCGGGCCACGGCGACGCCTTCGTCTTTGCCAATTTCCTGTCGATCTTCGGTCAGCAGGACGACGACACGCTCAGCTCCAACCTGCTGAAGCTGTTGGGCGGCGTGGGCATGAGTCTGCCGCTCGCCTGGCTTGCGTGGCGTGGCCGTCGCACGGGAAGCTTCGCGCTCGGATGGCTTGCGGCGGCGGTGATCGCGATCCTCATCATGCACACGTTCGAGCTGCTCTACCTGCTGCCCCTCGCGCTGCCGCTGTCGGTCGCGGCCGGCACGGGGCTGAGCGGCCCGACCGTTCGCACGACCATGGTCCGCCTTGCCGCCGTACTGGTGTTTGGCGCACTGGCGGCGACCGTCATGACGAGTATCCGCATCGGACGGCGTGGCAATGCCCACCAGATCGCGCAACTCGTCCAGATGATCGGCCAGCAACCCCGCAGCTGTATGTTCGCCTATGGCAGCGAACCGATCCTATATTTCCTGACCCGGTCCTGCCTGCCGACGCCCTATATCTTCCGCAGTCATCTGGGCCAGACGGCCGAGTCGCACGGCACGGGGATCGATCCGGTCGTGGAAGTCGCGCGGTTGCTCGCAGCGCGTCCTGGCGTGATCGTCGTACGCGCGCCCAAGCCCAGCACGAACCTCGCGACCCAGGCGCTGGTACTGCGCGCGATCGCCACGCGGTATCGACTGGTCGGCTCGGTGAAGATCGGCGGGTTGCCGCAGAGCGTCTATCGCCTGCGCACCGACGCTGCCCGTTGACGAGGCGCGGTTACCTCAGGTCTTGAACGCGAGGCCGATCGTCACCGCGAGTCCGATCAGCGCCAGCATCTGGACGGTCGGCCAGTCGACCCAGCCCACCGAATCCGGATCGCGCCGACGGCGGCGTCTACGTTCGCCTAGCCCCGCCACAACAGCAAGCGCGGCGAGACCTGCGCTCAAACTCCACAGAACCGGGGCCATCGTTCAGCCGAGCTTCTCGACCTTTTCCTGCAACTTGGCGAGTTCGTTGCGCAGCGCAGCGATCTCGTCGTCCTTGCTGGCGGCGGGTGCAGGCGCAGGTGCGGGCGGCGTCATCGCCTGTGTTGCGGCGTCGAACATCTCGAGGTTGCGCTTGGCGATGTCGGCGAAGGGCGAGTTCGCGAACGCGCCTTCGACTGCGGACTTGAACTGGTCGTGGTTGCGACGGAAGCTGTCCATCGACGCCTCCAGATAGCCGGGCACCATCGTCTGCATCGAATCGCCGTACATCGAGATCAGCTGGCGCAGGAAGTTCACCGGCATCATCGTCTCGCCGCGGCTCTCCTCCTCCATGATGATCTGCGTCAGGACGTTGTGCGTGATGTCCTCGTCGGTCTTCGCATCGACCACCTTGAAGTCGCGGCCCTCGCGAGTCATCGTCGCGAGATGATCGAGCGTGATGTAGGATGACGACTCGGTGTTATAGAGCCGCCGGTTGGCGTACTTCTTGATGATGACGATTCCGTCGGCAGCCTTTTGCTTCTTCATGGATCCCCCGTCTTATGTTTGAAACGGAAGCTACAGTCTTTGATGACGCACCGCAACAAGGTCCGAGGCCCTTACCCTTGTTCCTTTCCGTGCTGCGCAACGAGACTGCAGCATCGCGGGAACGCATGGCCCGCGCGCTAGCGGGATTGCGCGCCTATCAGGCCGCAATGCGAGAGGAACGCCCCGTTCCGCGGCCTGCGATCCACCGCGCGGGCCGGGTCGCGTTGCGCGATTATGGCGGCGAAGGGCGTCCCGTCGTGTTCGTCCCATCGTTGATAAACCCGCCCGATATCCTCGATCATTCGCCCGAGTCTTCGCTGGTGCAATGGATCGCCCAGCAAGGATTCCACGTTTGGCTGGTCGACTGGGGATCACCCGGCGACGCGGACCGCGACCTCGATCTGGCGGCGCATGTCGAGCGGTTGCTGGTTCCGCTGTTCCAGTCACTCCCCGAGCCACCGGTGTTGGTCGGCTATTGCCTCGGCGGCACGCTCGCACTGGGCGCCGCTGCGATCACGCCCACCGCCGGTGTCGCGACGATCGCCGCCCCGTGGCACTTCGCCGGTTATGGCGAAGGCCGTCCCACGCTCGCCGCGACCTGGGCCGCGGTCCAGCCCGCCGCCGCGATGCTCGGCCTGCTCCCGATGGAAGTGCTCCAAGCGGGCTTCTGGCAACTCGACCCTGCGCGTACGATCGCCAAATACGAAGCGTTCGCCGACCTCCCCCGCGACAGCGACGCGGCCCGCGCGTTCGTCCGGCTCGAGGACTGGGCCAACGCAGGCGCCCCCCTCCCCTACGCCGCCGCCGCCTCGCTGTTCGAGGACTGCATCGCCAACGACCTGCCCGGCAAAGGCCGCTGGGAGATCGCCGGCACCCCGATCGACCCGCTCACACTAGCCTGCCCCACGGTCGAGTTCGTATCGCTCAGCGACCGCATCGTCCCCGCCGCCACCGCGATCGGCCTCGCCGACCGCCGCGACCTCGGCGCAGGCCATGTCGGCATGATCGTCGGCCGCTCTGCGCGCGCGCGCCTTTGGGAACCGCTCGCCAACTGGATCGCCGCGCTCGGCTGACCTACATGGGGTCCAACCATAGAGGATCCCGACATGACCGACCTGAACCCCCACGACGTCGTCATCACCGCCGCCAAGCGCACCCCCGTCGGCAGCTTCCTCGGCGCGTTCGCGAGCGTACCCGCGCACGAACTCGGCCGCATCGCGATTGAAGCAGCGCTCGGACAGGCGGGCGTGGCGGGCGAAGACGTCTCCGAAGTCATCCTCGGCCAGGTCCTCACCGCCGCCCAGGGCCAGAACCCCGCCCGCCAGGCCTCGATGGCCGCCGGCGTGCCGAAGGAAATCCCCGCCTGGGGCGTCAACCAAGTCTGCGGCTCGGGCCTCCGCGCGGTCGCACTCGCGGCACAGGCGATCCAGACCGGCGACGCGACCATCGTCGTCGCGGGCGGCCAGGAATCGATGTCGCTCTCCGCGCACGCGCAGTCGATCCGCGGCGGCCAGAAGATGGGTAATCTCAGCCTCGTCGACACGATGGTCAGCGACGGCCTGACCGACGTCTTCAACGGCTATCACATGGGCATCACCGCCGAGAACCTCGCCGAGCAATACCAGGTCACGCGCAGCGAGCAGGACGCCTTCTCGGTCGCCTCGCAGAACAAGGCCGAGGCCGCGCGCGGCTCAGGCCGCTTCAAGGACGAGATCGCGCCGGTCACCATCAAGGGCCGCAAGGGCGACACGGTGGTGGCCGATGACGAATACATCCGCGCTGGCGCGACGATCGAGAGCGTCTCCGGTGTGAAGCCCGCGTTCAAGAAGGACGGCACGGTAACGGCGGCTAACGCCAGCGGCCTAAACGATGGCGCCGCCGCCCTCGTCATGATGCGCCGCGACGAAGCCGAACGCCGCGGCTCGACCATCCTCGCGACGATCAAGAGCTGGGCCTCCGCCGGCGTCGACCCGTCGATCATGGGCATCGGCCCCGTCCCCGCCACAAGGCGCGCGCTGGAGAAGGCCGGCTGGACGCTAGCCGACCTCGACCTGATCGAGGCGAACGAAGCCTTCGCCGCCCAGGCACTGTCCGTCGGCAAGGAACTCGGCTGGGACGCATCGAAGGTCAACGTCAACGGCGGCGCGATCGCGATCGGCCACCCCATCGGCGCCAGCGGCGCCCGCGTCCTGACGACGCTGATCTACGAAATGCAAAAGCGTGACGCGAAGCGCGGGCTGGCGACGCTGTGCATCGGCGGCGGCATGGGCATTGCGATGTGTCTGGAACGCTGACGTACTTTCGAAGGTAACTTTATGTCGGGGTGATACGCCATATGACCATATTGTGACGATTTTGTCACAATTGGTTACAAACGGAACGACGGGCTGGTCTGAACCTTAACGCAGGCTTGCCACTAGTCGCCATTCGCGGTTGTAAGGTCCTCATAACGGCGAAAGTGCCGGTAAACGGGGGACTTTAGTTGAACAGAGCGTATCACCTTCTATCCGCGACGATCCTGGCAACGGGCGCGATGACGCTACCGAATTCCGTAGCTGCGCAGACCGCGCCATCCGCTACGGATGGCACCGCCATGGAAACCGGCACTCAGGTCGCGGCCGAGGCCGCTGCCGCGCCGGAAAACGAAACGATCGTCGTCACGGGATCGCGCATTGCCCGTCCCAATCTCGATTCGCCGTCGCCGATCACGTCGCTCAGCATTCAGGAACTGACCCAGACCGGCGAAGTCTCGCTCGGCGATACGCTGAACAAGTTGCCGTCGCTGCGCGCGACGTTCAGTGGCTCGAATTCGACTCGGTTCATCGGCACGGCCGGTATCAATGCGCTCGACCTGCGCGGTCTAGGCACGAACCGGACTCTGGTCCTGGTGAATGGCCGCCGTCACGTCACCTCGACTCCCGGCGAAAGCCGCGTCGACATCAACACCATTCCCGTCGATCTGATCGAACGCGTCGATGTCGTAACAGGCGGCAATTCGGCGGTCTACGGGTCCGATGCGGTCGCTGGCGCCGTGAACTTTGTCTTGAAGCGGGACTATGAAGGCTTCCGCCTTCGCGGCCAGAGCGGTGTGACGTCGCGCGCCGATCGCCCATCGTATTTTGGCAGCCTGACGGCCGGCAAGAACTTTGCCGATGGTCGTGGCAACATTGCAGTCTCGGCCGAATACAGCGAGTCCGACGCGCTCTATTTCACCGATCGCACCCGGTACAGCACGACCGGCCGTCGCCAATTCAATCTGACCGAAAACGTCTTGAACGAGCCGGGTAGCGGCAATGGCGTTCCCGACACCACCTTCCTGACCAACGTCCGCAACATCGCCATATCCGAAGGTGGCGCGATCACGTCGGCCTGCCCTGCCGCAGTGGCCGGCAACGCGGCCGTCACTGCCCGTCGTGCTTTCAACTGCACCGGCGAGAACAGCAACACGGGCGCGGCACTCGGTCGGGTGTTCGTGTTCGACAATTCGGGCAACCTCGTACCGAACAACGTCATCAAGGACTTCCGTCCGTTTGGTTCAGGCAATGCGATCGGCGGCCTGGGTTCCTCGCAGCGCCTGACCGGTCAGTTGCAGCCCGGCATCAAGCGCTATTCGGCGAACGTCCTGGCGCATTACGACGTCTCGGACGCGTTCCGTCCGTTCGTCGAGGCAAAATATGTCCGCGTCGACGCAATCCAGGAAGGCCAGCCGACGTTCCTGCAGGGCACGCTGCCCGCGATCTACAACGTCAACAATCCGTTCCTAACGGCTCAGGCACGCTCGGTGCTCGCGCAGACGCTGGCGCCTGGTGCCACCACGTTCCAGGCGCAGCGCATCAACGTCGATTTCGGTGCCCGTGGCGAAAACCATCGTCGCGAAACCTATCGTATCGTTGCCGGCGTCGAGGGCACGTTCAACACCGATTGGCGCTATGAGGCCGCCTTCAATTACGGCCATCTGGACACGTTCTATGCGACCCAGGGCAACGTAAACGTCCAGAAGTTCAAGAACTCGCAGGATGCGGTCCGCAACGCCGGTGGCAATATCGTCTGCGGCATCAACGCCGATGCAAGCACAGCCAATGACGACGCGAGCTGCGTTCCCGTCAACCTGTTCGGCCAGGGTGCACCCAGCGCCTCGGCATTGAACTATTTCGTTGTGAACTCGACCCGCCGCCAGCAGGCCGACCAGTATGATGCGACCGCGTTCGTGTCGGGCGACCTTTCGCAGCTGTTCGAACTGCCGGGCGGCCCGGTCGCATTCTCGATCGGCGGCGAATATCGCCGGGAGACAGCCTATTCGGCATTCGACGACGTCACGCGGAGCGGTGCGACCTTCCTCAACGCCATTCCGATCTTCGACCCGCCGGCGCAGGTCGTAAAGGAAGCGTACGGTGAAATCCGTATTCCGCTGCTGAAGGACGTTCCATTCTTCCAGGAACTGACGATCGATGGCGCAGGTCGCGTTTCGGACTATAACATCGGCGCAACCGGCACCGTGTATTCCTACAATGCCGGCCTGACCTGGTCGCCGGTACGCGATATCCGTCTCCGTGGCAGCTATGCCCGTTCGGTTCGTGCACCGACCCAGGGGGATCTGTTCTCGGCACCGAGCCAGACCTTCCTCAATGGCCTGATTGACCCCTGCAGCCAGAATAATATCCGCAACGGCCCGAACCGTGCGGCTAACTGCGCAGCCGCAGGCGTTCCGACGACCCAGACGTTCAACGGTATCACGGAGCCTTTCACCAACGTTCCGACCTCCGGCATCAGCGGTCTGAACGGCAGCAATCCCAATCTGCGCGAGGAAACCGCAGACAGCTTTACTGGCGGTTTCATCCTCCAGCCCAGCATCATCCCGGGCCTTACGCTGTCGGTCGATTACTACAACATCAAGATCACCAACGTGATCTTCGCGCTGGCGCCACAGACGATCATCAACCAGTGCTACGACAGCCCCAGCGGCATCAACAATCAGTATTGCGCGGCATTGACGCGTAATCCCAACGGCACCTTCGCCGGTCAGACCGGCGTCACCAACGGTGGCGCGCAGATCTCCTTCCCGGCGACCGGGCAGTCGTTCCTGTCGGGTCCATTCAACTTTGCCAAGCAGAAGACATCCGGTGTCGATGCCGATCTGAGCTATAGCCATAACGTTGGCGGTGCGAAGGTAACGTTGCGTGGTATCGTCAGCTACCTGATCAACCGCGACAACTATACCGACATCAACACCCCAAGCTTCATCGACCAGCAGAAGTTCGAAGTCGGAGATCCGGAATGGTCGGGTTCGTTCACGGCCAATGTCGACTTCGGTGTGTTCGACCTTAACTACAACTTCCGTTACGTCGGCAAGCAGACAGTCGCCGCCGAGTATGAGACACAGAACTCGGTCCAGGGTCGCCCGGCTCGGGATCCCGACGCGTTCCCGTTCACCTTCTACCCGGATGTGACCTACCACAACATCCGCGTCGGTGCGGACGTCACGGACAAGTTCCGCTTCTATGCCGGCATGGACAACGTGTTCGACCGCCAGCCCCCCTACGACATCACCGGCACGACCGGCGCGCAGGGCATCTACGAGAACGTCGGCCGCTTCATGTACGCAGGCTTCGAAGCCAAGTTCTGATCCGCCGATCTACCAACTGAAAAGGCCGCTCCTTACGGGGCGGCCTTTTTTTTGCTTGGAGCAAGTCCTGATGCCGGCCTGCGGTGCCGCATGATGCGCTTGTTAACGCCAAACTCGCGAATAGCGTCCGCCAAGACTGGTCAACAGTTCGTATTGCGACATCCCCGATACCGCGGCTGCATCGGGCAGCGCGAAATCGAGCGCGAGCCATGTCCCTTCGTGCACTGCTGGTACACTCGTCACGTCGATGGCCACGAGATCCATCGATACGCGACCGATAACGGGCATCGCGATGCCGCCCGCCGATGCGGTTCCACAGTTCGAAAATCCGCGGAAATAGCCGTCGGCATAGCCTAGATTGAGGATCGCCACCTCGGTGTCGGCCGGCGCCGTCCAGGTCGCGTTATAGCCTACCGTTTGTCCCGCGCGTACGCGGCGGCACTGGAGGATTTGCGCTTCGATCGTGACCACGAACTTGATCGCATCCGCCAGGCCGGCGCGGGGGACCCCGCCATATAGCGCCAGCCCAGGCCGTGTCAGGTCGAACGCATAGCCGTTGAGCGCGATGCCGGCGGAGTTGGCGAGACTCATGCGCTTTGCCGCCGTCGCGCCCGCAAGCGCAGCGAACCGGTCCCGCTGCTCCGCGTTCATCGGTACATCCTCGTCGGCGCAGGCGAGATGGCTCATCAGCGTTTCGATCTGGAGGCCATCGAGCAGACCGGCCGCAATATCGTCCACCGACACGCCCAGGCGGTTGATGCCGGTGTCGACCATGACGTCGCATGCGCCACCGCCAGCCCCTTTCCAGCGCGCAACTTGTGTCGGGGTGTTGAGGACCGGGCGGGCGAAGCCGGCGGCCGCGGCGGGCATGTCTTCTTCGCGGACGCCGTGGAGGACGGAGACGGTCAGGCCCAGCGGCGCGAGTTCGGCGGCTTCCTGCCAGTTCGAGACGAAGAAGTCGCGGCAACCTGCGTCTGCCAGGCGGTTTGCGACTTCGATCGCGCCGAGACCGTAGCCGTTCGCCTTCACCGCGGCGCCGCACGCTGCGGTGCCGCTCATGCGGTCGAGCGTGCGCCAGTTCTGGACGAGAGCGTCGCCGTCTAGGCGCAGGCGGAGGGGGGCAGGAATATCGATCACCCGGCGCGGGATAGTGCCACGGGCGCGGCGCGTCGACCGTCTATGCTGCTTCGATGCGTCCGACCGGCACGAGCAGGCGGCGGCCATCGTCTTCTAGGGAGGTAACGCGGACCCCAAATACGCGGCCGAGCGTGTCGGCGGTCATGACCTCCGCGACGGGACCAAACGCGACGACGCGGCCATCGGCGAGCAGCAGCGCGTCGTCGGCCGCGCGCTGTGCCTGGACGAGGTCATGGAGGACGATCGCCACCCCTGCCCCGCCGAGCGCATAGCCTCGCAGGCGGGCGAGCAGGTCGATCTGGTGCGACGGGTCGAGGCTCGCGAGCGGTTCGTCGGCGAGCAGCCAACCTGGCTCGCCCGCCAGCACGCGTGCGAGCAGGACACGCGCCCGTTCGCCGCCGGAGAGTTCGCCGACCGGGCGATCCGCGAGATGCTCGGTCTCGGTATCGTGCATCGCGCGGTCGACGGCGGCATGATCTTCGAGCGATGGAGCAGCATGCGCGCCGAGGTGCGGCAGGCGGCCAAGCGCGACGACATCGCGCGCGACGATGTTCCAGTGCACCGTTGCGTCCTGCGGGAGATAGCCGATCGCGCGCGCTCGAGCGCTCGGGTCCATCGCGGCGACGTCCTGCGCGTCGAGGCGGACGCTGCCGGTGCTGCGGTCGACGAGCGCCGCGGCGGCTTTGACGAGCGTGCTCTTGCCAGCGCCGTTGGGGCCAAGGATCGCGGTGACGCGGCCGGGACGGAGGTGTACGGATACGTCGCTCAGGACAGCGCGCTTACCGAGCTTCACGCCCAAAGAGTCGATGATCAGATCCATGCGCGGCCTCGTTCCCTGACCAGCAATCCCAGGAAGAACGGCGCGCCGATCATCGCCATCGCAACGCCGAGCCGGATTTCGCCAGCGCCGGGTGTGAGACGGACGAGGCTGTCGGCAGCGAGTACGAGCGCTGCGCCGCCAAGTGCCGAGGGTAACAGCAAGGCGCTCGGGCGGTGGCCGAAGATCGGGCGTAGGAGGTGCGGCACGACGAGCCCGACGAAGCCGATCACGCCGGTCACCGCGACGCCCGCGCCGACAACTAGGCCGGTGCCCAGCACGACGAGCAACCGGACGCGACCCATCCGTATCCCGAGCGACCTTGCCGCCGCCTCGCCCAGTGCCAGCGCGTCGAGCGAGCGGCCTGTGAGCAACAGCAGCACCGCACCGACCACCATCGGCGGCAGCGCGAGCGTCACGTCGTCCCAGCCGCGATCAGTCAACGCGCCCATGATCCAGTCGATCACCTCGGCGACCGCATAGGGGTTCGGCGCGATCGAGATCAGGAACGCGGTCAGCGCGCCGGCAAGACTCGACAGCACCGTGCCCGCGAGGATGAAGGTGATCGCGCTCGGCGACCGCCATGTCAGCGCCGCGAGCAGCGCGACCGCACCGCCTGCGCCCAGCATCGCGGCGACGAAGATCGCGGGGCCGGAGCCGAGCCCGAACACGATTGCCGCGACCGCCGCCAGCGCCGCGACCGACGACACGCCGACGACTGCGGGGTCGGCGAGCGGGTTGCGGAGATAGCCTTGCAGCACCGCTCCCGACAGGCCGAGCGTGGCGCCGAGCGCAAGCCCCAGCACCGCGCGCGGCAGGCGGAGTTCGAGGATGATCCACCAGCGCGGGTCGCTCGAGAACCACGCGTCTAGCGGCACCCAGACCTTGCCGCAGCCGAGCGACAGGCTGAACAGGAGGACGACCAGGACGGCCAATACGGCAAGTTTCAGCGTGCGGGTCATCAGAGCGCCTCTTCGCCCGTACCGACCACCGCCACCACCCCGGCGAAGGCCGGGGCCCAATTGGGGGACAGTCGTGACAGCGCGCGGCAGGTCATTACTTCGGTCATCCCAATTGGGCCCCGGCCTCCGCCGGGGAGGAGCACGGGCGGTGAGCCGTTCGCGATTCTAAGCGCTCGCATCACAGCCCCGCCCGGATCGCGGCGAGGCGTTCGAGCGCAGGCGGGATGGTAGGCCCGCCGCAATTGATCAGGACGCGCGGGAAGACGGCTTGCGGCGTGTTCGGCAGCAGGCGGTGGCGCAGCGCGGTGCCGCGGCTTTCGCGTTCGGAAGCGATCACGACGGCGGGGGGCTGCGTCACGATCGTCTCGGCTGACAGCGTGCCGGTATGCGTCAAGCCGTAGCTCGCGGCGGCGTTTCGGAAGCCGACGCGCGTCATCATGTCGTTCAGCAACGTGCTCCCCCCCGTCGCGAGATCGCCGCTGATATAGAGCAACGCGCTCGGCGACCGTCCATCCTTGTGGCTCCAGCGGGCCACCGCGCGGTCGATCTCGGCATTGATCCGCGCGCCGCCCATCGGCGCTCCGGCAGCATCGGCGATCTGCGTGACCTGCGCCTGGCTCTCCGCGATCGAGTCGGGAATGCCGACGAGCAGCGTCTTCAGACCGGCCCGCGCGTACGCCGCCTGAGTCGCGGGCGGCGTGTAGGTGCTGGCGATGACGAGATCGGGGTGGAGCGCGATCACCTCCTCGGCGGTCCCCGCGATGCCGCGAAACCGGCGCGCGACGGCGAGCGGGATCGATGTCGCGGACGGATCTTGCGAATAGTGGCTGATCCCGGCGATCCGCGCGGGCGGCAGGATCCGGACCAGCACCGAATCCACGCACGGATTGGTCGAGACGATCCCCCCGCCACCGCCCGCTCCGGGGGATTGCGCGCAGCCCCCGAGCAGGAGCGCGAGGAGGATCGCCCCGCGCCTCACTTCAGCCGCAACCGTACGCCGCCATACGCCGCGCGACCGTAATTGCCGTAGCCCGCGACCGTCTCGTACCGCGAGTCGGTGAGGTTATCGACGCGGCCGTACAGTGCAATCTGGTCGGTGATCGGCATTTCCACGCGGACGCCCGCCAGCGCATAGCCGTCGAGTCGCACGGTGTTGGCGGCGTCGTCGAAGCTGTCGCCGACCATCGTCACGGTGCCGCCGACCGACAGCCCGAACGCGAACCGGTAATCGGCGTCGACGCTCGCGGTCTGCTTGGGACGGCGCGCGAGATCGTTGCCGAAATCGCTGCCGATCGAGCGGTTCTCGGTGTCGATATAGCTGTAGTTCGCGGTCAGCGTCAGCGCGTCGACCGGGCGCAGCGCCAAGGTGAACTCGACGCCGTCCGCCTCGGCGCGGGCGATATTGTCGTAGACGCCGAACGGGCGGTCGACGCAGATCGAACCGGCGGTCGTCTGCTCCGCCGGACTGCAGTCGCGGAAGTCGATCTGGTTGCGCGTACGCCGGTTGAAATAGGTCACCGCGACGCGCGCGCGGTTGTCGAGGAACGCCTGTTCGACACCGACGTCGAAGTTGCGCGCGGTCTCCGGATCGAGGCCGCGATTCCCGTAGTCGGAGAAGAGCTGGTACAAGGTCGGCGCCTTGAAGCCTTCGCCATAGCTCGCGCGGACGGTGGTTCCGGTCCGCAACGCCAGCGCGGCGTTCGCGCCGAACGTCGTGTGGCTGCCGAAATCGTCGTGGTCGTCGTTACGGACGCCGCCGGTGATCGTGAGGACGTCGAGCGGCTTGACGATCAGCTGGCCGTAGACGCTGGTGATGCCGGTATCCGCGAAGGTGAAGCCGTCGTTGAAGCGGCTGTTCTCGCGCTCGACGCCTGCGACGACGCGCACTTGGTCGAGGGGGCGGAAGTCGCCCTGATACTCGTAGCGTTCGCTGCGGCCGCGACCGATGAACGACGGATCGCTGCCGAAGCTCGGGTCGTAATTGTCGCGGTTGATGTCGGCGATCGTGAAGGCCACGCGGTTGTTGAACCGACCGTCGGCGAAGTTCGCATGGAGCCCCGCGTAACCATAGGCTTCGCGCGTCTTCGAATATTCGGCGGTGTCGGCGAGCACGTAATCAGGGGCCGGGAAGCCGTCGATCGCGACGCGACTGTCGGCGAAATAGCCGCGCAGGTCGAGGCCGATGCCCGGCGCGAACTCGACGCCGACCCGCCCGGTTGCGCCATATTGGCGATAGCCGTCGCGCTCGGTGCCGCTGGCCGCCGACGAGATGCCGTCGGTGCGCAGATATCCGCCGGTCAGCGATCCGGACACCTGACCCGACTTGCCCGACACGCCCGCGCTCGCGAACACGCTGTCGGCATAGCCATATTCGGCGTTGGCGCGCGCCTGGACGCCTTCGGTCGGTGCGGCGGTGATGATGTTGACGACGCCGCCGATCGCCTGGCTGCCCCATGGCACCGAGTTAGGACCGCGCAATATTTCGATCCGCTCGACCGAACTCGACAGGAGGTTGCCGAAGTTGAAGCCGCCGCCGGTCGACGAGGGATCGTTGACGCGCACGCCGTCGATCACGACGAGCGTCTGATCCGCCTCGGCACCGCGGATGCGGACGCTGGTCAGCGCGCCGACCGTGCCGTTACGCGTGACGGTGACGCCAGGCGTGGTCGCGAGCAGGTCGGAGACGATGGTGGTCTGGCGGCGCTCGATCTCGGCGCGGTCGATCACGGTCACGGCCTGGCCGATCTCGCTCAGCGGTTGCGCAGCGCGGGTCGCGGTGACGACGATTTCGGGGGCGTCTGGGTTGGATATGGTCTGAGAATAGGCGGGCGATGCGATCGCCGCGGCACTCAGGAGAAGGAAGAATTTCGTCATTCGGCTGCGTCCTAACCAGAACCGCCAGCGACCATTCGCCGGGCGGCCAGACGTCTCTCGCTCGAGGAAACCCGGCTGGACCGGAGCACTCGTCCGCGCCGGACACCCGCCCGCGCAGTGGATCGACCGTGACAGGCAGGTCTCCTGGCTTCCGGGTCGCCGCGCCCACCCCACCTTCCCAGGCCGAGACCCAGTGGCATATCGGGGTGGCCGCTATCCGGTCACAGTTGCGGGTACAGCGCCGGTCTTGCGGATTTGGATCGTGACGACCCGGCCCGCGCACCGACTTCCCTTTTGATCCCGTTGCGGGGAACCCTTCACGTACGCGGCATTAGTCGTGCGCCAGGCACGGGTCAACGCGGGGCCTGCTGATCCTCCCCCGCCAGGGGGAGGTGGCTGGCGCTTGCCAGACGGAGGGGGCGGACACGGAAACGGGGGTGATCGCATGCCTCCCCCTCCGTCACCTTCGGTGCCACCTCCCCCTTGCGGGGGAGGATCGTAAGCTCCCTCACCGTCCACCGCACCACCCCGGCGGAGGCCGGGGCCCAGTTGGGGAATGTCACTAACTAAGCGCGGTCCGTCGTTACTGCGACCTTGCCAACTGGGCCCCGGCCTCCGCCGGGGTGGTGGCGTGTTAGTCGGGACGTCGCTTTCCCTCCCTTGTTCTCCCGCGAAGGCGGGAGTCCAGTCTGGGTCCCCGCCTTCGCGGGGAAACATGATGTCTTCGTTTTCCTTAGCAGAAAGAATATCACCGCCCGCCGTAGCGCAGCCCGACCCAGATCGTCCGCGGGGTGGCGCGCTCGACGATGTTCGCGCCGCTGACCCCTGCCTCGACCCGCTCGTTGAGGAAATTCTCGGCCCGAAACTCGGCAACCAGCGACCGCAGGATCGGCAACGCTGCATACGCATCGAGCGTCGTCGCAGCCCCAAGCACGCGCGTATTCTGGTCGTCGTCGAACTGCTGGCCGATATGCCGCACCGTCAGTGACAGCGTCGCCGCGTCGCGTCGCCAGTCGACCGTCCCAGAAACCTGGTCGCGAGGGGTCTGCGCCGGTCGCACGCCGTCCAGCGCAGCCGTGATCCCCGATCCCTCGACCTTTGAGTTCGTGTGCGACCACGACGCCTGAACACCAAACGGACCCGGCCGATACGCCGCATTCAACTCGAACCCATGCGCGCGGATCGCGTCGAGGTTCTGGCGAACGCGGTAGGTCGTCACCCCCGGCAACACCTGCGTCGGCGTGGTCGTCGTGACGTTCGCCACCGCATCCTTCAGCCGGTTGTAGAAATACGTCGCGGCGATGCTCACGCCCGGCGCAGGCGTCAGCGTCACCCCGCCCTCGACCCCGGTCAGCCGCTCCGGCGACAACAGCGCATTCGCCGCGGTCGCATCGTTGCCGACGCGAAACGGCCGATACAGCTCGTTGAGCGTCGGCAGCCGCCACCCGCGATACCCGGCCGCGCGCAGCGTGATCGCCTCCACCGGCTGATACGCTACGCCCGCCCGGCCGGTCGTCTCGCTGCCATCGCGGTCCGCATATCGAAGATTGGTCAACGCCGCGCCGCCGGCCAGCGGCCGTTCGGACAGATAGCCGCCGTCGATCGACCACCAGTCAACCCGGCCGCCAAGACTGAACGTGAAGTCGCCAGCAACCAAGCTCCCATCGGCAAACACGCCGGTTGTCGTCGTGCTACCGCCGGCCTCGCGCCGCCGCGTCGGCACGGTGTTGACGAACGTATACAGCTCCTGCGTCTTGCCGCTGACATCGCGAACATCCGCGCCCAGACGCAGCGTGATGCTCTCGCCCAGCGGCGGAGCGATCTCGATCCGTCCGCCAAGCCCGGTGGCGGGCGTATTATACTGGTTCAGCGACTGGATCGCGGTCGTCCGCGCGGCGTTGATGCTGTTGAAGCTGCTCGCGAACGCGCGCGTTTGCAGATACGCCAGCGCCGAATACCCCCAGCGCCCGCGCCCGATGAGCCGGACGCTCGCGTCCGCGCCTTCGCTCTTGTTGTCGGTAAAGTCGCTCCCCCGGTCGCGCCGATCGGTGAACGCGCTCGCATTCATCTGCAATTCGGTCTTCGAGCCGATCCCGACGACGGTCCGCAGCGCGCCCGACGCCTGCTCGTACGGCGCGGCGCGATCGACGATTCCCCGGCTTTCCTCGACGGTCGGCGTGAAGCCGTCCCCGCGCGCATAGGCTCCGGACAAGGTCGCAAACCCAGACCCGTGCACCAGTGCCGCAGAGCCCTGTGCATCGACCGAATCCCGGCTGCCATACGCGACACTGCCCTGGAAAGGCGCCGCCTGGTCCGGCGTCGCGCTCTCGAGCTCGACCGTCCCCGCCAACGCCCCCGGCCCCTGATACCCGCTCCCGCCGCCGCGCGTCACGCGAATGCGCCCGAGCCGCCCCGTCGCATACGCCGGAAACGCGACCCAGCCGCCGAACGGATCCGCCTGCGGCACGCCGTCGAAGATCAGCAGCGCGCGACTGGAGGCATTGCCGCCGATCCCGCGCAGCGAAATCCCCTGGCTGGTCGGGTTGGCGCTGCGCGAGTCCGACCGACGAAACTGCTGGAGCCCCGCGACGTCGGCCAGCACGCTCTCCAGCCGATTGCTCGCATTCGCCTGGATCCGCGCACGATCGATAGTGACGACGTCGTACGCACGATCGCCGGGCGCATCGGCCAGCCCGCGCCCGGTGACGACGATGTCAGCCTGCTGGTCGCTAGGCGCGACAGTCGTCTGCGCGACCGCACCCCCGGACGAAATCAATACGAAGGCAAGCGTAGAGAGCGAGATACGGATCATCGCCGCCGCATGGCAGCTTTTCGGCCCGCCCGGAATACACGTCCGGCGTCAGGCCGCGCCAAGCTTCGCCGCGTTGCGCGCAATCGCCGCCGCGCCGCCAAGAACCACCGCATCCTCGACGAAACCCGTCGGCGTCTGGCCGTACTGCGACATCGCCGCCATCCGCGCACGCCAGCCCGGATAGGACGCGGCCACCGCCGTCAGTCCGCCGACCGCTGCACCGATCCACCGCTGCCGCCGCGGGACGAGCGACGCGCCCGCGATAGCCGACGTGACGAACCGCGCGGCCAGGCCGATCGCGACGATCCGGTCGGGCGCGGTCTTCTGCTTGTCCCCCGCCATCTCGCCGATCGCGAGCGCCAGCGCACCCGCCGCGACGACGGGATGCGACAGCAGCTTCGGCGCACCATTGTCGGCGGGCAATTCGTCACGAGCGGCAGCGATGGCGACCGCGGCGAGCGGCGTCATCGCGCGCTGGCCACCGACGAGGCCCATCAGGAAGGATGCGAGCATGATGATCTCCGGTAAAAGCAGGTTCGAGCGCATCAACGCACGCGAGACCGGCCAGGGTCCGCCGTTGGGACTGACCGGCGATCTCCTTGATTCAGCAAGGAAACCGGTACGCGCGTCGGTCGTTCATCGCGTTATCTCCCAAAGCTTCAGGACACAGATCGATGAGATTCGATGGTAAGATCGTAGTGATCACCGGCGCCGCCTCCGGCATCGGCGAAGGCGCCGCGCGTCGTTTCGCCGCGGAGGGCGCGACGCTCGTACTCGGCGACAAGGACGCGGACGGCCTCGCGAAGGTCGCCGCCAGCCTCGACGGCACGACCGTCGAAACGCTCGAAACCGACGTCTCTGACATGGCCGCCTGCGAGGCGCTGGTGGCGCATGCGATCGACAAGTTCGGCCGAATCGACGTGCTCGTCAACGACGCCGGCGTGGACCATCTCGGCAAGCTCGACGAGGGCGACCTCTCCGAATTCACCAAGGTCATCGAAACCGACCTCTACGGCGTCGTCCACATGAGCCGCGCCGCGATCGCCACGTTGCGCGCAAACAAGGGCTGCATCGTCAACGTTTCGTCCGTATCGGGCCTCGGCGGCGACTGGAACCACAGCTTCTACTGCGCCGCCAAGGGCGCGGTGACCAACTTCACCCGCGCGCTCGCGATGGACGAGGCGAAGCACGGCGTCCGTGTCAACGCGGTCAACCCGTCGCTGACCTACACCGCGCTGACCGCGGGCATGAAGGACCAGCCCGACCTTATCGCGAAGTTCGAGGAACGCATCCCGATGGCACGCGGCGCACAGCCCGAAGACATCGTCGGCGCCATCGCGTTTTTGGCTAGCGCCGACGCGCACTATATAACCGGGGTCAACCTGCCGGTCGACGGCGGCCTGTCCGCCTCGAACGGCCAACCGGCGCTCTCCTGAGCGCGAGAGGATCACCATGACCGACTACAAGAAGACCGACGAGGCGATCGCCAAGCTCACACCCGAGCAGTTCCACGTCACGCAGCAGAGCGGCACCGAGCGGCCCGGCACCGGCGAGTATCTCAACACGCGCGAGCCCGGTCTCTACGTCGACATCGTCTCGGGCGAGCCGCTGTTCGCGTCCGCGGACAAGTTCGATTCGCATTGCGGCTGGCCGAGCTTCACCAAGCCGATCACGCCCGAGCACGTCGCCGAACTCCACGATCGCAGCCACGGCATGGTCCGCACCGAGATCCGTTCGGCAGGCGCCGACAGCCATCTCGGCCACGTGTTCGAGGATGGCCCGCAGGACAAGGGCGGCCTGCGCTACTGCATCAACTCGGCGTCGCTGCGGTTCGTCCCGCGCGCCGAGATGGAAGCCAACGGGTATGCCGCCTACCTGCCGCAGGTCGACGCGGCAGGCTGACGATAGCGCATGATGGTGTGCCGCACGGGCACACCGTCACGCCCTAAAGAGACTTCCGTTCAGCGCCGGGTCGCGAGCTTCGCGCCCAGCGCCGTGACCAGCCCGAACGCCGCATGGTTCACGCTGTGCATGCCGATCGTCTTCGCACCGGCCTGCCACTCCGGCGGCTTCACGCCAAGCAACGGCCCCGTAATCCAGTGCATCGCCGCATAGAATGCCGCACCGAACATCAGGCCCGAGCCGATGACCGACGCTTCCTCGTCGACGGTCGCGGCGTAGACCGCACCCGCCGCCGCAGACAGCAACAGGTGACCGCCCTGCGTGACCGCTTGCTCGCGCGACGACGGCAGGGCATCCGCGGCAGGCGTGTCGATGCCCAGCTTCTCAGCGGTCTTGCGTTCGAGCGTGACGATCTCGGACGGTTCGCCGCTCTTGCGCTCGCCCGCCATCAGCAGCGCGGTAATGCCCAGCCCGGCCACCACGCCACCTGCGACCGCACCGGCCATCCGTCGTGAATCCGCCCTACTTAAATCCATCGTCGTGCTCCTGAAGTTCTGCGATCCACAACGCGCGGATCGCAATTCGGCCCACCACGTCGCGCCGCCCGATCATCTTTGCGGATCATTGGCTTAGCCGCCGGAACAGCAGCCTCCCGAGACTGTTTCGATACCAGGACCCTTTCGCGTCGGCCCGCTCCACCATGAGCTTCCACAACGAGTCCGACGCCCCGATCCGACGAGGACCATCATGCCGATCCAGACCACCGACGATCTCGAACTCGCCTACGCCGATACCGGGCCGCGCGACGGCCAGCCGGTCCTGCTGATCCACGGCTGGCCCGACGACGCATCGACCTGGGACGAGGTCGTCCCCGCGCTCAACGCAGCCGGGTTGCGGACCATCGTGCCAACCTTGCGCGGCTTCGGCGAAACCCGGTTCGTGCGTGATGCACCGCGCACCGGCAACAGCGCGATCCTGGCGATGGACATGATCGCGCTGATGGACGGGCTAGGGATCGAGACGTTCATGGTCGCCGGGCACGACTGGGGCTCGAACACCGCGGAGGCGCTCGCGGTTGGCTGGCCAGGCCGTGTCGAGCGGATGGCGATGCTCGCCACCCCGCCCCGGCTCGGCGGCATGCCGACCCCGCCGTTCGAGCAGGCACAGCGCCAATGGTATCACTGGTTCATGGCCACCGCGCGCGGTGCGCAGGCCGTTCGCGACGACCGCAAGGGCTTCGCGCACATCCACTGGGTCAACTGGTCGCCCCCCGGCTGGTTCGACGAAGCGACCTTCGCCCGCGTCGCACGCTCGTTCGAGAACCCCGACTGGGCCGACGTCACGCTGCACAGCTACCGCGCGCGCTGGAACGAGGCCGAGCCCGATCCGCGCAGCCAGTGGCTCGAGGACAAGGTGAAGGCGACCAGGACGCTCTCCTTGCCGACGATGTATTTCCAGGGCGCGGTCGACGGCGTGAATCCGCCGTCGGCGAGCACCGCGGTACCGGCCAAGTTCACCGGCCCGTTCGCTTTCGTGACGCTCAACGGCGTCGGCCATTTCATCCAGCGCGAAGCCCCCGACGCGGTCGCGCGCCATCTCATCCAGCTTTTCACCGGCAACCCCGCCGACCTGTCCGACACCACCGACCGGAGCCTTATCATGTCCAAGACCAAGCCCTTCCTCGCCGGCGCTGCCGCGATCGCCGTCGTCGCCGCCGCCGCGATCGGCGTCGCCAGCGCGCAGACCGCATCGCAGACCGGCGGTCGCCCGCTCACCCAGGTCGCGCAGTTCGATCACCAGGCGACCGGCGTCGCCGTCACCGCCGACGGCCGCCGCTTCGTCAACTTCCCGCGCTGGACCGACGACGCGCCGATCTCGGTCGCAGAAGTCATGAAGGACGGTTCGCTCAAGGCCTATCCGGACGCCAAGTGGAATAGCTGGCGCAACGCGAAGTCGGCGGAAATGCCGGTCGGCGATTATTTCGTCTGCGTGCAGTCGATCGTCCCCGACGGCCACGGCAACCTCTGGGTGCTCGATCCCGGCGCGCCCGGTAACGAGAAGATCCTCGAAGGCGCACCCAAGCTGGTGAAGGTCGACCTCGCCACCAATCGCGTGACAAAGGTCATCAAGGTGCCGCTCGATGTCGCGCTTCAGGGCACCTACCTCAATGACATCCGCTTCTCGCCCGACGGCAAGACCGGCTACATCACCGATTCCGGGACGCGTGGCGCGATCATCGTCATCGATCTCGAAACCGGGAAGGGTTTCCGCGCGCTCGACGGCCATGGCTCGACGCAGATCGACAAGACCGTGAAGGTGATGACCGACGGCAAGCCGCTCGTCCGCCCCGACGGTCGCCAGCCCGCCTTCGCCGCGGACGGCATCGCGATCTCCAACGACGGCAAGACGCTCTATTACCAGGCGCTCACCGGCAAGACGCTCTACTCGATCGACACCGCGCTGCTGCGCGACGGCGTTAGCGAGGCAACGCGTGCGGCAGGCGTGAAGACGGTCGCGCAGACGCACGTCGCCGACGGCCTGTGGATGAGCAAGGCGGGCACGCTATACCTGACGTCGCCGGTCAACAACGGCATCACCCGGCTGGTCGGCGATCATGTCGAGCCGGTACTGACCGACGCCCGCCTGCGCTGGCCCGATACCTTCTCGGAAGGTCCGGATGGCCGCATCTACGTCACCGCCAGCCACATCCAGGATACCAACTGGTTCAAGCCCGGTGCGCCCGCGTCGCTCAAGACCGAGCTGTTCTCGTTCGTACCCGCAAAGTGAGGGCCGACATGACCTATCTCCGCTACAGCGACGACATCGAGACGATCCAGCCCAACGAGCAGGAATCGATCGACGGCATCATCCAGGGCATGTCACAGCAGACGCAAACCGTCGAGAAGCGCGAGGGCCATGCGGTCCGCGCGAGCCACGCGAAGAGTTCGGCGTGCGTGATCGGCGAACTGACGATCGCGCCCGGCCTGCCGCCCGAACTTGCACAGGGCGTGTTCGCGACGCCCGGCACGCACCCCGTCGCGATCCGCTTCGCGCAAGGGCCGGGCGAGACGCTCGGCGACCGCGTCTCGACGCACCGCGGCATGGCGATCAAGATCTTCGACGTACCCGGCGAAAAGCTGTCGGGCCATGATGCCGACACGCAGGATTTCGTGTTCGCGACAGGCACGACGTTTCCGTCCGGCACCGCGCAGGGCTTCCTGAGCGACGCCAAGAAGATCGGTGCGGCCGTACCCTTGCCGGAGGGCTTCAAGAGCGCGGTGTCGAGCCTCGCGCGCAACGTGAACAAGGCACTGCACGCAGTCGGCACCGAGAGCCCCAAGGCGGACTTTTTCGGCCACCCGTTCAGCCATCCGCTCGCCGAACCGTATTTCAGCCAATGCCCGATCCGTTACGGCGATTACGTCGCCAAGCTCGGTGCCTTCCCCGCCTCGCCCGAACAGGCCGCGCTGAAGGACTGGGAACTCGACCCCAAGCAGGATGAGGACGGTTTCCGCCACGCCGCCGTCCGCTATTTCGGCGAACACGACGCGGTCTTCGAACTGCGCGTACAGCTATGGGCGAACGCCGAGACGCAGCCGATCGAGGATACGTCGGTCGACTGGCCCGAGGAGGACAGCCGCTACCTGACGGTCGGAACGATCCGCATCCCCCGGCAGGAAGCCTATAGCGCCGCCCGCGTCCGGTATTTCGACGATGTGATGACGTTCCGCCCCGCGCACGCACTCGCGGCGCATCGTCCGCTGGGTTCGGTGATGCGCGCGCGCCTACAGGTCTATCAGGCGCTGTCGAAGCTGCGGCACGGCGAGAACGGCATCAAGGCCGAAAACACCGCGAAAATCGACCAGATACCCGCCTGAGGCGAGGGTCCCTTCGGGGACCCCGCTTGCGCTCCGGGCAAATAAAAACCCCGCTAGTCCATGGGACTAGCGGGGTTTTCAATGGTGGGCGTGGCAAGGATTGAACTTGCGACCCCTGCGATGTCAACACAGTGCTCTACCACTGAGCTACACGCCCGCCGGAGGGCTCCACTAGCCGCGCTCTTCGCGCCGTGCAAGCTCTCAATGCATGCCCGT
>Ga0265798_10003190_pt1 | contig 23501 bp, 19 predicted proteins | sample P3T30metagenome_FD_192430 | JGI IMG/M metagenome (GOLD analysis project Ga0265798, IMG submission 192430) | Plant litter microbial communities from East Loma Ridge, Irvine, California - P3 T30 | ecosystem: Environmental > Terrestrial > Plant litter > Unclassified | place: USA: California... | reverse complement strand
TCGCGGATCGCGAAGAACACGGAGAACGGCAGCAGCAGCGGCGGCTCGCCCACGGCTTTCGAGCGGTGGATCGAATCCTCGACGTTGCTGTTGTCGAACAGGCGCACGCGGAAGTCGCGCGGGCAGTCCGACACGCCCGGGATTTTGTAAGTCGACGGCGCATGCGTCATGAGCTTGCCGCCGGCGTTCCACCACAGTTCCTCGGTGGTCAGCCAGCCCATGCCCTGGATAAAGGCGCCTTCGACCTGGCCGATGTCCAGCGCCGGGTTCAGCGAGCGGCCGGCGTCGTACAGCGCGTCGGCGCGCAGCAGCTTCCATTCGCCGGTCAGCGTGTCCACCACCACTTCGGCCACGGCGGCGCCGTAGGCGAAATAGGAGAACGGACGGCCGGTCATGGTCTTGGCGTCCCAGGACAGGCCCGGGGTCGCGTAGTAGCCGTCGGACCATAGCTGGGTGCGCGCCAGGTAGGCTTTCGCCACCAGTTCGCCGAACGGGACTTCGTGGCCATTCACGAACACGGTGTCCGCGGCAAACGTGACGTCGTGTTCCGTGCCGCCGTACTGCTTGACCGCGAAAGCAGCCAGGCGTTCACGGATCTGGCGCGCCGCATCCTGGGCCGCCTTGCCGTTCAGGTCCGCGCCGGTGGAGGCCGCGGTGGCCGAGGTGTTGGCGACCTTGCCGGTGTTGGTGGCCGTGATGCGCACGCGGGCCAGGTCGACGCCCAGTTCGTGCGCCACCACCTGCATCACCTTGGTGTTGACGCCCTGCCCCATCTCGGTGCCGCCGTGGTTCACCAGGATCGAACCGTCGACGTAGACGTGCACCAGCGCGCCGGCCTGGTTCAGATGGGTCACGTTGAAGGCGATGCCGAATTTGACGGGCGTGAGCGCCAGGCCCTTCTTCAGCACCGGGCTGCTGCGGTTGTAGGCCTCGATGGCGGCGCGGCGCGCGCGGTAGTCGCTGCTGTTTTCCAGCTCGTCGACCAGCTCGTGGATCACGTTGTCGACGATGACCTGGCCGTAGGGCGTGACGTTGCGCTCGGCTTTGCCATAGAAGTTCAGCTTGCGGATGTCGAGCGCGTCGCGGCCCAGGTCGCGCGCGATCTCGTCCAGCACGTACTCCATCGCGATCGCGCCCTGCGGCCCGCCGAAGCCGCGGAATGCGGTGTTCGACTGGGTGTTGGTCTTGCCGCAGGCGGCGCGGATGTCGACGTCGGACAGGTAGTAGCTGTTGTCGAAGTGGCAGACCGCGCGCGTGGCGACGGGGCCGGACAAGTCCGCCGAGTAGCCGGCGCGCGAGACCATGTCGACCTTCGCGCCGACGATGCGGCCTTCATCGTCGTAGCCGACTTCGTATTCGTAGTGGAAGCAGTGACGCTTGCCCGTGACCAGCATGTCATCGTCGCGGTCGGCGCGCAGCTTGACCGGACGTTTGCTCAGTTTCGCCGACACGCTGGCCGCCGCCGCCCACAGCGCCGACTGCGATTCCTTGCCGCCGAAACCGCCGCCCATGCGCCGGCACTCGACCGTCACGTGGTGCGAATGCAGGCCCAGCGCATGCGCGACCACGTGCTGCATCTCGCTCGGGTGCTGGGTCGAGCACAGCACCAGCATGCCGTCATTTTCCTGCGGGATGGCGTAGGCGATCTGGCCTTCCAGGTAAAACTGTTCCTGGCCGCCGACGTAGAGTTCACCCTTCACCTTGCGCGGTGCTGTTTCGTACGCGGCTTGCGCATCGCCACGCGCCAGGCGCATCGGCGGCAGCACGTAGGATTGCGCGGCGCGGGCCGCCTGCGGGGTCAGGATCGCCGGCAGTTCTTCATAGCTGACGATTGCCTTGCGTGCTGCGCGGCGCGCATTGTCGTGGCTGTCCGCGACCACGATGAAGATCGGCTGGCCCACGTACTGGACCAGGCCGTCGGCCAGGATCGGGTCGTCGTGGATGATCGGGCCGCAATCGTTGGTGCCGGGGATGTCGCCGGCGGTGTAGACGGCGACCACGCCGCGGCTGGCGCGGACCTGGGACAAGTCGACGTCCAGGATGCGCGCGTGCGCCTTGCTCGACAAACCCAGCGCCGCGTGCAGCGTGCCGCGGGCTTCAATGATGTCGTCGGTGTAGTCGGCCTGGCCGAGCACGTGCAGCCGCGCGGATTCGTGCGGCCGCGAGTTGCCGACCGCGCTCCATGCGGCGGTCTTCAATACCGGGGTGCCTGCGTCGTTCATGTGACTCTCCTTATGCCCCGACGGCGAACGCGTTGACGGCGTCAAGCGGCAGCGGGTTCTCGACCCGCGTTTCGAGCCAGAAGCGGCGCAGCAGGTTCTGGGCGGCCTGCATGCGGTAGGCGCTGGACGCGCGCATGTCGGACAGCGGCGCGTAATCCCGGGCCAGCGCGGCCATGGCCTGCTTCATGTTCGATTCATCCCAGGCGCGGCCGCGCAGCGCGGCTTCAGCCTGGGCGGCGCGTTTCGGCGTGGCCGCCATGCCGCCAAAGGCGATGCGTGCGTCGCGCACCAAGCCGGCATCGTCGAGTTCGAGCGCGAAGGCTGCGCAGACGGCCGAGATGTCCTGGTCGAAGCGCTTGGCCAGTTTGTAGGTGCGGAACACGAGGCCCTGGCGCGGCAGCGGCACGCGCAGGCCCTGCACGAATTCGCCGGGTTTCAGGTCCTTCTGCTGGTAGCCGAGGTAGAAATCCTCCAGCGCCATGGTGCGCTCGCCCGCGGGTCCGCGCAGCACCAGTTGGCTGCCCAGCGCGATCAGCCAGGGCATCGAGTCGCCGATCGGCGAACCGTTGGCGACGTTGCCGCCCAGCGTGCCGGCATTGCGGATCGGGAGCGAAGCGAAGCGCTGCCACATGTCGCTCAGTTCGCGCGGGTAGTGGCGGCACACGGCCGCGTAGGCATCCTGCAGCGTGACGCCGGCGCCGATCTCGATCGCATCGCCGGTCTCGCGCACGCGCTTCAGTGCGTTCACGTGGCCGAGGTAGATGATGTCGGTCAGCTCGCGCATCTGCTTGGTGACCCACAGGCCGACGTCGGTCGACCCGGCCAGCAGCACCGCGTTCGGGTGCGCCACGCGCGCGGCCGCCAGTTCGTCCAGCGTGCGCGGCGCGTGGAAGACCTGCCCCCCGGCGCTGTAGACCGTGCCCGATTCACGCTGCAGCGCGCGCAGCTGGTCGGCCAATGCGTCCCGGTCGAAATCGACGCGCGGCAGTTCGGTCATGCGCTGGGCGGCGTCGATGATCGGGCGGTAGCCGGTGCAGCGGCACAGGTTGCCGGACAGGGCGTCGTCGATCTGGCAGCGGCTGGCTTGTTGGCCTTCCTGTTTCAGGTACATGCCCCACAAGGACATCGCGAAACCCGGCGTGCAGAAGCCGCATTGCGAACCGTGGCATTCGACCAGCGCCTGCTGGACCGGGTGCAGGCTGCCATTCGCCTGCTGCAGGTCCTCGACCGTGAACAGGGCCTTGCCGTCCAGCGTGGGCGTGAACTGGATGCACGAGTTCACGGCCTTGAGTTGCAGCCCCTCCCCCTCCAGCGAGCCGACCACCACCGTGCAGGCGCCGCAATCGCCCTCGGCGCAGCCTTCCTTGGTGCCCGTGCAGTGCAGATCCTCCCGCAGGTGCTGCAGGACGGTTTGCGTCGGCGCGGCGCCGCTCACTTCGTGGACGGCGCCGCGGAAAAAGAATCGGATCGGAGTGGACATGGGCGCCTCGGATTGAACCTAACATGCAAGATTAGCATCGGGCTAACCTTCGATTATAAGCTTTTGGTGATTTTTAATATATCGAATTCATTATATTAAAATGGATGCACGCTCATCCAATGGTTTGCGATATCGATCCGGCGCGTGATCCACACGTGCTGGTGGGTCTGCACGTAGTCGAGGAAGCGCGCCAGCGCCGCCGCCCGCGCCGGCCGCCCGACCAGGCGGCAGTGCAGGCCGATCGACAGCATTTTCGGCTGGTTCAGGCCCTTCGGGTCGCCTTCGGCATACAGCACATCGAAGGCATCTTTCAGGTAATCGAAGAACTGGGTGCCCGAATTGAAACCCTGCATGGCGGCGAAGCGCATGTCGTTGGTGTCCAGGGTATAGGGCACGACCAGGTGCGGGCGCTGCGCATGCCAGCCGTTCCCGTCGGTGAAGCTGACCTCGGTCCAGAACGGCAGGTCGTCGCCATAGTGGTCGGCGTCGTAGGCGAAACCGCCGTGTTCCAGCACCAGCTTGCGCGTGTTCGGCGAATCGCGCCCGGTGTACCAGCCCAGCGGCGCTTCTCCGGTCAGCTCGCGGATGATGTCGACCGCTTCCTTCATGTGGGCGCGCTCGGTGGCTTCGTCGACGTGCTGGTAGGAGATCCAGCGCAGGCCGTGGCAGGCGATCTCGTGGCCCAGTTCCTTGAAGGCGGCTACCGCCTCCGGATTGCGCTTCAGGGCCATCGCCACCCCGAACACCGTCAGCGGCAGCTTGCGCTCCTCGAACATCCGCAAGACCCGCCACAGCCCGGCGCGCGAGCCATATTCGTACAGCGATTCCATGCTCATGTGGCGCATGTTGAAGGCTTGCGCGCCGATGATCTCGGACAGGAAGGTTTCCGAGGCCGCATCGCCATGCAGCACGCTGTTCTCGCCGCCCTCCTCGTAGTTCAGCACGAACTGCAGGGCCACGCGCGCGTCGCCCGGCCATCGCGGGTGCGGCGGGTTGCGGCCATAGCCGATGAGGTCGCGCGGGTAGTTCTCGTAGCTGTTGTTCATGGGCACTCGCTGTGGGCAGGTATATCCCCCATCTTATATTGCAAGAAGCACATCGGTATATCATCGTCCGCATACGGGATTTCATGCTTTACATATAGGGAATAAGGATGGGAAAACTCAGCACCCACGTGCTCGACACCGCCCAGGGCAAGCCAGGAGCCGGCGTGCGGGTCGAGCTGTATGCAATTACCGCCGGCGAGCGCAGGCTTTTGAAGACCGACACGACCAACACCGACGGCCGGTGCAGCACGCCACTGCTGGAGGGCGAGGCCCTGCACGCCGGGCAATACGAACTGGTGTTCGCGGCCGGCGACTATTTCGCGGCCCAGGGCGTGGCGATGGCGGAGCCACGCTTCATCGACCGGGTGACGATCGCCTTCGGCGTGGCCGATGCGGCGCAGAACTACCACGTGCCGCTGGTGGTGACGCCGTGGTCGTATTCGACCTACCGCGGAAGCTAGCGTACTGTACGCCGGTAAACGGTGCGCATTTGATAATCTCGGCAAGATGGAGGAGCGCGACCATCACGGTCGTACCAACTAATATCTTAGGAGAAAATCGTGCGTAATGTAGATGTGAAAGTCACTGTCGACGTCCGCGTCGACCCCGCAGGCGCCATCCTGCTGCTGGCGTCGATGGCGATGGGTTTGTTCTATCTTCGAAAAAACAAAGAGACGGCGAAGACCCTGTCCTAGCCGCAACAGATCGAGCCAGGAGCCCCGCCATGTCCTTGCACGTCGTCCACTTCATCGGCCCCATCAACGCCACCTCGGCCTGTACCATCCGCAACCTCTGCCTGCAGGCGCTGCAGAGCGGCGCCACCGAGGTCGAGCTGCACATGTCGACCGAGGGCGGCAACATGACGGCCGGGTTCGCGCTCTACTTCTTCCTGAAATCGCTGCCGCTGCCGCTCACCACCTGGAACGTCGGCAGCGTCGAATCGGTGGGCGTGGCCATCTTCCTGGCCGGCCAGAAGCGCTATGCCTGCCCCGGCACGCGCTTCCTGATCCACCCGCTGCACTGGGGCTTCGGCAACCTGGTGGCGGCGGACCACGCGCGCATCTCGGAATGGCGCGACTGCCTGGATTTCGATGCCGAGCGCTACGCCGGCATCTTCGACGACGCCACCCGCGGCGCCCCCGGCACCCACGACATCCGCCCCTACCTCACCGGCAGCTCGCGCATCTACACGGCAGAGCAGGCGGTCGAAGCCGGCGTCGTGCACGCGGCGCGCCAGGCGCGGCTGCCCGAAGCGGGCACGACGGCGCATTGGTGGAATTGACGGCTATTTGACACGGCCTGGTTTCACTTTTTTCATTTCACCTGCCCCCATGTAGGTATTGCACAACAGAAGGTTAAATTTCTAATTTTCAATAGTTAGAAACCCAAAATTACGTTGCGGCAATATTCGCTGCCTTATTACAATCAATTCCAGCAAATCCCTCGCGTGGCCCAACAAACCGCCACCACTTTGCCCCAAAAATATCTCAAATAACGCAGTTTCGTAGGGTTGTCCCATGAAAAAACACCTCATCGCGAGTGCGCTCGCCTTGCCTTTTGTCGTCTCCGCTGCGCATGCACAAGACACGTCCACCGTCCACATCAGCGGTTTCGGCACCGCCGCCCTGACCTGGAGCGATACCAACGACGCCGAATTCGGCCGCCCGAACCAGTCCAGCGGCGTCAAGAAGAATCCGCGCACCGGCGTGGACTCGAACCTCGGCCTGCAGGCCGACTACGCGATCAACGACTGGCTGTCCGTCACCGGCCAGGGCCTGGTGCGCAAGGATGGCGCCGACAACTACGGCGCCGAACTGACCTGGGCCTTCGTCAAGGCCAAGGTATCGAACGACGTGAGCGTGCGCGCCGGCCGCCTGGTGCTGCCGACCTTCATGATTTCGGAATACCGCAACGTCGGCTACGCCAACACCTTCCTGCGTCCGCCGTCGGAAGTGTATTCGCAGGTGCCGCTGAACAGCGTCGATGGCGCCGACCTCACCTGGCAGCATACCTATGGCGACACCACCGTCTCCGCCCAGCTGGCCTTCGGCCGCGCCAAGACCGAACTGAACGGCGGTACCGACGCCGACCTGTCGCGCCTGCACGCAATCAACCTGAGCGCCGAGCATGGCCCGTTCACGCTGCGTTTCGGCCGTACCGAAGCCAAGCTCACCGTCGAGCTGGCATCGCTGAACACGCTGGTCACGACCTTGAACAACGCCGGCAACGCCTACAAGATCAGCCAGCTGAACGACATGGCGCGCGTGGTCGACAACCACAAGAAGAACGGCAGCTTCACCTCGGTCGGCCTGGGCATGGACTGGAAGGACATCATCGCCCAGACCGAATACGCCAAGCGCAAGATCGATTCGGCTTCGGGTTCGACCGATTCCTGGTACGTGCTGGGCGGCTATCGCATCGGCAAGTTCCTGCCCTACTACAGCCATGCCAAGCTGTCGCCGTCGAGCGACTTCGCGAACACCATCCCGACGGCCTGCGCCGCGGGTTCGCCGGCCGCCTGCACCCCGACGGTGCGTACCCTGTACAACACCCTGGAAGGCCTGCGCACCAGCACCAACAGCGGCGGCCAGAGCACCGACAGCATCGGCCTGCGCTGGGACTTCATGACCTCGGCCGACATCAAGTTCCAGGTCGACCGCATCAAGCCGGACGGCGGCAAGGGCCTGTTCCTGCACGCCGCGCCCGGCTTCAAGGGTCCGGTGACCGTCGGCGCCGTCGCCGTCGACTTCGTGTTCTGAGGAGAGCCGCGATGAACAAACTGTTTGCAATGCTCGCAGCCGCCGCCGCCCTCTCGCTGGCCGTGCCGGCGATGGCCGAAGTGGTCGTCGTGGTCAACCCGAAGGCCGCCGAGAGCAGCATGAGCAAGGACCAGGTGGCCCAGTTCTTCCTGGGTAAATCGAGCGCCATGACCCCGGTCGACCAGCCGGAAAGCGCCCCCATCCGCGCCGAGTTCTACAAGAAGGTGACCGACAAGGACGCATCCCAGGCCAAGGCCCTGTGGTCCAAGCTGGTGTTCACCGGCAAGGCCACGATGCCGAAGGAAGCCGGCGACAGCGCCGCCGTCAAGAAGGCGGTGGCGAACGATCCGAAGGCCATCGGCTACATCGAGAAGAGCGCGGTCGACGCGTCGGTCAAGGTGATCTACACGGCACCGTAAGCCGGCGTCGACGATGCAAGCCGCCCCTTGTCCGGCCGCGAGCGCGAGGCCGGACAAGGGGCGTCGTCATCCCCGTTGTCATCCACGTTGTCATCCATTTTCGCGCCCATTTCATTTTCAGAAGGCGGCACCATGAGCATCAAGCGCAGGATCTGGGCACTCCCAGTCATCTCGGCCATCATTTTCGGCATCGGCGTCGCGGTCAGCGCCAGCATCGCGACCGGCGCCCTGGACTCGATCCACACCACCGAGAGCGTCGACTACCCGGCGCTGAGCAGCGCCAAGGCCCTGACGGCCGACATCGAAGCCGTCACCAACGGCCTGCGCGATGCGGTCAGCGAAGGCGACAAGGCGCGCGTCGCCCAGGTCGGCGAGCTGGCGGGCAAGGTGCGCGCGCGCATCGCCGGGATCGGCAGGATCGCCGGCATGGACGCCACCGGCAAGCGCCTTACCAAGGAATTCGACGACTACTATGCCCCGGCGCTGTCGGCGGCCAAAATCATGCTCGAACTCGAGCAGGGCGACCCGCAAGCCACCGTCACCAGGATGCAGGGTGCAATGACCGCCCTGAACAAGGACGTCGCCAAGTTCAACGACGACGCGCAAAAGCAGTTCAAGGCCGGCATCGCCAGCAGCGAAGGCAAGGTGCGCAGCGTGCTGACCGTCACCATCGTCACCGCGCTGGTCGTGATCCTGGCGCTGGCCGCCGTGTCCTGGTTCGTGGTGCGCACCATCTGGCAGCAGCTGGGCGGCGAACCGGAATACGCGCGCGACATCGCCCAGGCCGTGGCCCATGGCGACCTGGCGATGGAAATCCGCACCGACGCCGGCGACAACGCCAGCCTGCTGGCGGCGCTGAAGGAAATGCGCACGCGCCTGGCCGGCATGGTGGCGGGCATCAAGACCTCGGCCGAGACCATCGCCCTGGCCAGCAGCGAAATCGCCAGCGGCAACGCCGACCTGGCCAGCCGCACCGAATCGCAGGCCGGCAGCCTGGAACACACCACGCGCGCCGTCGAAGCGCTCACCGACACCGTGCGCGCCAACGCCGCCAACGCCAAGCAGGCCAACCAGCTGGTGGTGTCCGCCAGCGACATCGCCACCCGCGGCGGCGAAGTGGTCGGCAACGTGGTCTCGACCATGGGCTCGATCAACGCCTCGTCGAAGAAGATCGTCGACATCATTTCGGTCATCGACGGCATCGCCTTCCAGACCAACATCCTGGCGCTGAACGCTGCGGTCGAAGCCGCGCGTGCCGGTGAACAGGGCCGCGGCTTCGCCGTCGTGGCGGGCGAGGTGCGCACCCTGGCCCAGCGCTCGGCGGCGGCGGCCAGGGAGATCAAGGAACTGATCGGCGACTCGGTGGCCAAGGTCAACGCCGGCACCGCGCTGGTCGACGAGGCCGGCGCCACGATGGAACAGATCGTCGCCTCCGTGCGCAAGGTGCACGACATCATGGCCGAGATCACCGAAGCCGGCCAGCGCCAGAGCGAAGGCATCGAGCAGATCGGCCAGGCGATCGACGCCATGGACCAGATGACCCAGCAGAACTCGGCGCTGGTCGAACAAGCCTCGGCGGCGGCGGAATCGCTGACCGACCAGACCGGGCAGCTGTCGGCGGAGCTGGCGGTGTTCAAGCTGGATACGGCGCCGGTAGTGCAGGCCGCTGCGGCTGGCCGTCCGGCGCTTGCGCTGACGCGCGGTTGACATCGACCCGTAACCGATGAACCGTCGCCCCTGCGGAGGCAGGGGCCCAAGTTCGTCGCGTTTCGACTGCTCGTGCAACTTGGGCCCTTGCCTGCGCAAGGGCGACGTACTGAGGTCAACTAATATAATAGACACGACCCATCTGCCCGCAATTTCTGTACAAACTTGCAAGCCCAACCCGCCATACCGTAGAATCGCCCCATGCACGATTCCTCACGGTGAGCCTTGGAAACCGTACCGCTCTGGGTGCCCCTCCTCGCACTCGTCCTCCTGATCCTTTGTTCGGCCTTCTTCGCGATGGCGGAGACCGCCCTGATGGCGGCCAACAAATACCGCCTGCGCCACCTCGCACGGCGCAATCACCGCGGCGCCGTCACCACGCTCCGGCTGCTGGAGCGGACCGACAAATTGCTGTCGCTGGTGCTGATCGCCAGGACCCTGATCAATGCCATGGCCACGGCGCTGCTGACCGCCATCGCCATCCTGTTGTTCGGCTACAAGGAAAGCGTGATCACCGCCGCCATCGCCGTGATCGCCTTCGTGCTGATCGTGTTTGCCGAGATCTCGCCGAAGATCGTCGGCGCCAGCTACCCGGAGCGCATCGCGCTCGGCACCAGCCCCGTGCTCAGGGCCTTGATGAAAGTGGCCCGGCCGGCGATCTGGTTCGTCAACCTGTTCGTCACCGGCCTGCTGCGCCTGCTTCACATCCGCAGGAGCGCGCAGGGCGGAGATATGCAGGGCCGGCTGTCCATCGACGAACTGCGCTCGGTCGTGCTGGAAGGCGGGAATGTCATGGCGCAAAAGCACAAGAGCATCCTGCTCAACCTGCTCGACCTGGAAAAGATCTCGGTCGAGGACATCATGACGCCGCGCGCCCAGGTCGAGGCGCTGAACCTGGCGCTGCCGCTCGAAACCATCAAGGCGGAATTGACGACCTGCTATCACAACAAGCTGCCGGTATATGAAGGCGAGATCAACCGGATCGTCGGCGTCCTGCACGTGCGCAAGGCGATCGGCCTGCTGAACCAGGGCGAAGACCTCAAGCTCGCGCACATCCGCGCACTGTTGTCGGCGCCCTATTTCATTCCACAAGATACAGCCGTGCTGGACCAGCTCCAGTATTTCCAGGAAAACAAGGAAAGGCTGGGCATCATCGTCGACGAATACGGCGAAGTGCAGGGCCTGGTCACGCTCGAGGACATCATCGAGGAAATGATCGGCGACTTCACCACCTCGGCGCCCGGAGCGGGCGGCGGCGACAGCATCGCCTGGACCGCGCGCGGCGAATGCCTGCTCGAGGGCGCCACACCCCTGCGCGACATCAATAAAAAGCTGGGCCTGGACCTGCCGCTGGACGGTCCCAAGACCGTCAACGGTCTGTTGCTCGAGCATTTGCAGGAAATTCCGGAATTCCCGACCGCCCTGCGCATCGGCCATACCGTGATCGAGGTCGTTCAGGTACAGAACCAGTCAATCAAGCTCGTGAAACTGTTGCGTCCGGCGGCAGTCAAACGCTGGCTGGCGGCCTGATCGGGCATCGCCGGCGCCCCACCGGAGCCGCCCATGCCATTACCATCCCGCCAAGATTTTTGTCAGCAAAGCATTGCATGCCATTTCATCTACGTGGTATGCAAGCCTCTCCCACCATGCCAAACGCTTGACCAATTTGATGCCCACAGGCATCATCCGATGCATCCACCGGGCTCGTCCGTCATGCCCTGCTCCCCTTCCTTGACCCGTTCTTGACTCTATGGCAGCAGTCCTACCCAACACCATGACAGGCAGCACGCTGCCCGGGTTGGCGCGCGCCCTGGTCCAGTCGGGACGGCTCGGCCTGCCGCAAGCGGACACCCTGCAAAAGAAGGCGTCCGCCGACAAGACAGGCTTCATCGATACCTTGCTCGGCTCCGGGGCCATCGATGCGCGCAGCCTGGCCGTGTTCTGCGCCGAGACCTTCGGCTACCCACTGCTCGACCTGTCGACCTTCAGTGTCGAGATGCTGCCGCCGAACGCCATCGACACCAAGCTGATGCAGACGCTGCGCGTGGTGCCGCTGTCCAAGCGCGGCAACAAGATGTCGGTGGCGCTGTCGGACCCGACCAACTCCCAGGCCCTGGACCAGATCAAGTTCCAGAGCGAAGCCTCGGTCGAGCCGGTGATCGTCGCCCACGACGCCCTGCAGGCGCTGCTGGCCAACCTGGCCAAGAGCGGCGAACAGACCATCGCCGAGCTGGTCGGCGAAGACGGCGAGATCGAATTCGCCGAGGAAGACGCCCAGGCGGCCGCGGCGGCCGAAGCGCCCACTTCGGAAGTCGAGGACGCGCCGATCGTACGCTTCCTGAACAAGATCCTGATGGATGCGATCACGCTGGGCGCCTCGGACATCCACTTCGAGCCCTACGAAAAGCAGTACCGTATCCGCCTGCGCGTGGACGGCGTGCTGCGCGACCACATGGCGCCGCCGCTGTCGATCCGCGACAAACTCGTGTCGCGCATCAAGGTGCTGGCCAAGCTGGACATCTCGGAAAAGCGCGTGCCGCAGGACGGCCGCATGCGCCTGGTGCTGTCGCCGACGCGCACTATCGACTTCCGCGTCAGCACCCTGCCCACGCTGTTCGGCGAAAAGACCGTCATGCGTATCCTCGACGCCACCCAGGCGCAGATGGGCATCGACGCGCTCGGCTACGACCCGGACCAGAAGGCGCTCCTGATCGACGCCATCACCCGCCCCTACGGCATGGTGCTGGTGACGGGCCCGACTGGTTCCGGCAAGACGGTGTCGCTGTACAGCTGCCTGAACCTGCTGAACAAGCCCGGCATCAACATCTCGACCGCCGAAGACCCGGCCGAGATCAACCTGCCCGGCGTGAACCAGGTCAACGTCAATGAAAAAGCGGGATTGACCTTCCCGGTGGCGCTGAAGGCTTTCCTGCGCCAGGACCCGGACATCATCATGGTCGGCGAGATCCGCGACCTGGAAACCGCCGACATCGCGATCAAGGCCGCCCAGACCGGGCACATGGTGTTCTCGACCCTCCACACCAACGACGCGCCCTCGACCCTGACGCGCCTCATGAACATGGGCGTGGCGCCGTTCAACATCGCCTCGTCCGTGATCCTGATCACGGCCCAGCGCCTGGCGCGCCGCCTGTGCTCGTGCAAGCAGCCGCTCGACATCGGGCGCGACGTGCTGAAAGCCGCCGGCTTCCGTGACGGCGACCTGGACGGCGGCGAGGAATGGAAGCCCTACGGCCCGATCGGCTGCGAACGCTGCCTGGGCTCCGGCTACAAGGGCCGCGTCGGCATCTACCAGATCATGCCGATCAGCCCGGCAATCGAAGAACTCATCCTGAGCCACGGCAACGCGATGCAGATCGCCGCCCAGGCCGAACGCGAGGGCGTGAACTCGCTGCGCCGCTCGGGCCTGATGAAAGTCAAACAAGGTATGACCAGCCTCGAGGAAGTGCTCGGCTGCACCAACGAATAGGACACCACATGGCCACCACCACAGTCCGCGCGCGCTCCGGCGCCGGCGCCCAAGTCAAGGAACACGTCTTCGCCTGGGAAGGCCGGGACAAGACCGGCAAGATCGTACGCGGCGAAATGCGCGCCGGCGGCGAAACCATCGTCAACGTGACCCTGCGCCGCCAGGGCATCATGGTGACCAAGGTCAAGAAAAAGGCGTATCGAAGCGGCAAGCGCATCGTCGACAAGGACCTGACCCTGTTCACGCGCCAGTTGGCGACCATGATGAAGGCCGGCGTGCCGCTGCTGCAATCCTTCGACATCGTCGGCAAGGGCCACGCCAACCCGTCGATGTCCAAGCTGATCATGGACCTGCGCGCCGACATCGAGACCGGCACCAGCCTGAACAACGCCTTCCGCAAGTACCCGCTGTACTTCGATCCGCTGTTCTGCAACCTGGTCGGCGCCGGCGAACAGGCGGGTATTCTGGAAGACCTGCTGACGCGCCTGGCCATCTACAAGGAAAAGACGCTGGCGCTGAAGGCCAAGATCAAGTCGGCACTGATGTACCCGATCTCGATCCTGGCGATCGCCTTCATCGTCACCGCCGTGATCATGATCTGGGTGGTGCCGGCCTTCAAGGACGTATTCTCCAGCTTCGGCGCCGACTTGCCGGCCCCGACCCTGATCGTGATGGGCATCTCGGACTTCGTCGTCCAGTGGTGGTACATCATCTTCGGCGGGCTGTTCGGCTCCATCTACTTCTTCTTCCAGGCCTGGCGCCGCTCGCTCAAGATGCAGCAGAGCATGGACCGCCTGCTGCTGCGCCTGCCCGTCTTTGGCGACGTGATCCGCAAGGCCACGATCGCGCGCTGGACCCGCACCCTGGCGACCATGTTCGCGGCCGGCGTGCCGCTGGTCGAAGCCCTGGACTCGGTCGGCGGTGCTTCCGGCAATGCGGTCTACCTGGATGCGACGAAAAAGATCCAGAACGAAGTCAGCACCGGCGTCAGCCTGACGGTGGCGATGCAGAATGCCAACGTGTTTCCGAATATGGTGACGCAGATGGTGTCGATCGGTGAGGAATCCGGGGCGCTGGATGGGATGCTGGGGAAGGTAGCGGATTTCTATGAGGAAGAGGTTGATGAGGCGGTCAGTGCGCTGTCTTCGCTGATGGAGCCGATGATCATGGTGATTCTCGGGGTGTTGATTGGCGGGCTGGTTGTTGCGATGTATCTGCCTATCTTCAAGCTGGGGGCGGTGGTTTAAAGCGACATGTAGGTTCTCAGAATACTTTGCAACGTTGCAGAAAATTTTACGGTGAACTTGCAGTTGTTCTCACGTAGTTTGCAGTAGCTCTACCTTTATCTGAGGTACAGCTACTGCTTAAACACGTCTATGAGACTCCAGCTTGCCAGCGAAGGAATGGGTCGAAGACTAAGCTGGCAGTTCTTAAGTGAACGGGCGCACCTGCGCAAATAAGAAGCAGCATTTTTTTTGCTTTGGGAGCGCATTCCTGCGCAACCCAGCACAAAGCAAAAGGACGGCTATGCAGCTAGCAAACGCTTTGATTGGAAATAGTCATCGGCCTTCGCAGTCACCGTGAAGTCGACTTCGTCATCAACCATTTCCTCAATTGCAGCCTGTATTTCATCCAGGTCAACGCGGAAAAACTCCTTTCGGAAGTTCACAGCATTGACCCGATGGCCACTGAACCTCTTGTGGAGAGCATGTTCCAAAGCCGGCGCATCCTCGGAATAACACATCGCATGAACGTCGAACGCGAACGGTACGGAGGCACTGCTGAGCTCGTCTACTCGCTCCTGTGGGTCTAGTCGACGAGTAAGACCAATCTTGAAGACTCCTTCGCCAAACGCACCGATGTTCGAGATCACATAGACATAACCGCGTCGCGTCTGCTCTGCCATACTCTTCGCCCGAACGCTGCGTTCTTGCGCTTCCCTGAGTTGTTCCTCGAGGAGGTTGATCTTGGCGAGCGAGAGGGAGCGCTCCTGATCAGACTCCTCGATTAGGTGCTCTCGCGCGCGCTCCAATAAACGGCTGAACTTTGCCTCTTCGCGCTCGGCGTCCTTGACTGCTTCCTCGTATTGCTTCTGGACCCGGACCTCTTCCCGCATTTGTTCGCGGATGATCCGCTGCTCTTCCTGCTCCTCTTTCTTTTTCAAGACAAATTCAAACTGCAGCTTGCACTCTTCGAACTTCAGCTCAACGTAGTCAGTGTTAAAGCCGCACTTGAGCGTAGCGCAACTCTTCTCAAGGGCTTCTGCCTTCTTTTCGATTTGTTCAAGTGTTCGGTCTAGGTTCGCTGGACCAACCTTTTCAATCAGAAGATCACATTCAACATTAAAGGCGCTGAGCATCAGTTGCACTTGTCCGTCAAGGATTTTCTTGTCCATGGCCTTACTCATGCACAACATCAGATCACCCGGATACGTCACAGCTGCCTTTTCGCGGATGAACTTGCGTTGGCGCTCACGGACTTCCTTGATCTCCGACTGGTATCGCACTGAAGTGTCATAGAGATAGTTCGGCATTTCGAAGTGACCGACACGGGTGTAGTCGTCCACACGCGAATACAGATCGATTTTCCCCATCAGGGAGTTCAACTGCTTCTTTGCGAGCTTTATTTTGTGCTCGGTATCGACCAGCTGCGCGTTCAGGTCATCACAGGCGTTCTGTGACTTGCGTTGGGCATTTCGAATTTTAGTCTCGAGGCCATCCAGTTCGGCACGCAACGCCGATTCACGAGCCTCCAGACTAAGCAAATGGGTAACGCGTGCAGCAATCGCCAGCTTTTCCTTGTTGAGGTTGGCGATCGCTGCGGCGAGGTCGTCCCGATGTTTGTGGTGTACCTCCAGCTCTGCTTTGACGGAAGCAACTCGGCTGCTCACGGTCGCAAGTTCGGATCGAGCCCGTTCGGCCGACTTATCCAGATCCGCAATGGTTGTCTTAAGTTTTTCGATTGCAGCCTGATCCTTGCTGCGTTGGGTGACTGCCACCGCCACGTTTGCTTCCTCTTCTCGCGCGGTGGCCGCGTACTTCGCCGCCAAATCTTGTGCAGTCCTTTGTTCGTTTTGAAGGGAAGTCAGTTTGGCCGATTCCTGTTCGATGGCTTCCTGAATGGTCTTGTAGCCTGCGTATTTCTTCTTAAACGACAGGTTCTGGATCAACAAAGCGGCAGCCGTAAAAAAACCCAGCAGCGCAACAATAGTGCATGCGTTCATATGGTTCAATTCAAAGTGGTTCTCACATATTGCATACGAAGCGCACGGCGCTCGTCGCAACGCTCCTGGAACATTGCCTGTCCCTCCGAAATTTCAGTCTCAAGCGCCTGCTTGGCCTGTTGTAGCCGCTCGCGCTCTGCTTCCTTGGCTTGACGTTCTTCTTCTTGGCGCTGCCGTTGGGCTGCTTTCGCCTCTAGAGCTTTGCGCTTCTCGGCATCCTTCTCTTGCTTGATCGAGTCAGCTTCCTGCTTTTGGCGTTTTCGCTCCAACTCGCGCGCGCGTTCCTTGCTCGCTTTTTCCAAATCCCGTATCCGAATGGCTTGCGCACGCTCTGCTTCGCTGCGTTGCCTGTCTTCAAGCCGTCTTTGGGCAAGCAACGCTCTCTCAGCTTCGCGTAGCTGGCGCACCCTGTTTCGTTCGGCCTCTTTCGATGCGCGATTGATTGCCTTTGCTACTCCTAACACCAACCGCAGGCCGCTACTGCGTCTTGCCATACTCCTCCCCGGACTGCGAGTAAACGGACCGTCACACGCAATATGAAATGATTGCCATCCTGATTCGCAGCCGTCGAACTTTAAATGTTTCTATGAACGTTGCTTAACAGGCTATCTATTCCTAAAAGAAACTATTAGAAGATTTTATCCGGAGCGAAAGGTTAGTAGGTTACTTTTTTACAACTTCGCGAATAAGGTTGCCTTGGTGTGTCTGCTTTTGGACGAACCCAGCAGTTTTGGCTTCAGGACAGCACGCTGCCAATCTCCTAGACAGGCAATTGGAATTTCAAGGAATCTACTGATTGATTTAGTAAGTTCCTACAGATAATTAAAAGTTTTTCTGTTGCACAGAAAGCATCTTTTACATGCTAAGATTTTAATTGCCATCAAAGCCCCCCATCCGCCAACAGCCAACCCTGAGGAGCACCCGTGACGATTTCCGAGCCGACCGAGACCTTCTTCGACAAACCGCTGCGCGTCTACGAGAGCGGCACCCCGCCCGACATCGGCACCTACGCCTACCGGCTCGCCCTCGACTACAACGACACCAAGCCGATGCCGTAGTTGATCGACGAATTCCTGGCGCAAATCGACACCAAGAAGCTCGACGCCCTCTCGATCGGCCTGTGGGGCGAGCCCTACGAAGCCAGCTCGAATCCGATCATCGCCAAGCTGGCGGAACGCGCGGCGGACCTGCCTGCATTGCGCGCCCTGTTCATCGGCGACATGACGTATGAAGAATGCGAAATCTCCTGGATCACGCAAGGCGAATACGGTCCCTTGCTGGCCGCCTTCCCGCAGCTGGAAGTGCTGCGCATCCGCGGCTCGAACGGCCTCTCGATCGCGCCGTTCACGCACGCAGGACTGCGTTCCTTCATCATCGAATGCGGCGGCTTGCCGGCCGAGGTGGCCGAAGCGCTGGCGCAATCGTCGATGCCGAACCTGACCCACCTGGAACTGTGGCTCGGCACCGAAAACTACGGTTTCTCCGGCGACGTCGATTTGTACCGCCGCGTGCTGGCCGCGCTCTGGACGCCGGGCCTGACCTACCTCGGCCTGCGCGACGCCGAGATTGCCGACCAGGTGGCGCAATGGCTGGCCGGGCACGAACCGATCGGCCAGCTCGACACGCTCGACCTGTCGCTGGGTACCCTCGGCGATATCGGTGCCCAGGCACTGCTCGACAGCCCGTACGTGGGCGACCTGGCTTGCCTCGACCTGTCGCACCATTACATTTCCGAAGCCGTGCAGGCCCGGCTCAAGGCCCTGCATCTGCAGGTGATCCTCGACGACGCCCAGAAGGACGACGAAGATGACCGCTACGTCGCGGTGGGCGAATAAGGGCGATGGAACCGGCGGCGCGCGAACGCCTGCCCTTCGTGCTGCTCGGCGTCGGCGCCGGCAAGCGCGTGCGGCTGATGCAGGCGGCGCGCGCGGCGCTCGGCCTGGCGCCGGCGCGCCTGGTGGAGTGGCGCGACTGGCTGGCGCGACCGGCCTTGCTGGAGGCGGCGCTGGCCCGGCCCTGCGTGCTGAAGATCGAATCGCCGGGCGACGACCCCGGCTTGCACTACGCGCTGCTGCAGGACGGGTGCCAGGCGCTCGGCCTGGCCGCGCCGCGGCTGCCGGAGCACGGCGAGCTGTCGCTGTCCGAAGCCTGGTTCACGGGCCTGTCGCGGGCCATGCAGGGTATCTCTGCCCTCCTCGCGCGCCTGCCCCATGTGCGCGTGCTGAACGCACCGGATGAATTGCTGCTGATGACAGATAAACTGCGCTGCCAGCGGCATCTGGAGGCGCACGCGGTGCCGGTGCCCTGCCAGTTCGGCCTGGTCAAAGGCTATGCGCACTTGCGCGCCCTCCTCGACGAGCATGGACTGGACCGGGTGTTCGTCAAGGCGCGCTATGGTTCCAGCGCGTCCGGCGTGGTCGCCTACCGGCGCAACCGGCGCGGCGACGAGCAGGCGACCAGTTCGGCGGACCTGGTGCAGGGTCCGGACGGTACGCGCCTGTACAACGTCAAGCGCCTGCGCCGCTACGGGCGCCAGGCCGACATCATCCAGTTGATCGACCTGCTGGCCGGCCAGCAGGCCTATGCCGAAGCCTGGCTGCCCAAGCCGCGCCACGGCAATGGTCACTACGACGTGCGCGTGCTCGCCATCGGCGGCCAGCCGGCGCACCGGGTCGCGCGCGTGGGCGCGTCCATGATGACCAATCTGCACCTGGATAACCGGCGCGCCGACGTCGACACGCTGCTCGGCCCCGCCGACCAGGCCGCGCTGGCGCTGGCGGCGCGCCGGGCGGCGGCGGCTTTTCCCGCCAGCCATGTCATCGGCCTGGACATCGTGGCGCGGCGCGGAGGAGCGCACGTGCTCGAAGCGAATGCCTTCGGCGACCTGCTGCCCGGACTGCTCCACCAGGGCCTGGACAGCTACGCCGGCCAGTTGCAAACCTTTCCAGACCATGACACCTGACCCGACCACGATCCCCGACATGAATACGGTGGTCGGCAGCCACGACATCGTCTTCATCACGCTCGACACCTTGCGCTACGATGTGGCGCAGGCGCTGTTCATGGCCGGGGAACTGCCGGTGCTGGGGCCGCACCTGCCGCCCGGCGGCTGGGAGCGGCGCCACAGCCCGGCCACCTTCACCTATGCCGCGCACCACGCCTTCTTCGCCGGCTTCCTGCCCACGCCGGCCGAGCCGGGGCGCCACGCGCGCCTGTTCGCCACCAGCTTTCGCGGCAGTGAAACGACGTCGGCGCATACCCGCGTGTTCGAGCAGGAAAGCATCGTCGCCGGTTTGCGCGCGGCGGGCTACCGCAGCATCTGCATCGGCGGCGTCGGGTTCTTCAACAAGCAGACCGCGCTCGGGTCCGTCCTGCCCGGCATGTTCGACGAGAGCCACTGGAAGCCGGTATTGGGCGTGGAACATCGCCGCTCGACCGAGCTGCAGGTGGCGCTGGCGGTGCGGCGCCTGCACGAACTGGGCGACCGGCGCGTGTTTTTGTTCATTAATGTCTCGGCCATCCACTTCCCCAACCACGGCTACCTGCCCGGCTGCCGCAAGGACAATCTCGACAGCCATGCGGCGGCGCTGCGCTATGTCGACCGGGCGCTGGCGCCGCTGCTGGCGGCCTGCGCCGCACGCGCGCCGACCTTTGCCATCGCCTGTTCCGACCACGGCAGCGCGTATGGGGAAGACGGCTACCATGGCCATCGCCTGGCGCATGAAACGGTGTGGACCGTCCCGTACGCGCATTTCTTTATCGAACCACGCATCGAACCACGCATCGAATCCCAAGAGGCAGGCACATCGTGAACCAGTCCGACACCGCAGGCACGCTTGCCCAGCGCATGCGTCACACGCCCTACCAGGCCTATTCGTATTCCTACCCGCACAAGACCGCCTACCGTCCGCTGGCGCAGCCGGCATCGCTGGCGGCGCTGTGGCGGGAACAGGACCGCTCGGCGCTGTTCGCCTACATCCACATTCCCTTCTGCGAGATGCGCTGCGGCTTCTGCAACCTGTTCGCGATGGCGCGCCCGCAGCCGGAGCTGGTCGACCGTTATGTGGCGCAGATCCTGGTGCAGATGCGCGCGCTGGACCGGGTGCTGGGCGAGCGCCGCTTTGCCCGCTTTGCCCTCGGCGGCGGCACGCCGACCTATTTGAGCGCCGCGCAATTGCAGACCCTGCTCGATGGCGCGCGCGACATCCTCGGCATCGACCTGCAGGCGACGCCGTCCGGCATCGAAGCCTCGCCGGAAACGGTGACGCCCGAGCGGCTCGCGGTGTGCCGCGGCATGGGCATCGACCGGGTCAGCCTGGGGGTGCAGAGCTTCGCGGCGGGCGAGATGCGCTCGCTGGCACGGCCCCAGCAGAACGAGATCGTGCAGCGGGCCATCGGCCACATCCGGGATGCGGGCTTCCCGACCCTGAATCTGGACCTCATCTACGGCATTGCCGGCCAGACCGTGGCCAGCCTGCTGGCCTCGATCGACAGCGCGCTGGCCTTCGCGCCGGAAGAGCTCTACCTGTATCCGCTGTACGTGCGTCCGCACACCGGCCTGGGCAAGGTGGCGCGGCGCCAGGGCGTCACCTCCTTCGATCCCGTCATGCTGGCACAGGACGGTGACAGCCGCCTGGCGCTGTACGAGGCGGCGCGCGACCACCTGCTGGCGCGCGGCTACGAGCAGGTGTCGATGCGCATGTTCCGCGCGCCGCACGCGCCGCAGCAGGACGGGCCGTCCTACTGCTGCCAGAACGACGGCATGGTCGGCCTGGGCGCGGGCGCGCGCAGCTACACCCGGCAGCTGCACTACTCGACCGACTATGCGGTGGGCCGCAGCGGCACCATCGACATCATCCAGGACTTCCTGGCGCTCGATGCGGCCGGCTTCAGCCAGGCCAGGCACGGCTTCGTCCTCGGCCCGGAAGAACAGCGCCGGCGCTACGCGATCCAGTCGCTGCTGACCGAACCGGGCCTGGACCTGGGCGCCTATCGCGAGCGTTTCGGCAGCGACTGCCTGCGGGACCTGCCGCAGCTGCTGGAGCTCGACCCGCTCGGCCTGCTCGAAGACCAGCCCGGCATGCTGCGCCTGAACCGGCGCGGCTACGCCTATGCGGACACGATCGGCCCCTGGCTCGCTTCCGATGCGGTGCGAGACTTGATGGCCGCGGGTGCGCCGGCATGCTAGCGGGGATTCCGACGCCCCTGCTGGGGGCGCAGCCCGTGCTGTCCTTGCTGTACCGGGGCACGCTCGAGAGCTGCAATTACGACTGCCATTATTGTCCGTTCGCCAAGCGCCGCGACAGCCGTGCCAGGCTGGCGCGCGATGCGGACGAGGTGGCGCGTTTCGTCGCCTGGGCTGGGGGGCAGGAGCGGCCGCTCGGCGTGATGTTCACGCCCTGGGGCGAGGCGCTGGTGCGGCGCCCCTATCGCGAGGCCATCCACGCCTTGTCGCACATGCCCCACGTGCGCACGGTGGCGCTGCAGACCAATTTGTCCGGCCCGCTGGCGTGGCTGGAAGGGACGCAGCGCGACAAGGTGGGCCTGTGGTGCACCTACCATCCGGACCAGACCAGCCTCGCGCGTTTCCTCGAGCGCTGCCGGCGCCTGGAGCGGCTGGGCGTGCGGTTTTCGGTGGGCGTGGTGGCGCTGCGCGAGCATTTCGACGCCATCCGCGCGCTGCGTGCCGCGCTGCCGGCCCGGCACTACGTCTGGCTGAATGCCTACGACCGGCGCGGCCCCGGCTATTACCAGCCGGAAGACCTGGCCTGGCTCGACGCGATCGATCCCTGGTTTGCCTACAGCCGCCGGCCGCTGCCCTCACGCGGCAAGGCTTGCCGCGCCGGCGCCGAAGTGCTGGCGGTCGATGGCGACGGCGAGCTGCAGCGTTGCCATTTCCTGCCCGAGCGCATCGGCAACCTGTACACCGATGCGCTCGACACCGTGCTGCGGGAGCGCGCCTGTCCGCGCCTGAAATGCGACTGCTACATCGGCTACGCGCATCGCCGCGACCTGCCCTTCTACGCCGACTTCGGCGACGGCGTGCTGGCGCGCGTCCCTATGCAAGCCGGCCGATCCCGCGCGCCTTGAGGCCATCCAGCACGGTCCGCGCACAATGCGCCAGGTCATGCCGGGCGGTGTTCACCACGATCTCCGGCTGCGCGGGCGCCTCGTAAGGCGCGGAGATCCCCGTGAAATCGTCGATCTCGCCCCGCCGCGCCCGGCGGTACAGGCCCTTGACGTCGCGCGCTTCGCAGACCTCCAGCGGGCATTCGCAGTACACTTCGATGAAATCCTCGCCACCGACGATGGTCCTGGCCGCGGCCCGGTCCGCCGCCAGGGGCGATATCAAGGCCACCAGCGTGATCACGCCGGCATCCAGGAACAGCCTGGCGATCTCCGCTGCCCGCCTGACGTTCTCGCTGCGGTCCGCCGCGCTGAAACCCAGGTCCGCGCAGATCCGCTGGCGCAGCTTGTCGCCGTCGAGCGTATAGATGCGGCAGCCTTCCAGGTGCAGTTGCCGCTCGATATCGAAGGCCAGCGTCGATTTCCCGGCACCGGAAAGGCCGGTGATCCACACCACCGCACCGCGTTGCCGGTGTTGCCCTTCACGATCGGCACGGCTCAGCCCAGGCCCTTGCCAGACAAGGCTGGCGTCGCCGGTTTTGGTCATCTTGTTCATCCTGAATGATTGATTCGTGCGCTGTTCGTTCCAGGCACTGTCGCCCAGCATAGCAAACTTGCCAACCCGCCCCCCTCGCTGTTGACCGCTCTCAAACCCCGGGTTCGCCGAAGCGACACAGCCGGCCGGCGGCCTGTCCAACTCTGCATGGAGGAACAGGGAGCGGACGATGTCGTTTTTCCCGAGCCGGACCGACAGGGAAGCACGCCGGTGGATGCTCGCCGGCGCCGCCACCGCCTGCCTGTGTACGGGCGCATGCTCGCACCTCGACCCTTACGGCACGTCCAGCCAGGCGCGTCCCGCCCACGATGACCGGCGCCGCATCCTGGCACCCTCCGGCATCGCCGCCCCCGACGACCGCGGCGTGCGCTACGTCAGCACGATGCAGGATGCGCTCGAGCGCGTCGACGAATATCGCCTGGTCATGCAGGATCAAATCCGCAGGGTCGGCAGCGAGCGCGACCTGTATGACGCGG
>Ga0265798_10003189_pt1 | contig 23504 bp, 19 predicted proteins | sample P3T30metagenome_FD_192430 | JGI IMG/M metagenome (GOLD analysis project Ga0265798, IMG submission 192430) | Plant litter microbial communities from East Loma Ridge, Irvine, California - P3 T30 | ecosystem: Environmental > Terrestrial > Plant litter > Unclassified | place: USA: California... | reverse complement strand
CTGGGAGAAAAGTGGGCAGGTACGTTCCGGCGCCGATTGGGACGATATGCTCCGAAAACAGGCCAAGGTTGTTGCAAGCCCGCTGGTGGTAACCATCAAATAAACGCATCCATCATTCAATTGAATCTCATGACCAAATCAGAAATCCGGTATGCACATCACCCATCAGATGTGAAAAACTATAACACTGAACAGCTGCGGAACCATTTTTTAATCTCAAGCTTATTCGAATACGACACGGTAAATCTTGTTTATACGATGTACGACAGGTTAATTGTGGGCGGTGTGCTTCCGGTAAGTAAGTCTTTAAATCTGGAGACCATCGAGGAACTGAAAGCTGAGTACTTCTTAGAGCGGAGGGAGCTGGGAGTCATCAATGTGGGTGGAAGGGGAACGGTTAGGGTAGATGGGACCGTTTATGAACTTGGGAAAAAAGAGGCCCTATACGTTGGACGGGGTGCAAACAGGGTGGTATTCGAGCGTTCAGGGGAGGAGCAACCTTATTTTTACATTAATTCGGCACCTGCACATCATAGTTATCCAACAAAAAAAATCGGTAGGGCAGATGCTGAAGTCATCGAGCTTGGTGATCAACAATACGCGAACCGGCGTACATTGAATAAACTTATCGTGAACAGTATTGTGGAGACCTGTCACCTGCAAATGGGTTTAACAGAGCTTCATCCTGGCAATGTTTGGAACACCATGCCTGCGCATACCCATAATCGCCGGATGGAGGCATACTTTTACTTTGATCTGGAAGCGGGACAAACCATCAGCCATTTTATGGGGCAGCCGGATGAAACCAGGCACCTTTTTGTGCAGAACCTTCAGGCAATAATTTCGCCCGAATGGTCGATACATTCGGGCGTAGGTACAAGCAATTACAGTTTTATCTGGGGAATGGCCGGTGAGAACCTCGACTATGGCGATATGGATGCCCTTAGTCCGGCTGAGCTGCGGTAAACTGCTGGATCATATCATCCAGTATAGCTTTTCCCAATCCAACACGAGTTGCATATTCAAGGCAAAGCGCGTACTCCTTGTCGTGGACTTCACCGTCTTGCGTCATCATCTGCACCAAGGTTTGCAGCTCTAATGTCTTTTGCAGACCGTCTTCGGGAATGACGAAACTTAAAACGTTTAAATTGTCTGCCATTGGCATGACCTGATCGGCAGAAAGGCCAAGCCGGTTTCCAATAGATAACAGCAAATCACTCTCGTCTTTTTCCAGCACCTTGTCTGCTGCTGCGATTAATACCAGGTTTTGGTAGAAAGCAAGCTTCTTTTGTGGTGTATTCAGCACCTCTTCTAGTGATCTTATATTTTGCATAGGAATGTTCGTTGATGTAAGGCCTGCGTATCAAAATCCTTACCATAAAAAGCCTTTCTCAGTGTTTGTTAGCGACTTGCCGGCAACTAAATGGCCATATAGTCTCTTATATTCCATTAAATACAACAGGGTTGTGTAAAAGTTACACTTAGCTCCCCGGCCTGAGAAGTGTATAGGCCATTGATGTGTAAGATATTGTGAATGAGTGTGCAAGATGAAGATTATCATTCTTGTAAATAGCCCGGGTATGTGGTGCCACTTTCAAAAAAATAATGTTAATAAATTTTTAATTATATATTTGCAAGCGTTGCTGGATCGCGCAATGATGTGCTTATTAATGCATTAAGGCGATCCATCAGAATACATTGAACAAGCCTTGCTAGAATGGCAAAAAGGCAATTAAATTTAAAAGACAACCCGAATGCTAAATTTTGTTCTCTTTGGCCCACCGGGTGCAGGTAAAGGCACCCAATCAGAAAAATTGATCGAAAAGTATCAATTGATTCACATCTCCACAGGCGATCTTTTCAGATCACATATTAAAAATCAAACGACTTTAGGACAAAAAGTAAGCGCATTGATCGCAGAAGGTCAACTGGTGCCGGATGGTATCACGATTGATATGCTGGAAGAAGAAGTGAACAAAACTCCGGACGCTAAAGGTTTCATTTTTGATGGCTTTCCACGTACCATTCCTCAAGCGGTTGCTTTGGATGAATTTCTAGCCAAAAAAGGTACATCAATCGCTGCCGTAATTGCGCTTGATGTGGATCAGGACGAGCTTAAGAAGCGGGTTGCACAACGTCAGAAGGAATCTGGCAGGGTAGATGACCAGGCTGATAAGATTCAAAAACGAATTGAAGAATATTTTACCAAGATCGTTCATGTACTGCCTTATTATGACGAACAAAAAAAACTAACTAAAATCAACGGTATTGGTAGCATCGAAGGTATCTTCGATGAAATCAGTGCAGTGGTAGATCAATACTAGTAACAAAATACCTTCAAATAGCGGGATAGATTTAATTCGTCCCGCTATTTGCATTTCTTATCTTTGCGCAAATATGCGTTCGCGCATTTTGTTTAGGCTTTAATCAAAAGCCATTGTTTCCATTAAATTTCAAAATATATGTCACAGGGTTCCAATTTCGTAGATTATGTAAAAATATGCTGCCGTTCAGGTAAAGGTGGACCGGGATCGGCGCATTTGCACCGTGATAAAATGACTTCTACAGGAGGGCCTGATGGTGGTGATGGCGGTCGCGGAGGACACATTATCCTGAAAGGAAATCCACAGTTCTGGACCTTGTTACACTTAAAATACCGTAAGCACATCATTGCGGAAGATGGTTTGAGTGGATCCAGCTCAACTTCAACTGGTAAGTCTGGTAAAGATGAAGTGCTTGAAGTACCACTAGGCACCATTGCTAAAGATGCGGAAACTGGTGAGGTGCTTTTTGAAATTACTACAGAAGGGGAAACTAAGATTCTTACGCCAGGTGGACGAGGCGGTTTGGGAAACTGGCACTTTAAATCATCGACCTTACAGACGCCGCGTTTTGCGCAGCCTGGTGAGTCCGGCATTGAACGCTGGGTTGTTTTAGAACTCAAGGTACTTGCGGATGTTGGTTTAGTAGGTTTTCCAAATGCAGGTAAGTCGACCCTATTATCAGTGGTTTCTGCGGCCAAACCTGAAATTGCAGATTATGCGTTTACCACATTGGTTCCGAACCTGGGCATTGTTTCCTATCGCGGCGATAAGTCGTTTGTAATGGCAGATATCCCAGGAATTATCGAAGGCGCTTCAAAGGGCAAAGGTTTGGGTTACCGCTTCCTGCGTCACATTGAACGAAACTCTGTGTTATTGTTTATGGTGCCTGCCGATACGAACAGAAGTATAAGCGAGGAATATGAGATCCTGAAAAGGGAGCTTAAAGCATATAACCCTGAGCTAATGCAAAAGCCGCATATTCTGGCGGTGACAAAATCGGATATGCTAGATGAGGAGTTGATGAATGAAATGAAAGCAGACTTGCCGCCAAATATTCCATCCATATTTATCTCTTCAGTAGCCCAAAAAGGGCTTACTGAATTGAAGGATATGTTATGGAGCGCAATTGAAGGTTAATCCAGCTGATCTAGCGCGTTAAGGATAATCTCACACACTTTCCTGATCTCCGCTTCTGTAATCACTAAAGGCGGTGCAATGCGCATCGCCGTTTCACAGTGTAAGAACCAGTCGATCACCACACCATCATGACCACATAGCTGACTTACTTTTTCGACCTGCTGGAAGCTATCGAGCTGCATGCCCAGCATCAATCCCATACCTCTGATTTCTTTGATCTTAGGATGTACAAGTAGTTCCCGGAATAGTGCTTCTTTTGCAAATACACTTGCAACCAGCTGTTCTTCAAGGATCACTTCTAAATTGGCAAGCCCTGCAGCGCAGGATACCGGATGTCCACCAAAAGTTGTAATATGGCCAAGGATCGGATTTTCTGCAAGTACACCCATCACTTTCTTATCTGCGATGAATGCCCCGATTGGCATACCGCCGCCAAGTGCTTTTGCAACAAGGAGCACATCAGGCACGATGCCATAATGTTCGAAAGCAAATAGCTTTCCAGTGCGTCCAAATGCCGCCTGTATTTCATCTAAGATGAGCAGTGCACCCATTTCGTCACAACGCTGGCGAAGCTTCTGCATATAATCAAGATCTGCGACACGAATGCCTGCTTCGCCTTGCAAGGTTTCCATGATCACGCAGGCGGTCTCTTCGGTAATTTGCTCCAGGTCTGCTGCGCTATTGAAGTTAATGAAGCTGACATCAGGCAGTAAGGGCCGGTATTTCTGTTTAAATTCTTCATTGCCCATAACGCTCAATGCACCATGGGTACTGCCGTGGTAAGCGTTTTTACAGGAAATGATCTTACTCCTGCCCGTAAAACGTTTAGCAAGTTTTAAAGCACCTTCCGTAGCTTCTGCTCCAGAGTTTACAAAATACACGTTGTTCAGACTAGATGGGAGAACAGAAACCAGCTTCTCTGCAAACTTAACCATTGGCGTTTGAACGTACTCGCCATACACGGTAAGGTGCAGGTATTTGTCGAGCTGCGCCTGGATGGCCTCAAGTACTCGTGGATGACGATGACCGATGTTGCTTACTGCAAAGCCTGATACCAGGTCGATGTAAGCTTTACCATTGAAATCATACAAGTAAATGCCCTCTGCACGCTCAATTTCAAGCATCTTAGGCGTGGTAGAGGTTTGCGCAGTGTTTAGTAAAAAGAGCTGTTTGTTACTGATCATGGGTATAGAATAGGCCTACAAAATTAGGAAACTATTTAAACTATGGTTTGTTATCCGCATAGATTAAACTTTGCCCAATGTCAAAATTCAACGAACTCATAAAATCCGAAAAGCCCGTACTGGTTGATTTTTCTGCGGAATGGTGCGGCCCATGCAAGATGATGGCGCCAATATTACAGCAATTAAAAGGAATGATCGGCGATAGTGCAACCATATTGAAGGTGGATGTGGACCGGAATCCGGATGTTTCCAACTTGTACCGCATTCAGGGTGTGCCGACATTGATCCTGTTTAAGAACGGAGAAATCAAGTGGCGGCAGTCAGGTGTTGTACAGGCCAGCCAGCTAAAATCCGTCATTGATGCTGCACTTTGATACAGCGCTCCTTGTAAATCAACATTTCTGTGGAGTGTATGAATATTAGCTAGCCAGCCGTAAAATTTTAATGTAGTTCAGGCTGCTAACTAGCTTCAATAGCTTGTTTTTGTCTGTCAAGATCTCTTAATCGGTTCTCCTTGTTAGATAGCGCTGCTTGTGCTTCTTCAAGCTTCTTTTGTGCTTCTTCAAGCTTTTGATTTGCTTTTTTTGCATCCTCGGCGTCATCCTGGGCATCATCAGCTTTGGACTCTGCTTTTCGGATCTGCTTGAGATTGCCACCGGTCGCTGTGGATGCCTGCCTTCTGCTTTCTTCGAGTGATTCCCTCGATTTGGCTTCCGCTTTTTGGCCTCTAGCCTCCAGTACAGGAATATCACTGCGTAACTTGTTGATGTCGCCTTGAAGATTTACGACCTCACGCAGGAGCACCCGGTATTCCTTGTTCAGGTTTACGGTATCTGCAGCGGTAGTGTACGTCTTTGGTGAGCAGCTGTAAAAGAATGCACTCAGGAAAAGTGCGATGGGCAGTAGGTAGATGATTTTTTTCATACCCCTATAAACCAATAACCATGCCTTTTTGATTGAAAGGCATGGTTATAATGGGGTTACATATTTCTGCGGTATTGTCCGCCGACCTCATATAAGGCATGTGAGATCTGACCAAGCGAGCAGTATTTACATACTTCCATCAGGGCTTCAAAGATGTTCTTTCCCGCTATGGCGCTAAGTTGTAGTTCGCGAAGAAGTGTTGCTGACTGATTGGTATTTCGCCTCTGGAAGTTCTCCAATGCGGCAATCTGGAACTGCTTTTCTGTCTCGGTAGCACGGATAACTTCGGCCGGTACAATGGTTGGTGAGCCATTCTTATTCAAGAAGGTATTTACGCCTACAATAGGATATTCACCATTGTGCTTCAGCGTTTCATAATGCAGGCTTTCTTCCTGGATCTTGCCACGTTGATACATCGTTTCCATAGCACCAAGCACACCACCGCGGTCGTTAATTCGTTTAAATTCCATCAGAACGGCTTCTTCAACAAGGTCTGTCAGTTCTTCAATGATGAATGCACCTTGCAGTGGATTTTCGTTTTTGGCCAGTCCAAGTTCCCGGTTAATGATCAGCTGGATGGCCATTGCTCTTCTTACCGATTCTTCGGTAGGCGTGGTAATGGCTTCATCATAGGCATTAGTATGTAAGGAATTACAGTTGTCATAAATAGCATACAGAGCTTGTAGCGTCGTCCGGATATCGTTGAAGTCAATTTCTTGCGCGTGTAATGAGCGGCCGGATGTTTGAATATGATACTTTAATTTCTGTGAGCGATCATTACCCTTGTATTTGTTCTTAATGGCTTTCGACCAGATTCTTCTCGCCACCCGGCCGATCACGGCATATTCCGGATCTGTGCCGTTGGAAAAGAAGAAGGATAGGTTTGGTGCAAAATCATCGATATGCATGCCTCTGCTCAGGTAATACTCGACGAACGTGAATCCGTTACTCAATGTAAAAGCAAGCTGGGAAATGGGGTTTGCGCCTGCTTCAGCGATATGGTAGCCAGAGATGGATACGGAATAAAAGTTACGAACCTGCTCATCGATGAAATATTTCTGGATATCACCCATCATCCTTAAAGCGAACTCTGTTGAAAAGATGCAGGTGTTCTGCGCCTGATCTTCTTTTAGTATATCCGCTTGTACCGTACCACGTACAGTGCTGATGGCGTAGGCTTTAATTTTCGCGTATACATCTGCTGGTAGGACCTGATCTCCAGTTACACCCAGAAGCATCAATCCAAGTCCGTCATTGCCTTTAGGCAGGTCTCCCTGGTATACCGGCCGCTCCATGTTTTTGGCGGCATAAATTGCTGCAATCTTAGCTTCAAGTTCTGCCTGAAGGCCATTTTCTTTGATGTACTTTTCGCACTGCTGATCAATTGCAGCATTCATGAAAAAGCCAAGCAACATAGGTGCAGGCCCATTGATGGTCATGGATACCGAAGTAGAGGCCTTACAAAGGTCGAAACCGGAATAAAGCTTTTTAGCATCATCGAGCGTAGCAATACTTACGCCCGAGTTACCGATTTTGCCGTAAATGTCCGGCCGGATATGAGGGTCCTCACCGTAGAGGGTAACTGAATCAAATGCTGTGGACAAGCGGTGTGCTGGTTGTCCGAGGGACACATAGTGAAAGCGTTTATTGGTTCGTTCCGGGCCGCCTTCACCGGCAAACATACGCGTTGGATCCTCACCCTCACGCTTCAGCGGGAACACGCCGGCCGCATAAGGGAAGGCACCTGGTACATTCTCAGTAAGTAACCAGCGCAGAATATCACCCCAGTCGTTGTATCTTGGTAGGGAAACCTTCGGTACTTTTATATTTGATAAGGAGGTGTAAAACAGTGGCTGCTTAATTTCTTTGTCACGAACTTTGTAAATAAAGTTATCCTGCTTGTACTGCACCTGCATTTCAGGCCATTCGCGAAGCAACTTTTTGCAACTCCCGTCAAGTTGTTCTTCCAGGTGCTTGTAAACGTCCAGTAATCCAGCGCTTAAGTTGCCGCTGCCTGCAGGCATATCGTTGGGAGATAGATCCATTACGCCTTTAAGCTGGTAGAGTTTTCTGGCGATGCTGCTTTGCTGTTGTACCCAATCGTTATATGCTGCACTAGCTTCAGCGATTTCTGCCAGATAACGGCTGCGATCTGGCGGAATGATGTATATTTTTTCAGATTGTGCGGATGTGGTTAGATTTTGTGCTTCATAATCAATCCCGGTAACCGATTTGATCTTTTCCATCAATGCGCTGAACAGATTGTTCATGCCTGGATCATTGTACTGCGAGGCCATGGTTCCAAACACCGGAATACTTTCATCCGCTGCATCAAAGAGGTTGTGATTGCGCTTATACTGCTTGCGAACATCACGTAAGGCATCCAAAGCACCTCTTTTATCAAATTTATTGATGGCAACCAGGTCGGCGAAATCCAGCATGTCGATTTTTTCCAGCTGTGTCGCTGCGCCAAACTCCGGAGTCATCACATATAAGGACACATCGCAGTGTTCAGTGATCTCCGTATCAGATTGACCGATCCCGGAAGTTTCCACAATGATCAGATCATAACCTGCGGCTTTACAAATGTCAATGCTCTCTTGAACATTTCTGGAAAGGGCAAGATTAGCCTGTCTGGTGGCAAGTGAACGCATGTACACACGTGGGTTGTTAATCGCATTCATGCGGATACGGTCGCCAAGCAATGCCCCGCCAGTTTTTCTCTTAGAGGGGTCAACAGAGATGATGGCAATGGTTTTATCTTTTACTTCCAACAGAAACCTTCTCACCAGCTCATCCACTAACGATGATTTACCCGAACCACCGGTTCCCGTTATGCCAAGAACAGGTGCCTGTTTAGATGCACTTAGCCTTTTAAGTTCATTAACGAAGGACTGTGTGCCTTCAGGATCATTCTCGGCAATAGTGATTGCTGCGGCAATGCTTTTTACATCCTTGCTTTGTATCCCCTGAAGTTCATTGGAGATTGTATTTGCAGTGACGAAGTCCGTTTCCTGAAGCATGTGGTTGATCATTCCCTGCAAGCCCATTTTACGCCCATCGTCTGGAGAATAAATCTTTGTAATCCCGTATTGCTCCAATTCTTCTATCTCCTGAGGCAGAATCACACCGCCACCACCACCAAAGATCTTAATGTGTGTAGCGCCGCGTTCTTTTAATAGATCGTACATGTATTTGAAGTACTCAATATGTCCACCCTGGTAGGAGGTCATGGCAATACCCTGCACATCTTCCTGGATGGCACAATTAACAACTTCATCTACAGAGCGGTTATGGCCAAGGTGAATGACTTCAGCTCCAGACGACTGCAGTATTCGGCGCATAATGTTGATGGTCGCATCATGTCCGTCGAATAAAGCAGCTGCAGTTACAAAGCGTATTTTGTATTGAGGTTTATAAATTTGAATTTGTTCCATAAAGGAGATTTATATTTGGCCCGTAAAGTTAATAAAAAAATAAAGCCGCAGAATCTGCGGCTTTATACGAATGCTATATTTACATTATTCGTTCCCGGTAAACCTAATTGTCTGTAAGTTCGGTAATTGGCTGCCCAACTGAACCATTTGGCATTTGAATTTGCAACATCGCTGCAATAGTAGGTGCAATATCCGTCATATGATATGGCTTATTTGTTTTTCCAGGTTTAACTTTCCAACCCATAAACACAGCGGGGATATGCGCATCGTAGGGATTCCATGATCCATGTGTAGTTCCTGTGCTTCCACCATCAAACCAGTTTGGGTTCAAAATGAAGTATATGTCACCACTCCGGCGTGCATTGTATCCGTTTTCAATGCGTTCTTTAAGCAACTTCGGCAACGTCGCTTCACTCAATTCCGTGATGTCAACTGCATTTAGGATGCCAGATTGTTGTTTCAGGAACTTAATCGCGGTTCTCTTCATGTCTTCAAAATCCACATCGGCTTTCTCGATTTCTGGTCTGTTAAAGATCACCTGATTATTCATCACCGTAATAACACTTTTCTGAATTTTAAAATCTTGTTCCAACGCTTTGTTCAGCCCTGCTGCTAATTGTCTGTTGTTCACAATCCCGCCTGGTAGCTTGTTTTCTTCCATAAATTTAGGCACGTGTGCTGCGCCATGATCTGCCGAAAGGAAAAACAGGTAATTTCCTTTACCTAAGGTTTTGTCCAGATAGTTGAAGAAGGCCTCTAAATCTTTGTCTAATCTAAGGTAGGTATCTTCCGCTTCAATCGAGTTTGGACCAAACTGGTGGCCTACGTAATCTGTTGATGAACAGCTCAGTGCAAGAAAGTCCGTGTTGCCCGCCTGACCCAACTTTTCATTTTCAATTGCAAGCTTCGCCATATCCAAGGTCATCGTGTTACCAAAAGGGGTGCTTCTAACCAGGTCGTAATTTTTATTGATGGCATCAGTTAGTTGATGTGGAAAACTAGAACTGTTTGCGCCTTTGTAGCGACCTTCATAGGGCTTTTCATCTGATGTGCTCTGCGTATAAGTGTCTATCGGGTATAAGGTTTCCCAGTTCTTCTCGTAAAACCTATTCTGGTGTTTCGCATTGTTATATGCTTCAACCCAGGCAGGTAATTGCTGCATGTAATAGCTGCTGGTAATGAAATTTCCATTAGAACCGTCATACCAATAAGCTGCGTTTGCCGAATGACCGGCAGGTAGGATAGACCCACGATCTTTCATGGAGATACCGATAACTTTACTTTTGAAATTGGTTGCTAATCTGAGTTCATCAGTAATCGTCGTCGTTAGCATGTTCTTCGGCGACATTTCACCAGCGTCCGAGGTTGTACCTACCGATTTAACAGACTTATCTTCGGCGCAGTAAACATCACGCTGTAATTCAGGATCGTACCAGTTATTTCCGATGATGCCGTTAATGGCTGGAACGGACCCGGTGTAGATGGATGCATGTCCACATGCCGTATAGGTTGGCAGATAAGGGATCATCGTGTTCTCCGCTGAGAAGCCTTCCTTAACGAGTCTTTTAAATCCACCGTTTGTATAACGGTCATAATACCTGTATAAATAATCCCAACGCATTTGATCTACAACCAGTCCGACAACTAACTTTGGTCTTTCTATAACCGAACCCGTGTTTTTCTTTGCCGTAGTATTAGCATTTTTCTTTTGTCCATAAACCACTGGATTTAGCAGCATTATCGCTGTTAATATCAGGTATACTTTTTTCATAATAAAAATTAGATGTCTAAAGGTATAAACAATGCGCAGCTAAAAACACGGCTGGAATGTAAAGAATTTATAAAACTTCAGCGACAACAAAGGTGCTTCCACCTACAAATATTAGATCATTGGCTCCAGCCTGCTGCTTGGCCTCGGTTAATGCTGCGTTTACCGTTTCGAAGGCAGTACCATGCAGGCCATGTGCCCGGGCCTGTTCCTCTAAGGAAGCAACAGGTAAGGCACGTTCAAGATTCGGTTGGGTAAAGTAATAACTAGCTTCTTTTGGAAGCAGGTCAAGAATTTTGGAGATATCTTTGTCCTTTACCATACCAATTACGAAATGGAGCTGTGCATGTGGCGTGACTAGTATATTCTTCAGCACCTCCGTAATTCCAGCTACGTTATGCCCTGTATCACAAATCACACGCGGATTGAGGCTTATTGTTTGCCATCTGCCTTGTAAGCCTGTAAGCTTTTTTACCTGAGCTAAAGCTTCATACACGTGCGAAGGCTTAATTTCAAACCCACTGGCGTTAAGCCGATCTACAGCAGCAAGAACTACTGGAATATTATATTGCTGATAATTGCCGTTGAGATCCAACGCAATGTCTTTGTACTGACGTTTTCCATCTTTCTGTACGGAAAATAAAAGTTGATTGTCTTCGTTGCGCAGGTCTTCAATCTTGTATTCACGGGATGCGAACTGCAGGCTCGTAACTACATCTGCAGCTTTATCGGTGAATACAGTTCTGGTCTCCTCCGAATCTTCACCAACAATCGCCGGTACCCCAGCTTTGATGATCCCCGCTTTCTCAAAAGCAATCTTCTGAAGGGTATCTCCAAGGATGTTAACGTGATCAAGACTGATGTTGGTAATTAACGACAACTCCGGATGAATAATGTTGGTCGAATCAAGCCTGCCTCCCAAACCAACCTCTATCACTGCAACATCAACTTCTTCAATGGCGAAGTACGAAAAGGCCATAGCAACGGTAACTTCAAAGAAAGAGGGCTGCACGCGCTCAATCACCTTCATTTGTTGTTTTACAAAGGCAGTGACGAAAGCTTTTGGCGCCATTTTCCCGTTGATTCGAATACGTTCGCGGAAATCTTTGAGGTGAGGGGAGGTGTATAAGCCGGTCTTGTAGCCGGCTATTTGTAAAATTGCTGCAAGCATGTGTGAGGTTGAACCTTTACCGTTCGTGCCTGCAACATGTATGCTTTTGAAAGTATCTTGAGGGTTCCCCAGACTTTCACAAAGCGCAATGGTATTGGTTAAATCTTTTTTAAGCGCTGCCTCTCCAATTCTGGTAAACATCGGAAGTTTACTGTAAAGGAAATCCAGTGTCTCTGAGTAGTTCATGAAATTATTAATGAGGGAGCAAAAAGGCTATTTCACCTTGAAATTAAATATCACCACGCCCACCTGAACGTCCGGTGCATTTTCGCTTTGATTCAGGCGTGCACCCATTACCGCTTCTTTACATTTTTGCCAAAGTTCACGGTCGTTCAAAGTGGTGCCTTTTACGCCTGGAACAGCATTAATCACAATACCTTCACGATTAATAGAAATACGTACAGCGATCTTGCCGGTCTTCTGCCCATCATCCTGTGGCGTTACCAAGTTGGTAAAACGTCTTAATGCTATCGGCGTATCACCAAAGCCTGAACCGCCTTCCCCATAGTTGTTGGATAGGGGATCTCCATTGATGCTACCTTGATTACCCGGTGTACTACCAGTACCGTCACCTTTACCAGTTCCGGTGCTCTTTTTGCCTTTGTACAAAGCACTCTGGTTGATGGTTGGAGTTGCAGGCTTTTCTTCAGCAGCAGCCGTAGGCGCTTGAGTGCTGGTTGATTTCTTCGTGTTTACCGCTACGGCTTCTTCAGTAGACTGCGTCTGGATTTCCTTTGCACTTGATTCTACGACACTCTTGGTTGGTTGCTGCGGCACCGGAACAACTTTATCCGGCAATTCGTTGTTTGCATCAGGATCAGCCGAAGGCTCCTCAAGGCTCGTGTAGTCAGTACCCATACCTTCAACAGAGGTACCATAGTTTACAACAATACCACCCATTCCAGCTTCCACAGGAGGCTCGAATGTCCCTATTGCTATGAAATAGCTTAAAACCAGGAAAAGCGCCATAATCCCTGTGGAGATGGCAAGCGCTTTTGGGTAATTATTTTCTTCCTCGTGGTAAATCATTATTTCTTAGGTTCTACAGCCAAAACAACTTTCAGCTTCAATTGATTTGCAACATCAAAGACCTGCATGGTGTTCTCAATAGAAACACCTCGTGCTACATACAAAACAATGGTTAAGTCAGGTGAAGCCTGTTGGTAGCTTTCTACGGCAGCCTGTAAGCCTTCCAGATTAACCTGCTTCTTTTCTACAAAATACTCCAGATTTTCACTGATCGAAACGGTGATGGTCTTTTGTGCGTTCGACTGCTGTCCCGATTCAGATCTCGGCAGCAGAAGTTTCACCACCTGTGGATTCACCACCGCCGAAGCAAGCAGGAAGAACAACAGCAAGAAGAACATGATGTCATTCAGTGCAGATGTATGAACTTCAACCGTTGCTTTATTTCTCTTACGTAAATTCATTATTTACCTGGCTCTTCTAATAAGTCAATAAACTCGATCGAATCTGTTTCCATACGCAGGATGATACGTTCCACCATCATGTTCAGAATGTGATATAACACATAGGCTACGATACCGATCACCAAACCTGATGCTGAAGTAATCATCTTCACATATAAACCGCCTGAAATGGTACCAATCTCAATCGCTCCTTTGATGGAAACATCGTGGAAGATCTGGATAACCCCAATAATGGTTCCAACGAATCCAAGCATCGGTGCAATACCGGCAACGATACCAAGGATGTTAATGTTTTTCTCCATCTTGGAAACCTCAAGTTTACCTACGTTTTCAATAGCACCTTCAATCTCTTTAATCGGGCGACCAATTCTTCTCAAGCCTTTTTCAAGCATTCTGCTTAAAGGAGAACGGTTATTTCTGCATACTGTTATGGCATGATCTAACTTTCCTTCTTGGATATACTGTTTAATCTGCAACATCAGATTCGCCTCACTTTTGGAAGCATTTCTAATGGTAATGTAGCGTTCTATAAAGATTACCAATCCTAAAAATGCAAGTAATGCCAATGGAATCATTACCCATCCACCCTGGAAAAGCAGGTCAATGAAATGGATCTCCTGAGGTGGTGTTGCAACCACCTGATTGGTCAGGCTTGTGGTATCAGTTAGTTGTGTTGCTGTGTCTACGGTACCTTGTAGCAATGTGATCATATTATTGTGGTTTGTTTTTGTAAATGTATAAGCCTTTGATTTTCAATTTTTCTCCTAACCTGTCGCGAGCTTCTTTAGCGCTGTTTTCGTCTTTTAACGTGGCGATACTCATTTTTAGTCTCTTACCAGGTGCGTTTTGAACCACCTTCGCCTTGATGCCGCTTTTCTTCATGGTTTCAATAAACCAGCTTGCTTCCTTTTCGTTCAAAACAGAGGCACCGATAACTTCATAGGTTACTGCAGTATCCATAGTAGCTTTAGCAACCGGCTGCATCGCCCTCACCGTGTCTGACGAAGGCGCTTTCTCCATCTTGATATTCGATTCAGCCAAACTGTCGGCCTGTGTTGTAGCATTCAAAATTTCTTGTTCCCGTGCTACTCGAGCCAGGCTGTCTGCCTTTATCTTGTTAGTAGCTGCGGTAGGAACGGTAGGTTCTTCTGTGAAGGAGCTTGATATTCTTGGATACAGGTAGTAAGCGGCAATGCTCAGCAACAGAATAGCCAGTAAGATAAATGCGACCTTAGTAAGCAAAGAGCCACTTTCAGCAGGTCGTTCTTCTTTAATGGTATAGTTGATACGGTTCTCAATGATCGGGCGTCTGATTTCATTCAGCAGCTGTTCATTTGTTTCCTTCCCCGGATTTTCTTCTTCCAGTAAATTCTCTGTGATAATGGCTTCTTGTTCGTTAGCAGGAGCTTCCTCCTCTACAACGGTACTCACTGGAATGGATACAGGTATCACTGGTGTAACTGGAATGACCGTAACCGCCTCTTCCGGTTCTTTAATTTCCGGCTCTTCGGCAACAGGCTCTTCAATCTTTGGTAAACCGAAGAACTCACGCCCTGGTTTAAAGTCTGCATGTTGTTCCAGTACGGTCTGTCCGTTAACCTGCCGTAGTACCCCAATTGGGCTAAAGTCAGCATACCCCTGATCGGCCAACTGTTGGCTTAGGAGAATGGCAAACCGACTGATTGCATCTGCTGCAACCTCCCGGCTTACGTTTTCTTTTTCCACCAGATCGTTTATTAACAAACTGGAGTCGCTTATTTCCTTTTTAAATGCTGTAGTAGATCCGGGAGGCAGAAAAGAACGGCTTACGCTATCATATCTACCTGGAGATTTCTTCTTATAAATGGTTCCAAAGCCATCAATTCCGACTTCTTTATGAAACTGAATTAACTCAGCTACGTACTTAACTATCTCCATCGGGGTAAAAATAAATTTTAATTCTATAGTAAGCAATTAATAAGCAAAATGCACTAGAACGAGTAGGTAATACCTCCAAATACGTTTAGACCGATGTTGTCGTAGTACAAGAAGCGGCTGTTATTTGAATTCATTAGGTTATTAACCTTCAGGAAAGCACCAAATTGCTTGTTAATCTTGTAGTCAGCACCTAAGCCAAGATCCACAAAACCTTTCATGGTTACAATGTTCTCAATTGTTGGATCAGGAACCGAGTATGGAAGAAGTGGTTGTGCGGTATAAACCTTCGCCTTCGTTTCACCCTGCATGTAAACTGCTGCATTAAAGCTAAGCTGTTCATTGAAGTTGAACAATAAATTAGAGCTTAAACGTGCCTGAGGCTTAAACCAGCTTTCGCTTTCAGAGGCAGGTTTGTATTGCTCCATAGTCAAGCCACCAGTCCAACGTAAAGCGTCGCTCACTTGTACCGTAATTTCACCATTAATTCCGGTTAATTTCATGTTTCCGAAGTCGTAGATCACATCGAACCTGTTCGCCGCGGCAAAGTTGTTCACATACAATGGCATGTCCGTGATTTTCTTGTGGTAGGCTTTGATTTTATATCCAAACCCAGGGCCACCTGTACCTTTAATACCGGCAGTAATACTCATTTTCTCCACTGTATTCTGAATACGGATATCGCTGTTCAGGAAAGGGTTTTCATCAGTAAAAGCTTTCATGCTGTTACGGTTTACGTCACCTTTAAGTTCTCCAAATATCTGTAAGTAATCAGGAACCAAAGTAAAGTCTGCCGTTACCAGGGGGAAGATTCTGGTGGTTGAAAACTCGCCGAATTCTTGTACAAAGTTGATTCCTGCATTGATCTTAACCCCACTTGCTTGTAAGCGGATGTAGGGATTTAAACGTAAGAGGTTGTTTGAAATTTTAGTCGTTATACTTTTGGTAGATCCAAAGTCAAGTCCTGCAGCAAGTCCGAGGTTAAAACTTTGAATACGTTTATTCACATAACCATTGATGGTGATTGCATTCTCTCTGGCGTCATATTTATCACCCCAAAGGTAGCCATTGATTTTAGCAGCATAACTTAAAGCATCTTCATCTGTACTGTAGCGGTTTACCACTTCACCTTCTGCCTCAATGAAATTGAAGGCCTGTTTTGCAGGATCAAGGTTGAAGTCTGGCTGCGAAGGATCTTGTCCGTAAAAGCGAAGACCATTACGCTGATAGTTCACACGTCCGCTAAAAGTAGCCTGATCGGTAATGCTTCTTCCAAATACACTAAGCTCCTGTTGGTTAAATTTTTGACCAGCTAATTTGCCTTCCTGACCAAAATGTCTGAAATATCCCCCTGCCTGTAACGCTTCATCTTTGCCAGTATTGATATATGCTTCCAGCAGGGTGGTGGTAGCACTACCAAAACCGCCTTTTGCATAGTTGTTAATCAGCTCTTCTTCTCGAGCGGCCGCAAGCTGTTGTGCCTGCAATTTATTAATGTCGGAGTTTAACTCCAGCTTTTTATCCGTAAGTGAGTAGTTAAATTTAGCTTTATAATCCACCACGTCATTCAAATCCGGGCTTCTTCTCAGTTTAACTGCCTCCGCCAAAATCGGCTTATAAGGTCTAACGACCTCAATTTCCTCCGCTATGGTTTTATCGTCTGTTTTTTCCGTTTTGTCTGTTTTCTTCACGTCCTGAGCTTGAGAAGCCAAGCCGGCAGAACCAACTAAAACAAGGGTTGTATATATAAATTTGTTGAATTTCATGTTCGCTGTGCTTATTTAATGTTTGCCAATTTCTCTTTCGCCGTAGGTACAATCTCGTCGTCACCTTCATAGTTGTCGATCAAACTCAACAGGGTACTTTTTGCCTGAAGGTTGTCTTTCGTTGCTACATAGTTGTCGGCAAGTAAGAGGAAGGATTTCGCAACCCAGTAATCGTACGAAGGCATGTTGTTGATCAGGTCAAAGCAAGTCTTTAATGAAGTCTTGTAGTCACCCTTGGCATATTGAATTGCTGCAAGGTTGTATTTGGATTCCGCTGCAGCAATGGTCTTGGTCTTCGCCACCACGTTACTGAATGCTTTTACAGCTGAGGTGGTATCCGCTTTTGCTAAATAAGCTTTCCCTGCATAAAGGTCTGCACTGTTTTTCTCTTCTTCAGACGATTTATCAGATTCTTTGATCAGCTGTACGTATTTCACGATATCGTCTGGCATGTTCAAAGCACTATATGCTTTAAGCAGGTTGTTGATGGCATACGTATAGTGTGATTTGTAATCTGCCGTTGTCTCCAGTCGTTTCAAGTAAACGATTGCTTCGTTGTACTTTTTGTCTTTTAAATAAAGCTCAGAGATACTGATTAAAGAACGTTCCGTGTAATCACTGGTCCAGTCGTTCAGGATGTATTCATAGTCTGGAATGGCATCTGCACTACGGCCAATCTTCACGAGTGATTCCGCACGGATAAAACGTCCTTCTTTATCGTGGATTGGTTTAGGAAACTTGTCAAAATAAGCATTTACAGCTTCCACCGTTCCTTGTGCATCACCTTTCAGATAACGAACGTTGGCCGCCTGGAATGCAATATTGTCCTGTTCTGCTACGGTGTAGTTTCCAATAGGCGTAGTTGATGCATAGTCAATGAAACCCTGAGAATCACCTTTATCTATATAGATGTTCTTTATCGACTCCAGCGATTGTTTCGCTTCTTCGGTACTACCATATTCAGTAATTACTTTCTTGAAGGTTGTAGCGGCTGCCTCATCCTGATTTTGGTTATACTGAACCAAACCAATGGTCACCAATGCTCTCGGAATATAGCTGCTGTTTGGATATTTGCTGATCAGGGAGGTCAAGTCATTTTTAGATTTGTCCAGATCACCTTTGTTGAAGTAGGTATAAGCCATTTCAAATCCAGCATCATCCGCATAGTTTGAACCTGGAAATTGTGCAAGCAAGCTCTGCATGGTTGCAATTTTGGCATCATCCTGACCTTGTAAGCCCTGGATCATACCACGTTGAAACAATGCGTAATCTTCGCCAGTGTTTTTCTCGGAAATGATTCGGTTGTAATTTGCTAATGCATTTTCATAGCTCTTGCTTACAAAGTAAGCATCAGCCAATCTGATTCTTGCATCGTTCACCGTTTTGGAATCCTTGTCGTTCCCGTTAAGAAAACGTTCAAAGTAAGTAGCAGCTTTGCTGTATTTCTCATCCTCAAATGCAGCGTATGCAAGCGCATAGTTTGCATAGTTGAATACTTTGGTGTTACTTGCTGCGGGCATTGCAAGGAACTTTTCGAAGTTTCTTACAGATTCACCGAACTTGCGAAGTTCGTATCCTGCTTCTGCCATCCAGTAGGTAGTTAAAGCAGTGATCTCTGCATCCTCATTAAAGTTCTGCGATCTCAAGAACATGGACAATGCGTTTGGAAAAGCACGCTCATTGTAAAATTCTAAACCTCTGAAATAGGTAACTTTTTGATAAGCTTCTCTGGCTTCCTGTGTCTTGTTTGGAATAGGCTCTAGAATATCGATAGCTGCCTGATAGTTTTTGCTGCTCAGCAAGATTTCACCAAGCAAAGTTTTAGCTTCATTAATGCGTCTTGATTTTGGAAATTGTTTTAAGAAGCTTTGCGTGGATTCTAAAGCCTGGGAGTTAAAAGTCAACTCGTAACTCAACTTGGCATAGTTAAGCCAGGCATCTTCCTGCACAACTTTATCAAACTCCAAACGCGAGGCTCTGAAGAAAGCACTTCTTGCTTTTTCTTTATTGCCTTGTTCAATAAAGATCTGACCCAAGGTATACATACCATTTTGAAGATAAACATCGTCTTTGGTAAGTTTCTCCAAAACGCTGATCGCTTCCTTGCTCTTTTTTACCTTATATAGTGTGTAACCATACTGATAGATGAACAGGTTGTTTTGAACCCCATTGGTGTTCTTAGCATAGAAATCACGGAAGTAGATCTCTGCGTTTTTGTAGTTGTTTTTAGCGAAATATGATGCTGCAATTAAGCTTAGCATCTCAGTTTCATATTCCTGCTTGGTTGATTTCAAAATTGGAACCGCATAAGAAATTACATCATCATACCTTTCATCAAGGTAATACATTGAAGTAATGTAATATGGGTAACTAGACTCATAAGTTGGTGAGCCTTTCAGCTTTTCAAAGTTAGCCAGTGCTGTTTTATATTCTTTATTCAGGTAGTTGATGTACGCAAAATAATAGGTTGCACTTTCCTGAAATGGAGAATCTTCTTTCTTAACGGCTTCAAAAAGTGGCTCTGCACGCTCAATGTCGTTCAGTTGGAAGTAGGCGTATCCTTGTTTAAACTGGTACTCCAATCTTTGTTTCGCCGATAGGGTAGAAGGATCTGTTTTTTCGAACCATTCCAATGCTTTCTGATATTCTTTCTGATCGAAATAAGACTTGCCAACATGGAAGTAAGCAAGTTTCGTATTCGGATTTAAAGGATAATCTTTGATGAAATTCTGAAATAAAGCTTCGGCATCTCCGTTCCCAAGTTCCAGGGCACAAACGGCAGCATAAAACTTGGCATTTTCCCGAAGCAGGGAGAGCTCTGCATTACTTTCCTGTTGTGTACCGGGTTTCTGTCTGATCTGTTCAACCAACCTGAATTGTTGGGCAGCAGCAACGTATTTCTCGTTATTAAGTAGCTCTAGTCCAGTCTGGTAATTTTTGTTGAGGTTTACTATATTACTGATTTGCGCATATCCGGCGGAAAGGTTTCCAGCCAGTAATAGCGGAATAAAGAGGTATTTCTTCTGCATTGGGGTCAAATATGGTTGCTGCGAATATAGTTATATCTAATAAGTTTGTTAACATTTGTAATAAACATATGTTGATAACTTGTTAAACGGCAAAGTTGCAATTCATGGTATTGCAGGAAAACAGGTAATTGTTAATCACGCTGAGCGGCAAGTAGATACAGTACAGCCATACGAACCGCTACACCGTTTTCCACCTGATCCAGGATGATCGACTGCTTGCTGTCGGCAACATCACTGGTGATTTCCACACCACGGTTAATTGGTCCGGGGTGCATCACGATAATTTCTTTGTCCAGGCTGTCCAGGATCTGTTTATTCAGTCCGTACATCATGGCGTACTCGCGTTGAGAAGGGAAGTATTTGATGTCCTGTCTTTCCAGCTGAATGCGCAACATGTTTGCCACATCACACCAGTTCAAAGCCTTCATCAGGTTATGTTCTACTTTTACACCCAGTTCGTGGATGTGTCTTGGAATTAATGTAGTTGGTCCGCATACCATTACCTCTGCGCCCAGCATTTGTAAGCACAGGATATTGGAAATGGCAACCCGGGAGTGCAGGATGTCGCCCACGATAACAACTTTCTTGCCCGCAACGTCGCCTAGTTTCTCGCGGATGGAGAAAGCATCAAGCAGCGCCTGTGTTGGATGTTCGTGTGCACCGTCACCGGCGTTCACGATTTGCGCATTGATGTGCCTGCTCAGGAACACCCCTGCACCGGCATAAGGATGACGCATCACCACCATATCCACTTTCATGGCCAGGATGTTATTTACGGTATCGATCAATGTTTCGCCCTTACTAACGGAAGAAGAGGAGGCCGCAAAATTTAATACATCCGCAGAGAGCCTTTTCTCGGCAAGTTCAAAGGAAAGTTTAGTTCGGGTAGAGTTTTCAAAAAAGATGTTGGCGATGGTAATATCTCTAAGCGAGGGAACCTTTTTGATGGGACGATTAATAACCCCCTTAAAATTATCTGCAGTTTCGAAAATGAGTTCAATATCATTCCGGTTAATATCTTTAATGCCTAAAAGATGCCGGGTTGATAGTCTGTCTGCTGCCATTTCTTATTTGTTTCTGTCTGATAATAAAATTACTTTGTCTTCTCCGTCTGTCTCTTTCCAGGTCACCCTCACCAGCTGAGAATCTATGCTGTCTACTTGTTGACCGGTATAATCGGCTTCTACAGGCACATGCCTCGAAAATCTGCGGTCGATGAGCACCATAAGTTCCACTTTTGCTGGCCTGCCAAAAGCAAGCAAGGCATCAAGGGCCGCTCGGATGGTACGCCCGGTCCAGAGCACATCATCAATCAGCACGACATTCTTACCTTCAATGATGAAGTTGATGGTATTTGAGCTTGCATTAACCAAGCCATCCTTCCTTCTAAAATCATCCCTGAAAAAGGTGATGTCCAGATTTCCTTTAAGGATTTTACTTCCCGGCAGAATGGCTGAAAGTTCCTGTTGTACCCGGTCGGCGAAATAACTGCCGCGGGGCTGAATGCCAATTAAAACAGTATTTGAAAAGTCGGTATGGTTCTCAATAAGCTGATGGCACAACCTTTTGATCGTGATCTGAAACTTAGGGCCGTCTAGCAGTGTTCTTTTTTGCATGGACTTAGGGTTGCGCAAATATAAAAAAATTGGATGAAGCACAAAGCGCGCCGCCCAAATATCGGTCATTTAGTACATTTGCGTATGGCACATCCGGTTATATTTTTTGATGGTGTTTGTAACCTCTGCAATGCCGCAGTTCAATTTATTCTGAAGCACGACAAGGCTGCTGTGTTTAAGCTGGCGGCGCTTCAGAGTGATGCAGCAATCCATTTGCTTGCAGATCAGCCCATTGATGCAATTGCTTCTGACAGCATCCTGCTGCTGGATGATGGGAAGGTCTACAGCCGCTCTACAGCTGCCTTGCGTATTGCCAAACAACTCAGTGGTGGCTGGCGGTTATTGTACATCTTCATCATCGTGCCTGCATTTCTTCGAGACTTTATCTATAACCTCGTGGCGAGAAATCGTTACCGTATTTGGGGAAGGTTAGAAAGCTGTATGGTTCCAGCTCCTGAGCAGCAAAAAAGGTTCCTCTGAAATTCTACCTGTCTGTATGTTGAATGGTGGTCAATCAGGCCCTGAGCCGGTGTTCATCCGGCAATTGGGTGGCCAAGGGCGGGTCGAGGGCGGGTAGACCCCGGGTCGAGGGCGGCTGAACTCCGAACCTGTCCCGATTCCTACTCGAAATCTGAACAGCTTTGTTGCACAAAGGTTCGTGGATTATTTGCTAAATTGTGCTTAGCCGTTTTGGCCAATTACCTAACCAAATTAAACCTTTATGTTTAACAGAAGATCATTTTTAAAAGCCAGCGGAACATTGGCGGGCATGGGCCTGCTTACTTCCTTCGGTTGTTCAAGCAGCATTCTTTCAGCCGGTAAGTCGAAGTATCCGCCAATAGGTCTGCAAACCTATACCCTGAACTTTCTCTTCAATGCGAAAGATGCAAACACTGTTGATGTGTTAAAACAAATCGCAGCTATTGGTGTAAAAGAACTTGAAACGGCAACCGGTACACCTGAAGGGCTGTACTATGGACACAAACCGAAAGAATTCGCTAAGATGGTAAACGACCAAGGCCTGAAATGGATTGGTAACCATTATCAGGGTTTGCCGCGTCAGGCTGCGAATACTGGAACTACGAACCGGCGCATAAACCTTCGCGACGATCTCCAGCAGATTGTTGATGACTCAGCGGCAGGTGGTTGTTCCTGGGTTATTTGTTCCAGTTCAGCCGAATCGAATATGGATGAAATTAAACGAACAACGGAAATCTTTGCCCGGGCAGGGGAGTTGTCTGCAGCGCAAAAGATGAAGTTTGCTTATCATAATCACCAGTCGGAATTTACGAAAATAGATGGTGTTAGTGCATACGACTATGTCTTGGGGCAAACGAATAAAGATCAGGTGTTTATGGAGGTAGATCTTGCCTGGGCAACCGAGGCGGGTATGGATCCGGTGGAAATGTTCAAACAATACCCCGGCAGATTTCCTTTATGGCATGTTAAAGACATTGATCGTTCCAGCAAAAGGCCCTGCCCTGTAGGCCAAGGAAAGGTAGATTTTAAACGCATTTTTGAGCAGTCAGCCCTGTCGGGTGTACAGCATACCTTTATTGAGCAGGATGGGGCTAAAACAATCGATGATCCAGCCTCAAGTGTAAAATGGATGCAGGCCAATCTCGTTTAATTACCTAAGCCGATAAATTGATCATTATGCTATCTTTGCGCATTAAATAAATTAAATGGGAGCAAATTTCATTGAGATTCTAAGAAAATCTCACAGTGTTATATTAGAAAAATGGATTGACAGCCAGTCGAATATCATGACCTTTAATGATGATTTGATTAGCAATCAGGAGAT